>Ga0335072_10013565_pt1 | contig 11599 bp, 10 predicted proteins | sample Lox_Sample_21_FD_206725 | JGI IMG/M metagenome (GOLD analysis project Ga0335072, IMG submission 206725) | Soil microbial communities from Loxahatchee National Wildlife Refuge, Florida, United States - Lox_Sample_2.1 | ecosystem: Environmental > Terrestrial > Soil > Wetlands | place: USA...
CTTTCCGCTCGACTTGCATGTGTTAAGCACGCCGCCAGCGTTCGTCCTGAGCCAGGATCAAACTCTCCGTTGAATGACTGACACCGCAGCCCCGAAAGACCACGGAAACCAGCTACCCAACCATGAGCGATCTCCTCGCTATGATCTCCGTGGAACCGATCCGAAAACCGATCCCGACGGGGGTAGTACATCTATAATGCACTGGCTTTTAGCACACTGTTGAGTTCTCAAGAAACAGACGCACACCGTTTCGGAATTTTCATTCCGTGTCGCGGTGACTTCTTTAATTTACCTGGGATTCGCTATCCGGTCAAATCGGCGGTCCCGATCAAATCGGATACCGCGTCCTTGACCTTCAAAGGCACTGTGCCATTAAGCACTTCCCGGAGCCATAAGCGTACCGGCCTTTTAGGAGTGGTGCGGCACGCGCACGCAACTCTGTCGAGGCTTTCTGCTGGTGGCTCCCCGGGTCCGGGCCGCCTGGCGGCGTCCCTCCCCTCGGGGCAAGTTGAACCTTACGGGTCCAGCCCACCTACGTCAAATCGTTCCTGAGATCTCGTGATGCCCGTGTCGCGGGGGTCCTAAACCAGCGGACCCCCGCGACTCTTCGCGAGCGCGATGCTACGAGTCGAACCCCAGCCCGACGCGATCGAGCAAGCGCAGCCAGGCGTCGCGCCGCCCCTCGTTCTCGTCCGCTCGGGCGATCGAGGACCTGGTCAGCTGGATCACCCCGGACCGGACGGGCTCCGGCGGGAAGGGCAGCGGCTTGGAGCGGACCAGAGCCAGCCGGGTCCGTTCGGAATCACGGTTTTCGATCTTGTCGAGCAGCACCTGCGCGCCGAACCTGGTCGCACCGACCCCGAGCCCCGTGTACCCGGCCACATAGCTCAGGCGGCCCCCGTAGGCGGAGCCGAAGAACGCGCAGAACCGGCTGCAGGTATCGATGACGCCGCCCCACGCGTGGCTGAACGACAGGCCTTCCAGCTGCGGGAAGGCGGTGAAGAACTGCTCCGCGAGCTTGCCGAAAACCTCGGGCGACGACGCGTGCTCGTCCCTGATCCTGCCGCCGTTGTAATAGACAGCGTCGTAGCCGCCCCAGAGCATGCGGTTATCACGGGTCATCCGGAAGTAGTGGAACTGGTTGCCCATGTCGGACGCGCCGCGGGGGCCGTTCCAGCCCAGCGCGGCCAGCTGGCCGGCCGACAGCGGCTCGGTCATCAGCGCGTAGTCCCAGACCGGGATCACGTAGGCGCCGATCCTGCGCAGCAGCGAGCGGCCGAACACCCCGGTGCCGAGGATCACCTTCCCGGCCCGGACCGACCCGTACGGCGTGGTCAGGGTCAGGCCGGCGCCGCCGGGGGTGATCGACGTGACCGGGGTCTGCTCGTAGATGCGGACCCCCGCCTCCAGGCAGGCGCGGCGCAGCCCCCAGGCGAGCCGGCCCGGCTCGAGCATCGCGTTGCCGGTGCTGACCTTGAGGCCGCCGACCAACAGGGGCGAGTTGAGCTCCTGCTTGATCGCGGCGGCGTCGAGCACGTCGACGTCATGGCCGAGGGCCCGGGTGGCGGCCGCCTGCTGCTCGATGCCGTCGAGCTGCCAGCGCGCGGTGGCGACGTTCAGCTCACCGGTCAGCTGGAAGTCGCAGTCGATGTCGTGCTTCGCGATCGTCTCGCCGATCTCGCGCAGGTTCTGCTCGCCGAGCTTCTCCAGCAGCGGCATCTCATCCGGGAACCGCTCGAGGCCGTTGCCGATGCCGTGGGTGAGGCTGGCCGAGCAGAAGCCGCCGTTGCGGCCGGACGCCGCCCAGCCGACGCTGCGCGCCTCGAGCAGCACCACGTCGCGGGATGGGTCGCGCTCCTTGGCCAGCAGCGCCGTCCACAGGCCGGTGAAGCCGCCGCCGACCACCGCCAGCTCGGTGGTGACGTGCTCGGCGAGCGCGGGCAGGGGCTCGGGGGCGTCCGGCTGGTCCAGCCAGAACGGCGTAGGGGCGGCGTTCGCCAGGGACCTTGCGACCGCGGCAGGAAGACGGGGACTAGCCCCGCTACGCACCACGGATATCGGCCTGACGGGACTGGGTGAGCATCGAAGTGTTCATGACCCGACTTTCGCATACGAACGGCGGAGGGATAGAACATGGGGCATGCGCATCTGTGTGGTGGGGGCCGGGTCGATCGGCGGGGTCATCGCGTCCGGGCTGGCGGCGGTCGACGGCGTTACCGCGTCGGTGCTCGCACGCGGCGCGACGCTGGACGCGATCAGGGCGCACGGACTGCGGGTGCGCCTGCCGGACGGGTCGGACCGGGTGGTGGCCAACCTGGCGAACGGCGCGACCGACGCCGCCGGCGAACTGGGCGTCCAGGACGTGGTTGTCGTCGCGGTCAAGGCGCAGTCGATGGGGTCGGTCGCCGCGTCGATCGGGCCGCTGCTCGGCCCGGACACCTCGGTGCTGTCGACGCTGAACGGCGTGCCGTGGTGGTTCCTCGACGGCTTCGGCGGCCCGGCCGCCGGGGCGCACCTGGAGAGCGTCGATCCCGGTGGCAAGATCGCGGCCGCGCTGCCGGCTGAGCGGGTGATCGGCGGCACCGTGCACCTGTCGGCGGCGTCGCCCGCCCCCGGCGTGGTCCACTGGCGGGCCGGCAACGGGCTGATCATCGGCGAGCTCGGCGGCGGCGACTCGCCGCGGCTGAGCGCGCTGGCGACCGCGCTGCGGGCGGCCGCCTTTGACGTCACCGTCTCCGACCGGATCAGGGACGACGTCTGGTACAAGCTCTGGGGCAACCTGACGCTCAACCCGATCTGCGCGATCACCGGGGCGACGACCGGGCCGGCCCTCGACGACGACCTGGTGCGGGAGTTCCTCTCGGCGGCGATGCTGGAGGCACGCGAGATCGGCGGCCGGATCGGCTGCCCGATCGCGCAGACGCCGCAGGACCGGCACGCGGTGACCCGCAAGCTCGGCGACTTCACCCCGTCGATGCTGCAGGACGCCCGGGCCGGCCGGCCGCTCGAGCTCGACGCGCTCACCGGTGCGGTCCGCGAGCTCGGCGCGCTCACCGGCGTCCCCACGCCGAACGTGGACGCGTTGCACGGCCTGGCCCGGTTGTACGTCCTGGCGCATACCCCGGCCGCCGTCGGCTAGGACCGGGCGGCGCGGGCCGTACCGGTCCGCCCGGCGGCGAGCGCCGTCGATAGCCTGGCTCCCGTGGCTACCTGGATCGTTATGGACACCTCGTTCGGATCGGGCCTGCGGGTCGCGGTGAAGGACATCATCGACATGGCGGGCCTGCCGACGACCGCGGGCTGTCTCGCCGTCGCCGACACCGCCGGGCCGGCCTCCCTCGACGCCGCCTGCCTGGCCGGGCTGAGAGCCGCGATCAAGCGCGGCGAGGCGCGCTTCGTCGGCAAGACCAACCTGCACGAGCTCGCCTACGGGATCACCGGGATCAACGAGGGCTTCGGCACCCCGGTCAACCCGCTCGACCCCCGGCGGGTGCCGGGCGGCTCGTCGAGCGGCTCGGCCACCGCGGTCGCCGCGGGCGAGGCGGACGTCGCCTACGGCACCGACACCGGCGGCTCGATCCGCATCCCGGCCGCCTGCTGCGGGATCGCCGGGCTGAAGACCACCTGGGGGCGGATCAGCCTGGACGGCGTGCGCCCGCTGGCGCCGAGCCTGGACACGGTGGGGCCGATGGCGGCCGACGTCGACGGGCTGATCGCGGGGATGGCGCTGCTCGAACCCGGGTTCGCGGTCGCCGCGAATGCTCCGCGGACCGTTGGCCGGCTGGCGATCGACGCCGACCCGGTAGTCGACGCTGCGGTCGACGCGGCGCTGCGGGCGGCCGGGTTCGCCGTCCAGCGGATCACGATCCCCGAACTCCAGGACGTCATCGCGGCCTCGGCGGCGCTGCTCGACGCGCAGGCGTGGGCGACCAACGCGGAGCTGTACGGGCGGGCGGGCGATCGCATCGGCGCTAACGTGCGCGACCGGCTGAGCCAGGCGAGCACGATCACCGATGCGCGGCTGAGCGCCGCCCGGACGATGAACACCCGGTGGAAGGCCGCGCTCGACGGCATCTGGGGCCGGGTCGAGCTGCTGGCGGTGCCCACCCTGCTCGGGTTCCCGCCGCTGATCGACGAGGCGCAGTCGATCTTCGGCATCCGCGGGGTGACGACGCCGGTGAACGCGGCCGGGCTGCCCGCGCTGGCGCTGCCGGTGCCCGCCGCCGGGGGACCGCGGGCCGCCAACGGCCCGCTGCCCGCCAGCGTCCAGCTGATCGGGCCCGCCTGGAGCGAGGACCGGCTGCTTGCGGCGGCCGGGATCCTCGAGGCGGCGGTGCGCTAGTCCCTCGCGAGCCAAAGCGCGCGCCGCTGCCGGCGGACTGAGGAGGGAAGGAGCGCAGCGACTGACCGACGAGGGAGCAGGTAGTGGCCTCGAGCGCGCGGAGGCGAGCGGGAAAAACAGCGCCCCCGGGCGGCCGAGGCCGGACCCGGGGGCGAGCGAGGAAATACCCTTACGCGGAGACGAGGTCGCAGACGAAGATCAGGGTCTCGCCCGGCTTGATCGCGCCGGGGGCGCCTCGGTCGCCGTAGGCGAGGTTCGGCGGGATCACGAGCTTGCGGCGACCGCCGACCTTCATGCCCTGCACGCCCTGGTCCCAGCCGGCGATGACCTGGCCGACCCCGAGCTTGAAGCGCAGCGGCTCGCCCCGGTTCCAGCTCGCGTCGAACTCCTCGCCGGAGGAGAAGGAGACGCCGACGTAGTGCACCTGGACGGTGTCGCCGGGGCCGGCCTCCTTCCCGGTACCCGGCCAGACGTCGGTGATCTCAAGGTCCTTGGGCGGCGTGCCCTCGGGAAAGTCGATCTCTGGCTTGTTGATGTCCATGCACCCCAGCCTAGCGGCGGGGGAAAGATCAAACCCGTGATCTCGAACGGACCCGTGTTTCTCGCCACCGGCCGGACCTGCGGGCGTTCGCCGCCGGCGGACGGTCAGCCGACCGTGTACTGGGTCGTCCAGCTGCGGCCCGCGTCGCTGGTGGCCTCGACCGAGTATGCGTTGGTCTTGAGGTTCTCGCCGACGACCCAGCCCTGGTCCTGGCTGAGGAACGCGGCCGCCAGGGGCTCGTCGATCGTCCCCACGTCGCCCTCCTTGGTCAGGGCGCGGCCATTGTCCGACGCCAGCATGACCGGCGCCGCGCCGTACCCGAGCGGCGGGGTGTAGCCGACGAAGACGGCCGTGCTCGCGCTGATCGCGCTGATCGGGCCCGGGTAGGAGCCGGGGCCCTCCGGCAGCTTGACGCCCGGCCGCAGCGCGCTCTCGGTGAACTGCTCCTCGAGCACGCCGTGCCACTGGCGGCCGTCCTGGCTGGCGTAGGCGAGGTACGGCGCGTGGCCCGTCGCTGCGCCCTGGCCGAGGAAGAGCGCCCACAGGCCGGTCGCGCCGGCGCACTGGATCTCCGGGGTGTCGGCCGGCGTCGCCGGGTTGCCCGTCGCCGCGGGCTCGGTCAGCGCGAGCGTCCACTGCCCGCCGCCGTCGGTGGTGCGCCAGATGCGGCCGGGGGTGCCGAGGTAGCCGTCGTCGGCGTTGGCGAAGCACACGCTCTGCGGGTTGGCGGGCGCGCTGGTCACCGCCGACCAGGTCGCGCCGCCGTCGCCGGTGCGCAGCAGCCTGCCGCCGGTGGCCGTCGTGTACGGGCCGCCGGACGACTGGCTGGCGGCCGGGGCGGCCGCGACCGCGTAGCCGACGGCGGGCGAGACGAAGTGGAGCGAGCTGAGCTCGCCCTGGCACGGCTCGGCCAGCGGTGTCCAGGTGGCGCCGCCGTCGGCGGTGCGCAGCAGCGTGCCGCCGCCCGCCGCCCAGCCGTGCTCGCCGTCGACGAAGTCGACCTGGTTGAGGCCGGCCTGGCCGGCGTACTGCCGGGTCCAGCTGGCGCCCCCGTCGCTGGTCGCCATGATCCGGCCGGCCCCCGCCACCCAGCCGTGGCCGGAGTCGACGAACTCGACGGCCGCCAGGGCCGGGGCCTGGCCGGAGCCGCTGCCCGAGGTCGCGCCGGCCGAGGCCGCGCGGCCGGCGCAGGACGAGGGCGACGCCGCCGTTCCCGGCGCGCCCGCGGAACCCGGCGTTGAGCCGGTTCTTGCAGACGCGACCGACGCTCCGGCGGGCGCGGGAGCCCCGGTTGCGCCCGGCGCCGCGGCCGACCCTGATGACGCGGCGGCGCAGCCCGCGGCCGAGGCGGCGACGGCGAGCACGGCCAGCGCCGAGGCCGCCGCGCGGCGGGCGCGGGCGGTGCGGGGAACGAGGGGGACGCGGGCGGGGAGCTCGAATGTCCGGTTTGCGTGTGCGCTCAAGGGCATCTCTTTCGTCACGTTTCAGATGACGCTCCACCCGCTGGCACGGTTGTATCGCGTTCCGGACGTGTGGTCTTGGGGGTAACTGGAGGTTTGTTGGGCGGTTGCTATGCATCATACTAGCCGAACGCATAGGTATGACTACGTTCGGTAGCTGAGCGGTTCTGATCCTTGGACCGTCTCGGTCACCGACTACTAGATTGGCGAAATGCCCCATCTGCTCCATCTGGACTCATCGGCCGACGCTGAGCACTCGCGTTCCAGGGCCATCACCGCCACCTTCGCCACGGCCTGGCGCGGGCACGGCGCGGACTACTCGGTCAGCTACCGGGACCTGCATCGCGACCCGCTGCCGCACCTGGCCGACGCGGCGCTGCACTGGCCGCCTCGGCTGCGGCCGGACGGGGCCGCGCCGCCGGCCGCCGCCGAGGCGCTCCAGCGGCAGCTGATCGACGAGCTCACCTCGGCCGACGTGCTGCTGATAGGGGCGCCGCTGTACAACTACTCGCTGCCGTCGAGCCTCAAGGCGTGGATCGACCACATCCACGTCCCCGGGGTCACCGCGCCGTTCGACGTCCCCACCCAGCCGCTGGCCGGACGGCCGGCGGTGATCGTGAGCGCCCAGGGCGCGTCCTACGACGCGCACACGCCGACCGAGGGCTGGGACCACGCCGTTCCGGTGCTCGAGCTCATCCTCGGCACCGCGCTCGGGATGACGCTCACCGTCATCACCACCAGCCTCACGCTCGCGGAGACCGTCCCGGCGCTGGCCGACCAGCGCGACCGCAGCCGGGCCGAACTGGCCCGCGCCCACGAGGAGGCCGCCGCGACCGCCCGCCGCCTGGCGTCCCCGCGGCAGGACTAGCGGCGTGCCCGCGTGGGGCGGATTCCACGGGGCCGTAGACGGCGGAACGGACCGCGCGGAGGGCACGGTCCGTTCGGATGAATGATTGTGAATTTACTCCCAGCGGAAGAAGCGGCGGGCGAGCCAGCCGAAGACCACCGCGTAGGCGGCCAGGACCAGCAGCGGCTCGGCGGGCGGGAAGCCGGTCTGGACCGAGGCCTGCATCGCCTGCACGGCCGCCCCGAGCGGGGTGTAGTTGCTGATGTCGAGCAGCGCGGCCGGCATCAGCGCGCGCGGCAGCCAGAGGCCGGCGAAGAACATCAGCGGGAAGAACACCACCCGGCCGACGACGTTGGCGGCGGTCGAGGTCCTGGCCACCGCGGCGATCAGCAGGCCGATGGCGAACAGGCCCGCGATCGAGACCGCGACCGAGACCAGGAGCCCGGACGGGCTCTTGGGCGCGGGCGCGCCGAAGGCCGCGATCGACACCGCGAAGATCACGATGACCGTGACCACCGCGATCATCAGCTGGACGACGGCCTGGGCGGCGAGCACCCAGGACGGCGGCACCGGGGTGGTCGACAGGCGCCGCAGGACGCCGAGCTCGCGGTAGGAGACCAGCGGCAGCGGCAGGCCGAGCATGCCCAGCATGGCGAGCCCGAACGCGGCCAGGATCGGCACGTAGGCGTCGAATACGGTCAGGCCGCCGAAGGCCGCCGGAGCCTGCTTGAAGGCCGGCAGCGAGCCGAAGATGACCAGCAGCAGCAGCGGGATGGCGACCCCGCCGATCAGGCCGATCGGCCGCCGCCAGGTCAGCCTGACCTCGTTGAGCACGATCTGCCCGAACGCCGAGCGCCTGGCCCCGACCGGAAGCGCCGACCGCGCGGCCGGCATCGTGAGCGTGTTCATGACGCTGCTCCTTCGCTGCTGTAGGGGGTGGGGGTGGGGTGTTTGCCGGTCAGCCGGACGAACGCGTCCTCCAGGCTCGAGGAGTCGAGCTGCACGTCGTGGGCGGTCACGCCCGCTCCGGCGAGGGTCAGGATCACCGCGTTGACGAGCTCTCCGGTGCCGGTGACGAGCACGTGCCGTCCCGGGCGGTCGACCCGGTGCACCTCGGGAAGGTCGGTCAGCAGCCGGTCGGGGAACGCCGCCGACGGCACGAACCGGACCGTCTTGCCGCCGCTCGCGCGGACGGCCAGGGCGGCCGGGGTGTCCAGCGCGACCACGCGCCCGCCGTCGATCAGGGCCACCCGGTCGCACAGCCGCTCGGCTTCCTCCATGAAGTGGGTGACCAGCAAGATCGTCACCCCGCGGGCGCGGACGCCGGCGATGAGGTCCCACGCCTCACGGCGGGCGGCCGGGTCGAGGCCCGTCGTCATCTCGTCGAGCACCGCGATCTTCGGGCGGCCGATGAGCGCGAGCGCCACCGACAGCCGCTGCTTCTGGCCGCCGGACAGGGACTTGTAGTAGGCCCCCCGCTTCCCGGCCAGGCCGAGCGCCTCGATCAGCTCGCCGACGTCGGCCGGGTCGCGGTAGAACGACCGGTACATGGCGAGGATCTCGCCGACTCGCAGCCGGGCGGGCATCGCGCTCGCCTGCAGCTGCACGCCGACGACCTCGCGGATCCGGTCCCGGTCGGTTCGCGGGTCGAGGCCGAGCAGCCGGATCTCCCCCGCGTCGGCCTGCCGGAGCCCGACGGCGCACTCGACGGTCGTGGTCTTGCCCGCGCCGTTCGGGCCGAGGATGCCGAAGATCTCGCCCTCGGCGACCGAGAACGACACGTCGTCGACGGCGACGAGCGGGCCGTAGGTCTTGCGTAGGTGCGCGATCTCCACCGCCAGGCCGGAGCCGACCGCGGCGTCGTGCTGAGCCGTCTGGATCACTGAGCTTCCGATGGTGCCCATCGCTGCCTCCGGGTCTTAAAACTGATATCACTATGCTATGCCTGCGGTATCAGCTAAGTCAACCGGCGGCGGGCCCCGGTCAGCCCCGGGCCTGGCACACGGTGACCGCGGCCGGGTACACCTCCTCGGCGCCGTTGGCCCGGGTGACCACCAGCACCGGGGTCAGCCCGGTGTCAAGCCGCTCGCGTTCGGCCTCGGTCGGCATCCGGGCGGTCACCTCGTCGCCAGCCGACAGGCTGATCACCTGCATCATCGGGACGGCCACGACGAAGGTGCCCTTGCCCGCGCGGGTGACCACTAGGCCGGCCTCCCGCAGCTGGTCGACCGCGTGCTGGTAGGTGACCCGGGTGACGCCCCGGCTGGCCTGCATCTCGTTGCCGGACGGCAGCTGCGCGCCGACCTGCAGCTCGCCCTGGATGATCTGGTCCCTGAGCAGCCGAGCGATCTGCAGGTATACCGGCTCGCCGGAGTCGTAATCGATGTGCACCCGGTGACACCATCCCCTCACACGGCGGGTAACAAAAAAATTATAGGGCAACTGGCATAGGTGTGTAGACACCTATGCCCATAGACCGCTATCGTTAGCAACGCGCAGGGTGACCGGTTGGTGACTGTACTAGCTGGCCGCTAAGCGCGGCGCGACACTGGCATTCAGGGGGGGTTTGCCAGTTGTGCCAGGCAGATTGAGGGGTCTGCCGAGGCAACGCGCGGCCATCCCTGGTCCACTTCCCGGTTGCTCGCTGTCGGGCCGGGGATGGCCCTTCCCCCTCAGTGTGACCGGGAGGCGCCCACAAGACGGGGGCGGGCGCTTCCCGGTTTCACTAACCGGCTGACCGAACTTGATGAATGCACCTGGGGGGGTGCCGAGCCACCCGCAGCGCGCCTGTCCACCCGCGGACGCGCTGCGGGTCAGCTTGCTTCGAAGGACGCGCGCGGGCCGAGCAGCTCGGCCCGGAACTGGGCGATGGAGGAAGCCGCGTCGAGCGCCTCGCGGTAGGCGTCGGCGGACTCGGCCAGCAGCCCGGACAGCCGCAGCAGGTAGCCGCGAATGCCGGGCAGCAGCTGATAGCGGACCGCCAGCCGGGGCGTTCCGCCGACGGCCCCGTTCGGCCAGTCGGCCGGGTCGGCCGGCTTCGGCGCGGACGGCTCGGCCACGATCAGCAGGCCGACCTCGGGGCTGTCGGCGCTGCCGACGGCCAGCGACTGGCACGGGATCACCGACGCGAACGAGTCCATCCGCGCCAGCTTGCCGAACAGCGTCGAGATTCGCCACCAGTCGGTCTGCTCGTGGGTCGGCGCGTTGTCGTGGCAGGCGGCGATCTCGGCCCGGAGCTGGAAAGGGCCGGGGCGGCCGGCCCGCGCCGCCCGGTCCGACAGCGCGACGCCGTCCGCGATCTCGGCCCGGTTCCAGCGCGACCGGTCCTGCTCGAACAGCGGGACGAAGTCAGGCTCGCGCCGCCGGGCGCCGCGCCGGGCGTCGTGCAGCAGCATCAGCGCGAGCAGCCCGGCCGCCTCGGGCTCGCCTGGCATCAGGTCGACCAGCAGCCGGCCGAGCCGCAGCGCCTCGTCAAGCAGGCACTCGCGAACCGGGCCGTCGGCGCCGACCCCCCCGTAGCCCGCGTTGAACATCAGATAGACGACGTGCAGCACGGCCGGCAGCCGGGCCGGAAGATCCTGCTCGAGCGGCTGCAGCGGGGCGCCTACCCGCCGCAGCCGCTGTTTAGCGCGGAACACCCGCTGCCGCATGGTCCGCTCGCTGACCAGGAACGCGTCCGCGATCTCGGCCGCCGACAGGGAGGTCAGGCTGGACAGGCCGAGCGCGACCTGGGCCTCGATCGGCAGCGCCGGGTGGGCGCAGGCGAACATCATCTCCAGCCGGTCGTCGGCGATGATCTCCGCCTCCGGCACCAGGTCAGGCGGCTCGCGGGCCGACTCCCTGGCGATCAGCCGGAGCTTCTCCGCTTCCACCAGGGCGCGCCTGGCCCGGTCCATGGCACGGTTCCTCGCCGTGGTCATGAGCCAGGCCATCGGCGATCCTGGCACGCCGTCAACCGGCCACCGTACGAGAGCGCGCGCGAAGGCGTCCTGCACGCAGTCTTCGGCGAGCTCCCTGTCCCCGGTCAGCCGGGTGAGGGTCACCGCGATGTGATTCCAGGCGTCAGCGGAGACGGCCGCGAGCTGCTCCGCTGCCGATGAGTCGCCGCCCGTCACTGGCTACTTGGCCGTGATGCGAGTTCGATTACCTCCTCTAGCTGCTCGCCGTCAATGATGTCGAAACCGCATATCTGTCCATATGTACGGGCATAGGGACCATCGGTGATCGTTACATCTCGGCCGCGAAATTCCAGGGTGGCTGGCATCGCGGGCTGCGGGCTGCCCACGACCAGGATCCCGTGCCGTTCCGCCGCCTCGCCGCGGGGCGCGGGGATAGTTGTCGTCTCCAGTTCGACGCGGTCGTCGTCGACCGAACCCTCGGCGCAGACCAAGAGCAGGTACTGCATGATC
>Ga0335072_10013567_pt1 | contig 11598 bp, 10 predicted proteins | sample Lox_Sample_21_FD_206725 | JGI IMG/M metagenome (GOLD analysis project Ga0335072, IMG submission 206725) | Soil microbial communities from Loxahatchee National Wildlife Refuge, Florida, United States - Lox_Sample_2.1 | ecosystem: Environmental > Terrestrial > Soil > Wetlands | place: USA...
ATTGATTAAGAGTCAACTGCTCTACCATTGAGCTAGCGGTGCATGCTCTTGCGCCCTCCGGGACTCGAACCCGGGACCAACGGATTAAAAGTCCGCTGCTCTACCGACTGAGCTAAAGGCGCACAGTCGCATCAGCGCTTCGCGCTGACCGCCCTCCTGGCCGCTCGGTGTCGCGGACCGACGTATTGTAGCGTTCGGAGCGCGCGTTGGCAACCCCTTACGCCGACGCGGACCGCGCGATGCGCCCCAGCACGTCGGGATACCGCTCCGTCAGTTCTTCCGCCGCGAGCGCCTGAGCAAAAAGGTAGCCTTGACCCAGCCGGCATCCCGCGCTGCGCAACATGTCGCGCTGTTCCGCCGTCTCCACGCCTTCGGCGACGATCCGCACGTTATAGGCTTCCGCCAGCGAGATCAGCGTTCGGACAATCGGCTCGCTGGCCAATCGCCCATCGCTGCCTCCGACGAACGAGCGATCGATTTTGATCGAATCGACCTCGAACTGCTGCAAGTAGCGTAGCGATGAATAGCCTGTCCCAAAATCGTCGATGCAAATCTTGAATCCACGCTCGCGCACGCGGCTGATGGTTTGGTTCGCTCGCGTGCCCGCGTCGAGCACAACGCTCTCGGTGATTTCCAGCGTAAAGTCAGAGGGATCCAAGCCGTGGTGCTCCACGATCTGCGCCAGCGTGCGCTCGAAATCCGGATGGCTGATCTCGCTCGCGGAGACGTTTACGTGCATCCCGAAATTCAGTCGACCCGCGCGGTTGCGCTTCCATGCCGCGACCTGCTCTGACGCCGTTTGCAGCACGAAGCGTCCGATCGCCTGCGCGAGACCGGTCTGCTCGGCGAGCGGAATGAACTCGGAGGGACCGATGACGCCTTCGGTCGGATGATCCCAGCGAATGAGCGCCTCGCACGCAAGGGGGGAGCCGTCGTGAAGCGAGACGATCGGCTGATAGAGCAAGCGAAATTCGTGCCGCTCGAGGGCCAGGCGAAGATCGCTGAGGAGCAGCAGCCGTTTTTTCGCCCGTTCGTGCATCGTGGAATCGAAGACGGCGAAGCGCGCCCCGCCGCTCGACTTGGCATGCTGCATCGCGATCTCGGCGTCGCGCGTTACATCTTCCGCGCGCTCGTACGACGAGGAGCCCACCGCGATGCCGATGCTGGCCGTAATGAACACCGAGCGCGAGCCGATCTGGATCGACTTCGAAAGGGCGTTGAGCACGCGGCGCGCGACCGATTCGACGTGAATGATGTCGCTGAGCGACGCCAGCAGCACCGCAAACTCGTCGCCGCCGAGCCGAGCAACGAGGTCGCGTGGGTCGACTGCCGAGCGTAAGCGGCCCGCGATCTGGGTGAGCACCACATCGCCGGCGGCGTGGCCCAGCGACTCGTTGATCTCCTTGAAGTGCTCCAGATCCACGAAGAGGACGGCGAAGAACGAGTCCAGCAGCGCGCCGGCTTCCGCGAATCGTCCGCGCAAGCGATCCTCGAACAACGCGCGATTGGGAAGCCCGGTGAGCGCGTCGTGCGTTTTGCTATGTTGGATGCGGCGCTCGCTGTGCTTGAGCGCCGTTTTGTCGCGGAACATGCAGATCGCGAAGCGCGGGTGCTTATTTTCGTCGTTGACGATCGAGATCGTGGCGTCCGTCCAGACTTCCTGTCCCGACGACGATCGCGCTTGCTGCTCGTATTCGAAGGTTTCACGGTCCCCGCTCCAGAGCAACTCGAACTCGTCCGCGTGTCCGTCCATTGCGGTCACGATCGAATCGCCGAACATCGTGCGGAAGACGTCATTCGCATCGAGCAGGTTGCCGGCGCGATCGACCACCGCGATGCCGATCGCGGCTCCGTCGAAGACGGTGCGGAACTGCGCTTCGGTGAGCCGCAACGCCTCTTCAGCCTCCTGGCGTGCAAGCTCGGCCTGGAGACGCGCGGCCTCGCGAAGCGCATCGCGCAGCAGTGCGCGATCGCGCCGTGCGATCAGCTGCGCGATCGAGATCATGATCCCGACGAGCAGAATCGCCCCGAGCACGAAGGCAAGGTACAGATATCTATTGCGCTCGGACTGAATGCGGCCGCGCGCCGTCAGGCTGGCGTCGAGCATCCTCCCGGAGAGCGTGTAGACCGCCATGATCGCGCCGGTTGCACGCGCGGCACTTTGATGCAGATCTGCGGCGGAGATCGTCGGGCTCGGCTGGAGCATAACGCGGTGAACCACGAGATCGAGGAATCCGTCTCCCGCACTTGCCATGCGCTGCGCGAGCTGCGGCAGCGTGTCCCACTGCGCGCGGCCGCTCGGAGCGAGCCGCTCGAGGTTCGCGACCGCGCCGGGAATTTGGTCGCGGGAGAGATCGAAGCCCTCGCGCAAGCTCATCAGGTTGCCCGCTGCGTCGAGCCGTTCCGATAGACCGAGTCCGTGCCGCTGCATCGCCATCGCGCCGATGCTCTCCAGACGCCGGGTCCCCGACATGGCAAAGGGCGTTTCTTGCATGTACACGTCGGCGAGATTTTGTGCGACCACGCTCGGGTCATAGTTCAAGCCGGAGCGATCTCCGAGCATCGCGAGCAGTTCGCCGATCGCGCTCATCGTCGGGCTCATCTTCGCAAGCGCATCGGGACCGCCGTGTAACGACCGCGCTTGCTCCCACGCGCGATCGATCTTGAGCCATTGCGCTTGCATCCGAAACATGGCGGCGCTTCCACTCGCGAAATCGCGGCGTAGAACATCCAAGCGGGCCTGCGCGCGCGCCCGCACCGCAGCCGCGTCCGGCGTGCCCACCATCAGGGCGTACCGATAGTCGTCCATCGCGTCGATCGTGGCGAGAACATGCGCCGTTTCGGCCACGGCGACACGCTCGCGGGTGAGCGCATCGCGGCTTAGGCCGGCTTCGTTTCCGAGGCGGTAGATTTGAAAGAGCACGAACGCCAGTAAGACTCCCGCGAGCACCGTAACGACGATGCCCAACGCGTCGCTCGGGCCGGGTCTTTGACTGGCTTCGCGCGTCATCTTAAGAACACGTTCGGGGCGGGGGGCTGACTCCTCCCGCCGTGCTCCAGATAGGCAAGAGCCCGCCCGCGAATCGCGGACGGGCTCTGCACGTTTTGGGGTGACTGAGGGGGCTCGAACCCCCGACCTCCGGATCCACAGACCGGCGCTCTAACCAACTGAGCTACAATCACCACATTGGGCCGGGGCCGATGCTTCGCGCCCGGAGGGACTTGAACCCCCATCTTCGAGTTTAGAAGACTCGTGCCTTATCCTGTTAGACCACGGGCGCATACTCCGCTCCCTGCGGCGACCAGTACAGCGAAGGGGCGCGGTACCTTGGCTAGGATACCACGCCCCCGCAAGTGGTCGGGGCGACGCGACTTGAACACGCGGCCTCTTCGTCCCAAACGAAGCGCTCTACCAGGCTGAGCTACGCCCCGACACCACTGCCTTTATACCATCCGAAGTCAACTGCTGTCTTTCGACGATGACAGTTAGCGCAGCGAACCTCACATTTCGCAAGCTCAGCTTCGATCCTCCGCCCCACGGAGGTAAGGTTCGTTTGCAAACGCGGCACAGCTTCATGCGGCGATCATCGCATGCGCGAATGCCACCTGTATGGCAAATTAAAATGCGAGCGTGTGAAATCCCACGTAACGCGATAAATCTATCCGCGGCTGATCCGTTGCAAAGATGCGCACCTGATCGACGTGCAATCCGATCCGCACTGCAGCGCGCATGATGCGCACGTTGCTGCCGGGCACCAGCGCTTGACACCACGACGCACCGTACGTGCGGCGCAACGCGACCAACGCAAAGCCGAAGAACTGCGTGAGATACGCGCCCGACGCCGCAACCATTGGACCGATGCGCCCGTCCGGCCACACGTAGACATAGCCGACACACTCGTCATTGAGCAGCAGCAGCGTACCGCTCGCGACTTGCGCGAAGCTGCGGTGATCGTCGGGCCGTGCGGTCCCCCGCGCATCCCGATCCAGCGAGGCCAAAATCGACGCATGTCCCTGGGGATCGATCGGCAACGTCACAAAGCGGTAATCGCCTGCCGCCATCGGCAGCAGATCGTCTTCCTTTGGAATCCCTCCGGCGAGGCGCAGCACCGGAACCTGCAAGCCAACGCCGTGCCGCAGGAAGAACGCCATGCCTTCGGTGCTCGCCGCATCGAGCATTCCCGATCGCGACGCGTCCCCGGCATCGCGCGCAGCCTCGCGGAGGATGCGCGTCCCGAGGCCCTGCCGGCGAAACGACGGCTCGACGTACAACTCGCTCAAAAACCACTCGTCTTCGAACGCATGCGCAAACCCGATCGCAACAGGCGTGCCGTCGTCGCGTGCGACCCACGCGCCGCGCGGGGCTTGCACGGCGAGGTTGATATAGAGCCGCCGGCCGGTCTCGTCGGGCCAGCGCCGCGCAGCCATGGCGCGCAGGTCGGCCTCGCTCGCCACCGCGATTTCCGGCTCGTTCACGCTCGCAGCGCTTCGAGTAGGGCGCGCGCCGCGCGCCCGCGGTGGCTCAACTCGTTCTTCTCGCGCTCGGGTATCTCGCCGAACGTCTTGCCGATGGGCTGATAATAGAACAACGGATCGTAGCCAAAGCCGTTTTCTCCGCGCAGTTCGCGCGCGATCTCGCCCCGCACGTCACCCTGCACGACGATCTCACGACCGTCCGGTAGAATCAGGGCCATCACGCAGACGAACCGGGCGCCGCGCTCGCGATCACCCCGCTCCTCGACCTCTCGCATCAGCGACGCCAGCCGCTGCGGCCAACTCGCCGTCGCACCGGCGTAGATCGCGGAATCAACGCCTGGACCGCCGCCGAGCGCGTCGAGCTCGATGCCGGAATCGTCAGCCAGCACCGCGGCATCAGTGATACCGGCCTCGTTCAACTGCGCACGAAGCGCGCGCGCTTTGAGCAGCGCGTTGTCGACGTAGCTCTCGTGGCCTTCTTCGGGGTCGCGATAGGCGGCGTAGGTCCGCACTTCGAGCGGCGAGCGTGCCAGCATCGTACGAATCTCCGCGAGCTTCCCCTCGTTTTTCGATGCGAGGTACGTGAGCACTAGTCTTCGAGTTTGAGAACGGCCATGAAGGCTTCTTGCGGCAGCTCGACGCGCCCGACGCGCTTCATGCGTTCCTTGCCGGCCTTCTGCTTCTCGAGCAATTTGCGTTTGCGCGTGATGTCGCCGCCGTAGCACTTGGCGAGCACGTTCTTGCGCACCGCGCTGACCGTTTCGCGCGCAACGATCTTGCCCCCGATCGCCGCTTGAATCGGCACGTCGAACATCTGGCGCGGAATGAGTTCCTTCAACTTCTCGGCCAGAGCGCGACCGCGCGCGGCTGCCTTCTCGCGCGCGACGATGAACGAGAGCGCATCGACCGGCTCGGCGTTAAGTAGAATCTCCAGCTTCACCAGATCGCCCTCGCGATAGCCGATGACCTCGTAGTCGAGCGAGGCATAGCCCTTGGTGCGCGACTTGAGCTGATCGAAGTAGTCCACGATCACTTCGATCAGCGGCATCTCGAACGTGAGGATCACGCGCCCGTCCTGCAAGTACTCCATATTCAAAAGCGATCCGCGCCGGGCGATCGTGAGGTCCATGATCGAGCCGACGTAATCCGGCGGCGTGATGATCGTCGCTTTGACGAACGGCTCCTCGATCGTGGCGATCACGTTGCTGACCGGGAGCTTCGAGGGGTTGTCGATCATCTCGACGGTCCCGTCGGTCCGGGTCACGCGAAAGACGACCGAGGGTGAGGTCGCGATCAAATCGATGTTGAAGTTTCGCTCGAGGCGCTCTTGCACGATCTCCATGTGCAAGAGGCCCAAAAATCCGCAGCGGAACCCGAAGCCGAGCGCAACCGACGTCTCGGGCTCGTATGAAAGCGCCGCGTCGTTGAGCTTCATCTTCTCCAGCGCGTCGCGCAGATCGCCGTACTCGGCCCCTTCGTTGGGATAAAGACCGCAATACACCATCGGAACCGCTTTGCGATACCCGGCCAGCGGCACGTGCGCGGGATTGCTCGCCTCGGTCAGCGTATCGCCGACGTCGATGTCGCCGAGCGATTTGATGTTCGCAATGACGTAGCCCACGCCGCCCAAGGCCAGCGTCTTGGTCGGGCGCATCTGCGGGCTAAACACGCCGACCTCGGTACACTCGTAGACTTTCTCATGCGCCATCGACATGAAGCGGCTGCCGGCTTTGAGCTCGCCGTCGACCACGCGGACGTAGGACACGACGCCGCGGTACGGATCGAACTGCGCATTGAAAACCAAGCCGCGCAGGTGATCGCGATGGCCCTTCGGCGGCGGAATGCGTGCGACGATCGCCTCGAGGATCTCGTCGATGCCGATGCCGTTTTTGGCGCTCGCGAGGATGCACTCGCTGCGCTCGATGATGAGCAGCTCTTCGACCTCGCCCATGACCCGGTCGGGATCGGCCGCCGGCAGATCGATTTTATTGATCACCGGGATGATCGTCAGATCGTGTTCGACCGCGAGATGATAGTTCGCGAGCGTCTGCGCCTCGATGCCCTGGGCCGCGTCGATGATGAGCAACGCGCCTTCGCACGCAGCCAGCGAGCGCGAGACCTCATAGGAGAAGTCGACGTGCCCGGGCGTGTCGATCAGGTTGAGCTGGTAGCTTTGCCCGTCCTTGGCCTTGTAGTTCAGGGTCACCGGGTGCATGCGAATCGTGATGCCGCGCTCGCGCTCGAGATCCATCGCGTCCAGCGCCTGGTCTTCCATGTCGCGCATCTCGACGGTCTTCGTCAGCTCGAGCAAACGGTCCGAGAGCGTCGTCTTGCCGTGATCGATATGGGCAATAATACAAAAATTGCGGACGTTCGCCGCAATTTCGGTACGATGCGGGTTCTCGGCCTTGATACTCACGTCATCCCTAGTAGGCCGCAGAACACACGCCGGATATCGCCATATCGATGATCCAAGGCACGGCATAAATGACGAGAATGAAGAGCACGATGAACGCGAGGTCCAAGCCGCCGAGCGGCGGCACGATTCGCCGAATCGGGTTGAGGAGAGGCTCGACCAGCATCGCGAGATAGCGCGTCCAAGGACCGCGCAGATCCGGCAGCCACGAAAGCAGGGCGTAGATGATCAAGACGGCCGCGTAGGCCCTGAAGATCCACCCGATGATCGGATAGAGATCGCAGAGAAAATTCACGGCGAGGTACGTTCTACGGAAGTGCGGCTAAGACATTTGCCGGCACGCCGTGCAAGAACGGCGTCGGATTGACCGGCGATCCATCGTACATGATCTGATAGTGCAGATGCGGCCCGGTCGCAAATCCGGTTGCGCCGACCAAGCCAATCGACTCGCCCTTGTACACGTGTGCACCGACGGAGACGAGCACGCGGGAGAGATGCGCGTACCAAGTGTGATAGCCGTTCCCGTGATCGATGTCGATTTTGATGCCGTAACCGCCGTCATACCCGTTTGCAACCACCGTGCCCGCGGCCGCCGCGCGCACGGTCTCGCCGTAGTCCGCGCTCAGGTCGACGCCGGGGTGAAATTCCACGTCCGGATACGTACGATAGCAGTAGCACCCAATGATCGCCGCACCTTCGACGGGGTTGATCGAGGGGATCGCCGCGATCATCTGCGCGCGCGCCAGATCGCGGATGTGCTTGATATTGAGCAGACGCATGGCCAGCTGGCGTGTCGCATCCGATTCGCGTGAGACCACCAGGCTCTCGGCGCTCAGCGCGTTCACCCGCGCGGCGATGGCCGGAAGCGATTGTCCGCGTATCCACGACGTTTTCTGGCGAACGGCGGCCTTCGGTGCCGGCGCACCGATCAGCTGCCGGATCTCGGTGTTCTGCTTCTGGACGTGTTGCAGTTGCTTGCGCAGGCTCTCGGTCTGACGGTCGATCTGACGCAGCGACGCCTGCTGTGCGGCGGCTTGCGCGGCGAGATGAGCGACCTGCATGCGCGCGCGAATCACTTCGGCGAACGCGAAACCAACCGAGCCCAAGATCACGAGCACGAGGACGCCCAGCGCGGCGGCCATATGGCGACGCCGAACTTGAAAGCGATGCACGGTTTCGCCCCGTTCAGGGACGATCTTCACATAATATCTGTCGGTTATCATGCCTACGACGTTCGCGCGCGCTCGATCGCACGGAGCTCTTCTTCAGAAGCGTTGACTGCCGGTTTGTATCGGGTGACGGCCTTGCCGTACGTCCGTGTGTCGGTGCGCGAGTAGATGCTCGAGATCACGACGCCGTCTCCCTCGCGATTGAGGAGAGCCAGCGCATAGGACAGTTCCGAACCGGTATCCTCGAAGGCGTCGTAGCGGACAAATCCCACCCGGGAGACGTCCGTGCGAGCCAGGGCTTCGAGTTCGCTTACCTGCTGGGCGACCCTTTTGAGGCCGGCTTGCTCGGTAGACAAAGCAGACTCGATCGAACTCAGGCGTCCCGAGGCGGCGGCGCCCCCGCCGATCAGCCCGTCGTGCACCGCAAGCAAGCCTTGGGCCCTGCGAAGAGCGGGGGCCACGGCCGTGAGGTGATAGATGACGAGCGCGGCTAGCGCCGCGGCGAGAGCTGCGAGCGCAGCGTAAATCGTTAGTATTGGCATAACAATAAGGAACCACGACGAGGGTTGAGGTAATTCACGGCACCCGTAAAAACTCGCTTACCGTTGCTACCTTCCGGTCCTGGCGGGGTTCACAAGGTTACGCCGCGTGAAGCCCAACCCCCATCATGGCCACGCCATGATACCACAGGCCCTCTCGCGAGGTTGCCAAGGAGGTCACACCGGTGAATCTGCTGCTAGCCTTGGTGTTGTTCAGCTCCACTTTCGCAAACGGCGGCGCTCTCCCGTCGCGGGCCGCGGCCATCCCCTGCGGCGGCTCGGGCATCTCGCCGGAGCTTCATTGGAACGCCGCTCCGCCGGGAACCCGCAGCTTCGCACTGATCCTGCACGATCCGGATGCACCCGCGCCGGGCGGCTTCTACCACTGGGTTCTGTACGATCTCCCTTCGTCCACGACCGAACTGCCGGCGAATTCAAAGGTCGCGGGCCATCGCGCGGGCCGAAACAGCTTTGGAACCATCGGCTACGGCGGGCCATGTCCGCCGCCCGGCCCTGCGCACCACTACCACTTCACGCTGTACGCGCTGAACGTTCAGATCGACTCACCGCAGCCGCTCACCGCCGAGCAACTCGAAGCACGGATGCGCGGCCACATCCTCGCGCACGCGGAACTGGTGGGGCTTTTCCAGCGCTAACGGCGAACGCTTCGCAAGCTATGGAAGACGTCGTCATCAAAGTTCGCGAGAACGGCCCCTATCTGGTGAGCGGGCGCGTGCGCCTGATCGATGCCGACGGCAATCCGTACACCGTCAGCGAAAACTTCGTTCTCTGCCGCTGCGGAGGCTCGGCGCTCAAACCGTTCTGCGACGGCAGTCATCGCGAAAACGGCTTCTGCGCAACGCAGCGTGCCACCCCACAGGAGTAGCCCATGCCATCGTACGTTCGCGCCGGATCGCTTCCGCACAAGCGGCACATTCAATTCCGTCGTCCTGACGGCGGCCTTTACGCCGAGGAGCTCTTTTCGACCAAGGGCTTCGAAAGCGTCTACTCTCTCCTCTATCACCTGCGCCCGCCCACCGCAACGCTCGAAGTCCGCCCTTGGGATCGGCCCGCCGTGCGACTGGTTCCCAACGAGCCGCTGCGCAACCGGCACTTCAAGACGGCCCAGATCGCGACGGGCGGCGACGCGATCGATTCGCGCCGCGCGCTCCTGGGGAACGACGACATGCTCGTCTCGATCGCGCAGGCGGATCGCGCGATGGAGTACTGGTACCGCAACACCGGCGGCGATGAATTGCTCTTCATTCATCACGGCGCGGGTGTGATCGAAACGCCGTTTGGCGAGCTTGCATTCCGAGCGCACGACTATGTCGTGATCCCCACTGGAACGACCTACCGGGTGCTTCCCGCTACGCCGACGCGTATGCTGGTCCATGAATCGCGCGGCATGGTGACGATTCCGCGTCGCTATCGGAACGAGTTCGGTCAGCTCGAGGAGCACGCGCCGTACTACGAGCGCGATTTCCGCGCGCCCGTGCTCAAGGCGCCCGTGGAAGCGCGTGGCGAGTACGAAGTACGCGTGAGCAACGCCGGACGGACGGCGGTCTACATCATGCAGAATCATCCCTGTGACATCGTCGGGTGGGACGGCTACTGCTATCCGTACGCGTTCAACCTCGAAGAGTTTGCGCCGATCACCGGGAAGCTTCACCAGCCGCCGCCCGCGCACGCAACCTTTGAAGCGCCGGGCGCGGCATTCTGCGCGTTCGTGCCGCGGCTGTTCGATTACCATCCGCTTGCCGTTCCGGTGCCCTACAATCACTCCAGCGTCGACTGCGACGAAGTGATCTTCTACGTGAGCGGAAACTTCATGAGCCGGCGCGGCGTCGAGGAAGGCTCGGTAACGCTGCACGCGGCCGGGTCACCGCACGGCCCCCAGCCGGGCGCGGTCGAAGCGAGCTTGGGCGCAAAATCGACCGATGAGATCGCCGTGATGGTCGACACCTTCAAGCCGCTCGCGCTTGCGCTCAGCGCGCTCGAGGTCGAAGACGAGCAGTACTACCGCTCCTGGATCGAAGAACCAGCCCGAACCGTCTAGCGCGCGGGTACGATCGTCCCGCGTGCGGCGCCGAAGCCGATGCGAAAATCCCCCTGCTCGCACCAACCGCGAAGCGTCACCTCGTCGCCGTCTTGAAGAAATCCGCGGACCTCGCCGCGCGGCAGGTGAATCGGTTCGGTCGCGTTCCAGGTGAGCTCGATCAAACTCCCGCGCGAATCGGCCGTGGGGCCGCTGATCGTTCCCGAGGCATAGAGGTCGCCCGGGCGAATCTGCGTGCCGTTGACGGTCACATGCGCCAATTGCTGACCAATACTCCAATACAGCTCCTTGAAGTTCGTGCGTGCGATCGTTACCGGGGCAACGCCGTCGTCACGCATCTGGCGCGTGGCAAGGTCGACCTCGAGCTTGATGTCATACGAGCTTCGCACCGAGTCTTGCAAGTATCGCAGCGGCGGAGGCTCCTGCGTCCAGCCGTCGGTGCGAAACGGTTCGAGTGCGTCCAGCGTCACGACCCAAGGTGAGATCGTCGTCGCGAAGGACTTTCCCAAAAACGGCCCCAGCGGCTGATATTCCCAGGCCTGAATATCGCGCGCGCTCCAGTCGTTGACGAGCACCAGACCAAAGACGTGATCGCGCATCTTCGCGACGGGAATCGGCTCGCCCAAACGATTCCCCGGTCCGGTGACAAAGCCCACCTCGAGCTCGATGTCCATGCGCTGCGAGGCGCCGAACACCGGTGCATCGCTGCCCGCGGGTTTGCGCTGCCCGTTGGGCCGGGCGATCGGCGTTCCGTCGATCACGACGGTGCTCGACCGTCCGTGGTAGGCGACGGGCATGTGGCGCCAATTTGGCAACAGCGGCTCGACGCTTGGGCGAAAGAGCTTCCCGAGGTTCGTCGCATGTTCCAGCGACGAATAGAAATCGACGTAGTCACCGATCTCCATCGGCACAGCCATCGCCGCGTCGCGCTGCTCGACG
>Ga0335072_10013568_pt1 | contig 11598 bp, 12 predicted proteins | sample Lox_Sample_21_FD_206725 | JGI IMG/M metagenome (GOLD analysis project Ga0335072, IMG submission 206725) | Soil microbial communities from Loxahatchee National Wildlife Refuge, Florida, United States - Lox_Sample_2.1 | ecosystem: Environmental > Terrestrial > Soil > Wetlands | place: USA...
AGTGGGTGGGGAGATGGATGTCCGTAACCTCGTGATCCGGCGTGCTCGGCCTGCTGACCAGTCCAAGCTTTGGCCGCTGGTGTGCCAGTTCGCTACGTCGTTTGAGCCGGAGCGTGCCGTGTTCGTGCGCTCCTTCAGTGCGCTCCTGGATCGCGACGACACCGCAGTGCTGGTGGCCGAGATCGATGAGGCGATCGTCGGCTATCTGCTCGCAAGCTTTCACGGCACGATGTTTGCCAATGGTCCAGTGGCGTGGGTCGAGGAAATCATGGTCACCGAGCAGGCACGACGATCGGGGATCGGCCGCGCTCTGATGAGTGAAGCCGAGCGCTGGGCCATGCGCATCCCGACGGCCTACATAGGTCTCGCCACCCGGCGCGCAAGCGAGTTCTACGAGGCACTGGGCTACAAGCAGTCAGCTGGCTTCTTCAACAAACTCTTCACGGATCACAACGCCTGAGACGGTGTGTTGTGGCGCCAGAACTCGATCCGGCGATTGCCGCCCACTATCGGCACGATCCTGAGCGGGATCGCTTGGAGAACTGGGCTCGGCTGGAGGCGATAAGGACCCGCGAATTGCTCAGCCGCTTCCTGCCGCCGCCACCGGCCGTCGTGCTCGACGTGGGTGGAGCGAGAGGCGCCTACGCCCTCCCACTGGCACAAGAGGGGTACGTGGTGCACTTGGTCGACCCCTACGAACCGCATGTCACCGCCGCCGCGGCCGCCTCTGCCGTCCAACCCGACACACCGCTGGCGTCAGCTGTCGTGGGTGACGCCCGCGAGCTGCCGTTTGCGGATGCGAGCGCGGATGCAGTGCTGCTGCTCGGCCCGCTCTACCACCTGCCCGCAGCCATAGACCGCGCGCAAGCGCTTGCCGAAGCGTGCCGTGTGCTGCGCACGGGAGGTGTGCTGCTCGCCGCGGGAATCTCTCGATTCGCATCGACGTTCGAGGGTGTGCGTTTGGGACTGATCGCCGACCCCACGTTCGAGGAGATCGTCGAGGGGGATCTGAGTGACGGCATCCACCGTAACCCAGATCCCGAGGGGCGCCCCGAGTGGTTCACCCTCGCCTATTTTCACCGGCCAGAGGAGCTACGCGAAGAGCTGTGCACCGCCGGGCTGGTTGATGTACAAGTCCTCGCCATCGAGGGTCCAGGCTCGTTTCGGAACCTTGATGCTCTGCTCGACGACTCGTCCTCTCGTGGCGCGGTACTGCGCGCAATCCGGCGCGTCGAGACCGAGCCCACATTGATGGGTGCTAGCGCGCATCTGATGGCCATCGGTCGCATCCCATAGCGGTCTGGCGTTCGCTGGCTTCACCCGCCTCGCGCGCGGCGAAGGTCGCCTCGAACCATGTCTGGAAATGTTCGGGGCTTTCCTCTCGAGAGCGTCTGGGCGAGTCAGTCGGCGACGAGCCGTGCTCGGTCGTTCTGCTTGCGTAGGCGGTGGCCACCCAGAAGCCGACCGCGACGGTATCGGAGTCGGCGACAATCGCGATGAGCCCGATTGCGTTGGTTACGAGGAGATCACTCGCGGGGTCATGCTCAAGCTGCATCCGGCTTATCCGATACTTGAAGGCTTGCCGCCGCCGAGTCGCGCATACTGGTTTACATGAAGCATCAGCCACCCATTTTGGACCGCATCGCCGTAGAGAGCGTGGCGCGCCTGGCCGATACCGATGTTGGCGTGTGGTTCTTGGTCCATATGCGCAACATCGGCCAAGGCATCCAGCGGAGCGCCGTTGTTCGAGCGTTCGCCTCGGGTTCAGCGATTGCTTGTCTTTGCGAGCCGGCGGAGAACTGGGTTGCGACCTGCGTCGAGCGCACAGTGGGCAACCCCACGTTCATGTACTCCACGTCCGCCGACAGAAGCTCAACCGCCCCATCGACATCACCAGCGCCAAGAAGCTCCAAGAACCGCTCGACCACCCGCGTTGGCGCCGAGTCGTCTGTCGGTAGGCGCACTGGGCCGTCGTCAACCTCACCCTGGGTCACGTCGACATGTTCCCATCTGAGTCCCTCAAGGCTGTGCCTTCTGTGCGCTGAACGCCGCGAACCCCTGCTGTGGCCCGATCACCGGATCGGACAGGCCGGCCTTGGTGAGCCAGCGCATGAGGTCATCGCGACTTGGCGGCAACGGATGCCCGCGGCGAGCGCCGATCTCAAACAGCGTGCGTGCCCGACGACTCACATCAGAGAAGAACGCTGTCCCAATCAGACGCCCTCCGGGCTTCAGGCAGCGCGCGATCTCCGCCACCGCGCGCTCTGGCTCATCGACCATGTGCAGACCGCTGAAAGACAGAAACAGATCGACCTCACTGTCGGTGATCGGCAGCTCCGTCATGTCCGCCTCCACGAACTCGACCTGGTTCAGCGACCGCTTCCGGGCACGCCGTTCGGCCCGTCTGAGCATCTTCGGGCACAGGTCTCCCGCGATGTAGCGCACCCGTTGCTCTGGACGAAGCGCCCGGAAAGCGACGCCTCCTCCACACGGCACATCGAGAATCGTCACATCCCGCGCCTCGCCGATCGGCGCCATGCTCGTGTACAGGACCGTCGCGTCCATCCCCCAGACCATTCGGCCGATCGCGCGCATCAGCCAGGGACGCTCGATGTAGACGTCATAGACCGTCCCAAACGGTCCCGCGCAGATGTTCGGCGTGCCACCCACTACGCCGGATCATGACCGACTCGCTTCGACGGCGAGGGCTGGGCGGACAGCGACCGTCATGCGGCTGTCGCTGGACGGAACGCGACGGCGCAGAGCGTCTGCACGAACCGCTCGTACTTGGGATCGCCCGTGTCGCGGGGCCAGCCGAGGAGCCTCGCGAGCACTCTCGCGGCGAACGGGTGCTCGCTCCGATAAGCCGCGACGGTTTGTGCGGCCTGCGCCGGCTCCAAGAACCGGTGCTCGGGATGTGACCAGCAAACCTGTCCGAACTGCACGCTGACCGCCGGGGCGACCTCGAGGTTGCGCACCCACTGGGCGCGCTCGCCCCATGCCGCAATCACCACCACCTCCGGGATCGAACGGTCGTGAGCGACGACCTCGATAACGGTCATGCGGGCACGTCCCGTCTGGCGACCGGTGTGCGTGAGCAGAATGAACCTCTCCCCGAGCAGCCATCCCAGGTGGAGCCGATACAGCACGACCGGCGCCTTGAACACCAAGCGCAGCAGGCGACCCGGAGGCCGCGCGCTCACCTCGGACCACCCCCTTTGCCAGCTATCACGCCGTGCTGGCTTTCGTGGAAGTCTGGCTCGAGAACGTCGTAACCGACGAACTCGAACAGCCGCACACCTGCCCGGAACGGTCGCGGTGCGGCGAGCAGACGGTTCACGCCGACGCCAAACGGTGGAGAGTCCTCGCAGACGACCTCACCGAAACCGGCCTGCTCGAACGTCTCGCGGATGTACGGGGTGAGATCGGGGGGATGGCGATGACGGGTCCAGATCACGCTCGCCGCAGGCGCGCACAGCGAGGGGAGGTGACCGATCGTGCTGGCGATGTCCGGCTGTGAGATGTTCCCGAACACACCACAAAGCAGAACCAGATCGGCTGGTACGGCTCCTTCATAGGCATCCGTAATCGACGCGTCGGCTGCCACGACTTCCACACCATCGAGGCCGGCCGCCGAGGCCGCGTCGCGAGCCGAGCGAACGTTGTGCTCGTCGATCTCCACCAGGCGAGCCGTGGCTTCCCCCCGACGGGGATGCTCAGAAAGTACACCGATCAGATCGTTGCCCTGTCCGGCGCACACGCTGATGATCCTGACTGGACCGGGAGCGGCGCGATCCAGCGCAGCGCGGATCTGCGCCTGGACGACCGTCAAGCGCCGGCCGAGCGCCGAGTCGGATTCCTCGTAGTCCTCGTGCCAGGCTTGCCAGTCCATACTGATCGGAGGTTACGGGGCGGACAGTCACGTACACGCGCGGACAGACCCCCGGACACCCGTCGGGCCCACGGCGCAAGACCGGATGGCGCAGTCAGCGAAGATGGTGCTCACATGCCCACCCTGAGAAACACCGCGGTCCTGTTCGACTTGGACGGCGTGCTCGTCGACTCGCGCGCCGCCATCACGAGCTGCATCAAGCACGCATTGGACACCCAGGGACTGCCAGAACAGACACCCGACGCGCTTGAGCGATGCATAGGCCCACCGCTGACACTGGCGTTTGCAGAACTGACGGGGCACCCACAGGATTCCGAGCTCGTGCTGGCATGTCTGGCGAGCTACCGTGCCCGATATGCCGAGGCATCGCTGCGCGAAACGACCGTATTCCCCGGCATCCCCGAGGTTCTCGCCCCGCTCTCAGCCGAGCATCGGTTGGCCGTGGCCACATCCAAGCCGCTGGCCTTCGCAGAGCCGTTGCTGACAGCGCTCGACCTCAGCGACGAGCTCGACCACGTGGCCGCGCCGGACCTGGATGCTCATCGAGAGGACAAGGAGACGACCATCCGCTCTGCCCTATCGGTGCTTGGCGCTCCACGTGCCGTAATGGTCGGTGACCGATCGTTCGACATCATCGGCGCGCATGCCTGCGACATCCCCGCGATCGGCGTCTCGTGGGGGATTGGGCGGCACGCGCGAGCTGACTGCCGCAGGCGCCGAGCTAATCGTTGACTGCCCTCGAACTTGCCGGCAGCAATCAGTCAGCTCCTCACATAACTCCACGCCCGGCACAAGAGGTAGGGGCCGTAAGCTCACGGAATGCTGCTCGAAACCGAACGGATGCTGTTGCGTGAGCTCAAGATGGCCGATCTCGACGAGTTCGTGGCACTGCATAGCGATCCCGAGGTCGTCCGGTTCGTGCGGACGCTCGATCGCGCGCAGGCGGAGAAGCGACTGTGGGCCAACGAGGAGGAATGGCGAGAGCGCGTTCACGGGATGTTCGCCGTCATCGACCGTGACAGCGGCCGGCTCCTTGGTCGTGTCGGCTTGAAGTATTGGCCGCAGTTCGGCGAGACCGAGGCGGGATGGTTGCTGCGCCGCGACGCATGGGGACGGGATACGCCACCGAGGCCGCCCGGGCCTGCGTGCGGTGGGGCCTTGCGGCGCTGCCCGTGCCCTACATAACCGCCATGATCCATCCCGAGAACGCACGCTCTATACAGGTCGCCCGACGACTCGGCTTCGAGCCCGCTCGCGAGGACGTACTGCTCGGCGATCCGGTAATCGTGTATGCAGCTGAGCGCAACGGCTGGGCGGGGAGATGCCGCCATTTCGACCGTCGCACCGCCGCGGCCGAAGACCTGGCGAGGGCCGGCGGTCGTGACGCTCCCATCGAGATCGTCGCCTACGACCCCGCCTGGCCGGCCGCCTTCGAGGCCGAGCGCAAGCGACTCGCGCCACTGCTTTCGGGAGTGGAGGTCCATCACTTCGGCTCGACCGCTGTCCCGGGTCTCGCCGCCAAGCCTGTGATCGACATGATCGCGCTCGTCGACGATCTCGAGGGCAAGAAGATGAAGGTCCACGTGCCCAAGCCCAAGCGCACGTTCCTTGAGATGGACGAGCTGGCCGCGTTGCTCGACGCCGCGGGCGAGCAGGACATCTCACCGGCGCAGCCCGCCGCCCCGATCGAGCTGGGGCTCAGCGCGGCGATGGTCGCCCAGCTGTTCGCGCAGGGCCGCTCGCCCAAGCAGATCGCCGCGCAGCTCGGGCTCGCCAAGTCGACGGTCAGCCATCATCTCAAGCGCCTGCAGCTGGACGTCGGACGCGGCTATGTGGGCCGCCGCGTGGTCGTCGAGATCCTCGGCCGCGGCGGCCCGCGCGCCAGCGAGCTGTGCGACATCAAGATCGGGCACGTGCGCCTGCACGACCCCGCCGGCGCGCGCTTTCAGATCCCCGACTCAAAGACCGAGAAGGGCATCCGTGAGGTGCAGATGAGCCCCGACCTCGTCGAGGTCGTCGTCGAGCACATCGACCGCCTGCGCAGGCTCGGTCTGCCGACGGGGCCCGACGCCTACCTCGTCCCCAATCTCAAGGGCGGGCGGATGAGCTACGGCAGGGTCGAGCAGCTCGTCCGCGACGCCGCCCAGCTGGCCTCCGAGAAGCTCGTCGCCAGGGGGCTGCCGCCGCTGCCGCACGTCACCCCGCACACGTTGCGGCGCACCTATATCTCGATCGCGCTGCTGGCCTACGACTGGGATGTCAAGTACGTGATGGACCAGGTCGGGCACGCCGACTCCAAGGTCACGCTCGACATCTACGCGCAGATGCAGCGACGGGCCAACCGCGACCACGGCGCCAAGTTCGACCGGCTCGTCCGGGACGCGCGAACACTGCTTCACCGGCGCGCCGAGACCCACTCAGAGCCGCCCATGTGGACCGCGATGGGGACCGCGCAGCCTATAGTCGGGTCCCGGACCCCCTCCAGGGCACGTGGTGGGAGGGTTAAAACCCGGAGATTTGCAGGCGATTCGCCAATGGAGCCAACCGGGATCGAACCGGTGACCTCCTGCTTGCAAAGCAGGCGCTCTCCCAGCTGAGCTATGGCCCCGCAGAGGACCCAATATAGGGGCTGCGGCAGGTATGGTCCAGATCATGCTGCGCACGACATCGCCGTCCATGATCTCGATCGCGCGGCTGTGCTTGGCCTCGATCGCGGTCGCCGCGGCGATTGATCTGCTCGCGCCGCTGGCGCACGCACAAAGGCCACGCGCGCAGATGGCGCATGCGCAAACGGTCTCGCCGGCGGCCGCGGCCTCGCGGCGTTGCGGAGTGGCGAGCGAACAGGCGGTGTTCGAGGCTCCCGGCGTGCAGGTCTACTTCAGACAGCTCGGCTTCAACAAGCGCGCCGGGTATCGCCAGGAGCGCTTGATCGCGTGTGTGCTTCCTGCCCACACCATGCGCGTGGTGGGCACGATCGACGAGATCCACGACGGCGGGATTCAAAGCGAAAGCTACAAGGTCAACGGCCTGATCGGTGGGCGCTACCTGTGGGCGACGGTCGTCAGGACCAGCCCAGACGCGGTGCTCTTCGAAGAACAGCTGATCGACCTGCAGACTGGACGCCAGATCCACGAAGTGGCGGGCGGCGGAGCCGCGAGCCCGGGCGAACTGCCCCTCCAAGCCACCGTGGTCGCGCCGGGCGAGCTCGTCTTCTTCGAGGGTCCCCAACTCGAACAGGCCAACACGCTGATCGCGCGCTTTACGGCTGGGGGGCGGAAGAAGCTCGACACCGGCGAACACATCCAGGCGCTGGCGGCCGGCGAACACAAGATCTACTGGCTGAACGGCGCCACTGTGCGCTCGGCGGCGGTTCCGGACGCGACGACGAGCACTTCGGCAGCCGCCGTGTCCTTCCCACGCTCGGCCACCGCCCTCGATGGGGCGACGGCCGGCTCTTCGGGGGCGGCCATTCGCGCGAAATCTGCCGGCGATAGTGCGGTGGCCAAGGACGCGACGGCGCTCGAGGACACGACAGCCGCCAGAAACACCAAGCGCGACGCGCCGAAACGACGCTGCGAGGCTCCCCGTACGCGGACGCTCTACCGCTCTCAGTCGCGCCTGCGCGTGCTGCAGCGGCCGAGCGGACAGGTCTTCGCATGCAGCGACACAGTCGGCAGGCTCTTCGCGCTCGAGACTGTCCTGCCCGGCGTGACCCCGACAGGCCCCCCGGCAGACATCGACCTTGCCAGCGAGGGCTCGACCCTGAACGGGGTGACGCTGAACTACCAGTTCCCGGCCCAGACCCCCAGGGGCCCGGCGACAGCGCTCGTCGTCCTCAATCCAGCGACCGGCGCGGTCATCCGCTCCGCGCTCGCGCCCGCGGGCGTCACCGACTGGACGTACGGTCCCGCCGGCAGGAGCGGAGGAACCATCGCTTATGCCAGCGCCGGCACGCTGACCGTCGTCGATGCTGTCGGCTCCCGCCAGATCGACACCGGAACGATCTCCGAACTCGCGATCACGCCGCTCACTCCCCCAGAACAGGGTCCGTACGAGCTCTACTGGATGAACGACGGCACGGCGAAGGCCTACTCGCTCAAGACCGGCTGACCGCGATCACCGGCCACGCCGTACCGTCGCCCCATACTCCATCCCTGGCTGCACCGCATCCTGGTCACACCGCATCGCGGGCCATGCCGCATCCAGGGCGCCAGACCTTCGCGGCCGGCACAGGCCAGTCACCCGAACCCAAGCCGCTCCTGGCCCGGAATCGGGGACGGCAGCCCGGCTGTCTCGTCCTCGTTCGGCGCATGTCCATCAGAGTCGCCCACTCCATCCCCCGGCTCATCGAGGTCGGCGTCGGCGTCAGCGTAAAGAACGTCGGCCATGTCCAACTCGACCGTCTCCTGCCCCACGCTCTTGGGCGCATCACCGGCGCGGTCATCGATGTGGTCGTATGCCTCTTCTCCAACCGTCCCATACGCGTCATCGACCGGCCCCACCGCGTCGCCGGTAGTCCCCAACGCGTCATGTTCCTCGCGCGCGACCAGCGCAACGTCCACACCGTGCCGGCGGCGCAGCTCCAAGTGCTCGCGGATGGCGTCATCGAGCAATCCCATGCCCGACCCAAACCATACTGCCCTGGACCGGCGACTTGCCGGCGATGAGCGACCTGGGCTCGCCCTCGCGATGAGTGGCAGTAGCCTGTCAACCGGCAGTCGTGCGGATACGCGACTACAATCGGCTGCACCCAGCCCGCCCGACACGGGCGGCTGCACGGGGCTATAGCTCAGTTGGGAGAGCGCCTGGATCGCACCCAGGAGGTCGCGAGTTCGAGTCTCGCTAGCTCCATAGGAGAATCGCCTGTATTGGAGCCATTTTTGGGCTCCTCGCGAGGGCGCCGGGAGGGGGTCGGTGTACTGCTCGTAGGCCGTTTGGTCCCATTGGCGGTCCCAAACCTGTTGCGATCGTCACGAACTGAGGGCTCATCCGGCTCCTCGGCGCCGCCGCGGTGCTGCTCGCCACCGTCCCCCCGTGCCCCGCGAATGAGCGCGTCGAAGCTCGTCCCGTGGCTGCGATCGACCCGCTGCTCGAGCTGCGCGTAGACGTCGAGGGTCATCTTCGAGTCGGCGTGCCCGACCTGCCCCATGACCCACTTCACGTCGAAGTTGTTGGCCAGCAGCGCGATCGAGATGTAGGTGCGCCGCAGCGTGTGCGGCGTGGTGTGCGGCAGTGGCGGCAGGCCCCTGGCGGTGAGCTTCTCGGAGGCGAGCTTGGCGGCGTCGCGCACGATCCGCTCGACCCGTTCGTAGCTCATGCGCGTGCCATGCAGGCTGGGCACGAGGTAATCGTCCGGGCCAGTCGGGGCGCCCATGCGGCGCAACCGGTCGAGGTGCTCGACGACAGTCTCGACGAGATCGGGGCTCATCTGCACCTCGCGGATGCCGGTCTCAGTCTTTGAGTCCGGGATGCGGAAGCGGGCGCCGTTCGGGTCGTGCACGCGGACGTGGCCGATCTTCATGTCGCACAGCTCGCTCGCCCGCGGCCCGCCACGGCCGAGGATCTCGACGACCACCCGGCGACCGACATAGCCCCGGCCCGGTTGCAGACCCATACGCCGCAGGTGATAGGTGACGGTGGACTTCGCGAGCCCCAGCTGCTTGGCGATCTGGATCGGCTGCTTGCCCTGCGCGAACAGCTGGGCGACCATCGCGGCCGTGAGACCAAGCTCTCCCGGTGCGGGCAGCTGGCCGAGCGCGACCTCCTGCTCCGATGCCGCGTCGATCAGCGCCGCCAGCTCGTCGATCTCCAGGAACGTGCGCTTGGGCTTGGGCACGTGCACGCGCATCCGCTTCCCGCGCGCGTGGTTGTGCTCGATCAGGCCGTCCTCGACAGCGTCTTCCAGGATCGCCGCGAGCGCGTCGATCGTCTTGCGGATCGATCCTGGCGAGAGCGGCACGATCCGCTGACCGTGCCCGTTGCGCAGGTCGGCGCCCCCGTCGATCGCTTCCCGCAGCTCCCGCGCCTCCTTGAGCTTGTGCGCCTTGAACGCGAGGCAGAGATCGCGGTCGATCTGATCCAACCGGTATTCGGCGAAGAACGGCAGCAGGTGCGACTCGATCAGCCAGCGGTAGTAGTCCTCGGTGTTCTTCGTGAACGGCCTGGAGCCGAGCACGCCGTCGATCTTGGCCTGCAGCCAGCGCGAGGAGTACTCGTGGAACGTTGGCACGCCGGTGTCGGCCGGTGCCGCAGCGGGTCGTCTCTGCGGTGGCGTCCAGACTCGGGCCTTGACGCGGGCGAGGATGTTGTCGAGCTCGACCGTGGCGGTGCGCTCGTTCCAGCCTCCGCCACATCCGCACTCGCAGTCCCGGCGCTCGTGCAGGCGCACCGTCTCCCGTTTGCCGTACGCGCGGAAGCGCAGCCGGAAGCACAGCGTCCCGTCGCCGGCCGTCTCCGTGGTGATTGAGCCTGTTGCTGGACGTGCCATCAGATCGCTCCGAGTCTGGCACGGGAGCGGGACGTAGCGAAGCAGGCACGGACGCGGCGGGAGTAGGGGTCCCGCACCTGGAGCAGCGGCGCATCGGCCGGGTAGGGCTTGGGGCGGCTCGGCATCCGTCGCATGCGTGGGGCGGGTGCGGGGGTCGGTGTCTGTCGCTGGTGCTGTTTGAGCGCCTGCGTGGCGGTGTAGAGGTCGAACCGCATCCGTGCCTTTGGTCCATCCCCGGTCCTGATCGCGCCGAGCTCGTCGGCGTGTTCGTAGACCCAGGCGGGGTTGAGCTTGAGGTGCGCGGCGAGCTCTTTGGCGGTCATCCAGCCTGTCTGGGCGGGCGTGTCGGCGTGGGTTTGCTGGTCGTGGCGTAGGAGTTGTGCGACGCGGGTGGCGACTTGTTCGACGGCTTGTGGTGTGAGGTCGACGGCGACGTGGCGGGCGGTGGCGGCGAGGCCTCGGCGCCGGGCGGGTGTCGCGCAGGTCTGATGCGCGGGTCGTGTGGGGATGGTGGTGGTTGTGAGCATCAGTCCTCTCTTCTGCGGTTGGGTTGTAGTGCGCGTAGGCGTGCGATGCGGGGCTTGGTGTAGGGGTGTGAGATTCGGCTGAAGCGCATGTTGGGTATGGGGTGCTCGTATGGGAGTGAGGTGTGGGTGAGCATGTCGGCGAGGACGGGTCCTTGGCCGAGCCTGATGGCGTATTCGTCAGCGGCGTGCTCGCGTGAGCGCCAGTACATCTCCCACGCGTTGTCCATCGCGCGCATCACGGCCTGGCCTGTGGCGAGCCAGACCCATGCTCTGAACAGGTAGGACCACATCGGACGGGCGTCGGGTGTGGGCATGTACTTGATCACGAGCAGGTTCAGTGCGCTGGTGACGCGAGCGTCGCTGGTGCATAGGTGGCCCATCTCGTGTGCGATGACGGCGGCGGCGTAGGGGCTTTCGAGTAGGCCGCGGTTGACGCAGAGCGAGGATGAGTAGGCGGCGGCGTTCTGGGTGGGGTCTTCGGCGACGAACCAGTGTCGCGGCGGGCGCAGCGTAGGGTCGGCGTCTTGCAGCTCAGCGAATGCTTCTTCGAAGGCTTCTTGCTCGTCTGGCTCGGGTGTTCGTCCGCCGGTGCTGATCTCCCACCAGCGCCCGTCGATCGGAGCGATCAGCGGAGGACAGGTCACGGCGAGCAGCGAGATGGCGAGTGGTGCGAACCCGACGATCAGCGAGAG
>Ga0335072_10013569_pt1 | contig 11597 bp, 11 predicted proteins | sample Lox_Sample_21_FD_206725 | JGI IMG/M metagenome (GOLD analysis project Ga0335072, IMG submission 206725) | Soil microbial communities from Loxahatchee National Wildlife Refuge, Florida, United States - Lox_Sample_2.1 | ecosystem: Environmental > Terrestrial > Soil > Wetlands | place: USA...
CGGTAGAAGCAGGCCTGGGCGTCGGCTTCGCTCCCTATCTTGCGCTTGAAAAAGCTTTAAGACTGGACGCCGTAAAAATCATTCCCCTTGAAAATGGCCCAATCCGGCGTCAATTCAGCAGCGTGCTTCTTAGCGGACCTGAGCCGAAGGGGCCCACTGGCCAGCTTCTGGCGTTGCTTCGCCGGTACACACCACAGCCGGAAGGAGCAGCCTCCTGAAAATGTTTGCCCGCGCATCTTCTCGTTGGCGAGTCTCCCTGACCTCCGTTCTTGCTGGTCTTCACGCAATGCTTCCGCAGCCTGATTCGTTTAGTCGACAAGTTTTCGATGGAGATGCTTACGATGCCGGTAATCGGTAAGATGCCCGACCTGAATTTAACCGCAGTCATCTATGCTACTGACTTTTCTCTCTGTTCGCTGAATGCCGGACTCTACGCAAACCTTCTGGCAAAATACTTCTCCTCTACTCTGATCGTGGCACACGCCTTCACCCTCTCGCAGGCCGCCATGGAAGTGGAAGTAGATCAGAAGCTGGTAAGTCAGCAGAGAAAAGATCTGCAGTTCCTCCTGGCGAGAAAAGCTTCTCTGCTGAGAGCCAACTCGCTCGATGTCATAACAAAACTGCTCGAAGGCGACCCGAGAAAAGCTCTTCCTGCGTTGTCGGACGAATATGCTCCCTCCATCATCGTGCTGGGAACCCACGGCGGCAGCCGGATTGAACGGGGCCTCATTGGATCCGTGGCCGAGGGAATCCTGCGGTCAACTCGCTGGCCTTGCTTCACGGTAGGGCCGCAGGTGCCATCTGTATCGGATGCGGTTTTCCCCTGCGGACGCATTCTCTACGCTACCGACTTCACTCCCGCAGCCGCCCATGCCGCTCCCTATGCGGTTTATTTCGCAGAAGCCTTCGGAGCTGAAATCGATGCGCTCAATGTCATCCAGAGAGAGGCCGTCGAGCATCCCGACCGGTTCCTGGAGCTCAAGTCGCATTTCTATGGCGCCCTTGATCGTCTGGTACCGCGGCGAGCCAGTGAGTTTTGCGATCCCCGAACATTTGTCGAGGTGGGGAAAGCGCATGAGCAGATTCTCGAACACATCCGCGAGCGATCGATTGATCTCCTTGTGCTCGGCATCCGCAAGTCTTCCTACCTCGGCCTTGAAATGCGCTCCTCCGGCGCCTTTCAGCTCATCGTCGATGCGTCCTGTCCAGTCCTGACGATTACAGGATGACAACAAAACATCGGGATTGCGTGCATGAAAAAGAGAAGACAACGGGAGAACATATTGGATTCAACCCCGACCGCCGTGGCGGTGGCCGCTTTGGCGGCGGCGGCGGCAATCCAGGCTGGAGAGATCATCTATGACAATATGCGAAGCAGCGGAGCGCCTTATAGCCACGATATTCCGCTTTGGCGGGCGCACATGGGCTCTGCCTGCGCGGGCAGCGTCTCGTTTGTGGTGACTCTGTTCTTGCTGGAAAATCTGGGCAAGAAGTCGAAGCTCGCTGCGTGGCGCGCAATTTTTCCCTGGCTGCCGCTGGTCGCTCTTACCGGCTTAGCGACCGCCATCCACATCCCCATTTATCTGGTAATTCTCGCGGCTGCAGTTTATAGTCCCTGGGCATACTCTCGAACGCACGCGGCCCGATGAATACCCCAAACAGACAACAGAATTTTCCAGCCGATCTGACCTCTTCTTTTGTTCTTTCAACCATATTGCCGCCTACTACGTGGTAAATGATCCATAGGAGATCAAGATTCTGAGGCGACAGGCCCCCACGGCAGGATCTGTGGAGCAGGCAGGGCGCGGGCTGTATTGGTGTTGTGAGGCCATTGGATCTCGTCAAGGAGATTAGTCAGACCTGCAACCGAAAGCGTCACCGTAAGGCCGCAAGGACATCTTCAGGCATTTTATTCTACGTTTCGCCTCCGTATTCTCCTTCTCCCCGTGCAAGACCTTCGTTCCTAATTCATAGGATGTACTCGATGACCCACGGTGCGCTGACATTGCGATGGCCCGTGAGCAGCAGCAACGCCAACTGCGACGCGCGGCGCTCTTCTTCACTCGTAAGATAGCGGCGCAGCGCATCGTGTTTGAGCGCGTATCGCTGTAAATCTTCCGCGGTTCTTTCCAAAAGATTCGCGTGGGCTTTCAGCAACTCCTGTCCGGATTCCCCCGGACCGAGGAGGTCTACAATCATTTTTAAATGACGGAGACAACAAGCTGGCACATGTTCGTTGCCTGATTCAGGCACGCGCTGCACAATGGTCGCAACATCCTTCACTGCTCGTCTTTCCGCGTCTATTCGCGCCTCGCATACTCGGCATGTCTTTATTGTCGGCAATAAACTGTCGATGCTTTCTGCTGTTTCGCCTTTCCGGTCCGCGTGTTCAGAAAACTCTTTCAACTCAGCCGCGAGCCGATGCGCCAGTTCTGGATAAGCCGCGCAAACTCCGTATGGAGAGGCGATCCCTTCATATTGCCAGGTGTGAAGCGGGCAAAATCCGCCGCGACGGGCATGATCCTGTTGTACCTGGGGGTTGATGGTAAGTTCATATTGATATTTGCTCAGGAAGCGGAAGATGCCCTGCAGTACCGAACCGCAAATTCTGCATCCTGTTTTCTTATCGACCTGAAGCGTATAGGTACTTGACGATTCGTTTTGTTCAGCAGTAAGCGCCTTTTCGGGCTGGTTGGGTATTCCAAGAATTGTCTCCCGCAGATCACGAAGTCTGCCCACGAGTGTCTGGTAGCGTTCCTCCTGCTCGGGATGTTCTTGCGACCTGGCTTTCTCTGCCAGAAAGCTCATGGTCCGCTCGTACATATTCACGAGAAATGATTGCGCGCGTTCTTCTGTAAGAAAGCGCAATAACTCTGCTTCAAACGCCTGAATGCCGCTCCCCTCGAGTTCCTTAGGGCTGTGCGACAGCTTTGCTGCCAGCCCTTGCCGGGCCGAGATGGAAAAAATCTGAGATGCATCCGTGTACCATAATTGTTTGAGGCGCTCAGCCACAAAGTTCGAGGCGTCTTCCCTCTCTAGATCATTCACTGTGTCTTGTTTATTGATCACAACGAAGAGCTTCTTGTCCGCGTTCCGGATGCGATGCAGAATGCGGTCTTCCTCCTCGGAAAGCGGGCTCTCGTAACTGGTCACCAGGATAAAGGCATCGGCCTCCGGCAAAAAACGTTCAGTAGTCAGGGTGTTTTCAACGATTGATGAGCCAAGACCAGGGCTATCGACAAAGAAGAAACCGCGGCGCAGAATCTCAATCGGAAGCTGAATTTCGGCATAAGCAATCTTCTTGACATTTCCTGGGTTCTCCTTCTGCGTCACGTAGCTGGCGAGCTGCGAGAGCGGTACTTCCATGTTCAGACCGGAATTCGTGAAATGAAGCACCACTTGTTTGCGACTGCCGTATCGAACAGTGGTGATGACGGAAGTCAGCGGGACTATCCCGGTCGGCAGGTGGTCGCCACCGAGAATCGCGTTCATCAGCGTTGACTTTCCCCGGCTGAATCGACCGACGACCATCAGATTGAAGCGGTCTTCCGCAAGCCGCTTCAGTAGTTCGCGGCATTCCGAAAGCAGAGATGCGTCCTTCACATCGACGGCTTGTGCCGACCGGATAACCTCGGCAATGGCAAACTTCGTCTGTTCATATTGTTTGAGATCCATTGTGATTTCCAGTCTCTACCGAAGGCATCCTGTGTGCCGAACGAACGTTACTTGCGATAAAACAGTCGCGTCTCACATCACTCCATGGTGACCTCCTTCGAGTTCTCTACCGAGGACATGCCGCAGAATTCGCCATGAAGGCGCTAGCCAGTTTGGCCGCTCCCCACGCACCCTCCGTTCGTGGACTATCGTCCTTGCAACTACAGAGGCAAGTTCGCGGTGATTGTCGAGCAGCTGTATCACCTCGTCTTCCTGCGCCCAGTTCAGATGCTCGGAAATACGAAATAGCGCCTCGATCATCAGCCTTTGATCGGTGTCGGGACCTATGCGAAAGCCGATGCTGACCGCGGCGGTCACCACATCAGCGTCCTGCTCCCAAAGGAAACTCCACAGGTCCTCCCATTCCTTAGCGGAAACGCCAAACTCGCCGAGCAACTGCAGTGTCGCCCGGCGGCGACGCAGTGCGGACGGCCCGTAGAGTTGCGTATCCGTCAAATTCCGAATCGAAAGGATGGCATACTGCCGTGCCCATTCAGAAACCTTCCTGAGCCCATCTTTTGCCTCCTCGCGGCAGAGGTCATCTTCAAGCACCTTAAAAAGCAGAGGGACGCTTTCTGGCCTGCGGAATTCTCCAAGAGCGAGAATCAGGCCGCTGGTGGCGCGCTGTTTCGCGGCATCCAATAAGACTTTAAAAACTTCTTCCGACTTCCAACGAAGTAGCTCCCGCGCGACCGCACTGCGCACCGCATCTTCAGCAAAAAGAACCTCAGCATCAGGCGGTAGTTCATACTCGCGGAAATAGGAGATCATTGTGGAGTAGGCACCGAGCTCTCCCAACGCATGAACTGCGCGGCACCGCGGAAGCGCAATCGTTCTTGGCGATCCTGCCAACAGGAAGTGTTCAATATACGGCACCGCCCGGTCGCCGCAAGCGACGAGCATCGTCACAGCAAGTTCGCCATCGATCAAAGAATCGAGCGCTGCGATCAGGTGTTCGATCTGCGCATCTGCCATTCCCGGCAATGGTTCGCTCATCGTGTTGCTCCGACTCTCTCGATGTCTTCTCAACAGAGCAATTAATCAACAGCAGCCGTCTTCATGTAGTGGCGCGGCGGCAGGACCCCGGTCTCAAGCACAGCGATCAATCCGTCCTGGTCATCTTCAGAAATCGGCATTCTGCGAATTTCCCGAATGGTCTTAATCAATGGATACTTGTATTCCTTGAGCGAGACCTCGCCATCTTCCCAAACGGCATAGCACGCTTGCGGACTACCTGTTTTCGGTTGGCCGAGACTCCCAGGGTTCACAATCGCTGTCTTGCCAATCCTCCGCACAAAAGGCGTATGTGTGTGGCCAACGACAAGCACATCAGCACGAATCCATACGATCTCCTCGTGCCAATGGTCCGAACGCTCTGGGCAGTAACCAAACAACGGGTCAGTAGGCATGGCGTGAACCAGATAAAAGCTGGTCGAGTTCACGTCCACTTCCTTCTGAATTGGGAGACTTCTTAAGTACTCCACGTCCTCATTCGTGCAAGTCTGTTGGGTGAAACGGCGTGTCTCATCCGCAAGCCTCTTGAAAGGCGCTGAGCACTGTGGGTCGACGTTGAAACCGACCGCATGGTCATGATTTCCGCGCACGACAACCGCGGCTTTCTCTTTAATCCATTGAATGACCTCATGCGGCTTGGGCCCATAGTCGACGAGGTCTCCCACGCACCAAAGCTGGTCGTATTGACTTTCAGGCAAAGACATTAATGCGGCTAGATTGGCATGGATATCCGAAACTATGACGATTTTGATAAAAACCCCCGAGCAATTGCACACAGTCGCCTCTCAGAAGCGCCCGTTGCTTGGTTTTTGCCGAGATTCTCGTTTGGGCAAGCAACTCCCCGACGAAACCTCGTCAGGGGTCATCATCCGCCCATTCCATTTGGTTCAAGGAAGGAACAGCAGTTCAGGCGAACCCCTTCGCCCTGTGCAGATGGAAACAACTGCACAGTAAAGTTTATCAGTTTTCCAAGGGCTTGCGCTATCCAATCAGTGCGCTGGTAATGGGTCAGCTTGGGTTTGTTTTGAAGGGGCACGACTTCATGAGCCTGCCCTGAGCGAAGCCGAAGGGTGCCGTAACAGGCCATAGATGAGCAGAGCTTTAGCCCCTGAGGGATCGACTGTTCAAACTGACCCACTACCGTTGCGCTGTTTCTAATGAACTTTCATCCGTAATGTTTCGCCACTAGCGGCGTCCCATGCGATAGTCGAGATACAAAACATGCGCCTTGATCTGATCACCCATCCGGTACTTGGTCCACTGGGCCATCTTCAGCATGTAAAGAATGCTGCCCGGATTACCTTCGCTCCACTCAACCAGCGAATGTAAGGCGTGCTCGATGTTGGAAGCCCAAAGCCCCGTTCTTTCGGCTTCTCTTTGAGCAAACTCGAGAGAAATAGCCGGCGGCAAGTTTCTCACTTCTGTCCGCTCCGAGCGATCAGCACACATCGGCTGGAGTGTGCCGATGTCTTCCATGTGCGGAGTGCGAGCGGCAAAGAACACCGGGGTTCGTCCGTAGTAATTCATTTCCTTAATCATTCCCGTCACGACTCGGGAAGGTCCGGACAGATGATCGAGCACAAGCAAAAAGGGAAACTGATCGAGTGCTCTCTGCACCATTCCTTTCAGCGAAGAAGTGCTCAACGCTTTTGGAGTTGCAGGAAGACGCAACTCTCGCTTGCCGGTGCGTTGAAGGCTGCCCACCAAGGCAAGCATCAGGTCACGCGGCGAGCCTGTCTGGTTTACGTAGAGTGCGAGCGGCTGCGTCTTCACAAAGCTTTCGAGCAGGCGTGTCTTCCCCACTCCCTCCGGACCAAAGACCAGCATCGACTTTCTTCGCCGCGCCTGGGCCTGCAGTCGGCCCATCTCTTCCACACGCTCGATGGCAGCCAGATATTGCGGCGTCGGAACGCGTTCGGGAGCCAGCAAAGCCATGCTGAGAGCCTCACTCCCAAATCGCGCTGCCAACAACCCGCGCGTTGTTCGAACTAAACCGTGAATGGCTTGAAAGGATGATTTCATGCGCACTCTGCCGGTCCTTCCAGCCCAGCACCTTCGTTCGCTTGCCTTCTAGGTCTTTATAAATAGAGAAAAAGTGCTCGACTTCCCGCAGAACGTGGGGCTGCACATCGGTGTAATTCTGGATACTCGAGAAGCGCGGGTTGCCCGTGGCATAGGCAAGAACCTTTTCATCGCGAACGCCCTGATCGAGCATTTCAAAGAGGCCAATCGGTCGAGCGTGATAGATACAGCCAGGAAAGGTCGGCGCGTCACCAAGCACTAAGATATCGAGCGGATCACCATCTGCGGCCAACGTACGCGGAATAAATCCATAGTCGCCCGGATAGTGGACAGGAGAATGCAGGTTCCTGTCCAGTCGAAAGACATGCAGCTGCTTATCGTACTCGTATTTGTTGCTGCTGCCCTGTGGAATTTCGATGACGGCCGTGACTACATCCGGCGCTTGTTCCCCGATCGGGAGATCCAGATAATCTCTCATTTTGCTCCTTTGCAGTTTGCGCGCAGGAGCAAAATAATAAACTCCTACGCTTCGGTAGGAGTCATCAGCCTTCCATATCCGGAGGCGCTTAAGGGCGGATTCCCTCGCCACCTCCATATTGGCACACCTGACGTGCACCGGCAATACATACCAACTCGATGTCATGGTGGTAACTGAAATGGCTTTCGCATCTTGTGATAAAAGCATGACACTCTGAACGTTTGCATTGACAAGCTTTGATTTCATGCCGAAGAAGTTGCGATGCCTGCGGCATCGTGGTCTGCCCCAAAAATATGGTGATATAAATCCTGACCATAGCTCGTCGGCAACGGTTCTCCTTCAACAAGCCGAAATGTCCGTTGGCCCGTGGCGAGTCTTTCCGCACGAAGAAAGAGTGCAGAATCCATCTTCGCCAGGCAAAAGCCTTGCGCCAGATCGAACATGTGGGTCACATAAAACACCTTGATTTTCATTTCGAGAAGGGCGCGAACAATCTGCCGGGCTATCTCTGACCCTTCTCTTTCATTGGTCGAGGCAAACGACTCATTCAGCAGGGCGATGCTATGAGGGGTAACCGCGTGGACAATGGCGCTCATTCTGCCAAGCTCTTCATCCAACTTTCCGCATTTCATCGTGGCGTCTTCTTCCCGCTTGAAGTGTGTAAAGATGCCGTCGCACACGTTCGCGCGGAAAGATTGAGCTGGTACGAACATTCCGCATTGCATCATCAACTGGGCCACGCCGATGCTGCGCAGGAACGTAGATTTGCCACCCCGGTTGGCGCCAGTGATCATCACGAGTGACTTACCATCAGCGATTGCATCGTTGCCAATAACTTTACCCGTTGTACTCAGGGTCAGACACACATCGTAGAGCCCACTGAAGGTGAGCCTAGGTGGTTCCATCGGCAAGGGCTGAGGGAAACATGTAATCTCGCCTTTCCGGTTTAACTGCTCGTGCAGATTCAGGCATGCGACGTAAAAGCCAAGTTCCAATCGCAACATCCGAAAGAAGCTCAGGATATGATCGGTCGACTGACCGAGTGCTATGGCAACCTGGCTGACTCCACGGTTCCTCAATTCCTGCAATGCCCTGAAACCCGCCTCATCTCGATCGGCGATCTCATATGTGAAGGCGCGGCCATTTCTGCCCGTTACCTGCTCCAGCCAATTCTGGACTCGTGTGAACCAGTTCTGTTTCGTCTCGATCCGCTTATGAAGAACGTAATTGATACCCTTATTGCCTTCACCAAGCCCAGCGCTCATCAGGATGCCATTGCCAAAGCTAAGTCGGTGCAGGTGGTCCTCAATGATGCGCAGGTATTCGTCGTCTAACTCCCTGGCAATCATGTCGAAAAACCGCCGGAACCCGTCGGAGCGAAATTTCGCGCAATGCTGGTCCGCAATGAGCCTTAGCCGCTTAAGGAGTTCGAAAAAGAGTTCGAGCACCTCAACCGAACGATGCAATGTTCCCTCGGGGTACCTGTCCAGCATCCAGCCCCACACTTTTCGCTCCCGTTCGATTGCCTCTACCGCGATCCCATAAATCTCTCTTACGATCTGCGCTTGCTCGATGCAATCCTTGAGGATGTTCTGCCGGTAGAGGATTGTCTCTGTATCGCGAAGACTTGCTAAGACTGATTTTTTTGCCACATCGAGAAAGAAAGCATCTCCGCCCGCCAGGGCATTGAACAATGTGTCCAGTTCAAGATCTTGAGCTAGGTCCGCAGCATTCGTGGGGAGACCATCTTTCAGACCAAAATCCCGATCTCTATACATGAGGAAAGCCTTCATGGCGCGGTTCCCCCAGTCTTCTTTGCAATGCGCGCCTTGACGGCGTCGTGTGTCAGGCCGTATTTCTTCGCGATCGCCGCCGCGTAGGCGAGCCCGTCAGCAGGCCTGCGCACAAGCTTGAATGTCCGTAGGGCAGGGTCCTTTGAATTAACTGTGCTGACCATGCTGACGGTGGTTTTACTAAGCGACGCCAACTCATCCAGGAAGGTCACGGATACGCAGACCATATCCAGCCGGATAATCCGCTCCATCACCTGCTTACTGAGAAAAAGCGCGTCGTTGAGCGTGGTGGATAGGAAGCTTTCATTCATGATGAGGATGCTGTTGGATGTGGCTTTTTCCAGGATGCGATGAATTCTTAGCAATTCATCTTCAAGCTTGCCGCTCAGGTTGCGGATGTCTTCTTCCTTTTCAAAGTGCGTGAATAGTTGGTCGCAAAGAAAGAGATTTGCTTCATTACCGGGGACCGGACAGCCGATACTGGCCAGATAATGAAGCTGCCCAAATGTGCGGGCAAAGGTCGTCTTGCCACCCTGATTCGGACCCGACACAACGAAGATACGTTCTGGATCTAACAGATAGAAGTCGTTGGTCACTACCGAAGAGTTTTCACGGATGAGTCTATCTGCCAGTGCGAGATCATATACATCGCGGCCAAGAACTTCCTTGGAGCGGTAAAGGACCGTCGGGTAACAGAAAGGAAGGCCAGCCCGTTTGAAGCGTTGTATATGCTCCAGACAAGCAACGTAGAACTGTACTTCACGGTCAAACCGTGCGATCGTGCAGTTCAAATAGTTCCTATGATGATCGCAGTAGTCGTCGAGAATTGAGAATATTTCCGGATACAACTGCGTCACCAGGTCCAGTACTGCCGCCTCCACATGATTCATATCTGGCGAAGATTGGAATCCGAACCGATACTCTTTGGGCTTTCCCTGCCGGAATTTCTCGAACGTCTGCAGGACATCGGCACTGTAATCGGGTGCAGCGTCACATGGAAAGACTGTAATGCTCTTGCCGTGAATGTAAAGTGAGTACCTTAATGCGCGTAAGTCGCTTTTGAGCTTCTCGGTTTCGTCCGTTATAAGCCGGAAGTCATCCGAATTGGTATAGCTTGCTAGGTATTCACAAAAAGCAAGAAAGCCGCGGGAACGAAGTTCGGTAAGCATCAAATCGCGGGTCAGGCTCTTGACGGCGGCGCAGTAGATTTCTACTGCATCAAGGAAGCAGCTCTGCTTCTGACGTTTGTAGTGGAGTTTGTCTGCCTGAGTAAGATGACCTCGCATCTCCCGCATTTTTTCAGCGAACGTTTGTATGTGCCGAAATAGCGCCTTGTTCTCAAGGTCGCGCATCACGTCGTAGCGGTAGTTGACTGCCGTGCGACGCTGCAAAGGGACAAAGAAAAACGGCTTTAGATTGTATTCGTCACGGCCGGCTGTCATCGATTCGACAACCTGGTTGAGATTTAAGTCCTTGAAAATCTCGGGCATCTCCCAACCGTCTATATCGATACTTCCTTCTGACTCGTCAAACAGGATGCTGTGAAAGAACGTGGAATCGGCATCCTCTCTCAGCGGACTTGACACTTGGACAAAATCTTTCGTAATGGTTTGGGGATTCGTCATCCTACTCAAGCCCCGATCGATGTCCAGGACGTCGCCTGGGAATAGCGCACGCCAGATGAAGTTTGTGCCTGTAGAGAAAAGAAATTCAAAACGAAGGATGCAACACAGTTCTGCCTTCCATAGGGGAAGACACGGCAGTTGACTTCTTGAGCAGGCATGGCAAACTCCTTCCGAGTTTAGGAACTCGTAGGAGTCATCTTCCCCAAGGAAGGGGCGGTTAAGAGTGGACTCCAACACCCGCTCTAAGGTCAGTATCCACAGAAGGCAGATCGCCTGTCAATCATGCGCGCCCAACTCGTGTCTCCAGAGTTTCGCGATCCTTGGAAGGAGGGCCGCCGCTCCCCATCTAACTTATCCCTGGCTAGGTCAGCAGCCGGGAATAATCGCAGATAATAGAATCTAGGATGCCTACGGTGACCGAGTTTTTCTGAGCTAAGTCTTGCGGCGCGTGAAGGACCGAGTTGAGCGTATCGTTACCAGCGTGATGGCGACGCAGATGTTTTCACTTCGCACGTAAACGTGGGGTTCTTTCACGACGCGGCGCTGCCGGATCCGGCAAGGCACCGGCAAGTTCATGCGCCATGTGAAGCTGAGACCGGGAACGGCCACAGACGCCGCATTGCTCAGCAGGCTCATCAAGACGGCGTACTCGGACATAGAAGCGCGCGTAGAAAACGGCTAGCCCAGAGAAACGCCTTGAGAGGTCTAGAGCTGACCTGCTCCCAAGAATCCGCATATCGACAGATATGATTTTCGGATTGAGAGGGGAGCAGGAAATGACAGTCAGCAAGCACAGCGAAGCACAGATCATGGGAGCGCTGAAGCAGATCGAAGCCGGGCGCACAGCGGCGGATGTAGCGTGGGAGTGTGGAGTATCGAAGCACACGATCTATGCCTGGAAGGCGAAGTATGGCGGCATGGAAGTGAACGAAGCCCAGCGGCTGCGGAGCC
>Ga0335072_10013570_pt1 | contig 11597 bp, 11 predicted proteins | sample Lox_Sample_21_FD_206725 | JGI IMG/M metagenome (GOLD analysis project Ga0335072, IMG submission 206725) | Soil microbial communities from Loxahatchee National Wildlife Refuge, Florida, United States - Lox_Sample_2.1 | ecosystem: Environmental > Terrestrial > Soil > Wetlands | place: USA...
ACATATCAGCGGCGTCATTCGTTGGCGAAGTTACGCAACTCCCAAATGTGGTCCAAAATGGCAGGAAAGCACGTTTCGGACGCATGTATAAATCTACGCAGTCTTGTAATAGGGCACCTGTTTCACAGCCGTGTGACATAAAAACGATGAGAATCTATACGCCGGATCTAGCTGCTTGAATCTCTTTTACATGCATATTACAGTCGCTATTTCCATGCGATCCTGAATACTTTTACGACCATGTAAAGCCCCAATGCGCTTTCCATCGCAATTGGAGAGCTCAAGACCTAGCTTTGGCCCACATGATCTCTATAATACAAAATGTTGGTCTTCATGACACTACCAGAGCCTGTTTGCCCCCTTTGCTGGACCATCACTCCTTTCCTTCCGCCTTTGGGCCGTTCTAACACCTGGCAGTTTGAAGAACAAACTTGGACCTTGACCCTCTTCAACCAGATGACTTAGATATCCACGGTGAGCGGGATCTCGGTAATATTCAATATCTTTGCGACTTGTAGGATCTGGCAACCGGTATGTAAAAGGCCGTGCAGTGTCAAGAATAGGAGATGTTGTTTCGGAAGACGATGACATGCCGAGAGGTGTGAAAGAAGATACCGATTCACCCTTGAGTAATCGGCGGATGGCAGGCTTCGTATAGTATCGAGTTGTGACCTTTCCTCCAACAGCCTCGACGGCTTCGATAGCCGCTGCTGATGCTCGAGACACGAGTATATTGATAGGGGTTTTCAACTCCTCTTTGCCTTTTGCTAATAGCTTCACGCCATCCTTCACTCCGTGTAAGCACCTCGATTTTGCCAATTCCTTTAATGTGATTGGTTTTGTTGGATCTAACCTCCCCTGATTTATCCATTCCTGTATTCGATTCAAGTTAATGGGTGACATTTCGACCGAGAAACTAGACTAATGATTAGCAAGTTTGCAGGGTAATTAAGAGGTTTGAACTCTTCAGGTGGTTGTTCGGAGAAATCGTACTGGTTGACAAAACCTCTTTTGCTATGAACTCTGTCTATAGGCGTTTGTCCACCCTGGAAGCGCGCTGGTACCTTCCCATGCTGTTTTTGACCCTTATGACCACGACCTGAAGTTTTGCCGTGGCCAGATGAGGGACCTCGACCTCGTCGAATCCTTTTGTTATATGCACTTGGGACATCAGACAACGAACCTAGAATCGAGGCATTGCGTATCTGAAGGAAAGGCAATAAGCATGCCACGAGAGGATTTATGTTGTGCTGAGGACGCACATAAGCCGTCAATGCCGGTAATCGGGGAGGCATGTTGTTGTCGATTCCGGTATCCAGAGAGAAGGAGGATGTAGCAGATGTCTCATACAATTTTCCTTGTCACGTGACTCAAACTCTTCGGTAGATTAACTACTTTCAAATCAGCCAATCATTATCCTATCTCAATGCTGTCGATGGAAAAAGGGATATATGCGTCGATTACTATTCTCTCAGTTACGATAGGGCAACTGCTACAATAGCACTGTTTTCTCCAAATCTCCCCTAAGTCTTGCAGCTTCTATCAATCAGATTGTTGAGCGTGCGTTTTGCTTTGCTGTATTGTACTCTTGCCGACCAGTCTGTCATCTGATGAGGAATCAATGTCCTTGGTTCTTGAATATCAGAGCTTCATACGTTCATCACTGGTATCAACATGACTGTTCGCGAAAACGAGCTTTACGGTCTAATACAACCCCCCTTTTTGAGACATCAGATAATCTGCGAGAGTTTCTCCAGCTATCATCTCCAGAGACCACGAGCTCTTAGGTGATTTCAGGGTGCGTTTTCACCTTTAGTAACCGGAAAGCGGTTCAACTCAAGTGAGAAGGATGTGAAGCTGGAAAGTACCTTTTTACAACTACAGTGTCGAGCAGTTTGCCACTTTCTGGTCGTGGTGAGAATATGATTATACACAAGCCGCTAAGCAAAGAAAAGAATCGCGTTTGCATGGTATGCTAGATGAGTAACAGGGCACCAGTCATCTACGTCTATAGTTTCGCCTCCAGCTGCAATTATGAGAGAATCTTGACTGTGGGCTCTCATTCCTCGTTACCACTTTATGTCGTAAGTAGCAGAAGGAAATCAAAAACACGAACTTTCAATCAACCAAAATATTATGCAACGAGCCATCCAGGCTATGGGGTTTGCCTCATTGTTTGGTCAGGGCGTAGTAGTAAAAGAGCTAGGAGAAGATCTTTAGTATATCAAGCATTTTAAAATTGCCCATCTCCAAGTTCCTCTCGTCTAGACTACAAACCATGCCCTTTAATTATGCAAGTTCTTATACAATTCCTCACTTCATCTGTGAGAATTGTCTGGTATCAGCTTCTTAGATCATGCAAATTGCTGCTGGGATATTTTTGGTCACGATGGCACAATTCTCCATTTTACTAGCTGGAAAGCGACCGCATTTGGCAAGATATAGCCCTTCTAAACTGATTTGCACGCCCGCTACCCATGCTTCATAGACCTATCTTTACCTTAACCAAAAACGCCGGAAGTAAGACTTCTATCTCTTCTAAGTCCTCAGCTTAATTGCTATCCATAAGAGCTTGTTGACTCAAACCGAGAAGTTCTCTTTCAAATTTACCCAGCGTATCCTCATGCAAAACGACATTCCCATCCTCCGACTTCCATACGAACCCTTCTGCCAAAGGATCGGTCTCATCACCATCGCCCACAATCTGCCATCCTTCCAGACCTCGTGGTACGTAGTTCTTGGGCTCCACATTGGCCACTATGACGCCTCCACCATTCATGAACCGGATCCTTGTGCAACGATGGATCTTCTCATTTGTGCTCATCAGCATCTTACCACTCTTCACGCCTTTACCATGCTCGGCATTGATCTCCTCATACCGACCCGGCGTCCGTGGGACATTGCCAGGCTGCAACCAGTCCATAAAGTTCTTGCAGGAGGCCCAGGCTTTGTGTTTACCAGTAAGGCTGTACCCCAACGTCATCGTTTCCTCAATCCTACCCAAACCCCAGCCGCGGAAGCCTTCGTTTGGATAAACTTCCCGGACATGCTCGATGTTCTGGTTGAACACCCATGTCAGATATTCTTCGTCGAAATCAAGGAGTCCTTTGGTCCCATCGCTATTCTCGATAGATTGGAGTTGCGAAACCATCCATGCGAGCGTTATGTTGGCCAATCCTTGGTCTTGGTATCCGCCTGCACCACCAATATTGGCATGAACACCCGGAAACCAGCACTGTTTTAGCGTCTTGAGGTTGTTTGGCTTATCAGGGATCTCCCAGATCGCCGGCGAGAAGGCCGCCCGGTGTTCGTCCAAGCCTAAGGCTTGAATTGCGTGAACTACGCATTGGCTGACTTTGGTGTTAACGAATGAATATTGTACGATTTCATCGTCGTTCCAATCGAATCCTAAGATTGGAGGGATACCCAGTGATCCAACGGTATCCCAAACACCGACCACTGTGACTGGAACGTCTAAAGTTGAATACCCGCGCTTTAAGCAGCAAGTCAGTGCTTTAAGTCCTAGACATTCCCTGAATTCTTCGTCTGCTCACCTTTTTCAGCTCATGCCTATATTCGTCACTTGGCATCTTCGGTCTCTGTGCCAGCCCCTTGAACACACCATTCTCCACTTTTCCTGGAACATACTTGCTAGGGATGTTCTGATTCTTCCAGTCTTCAAAGATCTCATAGAACCATTCCATTCCAATCGGCGTAAGAAGTCCCACATCAGCGATTAGGGCTGAGAGGCATCGAACAGTGTATGCGCCTATATATCAAACTTGGTCAGTTCCCAATTTCAGGGATCTCTAAAGCGTTACAAAGCAAGGAAACGGACCTCTACTAAACCCAAACAACGCAATATCATCGCCCTCCCTCCAATTATCACACAAAAACCCATAACACTCTCTTGCATGCTCACTCAGCTCGTCCCCAGTTCCTCCACCAACCCATTTCGACTCCAGCTCACCATTCGTACCGATTCCCCGATGATAATAGATAATCTGCTCTTTCCTGGCTGGCTTGAAGTTTCCGGTTGCAGATGATGATGGGCGAGGAGACGACCGAAGGGAGCGGCAAAGACGTGTCACATTGGAGGGAATAGAGGGGTCATCATCGCTATTGACCCAGGTGCCTATCCGCTGATGTTAGCATGATGTTTGGAAATAGAAATCTCTCATGCAACCGTATCTAGGATAAGACATCCTCAGAAACGGCCAAAGACTACATACCATCACATCCAACGATCAACCTCCTCCCGCTCGTGCCCATATCCTCGATCTTCTGCAGCCTCTTCTTCATCCCCTCCGTCATCGTCGGGGTAAGGGGCTCATCTTCAGCCGCCACCAAGGGGGTCGCTCGATTCACGGCCCGGAGATCATCCCTGTCACCCTTGTGCACGAGTCTATGTGGCATCGCCATATTTTCACTGTTCCCCGCTTACTTCAGAGTTTTTGTCTCTTTTTCACCGTTTTTTAGAGGCTATTACGTACACTCGGGCTTCAAAGGAATACTGAGAAGAGAGTGTAATGCGCAGGTACGAATTAAATGGTAGATATAGAATTGAAATTGAAGAGAACGCTACATATTAAGCGGGGAGGAGCGACGTTGATATATACCCCCGAAAAAGCAAACGGGTCTCCACCTCGGCCCTGCAAAATCGCTACGCCATAAAGGTGTGTGCACACAGATCAGGATCGGATCAAATCAGATCATCAAAACTTCTCCCACATCCGGTTCCACAAGGCTTAGCCTTCCCGCGGCTGATCGTAAGCGCTTAGGTCAGACAAATCAGACTTCGGCCTCCCCAGAGCCGTTCATGATCGCCAGATGGGTGCCTTGCGATGTACACTGGATGGTGCGCAGTGATTTCCTTTTTCGCTAAGGCTTTCTTGTGGAGTAAGCCGATGCACAGCCCCCGCTCCAGCTTATGTTCGGCGTCAAGCGTGTGCGCGTACGGGCTCACCCCGCTTCAGAATGTATTCTATTTTGGTGTGTTCCAATCAAGTCGTATTTCGATCTCCAGCCCTGAATATATATTTGTCTGTCCAATTATGGTCGCACGTGTCTTTTTGTATGTTTGATCTATCAAAGTTCAGGTGTTACTGCTTCAGCGGAGATGGGGGTACGTGCCTTAGCTGAAATAGCTTGCCAGCAACACCACGTGCCCTGCCCCTGCACTTGCAGTTGTTTCGTCTCTGGATTGGTGGCCTCGCCGCTGGAAACGGCAAGGTTACGACCAATTGTCCGACACTACTGCCATAAATTATGTAAACCTCTCCCCCAAAGGCAAAGCTGTCCTTAGAAGTTGGAGCTGCCATCGTCATAAATCATGATATATCTTTATCCAGTAAGAAGCCACTACATCGTGTGCCACTGTCGCCTCCCTCGTACTCCATTCGGCCCTATCCTCATCCAGAACCAACAAAACAACGCATTTGCGTTTCATTGACAGTTTGACCTGCATCACGAGACCACGCGCAGCTGCACATCCTACCCTGCTCGATGTAACCTGCAAGGGTGCCTGAAATCCTGTTTTCTATCCTTCCCCTTTCCCACTTACTCACCCTGATATCCCAAAGGAACAACTTTGTCCCTAATATCTCCCCAAACCCTTTAACCAACCACAACTACAGACTCACAGCGCCGCTTTTATGCATCCATAACATATCACAAACATCATAACACATCCCATCATTCAGCCTAAACCCCCTCGCACCACGCAACTACCACCGGAACAGCACAACCGGAACAGTACAACCCACAAAATATATTACTCCGGCCAACCTCACCTCACCCTTACCCTAGCCCCACCCTACCCATCATTAAGCAGCCAAATAAGCTCCTGATCCCAGCAACGCAAGCCGGATAAATTTCCTCTCTCACAATGGACCCTCCGTCGTGCATGAACGTATCTACTGTAGTGGAGGAAGCTCGGGGTTCATCGCGGTCGGGCCTTCCTGTTAGTCAGGGTCATGTCTAGGGCAAGGTAAGGCTAGGGGTGGGCAAAAGTTCCTAAGGATTTAAGGGTCAGGAGAGGAGAGTCGTCTGATCTACGGTTATTCCGCTCCGATTGGTCTTGGTTATAATCAACATCCGCTGAGGATACCATCAGCAATTCTCCTTCAATCCGGGTAGGGAAGAGTGCTCTATCCTGTGGCAGTCATCGGAGCATCAAAGCGTAGCATAGCATGCATTATTATGAAGAGACAGATAGACGGTCCTTGAATCCCAGTTGTTTTTTTTTGTATTTGCCTATATTCCACTTTTTCATATCTCATGCCCTCTGCTAGTTCAGCCCAGCACCAACTATTACATCCTGTCCCACCTGATGCACAGGGACAGATATCGCGTCTCCAATTACATACGAGTTTCCGCATTATTCCATAAGTCGTTCATTCACCCCTATTCCCATGAAATGAGAAAGAGCACGTCCTGATCCCCATCCCTATTTGCCAGAAACACCAGCAAATCAAAAAAAAAATCCTGACTCGAGGATTGTATGTGATCCGCCCAGCCTGGGCGCTCAATGTCTGCGGGACCGACATTTGCCTCTAAAATGCCTCAGCCGTGGCCTCATAAGTCATGGCTTGAGAAACATAAAGGAAATATCTTGTCCACCGAAACGCTGCGCTGTGATGGTTGATATAACAGCCACTTCCGCACAAAAAGAATGTGTAAACTCTGGCTGTTGAAACCATTCCATGAGACCATAAAGCCCTGAAGAGAAATAAGCCACAGCCACCCAATCCGTTAAATGCTATCAAACGTTGCTCCATCCCATAGAAACAGTAGGCACATTGTAGAGTCCTTAAGATATGAAATCTTGGACTGTGTGCAAAAACGAAATTAAAGATAGACTAAGGTTTGGTCAGGCCAAAGGGTATTCTCAAGATCTGCTGCCACCCAATTAAATGCAAGACTTTTTGTGGATAAAGTTCTCAAATCTCCACCTCAGTTTTTTTTATATATAACGTGATTTTCATGTTTGCTTTTGTTGCGCTATTGAGATGCACTTTTGTCTTTGATCAGAGTCTATTCGCGTTGAAGGACCGAATTCTCAGCTCTCGCGCGCATATGGTTTGCTTGCGTTTCGAGGCTTTGAGCCATGAGGTGCGTTACTGTTCTTCATTAGCATTCATTAAAGCCAATAAAACAGGACTTTACTCACCAGGCCAACAGGCAGCCTTATCAAGCATATAAGCTGTGACCCTCAGAATCTTGGCGCCATATCCGGAATTATCCGTGATTGACAGACGCTGCGCAGCCGTCATAGCACTAGCACCCATACCAGAAATCTCGAGGTTCGTCTTCATCTCGGCGCTTTGAAGTACTTCTTGTATCTTGCTGAGGAGTTTGCAGTCTTCCTCCTCGAGTAACATGATGCCTGGCACCTGGGTGAGATCAATATCATCCTTGCCCAAAATCCCCAGATAACGCCCAACACGTTCTTGTACAGTCGCAACCCATTCGGCCAGGACCTGTGCGCAATCAAATGCACACATCGCGGACTGAAGAGGAAGTTCGCGAGATGTAAAATCAGCAAAAGTGACGCCAAGCTTGTCAGACATTGAGAGAGAATCAGCCGCATAAAATGCTGCCTTCCGCAAGTGGCGTTCACGTTTTGAACTCGAACCAGCAGAATAGGCAGTCATCCCAGGTTTCGCAAAATCAGGTGATGGTGACACTGTCCCTGGTGAATGGCCAAAGCCAGTACTTGAACCCGACGCTTCGGAAGGATCGGTACTTGAGTCAACGTTAGACGCAGGCGAATGCTCGGCGTGTTGAATGATTTCACTCCCGCGTGCCAGTTCCTCCGCCATGCCATCAAAATCTCTTTGCCAAAACTTCTCCTTTGATCGAGCAAGATTGACAAAGAGGCGAACGTACGCAAGATCAAGAAGAGGTATACTATCTGCAGACAGGGGGCCGAGTCCGTAAGGATTTGGGCGTTCGAGACTGTGATGGGGATTGCTTGCCCAAGCTGCTTGCCAAGCCTTCAATGCTGGCTCAATATGATGGTGCATCTTTTCCGTTTCTTCATTCGTCCAGACTTTATTGTGGTGTCTCTGCCTTGTTTCCCATATGTAATTGTGCAATGCATTGATGAGAACCAAGCAGCCAAAAGTACTTGGCTTTAGGTCGCTTTTTGGGAGGTCATGTATGTTGACGGCCGATCCAAACGGCCGATGAATTGCAATGTGATGTTGCTGTTTCTCGCTGCTGCGTAGAAGCTCTCCTAAAGCATCATGGAAAGTCATCTTGTTGTGGTCCACCATCCTGGTACCCCCTAGAGCTCTAAAGCCGGCTGCACTATCTGCGGTCCAGAACTCTTCATCACAAGGCAGGTCCAACAGGATTTCCGAATTAGTCAATGCTGGGGTATGGTTATAGGCGGAAACCAGAAGACTTGAAAGGATGAAGACGCCATATAGCGTTCTCTTGCGCTCCTCGTTGGTTTTCCAAGTATACCATTCCATTTGATCCTCTGGAGCTTCATGCTTGATACTACTCCACCCGTCAGACATGGGCTCATCGTCAGTCATGTGAATATCTTGCTGTCCATTTAAGGCATCTTGCGGCCGTAAAAGCTCCGCGGCTCGTGCAAGGCTGACAAGAGCTGCGCAATGAGTGCTTGCAATGTCCCCAGCTGTCTTATCACCACAGTTATGACCATAGACGACATTTAGAAGCATAGCCTGAACAAGCCACACAGGAGTATGAACAGGTTCGGGGCCGTTGTTTTCGATATGACTATTGACTCCGGCTTTCCGTATATCGGCTTTTCTCACATCTGCCTTCCGCCTCTCTTCCAAATATAGCTGGATCATCTTCTTTGCTGAATCAAATAGTTCTTTAGACTGTACCTGTTCCATCTCGTAGAGAGCACCAATAGCTGCCATGGAAAGAAGGAGGCACCCACTGCCACCAACCATCAAAGATGGTCTGCGACTATTATTTGTAGCAGAAGGTACTTCGAATGATAAAGTCGGGATATGCAAGAATGGAAGATGTGGTTGAAAATATTGAATATAAGCACCGACATAACGTTGGAGATCAGCTGTACTGGGCAACGTCTTTGTAAGCAATGTCCTATTGGCATCACCGGCATTGTTCGATCGACCAGGGAAATGAGGCGACAATGATGATGTAGCAGCTGGGAAGGAGTATTTCCAAGACCCAAAGGGCGCACATCTTGAGAGGGCCATGACAAGCGCCTGTCTGGTAGATTCTGTGATTGTCGCTAAAGGCGAGGATGGTTGACTGTTACTGTTAGTAGATGAAGGAGTTTCTGGCCCATAATTCCTCTGTTGCGGAATGGCTTGGTTCGTAAGGCCAGGCATTATTGATGGGCTAAGAGAGCTCATTGATGGGGGGGGTGTAGAGAAATATGGGTCATTTGCATTTCTTTGTGGGTTTGCATGAGGTGAAATTGAGCCTCCATTAAACAGATCCGGAAAACCTGACGCCGGCATTTCCAACGTGAAAGGATTTGGAGTCATCAATGGTGGTGCCATCATTGGTTGTTGCCACATGGAAGTTGTGGATACTATAGGGTTGTTAGATCCATCAACCATAACACCATCGCTGATTCCACTCTGACTTGTAGTGCTAATTGCTGAAGGCGAAGATCCGTCGATGGCATTCTCGTTCGCACCATTGAAGTTCATTTGATGATCAAAACCATGCATCCAATCGAAATTCTCGTCCATAGCTTGAGTCGCAGTCATCTCGGGGAATGCTTGGTGGTACGGGGATGTAGAATCTATGGCCATGGCTTGGGGGGAATCGCTATAATGAAGCGCGTTTGGATTGATGGTCGATCCAGAGAATAGCAAGCCCTCGAAGTCGAAATCCTGACCAAAGCCACCAATTGCTGGTGCAGTCCGCAGACCACCACCAAAGCCCATGTTTGCAAATCCATGGGTTTCAAGCTTGGGCAATCCTTGCGCTACACCTCGTTGATTGAGCAGGCCGGTCATTCCAGCATACTGATAATCCCCATGCATTGGAAATCCAGCTAAGCTTGGATGACGACTATGTGTTCCATTAACTATATTTCTCGTCGAATTATGATTATTAGCGACCATCATATTGTGCAATGCCTCTCCATCAACATGGCTAATAGTATTCGCGCGAGGTCTCATTGTGGAGGCTGCATTGTTCGTGGTACTCGAGCTCTTTCGCACTCTGGCGCTGCCTGCGCCCGCCGTGCTACTCGCGCTTTCTCGTCGGTTTCGTGGCCTCGAGGATGGCGTGGTTGTCATGTGTAGCTTTTGCTGATGCCGCAACAGCAGGTCTCGACGGGCGAAACATCTTGTGCACTCGGGACATTCGAACGGTTTTTCTTTGGTATGAGAGCGCTCGTGACGCTTGAGATGTTCTAATCGTGCAAATGAACGTTGACAAGTTCCACAGATGTGTGGCCGAGGCTTGTCGGTTTTCGACGGAGGGAAATTGTTGCTTGTCTTCAAGTTTCCATTGTCGGCTGTGGCAACTGCGGGGAAGGTATCAGTGACAAGCATGAAATACGCAGTCGCGAAGCTTTGTAATTTCTTCAACAGAATCTCAAAGTAGGGGAAACTTACCAGTCTCACTGTTGACCGCGCCGCTCGTCGTACCTGCGCCATTGGATGACGTCGAAGCTGGCATGGCAATGTGCTGGTGCTGGAGTGCCGAAGAGTCGTGGAGCATATCGTTGTGGAAGCTCACTGTTGACCGAGGTAGGCGTGATAGGGCTCGTCGTTGGCTATGGCACTCCTGTCATGCTCTGGGAATCTCGACGTTTCAATTCGGGCTGCGTCGAGGCAAAAGAAAGAAAGTCGAGTATCTTCCGTTCTGCTATTGTGCCAATCGATCTCGTGGTGGCTGCGAGCACCGGCGTGCGAATGGTAGGAGGCACGGTAGGTCATAAAAGCCCCAGTAATATTTCGCATGCACAAAACAGTACCGGTCACAGCCTGTTATTGCCTGCCTTGCTAGCCGTCGGTCGATGCGTGTGTGTGTGCGGATCCACAGGATTCGTCAATCCTCAGCGTATCCACACCCACTCCTTTAGCCTCCCAGGGTGCCTGTGGATGCGTACGGCAAGCAAATCAACGCTGCCCTTGCCCGTCGCCGAACCAGGCCACTTTTGTTCAGCGATTTGCGCCTCTCGGAATATCTCGTCGTCTCTTTCTTCGAGCCTCGTAACTATATACTACTTCTGCTCCGGATATTTAAAATAGTGTGTGTTGAGAGATCTGGGAGAGGAAGGGTAATACTCATGAATCGTCGTCAGGGATCATGGACATGAGCTGCCTGGCCAAACGCCACCTCGATCGGCTTTACAAACGAAGGCGCCAAGGCCAAGCTGGGAGCAAACCTGCAAAAAGGTTCTAAATAGCGCACGAATGACCTCGTAGCCACTTTATGTACTGGGTGACCTACGCGAACTACGGATCCCTAAACCCCATTCAACGAATGGTACTTCTATCTTACCACTACGCAAGCGCCTCGACTCTCCTAATATGAGACTGCTGCACCAGGGACCGTGGGCAAGTTGCAGGTGGATGGCAAGGAACAGCCCTTTTTCCTTCGTGACGCACTTTGGCCAT
>Ga0335072_10013571_pt1 | contig 11597 bp, 7 predicted proteins | sample Lox_Sample_21_FD_206725 | JGI IMG/M metagenome (GOLD analysis project Ga0335072, IMG submission 206725) | Soil microbial communities from Loxahatchee National Wildlife Refuge, Florida, United States - Lox_Sample_2.1 | ecosystem: Environmental > Terrestrial > Soil > Wetlands | place: USA: Florida...
TCGCTGTTCACCAGCCGCCTTCCCGCGCGCCTGGGTTTGTTGAGGGTCCGAAAGACACAGCATCGGTTCAACAGATCTCGCAGGAACTTTTCGCCGCGGGCGGAAGGAATACGAAGGTGGTCGAGAAGGCATCGGGCCTGGGCGCGGCAATCGCCGATTTTCTGAAGCCGGATGTCGCACTTGATCCCGTGACGCCCGAGGCTGGATTCATTCATCGGCGGCTGGCGGATGCTGACCTCTATTTCGTCGCCAACACAGATAATCGCCCGCATACCTTTGCTGCGACGTTCCGCACACGACGATCAGCGGCGTCTTTCTGGGATCCGTTCAGCGGAGAGATTTCACCCGCTGGTAGTGGTGGCGACTCGCTCTCGATGACCCTTGCTCCCTACGAATCGCGCGTCGTGGTGTTCACCGACCACTCCATCGCACAAAAAGTGACCAGGACTGCGACAAATTTCGCGCCCACTGACCTGAGCCACGACTGGAAAGTCACTCTGAACAAGACGGGGTCTTCCGAGACGATGCAAACTCTGCATTCCTGGGCTGATGATGAGGCCGGCAAATACTATTCCGGCACTGCAACCTACCAACGTGCGTTCGATCTTCCGGCAGACTTCCCGCATGGTAGTGCGGCGATGCTCGATTTCGGAAATGGGTCGCCAGTCGCTCGCGCAAAGCTGAGTCTTGCTGGCATGCGCACATGGTTCGATGCGCCGCTGCGCGATGCTGCTGTGGTGTACGTGAACGGAAAGCGGGCGGGCTCGGTCTGGCATCCGCCGTTCGCGCTGGACATCGGTCCATTCCTGCACGCTGGTTCGAATGAGTTGAAGATTGTGGTGGCGAATACGGCCATCAATGAACTGGCCGGGCGCGCGCCCACGGACTACCGATTGCTGTGGCTGCGCTATGGAAAGCGCTTCGCGCCTCAGGACATGGATCATCTGGAACCTCTGCCGTCGGGAATCCTGGGGCCGCTGCGGCTCGAGCCGGCGAGCGACACATCGGGAACCGGAGACTCCACGCGATGACGTCCTGCAAAAGCATGAAGTGCGGCCATCGCTTGTGGATTGTGCTTGCGACGGCGTGTTCTCTTTCGGCAGCGGCCCAAACGCCGGCATCCGGTCCTGTGGCGACGCCGAACCTTACAGGCATTGCCCACGTGGCGATCCGCGTTGCCGACCTCGAACGCGCACGTGCCTTCTTCCACAAACTCGGGTTTGAAGAGGCTTTTGCGATGGACCGAGGCGGCACGCCAACCGAAGCATTCTTCAAGATCAACGACGGCCAGTTCATCGAACTGTACCCGCGTCGCGACCCTGCCTCCGCAGTCGGATTCATGCACGTCTGCTTCGAAGCCGCGGATATCAATTCTGTTCATCAGAACTACGTCGATCACGGACTCGCGCCGAATGAGGTTCGACGCGCCGGCGCCGGCAACCTGCTCTTTACCCTTCAGGGCCCCGATCAGCCTGGTCCGCCATCGGATCTGCGCGGCGCGGCAACGCAGAATATCGAATACACGCAGTACATGGCGGGTTCGCGGCATACGCTCGACCGCGGGCAGCATCTTGGTGCGGACCGCATCGCCGACCGGATCGCGGGTGTGGGGATTCCTTTCGCCGATCCGGTGGCGGCGCAGACTTTCTATACCGAAAAACTCTCGTTCCAGGGCGGATCTCGATCTTTGGTGCCGGGAGATAAGGCACTCGCTCTGCCAGGAACGCCGGACCAGCAAATTGAATTCCTGGCGGCAGCTGACGCGACCGCGAGCGTTCTGCCTTTTGACATCATCTTCTCTGTGTCGAGTCTTCGTCACACTGCCGATCGGCTGCGGGAACTCGGCATTGCCGCAAAGAGAGGGGGCAGAACGCTAACCATTTACGATTCCGACGGCGATGCCATCGTTTTTACCGAGGTTCACAGGTGAGCATGCGGGGCCGCCGCGATCCACTCAGTCGAGGTGGAAGACTTCTTCCAGCGGCATCATGCTGGTGTCGGCTGTGTCGTTTCCGAGGGACTCAAAGAAAGGCGCCATCTCTGCCTGCCAGCGTGCGTTGACCGCAAGGCGCTGCATGCGCGCGCGCGCCTGCGCGAAATCGGGCGTTTCGAGATACCCAACGAGAAGTCCGTCGGGCCGCAGAAAGAGCGAGTAGTTGTGCCAGCCGGTTTCCCGCAGCGCATCGAGCATCTCGGGCCAGACGTCCTTGTGGCGGCGCCGATACTCTTCGAGCCGCTCGGCGCGAACCTTGAGCAAAAAGCAGACACGCGTCATTGTCATACCCCCTGGTAGTCTCCGATACATGCAGAAAGATAACCGGGGCTTGAAAAATCTCCCTTTGACGCCCCGAATTCCGGGCAGTACCATGGCATTTTAACTGGGAACTTATTTCAATCGGGAGATCGACGGTGACGGCACACCTGGAGCAGGTCAGCAAGGCTCTTGACTCGCTGCGCATTGAGCTACCCTCCTGGGGCTTTGCGAATACCGGAACGCGCTTCGGCAAATTCCTGCAGGCTGAGGCGGCCTCGACCATTGAAGAAAAGTTTTCCGATGCCGCGCAGGTACACGCACTGACGGGTTGCACTCCGACTTTGGCGCTGCATGTCGCATGGGATTTGCCGGGAGGCATTCGCGACGCTGAGAAGATCCGCGACCTTGAAGCCGAGTATGGGATCCGAACTGGATCGATCAATCCGAATCTTTTTGAGAACCAGGAATACAAATTCGGTTCGATCTGCAACCCTGACGCCGGCATTCGCAAAATGGCTGTTGATCATCTCCTGGAGTCGGTTTCGATCGCGAAGGCTCTGGGTTCTCGCGATATTTCTCTCTGGCTCGCCGATGGTTCGAATTATCCCGGTTCCCAGAGCATACGCCGCCGGATCGACTGGATGGCGGAGGCGCTTGGCGAGGTCCATGAGGAATTGGAACCGGACCAGAGACTGCTGGTGGAATACAAGCCGTTTGAGCCCGCCTTTTATCACACCGATCTTGCGGACTGGGGCATGTCGCTGCTGATTGCGCGCGAAACAGGTGACAAGGCTCGCGTTCTGGTCGACACGGGCCATCATTATCAGAGCCAGAATATCGAGCAGATCGTCGTGTGGCTCCTCCGCGAGAAGATGCTTGGCGGATTCCACTTCAACGACCGCCGCTACGCCGACGACGACTTGACCCTTGGCTCCATCGATCCTTATCAGGTTTTTCGGATCTTCCACGAACTGCTTTCCGAAAGCGGTGCGATGGAGACGACCGCCTTCATGATCGACCAGAGCCATAATCTGAAAGGCAAGATGGAAGCCATGGTGCAGACTGTTTCCACAGCCCAGGAGATTTTTGCCAAAGCGGCGCTGGTGGATCGCGAACGGCTGGCGAACCTGCAGGACAAGTGCCGCCTTGTAGAGGCAGAGGAGTGCCTGCGCGAGGGCTTCTGGTTGGATGTGAGGCCTTTGGTGCGCGAATGGCGGAAGGCGCACGGACTGCTGCACGATCCACTGGCGGCACTCAGAGAAAGCGGGTACGTCGAACGCATTCGCAGCGAGCGAAAGGAACGCAACGCCCGCTCCATTGCAAGCTACGCCTGAGCGTGCGCGCTGTTTCAAATTTTTCGGCCAAGTTTCCGGATTGAAACGCCCGGTGTTATAAAAGCCGTGATATCTGCCTGAGGCTGCTCGGTGCCCAAGACCTCCACGAAGCGTCTGTACTTCATTCCTATCCTTTCGAAGGCTCTCGACGTTCTGGAGGTCCTGCAGAAGAGCGAGCGGCCGATGTCGCTGGAGTCGATCTACCAGCGGACACACATCTCCAAAACCACTGTCTATCGCATACTCAAGACCTTTGTGCACCGCGGTTATCTGGCGCAGTCGCAGGACGGGCTCTACCGTCTGGCCGCCCGACCGCGTAAAGTGCGATTCGGGTTCGGCAAGCAGTCCGGCGAAATGCCATTCTCCGAAGCGGTCACAGCAAGTTTGCGCGATGCCGCAACCCAGGCCGGCGTCGATCTGATGGTTCTTGACAATCGCTACGACGCAGCGACTGCGGTGGAGGTAGCCGATGAGTTTGTCCGCAGCCGGGTGGATCTGGTGATTGAGTTTCAGATCGATCAGGAAGTCGCTCCGATTATCGCCGACAAAATCGCGGTCGCGGGAATTCCCCTTATTGCTGTCGATATCCCGCACCCGCACGCCACCTATTTCGGGGTCGACAACTACCGCGTCGGAGTCGAAGCCGGGGCGTTGCTGGCCGAACATGTCGCGGAAAAGTGGGGCGGCGACGTGGACTGGATTCTGGGCCTCGATATCGAGAACGCGGGCCCACTCGTGCAGAGCCGCATTACGGGAGTCTTTCAGGGCATCCGCAATCAGTTGCCCGACGTGCCGATCGAGAAGTTCGTGCGTGTGGACGGCCGCGGGCTGCGCGAACCAAGCCTACGGGTCATCGCTGACTTCCTGAAGCGTCATCCCAGGGACCGGCACATCCTCATCGCTGCCACGACGGATTCAAGCGCGCTGGGCGCTCTTGAAGCGGTACGCCAGCAGAAGCGCGAGAAGAACGTTGCGATCGTTGGCCAGGACTGCATTCCTGAGGCGATGGAGGAGATGAGGCGCCCGGACACGCCGTGGATTGGATCGGTCTCGCATGAAGCAGGAACCTATGGCCCTCGACTCATCCAGCTGGGTCTGTCGATTCTGCGGGGCCTGACCGTGCCTCCGTATAACTATGTGGAACACAAGCTGGTGACGGCGAAGACCGTACGCGAGACACCGGTTTAGTCGAAGGTCTAGAGCCTTTCGGCTGGAGTGGACCTGATCTTTCAAAATCTGAAACAATTGCCCTATTGGTATTTACTGTGGCATCATTTGGGACGGTGAATCGATGAAGACCCTGACCGCACTGCGCTATCTCGAGGATTTGTGGGATGAAAAAACCGCTGCCTCGCTGGACGAGCCCGAGCTGCTGCGCTACCGCTCCAACCTGCTTGGGGCCGATCTGCGCATCACGAACTTCGGCGGCGGCAATACCAGCTCCAAGGTGGTGCAGCCCGATCCTTTGACCGGACAGCCAAACGATGTTCTTTGGGTCAAAGGGAGCGGTGGCGATCTGGGCAGCATTAAGCGCGCGGGCTTTGCGACGCTCTACCTGGACAAGTTGCTGGCGATTGAGAAGCAGTACAAAGGTGTGGCTCAGGAAGACGCTGTCGTGGACCTCTACCCGCTTTATACCTTTGGCGTGAATCCTACGGTTGCCTCGATCGACACGCCGCTGCATGGCTTCCTGCCCTTTCGCCACGTCGATCACCTGCATCCGGACTGGGGCATCGCGATGGCAGCGGCGGCCAACGGCAAGGAGAAGATGGAGGAGTTCAACCGAGAATACGAGCACAAGCTGGTGTGGGTGCCGTGGCAGCGGCCGGGATTTGAGCTGGCCATGATGATGCGCCGCGCCGTGCTGGACAATCCCGGCTGCGACGGCATCGTGCTGGGCGGGCATGGCTTGTTCACCTGGGGCGAGACGCAGCGTGAGTGCTATCTGAATACGCTGACGATGATCGATCATCTGGGTCAGTTCATTCAGGCCCACGTTGAGAGCAAAGGCGCCGGTATTTTTGGCGGCGCGGCGATGCAGTCTCGGGCTGACCGGAGAGGGCTGGCTATTGAACTGCTGCCTTTCGTCCGCGGAGGTGTCTCCGAGCAGCGGAGGTTCATTGGCAGCTGGTCGGACGGCGATGACGTGATGCGCTTCGTCAATTCCAGGGATGGCGCTGCTCTCGCGCATCTGGGCACCAGTTGTCCGGATCACTTCATCCGTACCAAGATTCGGCCGATGTTTGTGCCTGCGGATGCGAACGACGACGCCGCAGCGCTGCAGAAGAAAATTGAAGCCAGTCTGGAGACGTATCGCACCGAGTACGCCACGTACTACAGGAAGCATCAGGAAGCGACCTCGCCGGCGATGCGCGATGCGAACCCTACTGTGGTTCTGATACCAGGCATTGGCATGTTTTCGTTTGGCAAGAGTAAGAGTGAATCGAGGGTCGTGGGTGAGTTCTACACCAATGCCATCCACGTGATGGAGGGCGCGACGGCGCTCGCCGGAAGTTCCGCAGTGAAAGACGTGCCCCAGGCCGGCGCTGCCGCGCCATGCGAGGCATTCGAGGTGTACTCCGGTTATGTCGCGCTGCCCGCGGTGGAGGCCTTCCGCATTGAGTACTGGCTGCTGGAAGAAGCCAAGCTGCGCCGTCAACCGCCGGAAAAGGAACTGAGCCGTCGCATTGTTCTGATTGTCGGCGGCGCGAGCGGTATTGGCCGTGCTGCTGCATTGATTGCAGCCGAGCGTGGTGCGCACATCATGATTGCGGACCGCGATCCTGCGGGGGCAGAAGCGGCCGCGCAAGAGGCGCGCACCATCGTGGGCAACAAGGAAGCCGTCGCCGCCGCTGTGGTCGATATTCGGGACCGCGCGTCGATTGCGGCGGCGATGCGAGAAACCGTTGCGCGCTTCGGCGGCCTCGACATCCTCATTAACACGGCAGCGATCTTCCCATCCTCACCCCAGGGCGCAATCAGCGATGCGATGTGGTCGACGACGCTTGATCTCAACGTCACGGCGAACTATTTGCTGGCTGAAGAGGCGGCCCGGATCTTCAATGCACAGAAAATTGACGGCAGCATTGTGCTCACCAGTTCGGCGAACGCCGTCGTTCCCAAGCGGGGCAGCGAGGCTTACGACGTGAGCAAAGCGGCGCTGAGCCACCTGGTGCGCGAACTTGCGGTTTCGCTGGCGCCGCATGTCCGTGTCAATGGCATCAGTCCTGCGACCGTGGTTAAAGGGTCGACGATGTTCCCACGCGACCGCGTGATCACGTCGCTCACGAAATACGGCATCCACTTCGAACCATCGATGTCTGACGATCAGCTGCGCGATCTGCTTGCCGGGTTTTACGCCAATCGAACGCTGACCCATCAGCCCATTGAGCCGGACGACTGCGCGCGCGCGATCCTGTTCCTCGCGGGGCCGCACACGCGCTGCACTACGGGGCATCTCATTCCCGTCGACGGCGGACTGCCTGAGGCTTTCCTGCGGTGAGCAACGGCCCGACGCTCGTCGCGATCGATCTGGGCGCGGAGAGCTGCCGGGTTTCCCTGCTGCAGTGGCCGAGCGGCGAGCCGCGTGTATCCATGGTTCGACGCTTCGAGAATGGGCCGCAGGATTATGGGGTTGCCGGCTGGCACTGGAACCTCGACCGCATCTGTGAAGAACTCGAGGCTGGATTGCGCAGTTGCGCTGACTTAGCTCCAGACGGCATTGCCAGTATCGGTGTGACGGGCTGGGCTGTCGATTATGTTCGGCTCGGCGCGTCGGGGAAGCCCCTGGGCGCGCCGTTCTGTTATCGCGATGAACGCAATCAGCGGGCGATGGCAGAAGTCCACGCGATCATTCCTGCCGAAAAGCTGTACGCGCGAACCGGAGTGCAGATTCAGCCGATCAACACGATCTATCAGCTGTTTGCGGATCGAGGCAGCGGCATTCCCGACCCGGCTCCCTGGGTGAATCTACCGGAGTACATTTTGCATTGGCTTGGCGCGCCACGCGTCGCCGAGTTCACCAACGCGACCCACACCGGGCTCATCGATGCGGACACGCGGCAATGGTCGGATGAGATTTTTGCAGGATTGGGGTTTGATCGGGCTGCAGCGCCGGAGATCGTTGCTTCGGGAACGGCGCTGGGTCCGGTGCGAGATGATTTGCGGCGTTTGCCGGCCTTCGCGCAAACACAACTGATCGCACCCGCTTGCCACGACACGGCTTCGGCCATCGCGGGCATTCCCGAACGGCCCGGCAACTGGGCCTACATCAGCTCCGGTACCTGGTCGCTGGTCGGGATGCCGCTGATGCAGAGCCATCGCACGCAGGAAGCCTTTGCTCGTGGCTTCACGAACCTGGGTGCTGCTGACGGCGGAGTCCTCTTCCATCGCGGCCTGCCTGGCATGTGGCTTCTTCGCCAATGCATGAACACGTGGGATCGGGAAAGCGGATGGAAGCTTGCCGACCTGATCGCCGGGGCGCGGCGACTGTCTCCGCCGGATCGTCTGCTTGACCTCGACGATCCGGCACTGCTGCCGCCAGGCGATATGACCGCACGGATCAACGCACAGCGCAACCGCGACGGGGCGGCACCGCTGCCTCCGGGGTGCGACGCGGCCCCACACTACGCTAGCCTGATCTTTCACAGCCTGGCCGCGCGCTACGGATCGCTGATCGCGGAGATTGCGGAGATGACCTGTCGGCGGCCGCATCACATCTCCATCGTTGGCGGCGGCAGTCAAAATGAATACCTCAACGCTCTCACCGCCGACGCCACGGGCCTGCCGGTCGAGCGCTGCTCTGCCGAAAGCTCAACGCTGGGAAATTTCGCCATACAATGGGCGCGCATCGAGCAGTCCTCAGGCTCGCTGCAGCCCCAGTCGATTGCCGAAAAGGTCTCCGCGCTCGCCGCCCTTCAGGTTGCGTAGCGCCGAAAGGAACGCGCATGTCCTCTGCCATTCTTGGCGGAATCGGATGGCATATGGTCGGCGCAGCTTCTGCTGCGTCTTTCTACGCGCCGATTGAGAAAGTAAAGAAGTGGTCCTGGGAGACGACGTGGGCGGTGGCGGGGATATTCTCGTGGGTTTTGCTGCCCAGCATCGTCAGTCTGATCCTGCTGCCGGATTTTCATGCCTTCTACGCCGGCATCGACAGCAGCGTGCTTCTGAAAACTTTCCTCTTCGGATGCATGTGGGGCGTGGGCAACGTGAATTACGGGCTCACCATGCGGTACCTCGGTATGTCGCTCGGCATTGGTGTCGCTATCGGTGTGACGCTGGTCGTCGGCACGCTGGTCCCGCCTGTCCTGCACGGGCAGCTGGGCGAGCTGATCACCAGCCGCAGCGGGCATTTCACGATGGCAGGCATCATGCTGGCGCTTGTTGGCATCGCGGTCGTTTCCTGGGCCGGCCATCAGAAGGAACAACGCATGGGTGTTCGTGCGGAAGAATTCAATCTGACGAAGGGGCTGCTGCTGGCCATAATGTGCGGCATTTTCTCGTCGGGAATGTCCTTTGCCATTGACGCGGCGCGTCCGATTGCGGCCGCGGCACAGCAGGCTGGAATCAAGCCGCTGTACGCTGCGCTGCCCAGCTACGTGATCATCATGGGCGGAGGGGCAATCGTCAATTTTGCTTATTGCTTCTCCCGTCTTGCCTTCCGCAAGGATCTCTCGCTGCGTGCCGATCTTTCGCAGACGCGACGGACATTGCTCATAAACAGCACGATGGCTGCAGCGGGCGGCATCATGTGGTATCTGCAGTTCTTCTTCTACGCGTGGGGTGCGGCGAATATTCCGGCGCGGCTCGGTTTCGTCAACTGGATGCTCCACATGAGTGGCTATGTGCTTTTTGGCGGTATCGTTGGCCTGGCTCTCGGAGAATGGCGCGGTGCGCGTGGCCGTCCGGTACAGCTATTGTGGTCGGGAATGGCGATTATCATTGCCGCGGCCAACCTTGTCGGGCTGGGAATGGCAACGTAGCCGCGGCACTTCACAGCTCGAAGTCCGCAACGCAGTCACGATTTCTGCATCTGACTATTCGCTGAATCATTCCTTAGCGAGAGTCCTCGATGCATCGTACTTTGCTTCCCGGTAAGCCCTATCCTCTGGGCGCCACTCCAAATAAGATCGGAACCAATTTCGCTCTTTTTTCTCAAAACGCCACCGGCGTTTCGGTTTGCTTCTTTGACGAGAACGGCAATCAGATCGACTGCGTTGCACTGCGCGAGCGCACGGCCTTCGTATGGCATGGGCTTGTGCGCGGAATTAAGCCCGGGCAGCGCTACGGTTATCGCGTCGAGGGCCCGTGGGAGCCGGAGAAGGGGTTGCGCTTCAACTCCAGCAAGCTCCTTGTCGATCCATACGCGAAGGCCATCACCGGCGAGGTCGACTGGAAAGCGCCCATCTTTCCCTACGACGTCACAACAGGAAACGATCTGGCTCGCGATGACCGGGACTCTGCTGCCGGGGTCCCGAAATCCGTCGTGATCGACTCGCACTTTGACTGGGAGGACGACTGCCCACTCGATATCCCACTCGCCGACTCGATTATTTATGAGCTGCACGTCCGGGGATTCTCAAAGCTGCGTGAAGCTATGCCCGAAGAGTTGCGCGGAACCTACGCGGGTCTGGCCTGCGACACGAGCATCGACTATCTGAAGAGGCTCGGCGTCACCGCCATCGAGTTGCTGCCGGTTCACCACTTTATTGACGAAGGCCACCTGATCGATCTGGGACTGCGCGACTACTGGGGCTACAACACGCTGAGCTACTTTGCGCCCATGTCGCGCTACAGCTCGTCCGGAGACATGGGTCAGCAGGTCGTCGAGTTCAAAGAGATGGTGAAGACGCTGCACAAGGCCGGGATCGAGGTCATCCTCGATGTGGTTTACAACCACACGTGCGAAGGCAATCGCATGGGGCCAATGCTGTCGATGAAGGGCATCGACAATACGACGTACTATCGCCAGGTGCCTGACGAGCCGCGCTACTACATGGATTTCACCGGGACGGGGAACACGCTGAATGTTATGAATCCCCAGGTACTGAAGCTGGTGATGGATTCGCTGCGTTACTGGGTTACGGAGATGCATGTGGACGGCTTCCGCTTCGATCTGGCCAGTACTCTGGCGCGCGAACTGCATGCCGTTTCGAAGCTGTCGAGTTTCTTCGACACTATCCATCAGGACCCCACCATCGCGGACGTGAAGCTGATTGCGGAACCCTGGGACGTGGGCGAAGGCGGGTATCAGGTTGGCAACTTCCCAGTGTTGTGGGCCGAATGGAACGGTAAATATCGCGACACGGTGCGCCGTTTCTGGAAGGGGGACAGCGGGCTGCTCTCCGACTTTGCCTACCGGCTCACCGGGTCGTCCGACCTTTATGAGATGGATGGGCGCCGACCCTACGCGTCGATCAACTTCGTTACCGCTCACGACGGCTTCACGCTCTGCGATCTGGTCAGCTACAACGAGAAGCACAACGAAGCCAATGGCGACAACAACAGCGACGGCGCCAACGACAACAATTCCTGGAACATGGGTGCCGAGGGGCCTACCAACGATCCCGCTATCAACAATCTGCGGGAACGCCAGACTCGCAACTTCCTCGCCACGCTCATTCTCTCGCAGGGGGTGCCCATGATTTGCGGGGGCGATGAACTGGCTCGTTCGCAGAAGGGCAACAACAATGTGTATTGCCAGGACAACGAACTCGCGTGGTTCAACTGGAAGCTGACGCCGGCCGAGGAGCGGCTGCGCGATTTCACTGCGAAACTGATTCACCTGCGACGCAAACATCCGAATCTGCATCGGCGAAAGTTTTTTCAGGATCGCGTGATTCGGGGCTCGGTTGTGCGCGACATTGCCTGGTGTAACACCGATGGCAACGAGCTGTCGGAAGAAGCGTGGACCACCGACTGGAACCGCTCGCTGGCTCTCATGCTGAACGGCAAAACGCTCGCCATCAGCGACGAGGAAGGCAACAAGATTGTGGACGACAGCTTTCTTA
>Ga0335072_10013572_pt1 | contig 11597 bp, 10 predicted proteins | sample Lox_Sample_21_FD_206725 | JGI IMG/M metagenome (GOLD analysis project Ga0335072, IMG submission 206725) | Soil microbial communities from Loxahatchee National Wildlife Refuge, Florida, United States - Lox_Sample_2.1 | ecosystem: Environmental > Terrestrial > Soil > Wetlands | place: USA...
GACAACCTGAGCCGCCGGAAGATCGACATCGACCTCGAGGTCGACTCGCTGACGCCGATCCGGCCGATCGGTGAGCGCCTGGCAGTCTGGAAGGAAATCTCCGGCCGCGAGATCGGCTACGTGAACCTGGACCTGGCCGAGGAGTATGACGCGCTCGTGGCGCTGCTGCTCGAGGTACGCCCCGACGCGATCGTGCATTTCGCCGAGCAGCGCGCCGCGCCGTACTCGATGCGATCCGAGAAGACCAAGCGATACACCGTCGACAACAACGTCCGCGGCACGCACAACCTGCTGACCGCGCTCGTCTCGACCGGCCTGGACGTCTCGCTCGTGCACCTCGGGACGATGGGCGTGTACGGCTACGGCTGGTCCGGCAGCGCGCCGATCCCTGAGGGCTACCTTGCTGTCAAGGTCCCCACGCCGGACGGCGAGCTCGAGCGGGAGATCCTGCACCCGGCGAACCCCGGTTCGGTCTATCACCTGACCAAGACGCTGGACCAGCTGCTGTTCTCGTTCTACGCCAAGAACGACCGGCTGCGGATCACCGACCTGCACCAGGGCATTGTCTGGGGCACCCAGACCGACCAGACCGCCCGCGACGAGCGGCTGATCAACCGGTTCGACTACGACGGCGACTACGGCACCGTCCTGAACCGGTTCCTGATGCAGGCGGCGATCGGCCACCCGCTCACGGTGCACGGCACCGGTGGCCAGACTCGCGCCTTCATCCACATCCGGGACACCGTCAGGTGCATCGAGATCGCGATCAACAACCCGCCTGAGTCCGGCGAGAAGGTACTCGTGCGCAACCAGGTCACCGAGACGCACCGGCTGCTCGACCTGGCCAAGATGATCGGTGACATGACCGGCAGCGAGATCGCTTACCTGCCGAATCCCCGGCTGGAGGCGGACGAGAACGAGCTGATCGTCCGAAACGACCAGTTCCTCGCACTGGGGCTTCAGCCGACCACGCTGTCGGAGGGCCTGCTCGAGGAGATCACCGACATCGCCGGCCGGTACCGGGACCGCGTGGATCCGCACAAGATCATCGCCCGGTCGGTCTGGCGTGCCGGGATGGAAACGGCAGCGGACCTGATGACCGAGGTCCCCAGGCAGTAGCTCCGGCACTAACTGCGCCAGCAGTAGGAGCAAATCAGCACGGCTGGCATTGCGACCGCCGCAGCAAGGCATGCCGGCTGCGGCGGTCGCTGGCCAGCTCAATGGCCCGGTGCGCGGTGCCGGGCGCCTCATCGCCGGCCCGCTGTCGCCGGACAACCGTGCCACGCGCCGGGATCCACCGTTGCCGGCCACGGGCGGCCGAAGCGCAGCGCGCGGGCTGCTAACGTGCGATTGTGAGTTCTCCGCAGCCGGTATCGCCGTCTGGCGCTGCCCGCGGCACCAGGGTCCGCGGCACCCGCCAGTCCGAGGCGCTGTCCGCCGTGCTCGAGGGCCTGCCCGGGTTCTGCAGCGCCCAGCAGATCCACGCTGAGCTACGGCAGCGCGGCGAGCACGTGGGCCTGACGACCGTCTACCGGCACCTGCAGGTCCTGAGCGAAGACGGCCAGGTCGACGCGATCAGGGACTCCAGCGGTGAGACGCTGTACCGGCGCTGCCGCACCGACAGCCATCACCACCACCTGACCTGCCGCGAGTGCGGTCGCAGCGTCGAGGTCGAGGGCAAAGCCGTAGAGCACTGGGCTGAGCAAGTCGCGGCGGACGCCGGGTTCACTGAGGTGGGTCACACCGTCGAGCTGTTCGGCTTGTGCCCCGACTGCTCGGCCAGCCCCGGGCAGCACCGCTCCTGACGGCACCGTCCTTGACGGCACCGTCCTTGACGGCGCTGCCCTTGATAGGTCCCGGCCTACCTGCCCGGTGCGTCCGACGGCCCGACATTCTCCGCGAGCCAGTCACTGAGCGGTTCCGTGGCGACCAGGAAGTCAGCAATCACCTGGCTGGCGGCGGCGGTCGCGAGCCACGGCTCGACCGGCCATTCCTTCCACGCCACGAGGCCCTTGTGCCGCAGCAACTCGATCCGCGGGTGATCGGCGGGATAGCCGCGCGGCGCGCTCTTCAGCGTTTCCCTGCCGTGCACGTCGATGTCGCGCTTGCGCAGGCCGGCAATGACGTCCTCGAGCGCCGCGCCTGTCCGGTCGGCCGCGACCGCCGCACGGTAGCGCTCAAGCTGATCCGGCGCCATCCCGTACATGCCGCAGCCCGCCGCCAGGCCAGCCGCGGAGAGCTGTACGTAACCCTCCCCGACATGCGCGCCGATGGCCGTCTTGTAGGGCGACTTGTCCTTGCTGAACCGCAGGTCACGGTACGGCCGGTAAATCTTGGTCTCGCCATGGACCGGCTCAAGCTCGGCCATCAGTTCCGCCATCGGCCCGAATACGCAGGTGTCGTAGACGTCCTTGTGCGCCTGCCAGTACGTCCGCGAGTTGTCAGCCTCCAGCCCGTCGTAGAAGTCGAGGGCCTCCTCTGGCCAGCCGGAAAATGCCATCGTGGCTCCTGTCATAACTAACGGCGGGGAACGCGCGCTTAGCCGCCCATGGCCCGAGCATGCCACTGCCGTGGCGGCCGGTGCATCCCGCCTGACAATCCCGGCAGGCCGGCCGGGGGCATCAGGCGCCGAGCCGGCCAGTGTCCCGCGCGGGCGGGCGGCGGGCGGGAGCTAGATGTGCCCGAGTACCGGATGCGGAACATACGGCTCCTCGAGCCGCCGCACCTCGTCCTCAGTCAGCACAAGCTCCTCAGCGGCAAGCGCATCCTCCAGATGGCCCTGCTTCGTCGCGCCCACGATGGGCGCAGTCACGCCCGGACGCTGCAGCAGCCACGCCAGGGCCACCTGAGCGGACGGAACGCCGCGCTCAGCGGCCACTTCCGCGCACCGGTCCACGACATCGAAGTCAGCCGCGAGCGTGTAGAGCGAGTCGCCGAACGGATCCGAGCCTGCCCTGACGGTGTGCCGCTCGCCGCTCCTGGTGCGGTTGCCGGCCAGCACGCCGCGAGCCAGCGGGCTCCACGGGATCACGCCGACACCCTGGTCGATGCACTGCGGGATCATCTCCCGCTCCTCCTCGCGGTAGACCAGGTTGTAGTGGTTCTGCATGGACACGAACCGGGTCCAGCCGTGTGCGTCCGCCGTGTACTGCGCCTTGGCGAACTGCCAGGCGTGCATGCTGCTCGCACCGATATAGCGTGCCTTGCCGGCTCGCACCACGTCGTGCAGCGCCTGCATGGTCTCTTCGATCGGCGTGTGGTAGTCCCACCGGTGAATCTGGTACAGGTCGACATAGTCCGTGCCGAGCCGGCGCAGCGACGCGTCGATGCCGGACATGATGTGCTTGCGCGACAGCCCCCGGTCGTTCTGGCCCTCGCCCATCGGCATGAACACCTTGGTCGCCAGCACGTACTCATCCCGGCCAAGGAACTTGGGCAGCAACCGCCCGGTGGCTACCTCGCTGGCCCCGCGGGAGTAAGCGTCGGCCGTGTCGAAGAACGTGATGCCGCCCTCGACCGCAGCCTTGACGATCGGCTCGGCAGCGTCCTCGGCAAGCACCCACGGACGTTCGCTGTCGTTCCCGTAGCTCATCATGCCGAGGCACACACGGGATACCCGGACTCCGGTCGCGCCGAGATTCACGTACTTCAACGTTGCTCTCCCTGATTCGATGAGGCTGGCAGCGGGTCACATTCTTCCTCAGCCATCGACGGAGGTTTTCAGCGGATAACGCGGAGAACCCCCATCGGCGACGTGCTGCTCGTCGGCGCCCTCGCGAATGCCGTACCTGGCATACAGGCGGCGCAGCGGTTTCGGTGCCCACCAGTTCGCCTGGCCGAGCAGGCGCATGGCGGCTGGCACCAGCAGCACGCGCACGACGGATGCGTCGACAATCAGCGCGACGATCATGCCGACGCCCATGAGCTTGATAAAGGTGATGCCAGACGCGGAGAAGGCGCCGACCACGATCACCAGCAGCAGCGCCGCACTGGTGATGACCCCGCCAGTGCGCTGCAGGCCGCTTGCGATGGCCTCGGGTGTGTCGCCGGTCACGTCGTAGCGCTCGCGAATCCGCGACAGCAGAAACACCTCGTAGTCCATGGACAACCCGAAGATGATCGCCAGCATCAGGATCGGCATAGTCGGGTCGAGCGTCCCGGTCGCCTCGAACCGCAGCAGGCCGGACAAGTGGCCTTCCTGGAAAATCCAGACCACTACCCCGAAGGTCGCTGACAGCGAGAGCAGGTTCGCCACGATGGCCTTGACCGGCAGCACCACGGATCCGAACGCCAGGAACAGCAGCACGAACGTGGCGGCAGCCATCACCAGTGCCATCCATGGCACGGTCGCCGACAAGCTGCTCAGCTCGTCCACCAGCTGAGCCGTCTGGCCGCCTACCTCCACCTTGGAGCCAGCCGGTCCCGGAATTCCGCGGACGCGCTGCACGATCTGCCTCGCCTGCGCCGACAGGGGATCAGGCTGGTACCGCAAGTCGATCCTTGCCACGTTGCCCCGCACGCCGGTCAGCTGCGCACCGGTCACGCCCGGCAGCCTGCCGAGCCTGCCGGCGTATGCCGCGAGTTGCCCCTGCCTGGCTGGCGAGCCCGCGATGGGGCCGCGGAACTGCACCAGCGATTCGATGGGCGCACTGACATTGCCGGGGAAGTCGCGGCTCAGTGCCTCCGATACCTGGCGGGCGGGAGCAGCTGCGGGCAGCGCCCGCGCGTCCGTGCCGCCCCAGCTGATATGCAGCACCGGGGCGCCGAGGGCGAGAAGCACGACCACGATCACGCCGGCGAACACCAGCGGCCTGCGCATCACGCTGCGCGCCAGCCGGTACCAGCCGCCTGCTGGCTCTTCCTGCACCACAGCCCCGGGCCGCCCGGCCGAACGCCTGATGCGCAGCGCGTTCACCCGGTGGCCGAGCACGGCCAGCAGAGCCGGCATCACGGTCAGTGCCGCGAGCATGTCGACGAGGACGGTCGCGACTCCGCCGTAGCCCATGGAGCGCAAGAACACCGCGGGGAAGAGCATCAGGCTGGCCAGCGCCAACGCCACGGTGATGCCCGAGACCGCGACGGTACGGCCGGCCGTTGCTACAGTCCGGGCGACCGCATCGGCCACGCTCGCCTGCCGGTCCAACTCCTCACGGAACCTGCCGACCATGAACAGGCCGTAATCGATGGCCAGTCCTAGGCCAAGGATGGTGGTGATGTTGACGGAGTAGATCGACACCGGCGTCGCCAGGGTCAGCAGGCGGAGCGCGGCGAACGAGCCGATGATGCCGATGCCGCCAATGGCCAGCGGCAGGCTCGCCGCAGCGAGGCTGCCAAAGATGACGAGGAGCAGGATCAGCAGCACCGGCATCGAGATCGCCTCAGCCCGGCCGATGTCGCTGGTTACCTCCTTGTTGATCGCAGCCTCCGTCGGGATCTGCCCGCCAGCCAGGACCGTCAGGCCGGGCGCCCTGACATCGCCCTGGATCGCCTCGAAGCTCTTGATCCGTGCCGCATCGTTGTCACCGGCCAGTTCCAGTACCGCGTAGGTGACCCGGCCGTCCTGGCTCACGAACTGCGGGGACCTGGCGGACCAGTAGGTGGAAGCGGAAATGACACGGCTTCGGGGCAGCCTGGCCAGCGAGCTCGTGACTGCCGCCCGGTAGGCCGGCGAGTGGACCGTTTCGGTGGCACTGCTGTAGAGGAGGACCACGTCCCCGGCATCGCGGCCGAAAACGGCAGCAGCGCGATTGGCCTCCTGCTGGCTCTGGCTAGCCGGCGGGGCGAAGCCGCCAGCCGACTGAAGCTTGCCGAACACGCCCGTGCCCCAGATGGCTGCGCACACGACGCCGGCGGCGGCGATGACGAGCACGAGCCGTCGGCGGTTAAAGATGATTCGTCCCCAGGCCTCGAACATGGCTCACCCCGCGGCTAGACTCGTTAGCGATCATTGCTTCGGTTAACACCGTTAAGAGATTACGGTGTAAACTTGGCATACAGAGTTAACAAAAGTCAAGCTGACGAGCGGCAGTCGTTTTCATCGGGCCTGGCCAGGTTCCTGGTTAGACGGCCCGGGACAGGCGGAGGTGGATGGCGATCATGGTTCAAGCGCCGAGCAGGCGCGATCGCGTCCGGGCCGCGACGACCCAGGAGATCATTCAGACCGCGCGGCGGCTGCTCGTGGAGCAGGGTCCGGACGCCGTCTCGCTGCGCGCGATCGCGCGTGAGATGGGCATGACAGCGCCGGCGCTCTACCGGTACTTCGGCAGTCACGAGGAGCTGTTGCAGCACGTCGTCGCGGACATCTTTACCGACCTGGCCACACACGTGAAAGCGGCCATTCACGACGCCGCCGCGAGCACGGCCGACCTTGACGAGGCCGAGGTCATGGTCGTCAAGATGGCCGCCGGCTGCCGGGAGTTCCGTGCCTGGACACTGGAGCACGTACCGGAGTTCAGCATGATCTTCGGCAGTCCGTTGCCGGGTCTCGAGGGCATCCACGAGATGCAGCAGGACCCGACGGTCGACTGCGGCTACAAGTTCGGCCAGGTGTTTCTTGATTTGTTCGGCGAGCTGTACCGGCGGCGGCCGTTCCCGATCCCTGCCGACGCCGACATCGATCCGGCCCTGCGCGAGCAGCTTGCGCGGTACCGCGAGCTAGTCGGCTCGGAGCTGCCGCTCGGCGCGCTGCAGACCTTCCTGCGCTGCTGGGTGCTGCTGTACGGGACCGTCAGCCTGGAGGTATTCGGGCATTTGCGGTTCGCGCTCGCGGATCCGTCGCCGATGTTCGAGCTAATGCTGGCGGATATGGCCCCGATCATCGGCTTGCCCTACCCGCTGCCGCTGCGATCTGCCTGAGCCGGCCCGGGCGAGAAAGCCTCCGGGAGCGCGCGGCAGCCGGAACCGGGCAACCGGTCAGGCTACGAACGGCGCAGCGCCGGAGTCGCTGACCATGGGCTTGCCAGCGGCAGCCCAGTCATGCATGCCGCCAGCCACGTTGACCGCTTGCCACCCCGCGCCGTTGAGCGCCTGCGTCGCTCGGGCGGACCGGTGCCCGGAGCGGCAGATCACGTAGATCTGCTGGTCCCGGGGGATGTCAGCGGTGTGCGCACCGAGCTGGCCGAGCGGAATGTGCGTAGCGTCCGGCGCATGACCCGCGGCCCATTCATCGTCTTCGCGGACGTCGAGCAGCCATGCCTCGGCAGGCACGCTGGCTGCCGGCACCTCAGGTAGCGCTTCCGCCACGGCAATCACCATCCCGGTCACTCTTGGTTTGCTGATCTCAGGCCGGCAGACGAACCGCCGGGCCATCGCTAAACACTAACTGCTCAGCAACACAGCCCGGAGCCGGGCGCACCATCAGCGAACGTCAAGGTCAAGACCATAGGCAAGCAGGCTGACGCTCGGCTCGGGCGATCTGTCGCGATCTGGCAAGCGGGCGAAACCCGCCTCCTCGTAGATGCGATGCGCTGCCTTCATCTCCTGCTGGGTGAGCAACAGCAGGTGCCTGACTCCGAGCCGGGCGGCCCGATCGATCACCGCGTCAACCAGTGCGCGGCCGACTCCGCGGCCGCGAGCCTCCGGCCGCACTGCCAGTGCGCGGATCTCTGCCTCCTCCGGGCCGCGCAGCAGTTCGCCACCGTTCGGCCAGGTTTGCAGCATGACTGTGCCGATGATCACGGCTTCATCAGTGGCGACAAGTACCGGACCGGCACCGTCCGAGCCAAGCTCGCGGAGCCGCGGTGCGTAGCCCGAATCCGGTGACAAGAATCCGTCCGCAACGTAGGCGTTAACCCTGATTTCCCCGATCTCGGACAACTCGTCCCGAACTGCGTCTCTGATGACCATTCGACTATCTAATCAGGTGCTCCGGCGAGCAACTGCCGGGCATGGAGCCCTAGGCCAGCCTCGTCAGGCTGACCGTCACCTCCATCGTCCGGCTGGGTGCGCCGTGATAGATGCCTTTCAGGGGCGGAACGTCGGCGTAATCGCGGCCCGCCGCGACCAGCACGTGCTGCTGGCCGACCGCGCTGTCGTTGGTCGGGTCGCAGGCAGCCCAGTCGCCTGTCCAGTACTCCACCCAGGCGTGCGACTGGCCGGTGACCTCGTCGCCCGGTTCAGCCTCTGGCTTCGGAAACAGGTAGCCGGAAACATACCTGGCCGGCAACCCGATCGTCCGTAGCAGCGCCACCGTCAGGTGCGCGATGTCCTGGCAGACACCCTGACCCTGGTCCCAGGCTTCCTGCGCGCTCGTTTGCACTCCCGTGGTGCCCGGCATGTAGGTCACATGCTGGTGCACCCAGGTCGCGATCTCCGCCGCCGCGGCTCGCGGGTCCAGCCCGGCGACCCGGTGCCGGGCCGACGCTGCAAGCTCGCCGCCGACCGTAGTACGCGGCGTGGGCATCATGAATTCCGGCAGCCGTCCGCTCTCCGCCCGTGCGGTCAGCTCCGGCCAGTCCAGCGAGTGACCATGCTCTGGTCGCCCGGCATGGCCCGGCTCGCTCGTCTCCACCGTGGCGCGCGAGGTGATCTGCAGTTCCTCGTGCGGCGCCTGGATGTCGAACGCGCTGACCTGCGTTCCCCAGTAGTCGCGGTACGTCCAGACCGGCACCTGCGCATCGGTCCACAATCTCGTCTCCAGTACGTTCTGACCCGGCAGCGCGACCGGCGTCATCCGCGCTTCGTTGTAGGACGCGCGTGCCGGACCGTGGTAACCGACAACTGTCCGGTGCGTGATGAGAATCCGCCAGCCCACCGCTAGCCTCCGCTCGCCCACGCGACCGGCTCGGCGTAGCTGAAATAGCGCTCCGCGATTGCATGGCTCGCCTGCAGGCACGTTTCCTGCAGCGTGCCTAGCAAGGCAGCTAGCTGATCAGCCGGCAGATCGGTGCGCGAGTACTCCAGCCTGGTCCGCAGCGCTCCGATCGGGCGCCGCGCCGGGTCGGCCATGCCAGCCCGGCCCGCTTCCGGATCCAGGGACGCCAGGCAGTCCTCTGCGGTGCCGAGCGAGTGCAGGACAGATCGCGGGAACAGTCGGTCCAGGATCAGGAACTCCGTCGCCTCGCCCTGGCCGCCGCCCCAGCCGTGGCTGCGAATGAACGACTCGTAGGCGCCGCACGCCCGCAGCAGCATCGGCCAGCCCACCTCATACGGCGTGTCCGGCATCCTGGCCAGCAGCAGCCGTGCTGTCATGTCCACGCGCTCCAGGCTTCGGCCGAGCACCAGGAAACGCCACGCGTCGTCATGGCTCATCGTCGAGTCAGCAAGGCCGAAGAACAGCGCCGCGCGCTCGCGGATGAACCGAAGGAAGATGTGCGGTCCGAGCCGCTCCGCCGACCGCTGCTGCCCGGTCAGACCGTGCCCGGTGACGTTGAGGCACTCCCACATCTCGCTGGAGATCACGTCGCGCACGCTGCGAGCACATGACCGGGCCGCCAGCACCGCGCCAGCGATCGCACTCGGGCTCCTGGTGTCATAAGCGAGCCGGTAGACAGTGGAGCCGATGTCCAGCACGGCATCGTCAGCCGCCGGGATCCCGAGCACGGACAACAGCGCCCGGCAGTCAGCGTCCGCGTGCGGCCGCGGCTCCTCCAGCAGGCGGTGAACGTACACGTCCACCATCCGAGCGGTGTCGTCGGCGCGCTCGACGTAGCGACCTGTCCAGAACAGCGTCTCGGCGATCCGGCTGAGCAGCCCGGTATTCATTGCTGATCACCACTGGGCCCGGCCTGGCGCGCGATCCCGGTGCTCTCTGCTTGCCGCGGCACTCCGACCGGCGGCAGGTAGCCCACGGCGGTACCAGCGCCCGCTGTGGCCAGCACCCAGGTGTCCTTGGAGCCGCCTCCCTGGCTGGAGTTCACTACCAGCGCACCCTCGGGCAACGCCACCCTGGTGAGCCCGCCCGGCAGAACCCACACGTCGGAGCCGTCGTGCACGGCGAACGGCCGCAGGTCGATGTGGCGGGGCGCCAGCCGCTCGCCGATCAGCACTGGCGAGGTGGACAGCGCAACTGGACGCTGGGCTATCCAGCTACGCGGGCTGGATGCCACCTGGTCACGCAGTCGCGCCAGGGTCTGCTCGTCGGCGTGCGGGCCGATCACGATGCCGCTGCCGCCGGCACCGTCAACCGGCTTCAGCACGAGCTGGTCTAGCCTGCCGAGCGCCCAGTCCAGTACGTCCGGGTCACCGAGCCGGTGAGTCTCCACATTGCTGAGCAGCGGTTCCTCGGACAGGTAATACCTGATGAGGTCCGGCACGTAGGTGTAGATCAGCTTGTCGTCAGCCACCCCGTTGCCGACCGCGTTGGCGATCGTGACCTGGCCAGCTCTGGCGGCGTTCAGCAATCCCGGACAGCCGAGCACCGAGTCCGGACGGAAGTGCAGCGGGTCGAGGAAGTCGTCGTCCACTCGCCGGTAGATGACGTCAACCGGGCGCAACCCCGCCGTCGTGTGCACGAAGACCTGGTTGTCGGCAGCCAGCAGGTCACGGCCCTCGACCAGTTCCACGCCCATCAGCCGGGCGAGCAATGTGTGCTCGAAATAGGCGGCGTTGCTCACGCCAGGGCTGAGCACGACTACTACCGGGTCTCGCCTGGCGGCCGGGGCCGCTGCCCGCAAGGCAGCGAGCAACCGTGCCGGATAGCTATCGACCTGACGCACGTGCTGCTCGGCGAATAGTGCCGGGAACGTGCGCGTCATGGCCAGCCGGTTTTCCAGCACGTAACTCACTCCGGAGGGGATCCGGACATTGTCCTCGAGCACGCAGAATTTGCCCCGCTCATCGCGGATCAAGTCGATCCCCGCGATGTGAATACGCACCCCGTTCGGCGGCGTGAGGCCGTGCGCAGCTCGATGGAACTGCCTCGACGTGGCGAGCAGGTGCCAGGGCACGACCCCGTCGTCGACGACCCGCGCCTGGCCGTACACGTCGGCCAGGAATGCCTCCAGCGCGAGCACGCGCTGCCGCACGCCACGGGAGATCAGGTCCCACTCGACCGCGTCGATGATCCGCGGGATCAAGTCCAGCGGGAACGGGCGCTCCTCGCCGGCATAGTCGAACGTCACGCCCCGGTCGGTGAATATCCGCGCCAACTGGTCAGCCCGATAGCGCAGCTCAGCCGGATCGAGCGGCTGCAGTGCAGCAACCAGGCCCTGATACGGACCGCGTGGCGCGCCCGGCAGCTCGAACATCTCGTCCCACGCCGCTGCCAGCTGATAGCTGTCGAAGATGTCCGCCACGTCCAGAGCGTAAAGACAGCATGTTTCAGCGTCATTACGTCACCGGTGCCGGATTCCCGCGCGCCGCTGCACGATCACGCTACTCGGCGGTCCCGCCGGCCGGACTTTCTCCGCCGGCGGCACTGTCTCCGTCCCCGCCAGCCGCACTGGCCTCGGGCAGCAGCGCGTAGGCCGGGCGCAGGAGCGTGACCAGGTCGAGGCCGCCTGCGGTAATCAGTGGCGGCTCGAGACTACGCAGCAGCAGGTCCGCCGGAGCCGGAGTGGCCGGCGGCAGCGCGCGCAGCCGGGCCGCGCTGAGGGGCGAAGCCCAGAACGTGTCGATGCACTCGGCAAGCGGCTTGTCAGCCACGTCGATAACCGGTC
>Ga0335072_10013573_pt1 | contig 11597 bp, 8 predicted proteins | sample Lox_Sample_21_FD_206725 | JGI IMG/M metagenome (GOLD analysis project Ga0335072, IMG submission 206725) | Soil microbial communities from Loxahatchee National Wildlife Refuge, Florida, United States - Lox_Sample_2.1 | ecosystem: Environmental > Terrestrial > Soil > Wetlands | place: USA: Florida...
CTTCGGGATCCGGTCTGAGCTGTGCTCGCATAGCCGGGCGACGGTGTCCTTGACTTGCGGGTTAGCGAAACGCTCAATCAGCAGGTGCTGGTAGGCGTCGAGATCCACGCCTGGGACTGGCGGGAGTGTCGGGGCCGCCTCCTGTTTCATGTAACCGAGCAGAAAGGCGCGGAACAGCGGGTCCTGAGCGGCCTCATGCACCAGCCGGTATCCCGTCAGGTAGGCGAAGTAGCACATGGCCTGGTGACTGCCGTTGAGCAGCCGCAGTTTCATCAGTTCGTAGGGCTCCACCTGATCGACGAGTTGCACCCCGGCATCCGCGTACGGCGGGCGGCCCGCGGTGAAGGTGTCCTCAAGTACCCACTGCGTGTAGGGCTCGCATACGACCGGCCACTTGTCATCGAGCCCGAACCGGTCCCTGATCTCGGCCCGGTCAGAGTCAGTGGTCACTGGCGTAATGCGGTCGACCATCGAGTCAGGGAAACGCACCTCGCGGGAGATCCAGTCGCCTAGTTCAGGTTGCTTCAGCCGGGCAAAGGCCGTGACTGCACGCCTGGCGATCTGGCCGTTATCCTGCAGGTTGTCGCAGGAGACCACGGTGAACGGAGCGGTGCCCTGCTCCCGGCGCCGCGACAGCGCCTCGGTGATCAGGCCGAAGATGGTCCGCGGTGTCGCGTCAGGTTCGAGATCGCGCCGCACCGCGGGGTTGGACACGTCGAACTCGCCAGTGACGTCATCGACGTTGTAGCCGCCCTCGGTGACCGTCAGCGACACGATCCGGGTCGACTCCGCGGCCAGCTTCTTGATGGCTGCCTCCGGATCGTCGGGCGCGAACAGGTACTCCACGATGGATCCGATCACCCGCGGTTCGTACCTGCCGTCGCTGTGCTTGAGAACCAGCGTGTACAGGCCGTCCTGGGCCGCCAGCACCTGCTGCATTCGCCGGTCCGGCGGCATAACGCCGACGCCGCAGATGCCCCAGTGGATCGCGCCGGCGGCCAGGAGCCGGTCGTGGTACATCGCCTGGTGCGCTCGGTGGAATCCGCCCACGCCAAAGTGGACAACGCCAGGCGTTACCAGATCGCGGTCATAGGCCGGCGCCGGCAGCCTTTCGCTCCAGTACGGCAACGTCCGGGCATTGAGCGGGCGCGCTGGCACAGGAGCCGACATGTCATGGATCACCTGTGCTAGTTAACAGTGTTGGCTACCCATGGGGCCCGGCACCGGCGACATCAGGCACTGATGAGCACGCGCGCGGCGGCGGCAATGTCGGCAGCGGACAGGCCGGCTGCCGCGAGCAGCTCCTCTGTCGTTCCCGAGCCCGGCATTTCACGGACGGCCAGGTGGGTCACCGCAGTGCCGCCAAGCCCGCGCTCGGCGAGGGACTCAAGCACGGCTTCGCCGAGCCCGCCCTCGGGATGGTGATCCTCCGCCAGCACCAGCCGCCCGGTGTCGAGAGCAGCATCGGCGACCGTGCCAGCGTCGATCGGCTTGATGCAGTACAGGTCGATGACGCGAGCCGGGATGCCGTCGTCACTGAGCAACTTGGCGGCGGTCAGGCAGTTGTGCAGGGTGACGCCGGCGCCGATGAGCGTGACCTGGTCGCTAGCGGACTCCTTCAGCACCTTGCAGCCGCCGATGGGGAACTGCTCGCTGGCTGAGTAGAGGACCGGATACGCGCCGCGGGTAGTCCGCATGTACTTGATGCCAGGGCGGTCGGCCATCGCCGCGACAAGCGCAGCCGCGCTGGCGCCGTCGCTCGGGTACAGGACTGTCGAGCCGTGCACGGCCCGCATCATGGCGAGGTCTTCCAGCCCCATCTGTGATGGCCCGTCGGCGCCGATCTCGATGCCCGCATGCGAGCCGACGAGGCTGACGTTGGCCGCCGAGATCGCTGCCATCCGGACGAAGTCGTAAGCGCGGGTAAAGAAGGCCGCGAACGTGGAGGCAAACGGACGGTAACCCCGGACGCTCATGCCGACTGCGGCAGCGACCATCTGCTGCTCGGCGATGAACATTTCGAAATACCGCGCAGGGTGTGCTTCCGCGAACTCGATGGCGAAGGTTGAGTTGCTGACCTCACCGTCCAGCGCGACCACGTCCAGTCGTGCGCCAATCGCCTTCAGCGCGTCGCCGTAGGCCTTCCTGGTGGCCACCTTCGCGCCGACGTCATAGCCGGGCATCTGGATCTTGGCGGTCCCCGGCTCCGGGCGGTCCGGGTGTCCTGATGACTCCGGCAGCGGGCCGCGGACGCGCAGGTTCCGCTCGCCGCCAAGCTCGAGGATCGCCCGCTCCGCCATCTCGGCCGGAAGCGGTTTGCCGTGCCAGTTCTCCTTGTCCTGCACCTCGCTGAAGCCGCGGCCCTTCTCGGTGCGGGCCAGGATCACCACAGGCTGTTCGCCATTCGTGCTGGTCGCGTCTGTCATAGCGGCGTCGATGGCGGCCACGTCGTGCCCGCCGACCTGCAGAACCCGGGCGCCGAACGCCTCGGCTCGCCGCGTGTAGGCGGCGAGATCCCAGGACAGCTCGGTCGGCCCGCGCTGCCCGAGCCGGTTCACGTCAACGATGACAATCAGGTTCGACAAGTGGTAGTACGCAGCCTTATCGAACGCTTCCCAGATCGAGCCCTCGGCTAGCTCGCTGTCGCCGCACAGCACCCAGACGTGGTACGGCAGCTTGTCCAGGTACCGTCCGGCCAGGGCGACTCCGACGCCGTACGGCAATCCCTGGCCGAGGGAGCCAGTCGCTACGTCTACCCACGGCAGTATGGGCGTCGGGTGACCCTCGAGACGCGACCCGAACCGGCGGTAACCGGTCATCAGCTCTTCATCCGAAACGACGCCGACCGCTTTGAAGACTGAGTACAGCAACGGTGAAGCGTGTCCCTTGGAGAAGATCAGGTGATCATTGGCCGACGACTCCGGACGGTCCCAGTCGTAGCGCAGGTACCGGCTGATCAGCACGGCCAGCAGGTCCGCGGCCGACATGCTGGACGTGGGGTGGCCTGAGCCCGCCGAAGTGCTGCTCCGGATCGAATCCACCCTCAGCTGCTGACCAAGCTCGCGCATCTCATCGAGCGAGGCAAGCTCGGCCGTCGTTGGTGTCACGTAACCCGTCATGCCGCACTCCCTGCAGGTGCCGTGCGACTGGGCGCCCGGCCCGCTGTCTCAGCCGCTCTGCCATGTCAGAGCGAACTAGCCAAAGAGTCCCGTACCCGGACTGCGACGCGCAGAACATCGGTGGCAGCCAGCGCTGACCGCCCGCAAGCTGAACGGCTCGTAACGTTTCGTAAGTCTGGGCCGCCTAAGCAAGGAATAACGGTAATGTGCAGCTTTTGTCATCACAAAACTGTGTCTAGTGGCAGGGGCCTGAGACATGAGAGTCACGCACCGGGTCGTCGGCAAGCACCGAGCGCTTGCCAAGCGCCCGGTGGTCGTCACGCTTGGCGCGGTCGTTGCGTTGACGCTGGCCGGCGCGGTTGCAGTTGTCATCAGTAGCTCGGCCCCATCTACTCAGGCAAGCACCGTCAGCCAGACTTCTGCGATCAGGACCGGCTCGATCGTCAGGTCCAACGTCGGTGCCACCCACTCACCGCAGGTCGAGCAGGTGCTGGCCGGCCACCCTGGCATTGCGCCGAGGGCGTCTGCCCAGGCGGCTGGCAGCTCCGCGGCGCCTGCGTCGACCGTGCAAGGCATCGACGTCGCGTCCTTCCAGCACCCGAACGGTGCCGGCGTCAACTGGAGCGATGTCGCGGCGGCTGGCTACAAGTTCGCGTTCATCAAGGCGTCTGAGGGCTCCTACTACGTCAACCCGTATTACGCCTCCGATGCGGCCGGCGCGCAGGCTGCGGACATGTTCGTGGCGCCGTACGCGTTCGCGATCCCGAACTATTCGGGCGGCGCCCTGCAGGCCGACTACCTGCTGGACAACGCGGACTACGCGCCGGACGGACGGCTGCTGCCGCCCATCCTCGACATCGAGTACGACCCCTACGTGTCGCAGGACGGAACGAACAACTGTTACGGCCTCACGGCTACCCAGATGGTCGCGTGGATCAGCGCGTTCACTGGCGAGATCCAGCGTCGTACCGGGCAGCTTCCGGTGATCTACTCGACGGCCGACTGGTGGGACACGTGCACCGGCGACAGCGTCGCCTTCGCCGCCGACCCGCTGTGGATTGCGAACACTGAGGCGTCGGCTCCGGCAATGCCGGCGGCGTGGCAGAACTGGGCCTACTGGCAGTACACGAGTGCTGCGACCGTGCCCGGCATCAGCGTCGCGACTGACGCGAGCTATCTGAGCAGCACTGCGCTCGAGCTTGCCGCCCCCGGCAATCAGAGCAACCGCACCGGCAGCGGGGCCAGCCTCCAGGCCAGCGCGCTCGATGCGGGCCCTGCGGGTGGTTCCGCCCCTGCCATTACTTACAGCGCGACTGGCCTGCCAACCGGTACTCAGATCAGCCCCGCAACCGGAGCCGTCAGCGGGACGCTGCCAGCCACGGCACACTCGTTCCCGGTGGTAGTAACGGCATCTGCCACGGGCGACCAGACCGTGACGCAAAAGTTCAGCTGGTCGGTGCACGGGAGGGTCACGCTGGCCAATCTGGCCAGCAAGACGACAACGATCGGCGCGCCAGCCCGCTATCAGATCCAGGCGCGGGACGGGGTGAGCGGCTGCAATCTGCAGTTCTCAGCAACCGGCCGGCCGCCCGGTCTGGCCATCAGCAGCTGCGGGATGATCTCCGGGTGGCCGACGCGCAGCGGAAGCTTCTCGGTCAAGGTGCGCGCGAAGGACAGCTCGGGTGAGACCGTTGCGTCCGGCTCAGTCGCCTGGAAGGTGACCAGAGCGAGCGGGCGGGGCCCGGCCGGGCACCTCGTACTGCACCGGGACGGCAAATGCCTGGCCGAGCGGAGCCGGACCGACATCGCGATCGAGACGTGCAACAGGCGGTCTACCGATGAGCGATGGACAATTGCCGCCGATGGCTCGGTCCGGATCGGCGGCAAGTGCCTGGCGGCCAAGTCGGCGAGCTCGACAGCGTCCGCCGCACTTGATCTCACGTCGTGCACCGGTGCACAGCGCTGGCAGCTCGGTTCGAACGCCGTGCTGAGCTACGTCGCCAGTGGCCGGTGCCTGGCCGACACCGGGAGCAAGAACGGCTCGCGCGCTGTCGCAGCCGTCTGTAAGGCCACATCGAATAAGACCGGCAGCGCAAGCACGCCGAGCACCAGCCAGCAATGGTCGCTGCCAGCCGGCCCGCTCACCTCGGATATCGCCGGGTACTGCGCGAGCACCCTGCACCCGGCAGGAGGCCCGTCAAGCGGTGGCACGCTGCGCCGATGCGCGACGTCGGCAGCGCAGAACTGGACGATAGAGCCTGACGGCGCGCTCAGGGCGGGCGGCAAATGCCTGCGCACGGCAAGCACGACCGCGTCGCCCGGCTCGGTGCTGCGACTACTGGGCTGCGTGGCGGGCTCGGCAACTCAGGTCTGGCAGCTGGTCGGCGGCCCGGTCGGAGTTCACCTGCTCAACCCGGCTACCGGGCTCTGTCTGGCGGACCCTGGCGACCGGGCAACTGCCGGGAAAGCCCTGGAGCTGGAACCGTGCGTGGCCGCGGATCCCGGCATCAGCTGGCGGGTCAGCTAGCGGCGCCGCGCTACCGTGGCGCCGCGTTAGAGTGGCGCGGCGCGCCACTGGCGGGCGGCGAATCTAGCGCGGCCGCTTGAGGCGGGCAACGTCAAGCGGCAGGGCAGGCAGCGGCCGGCCTGTGCTCGCGGCACGGTTCGAGGACTACCTGACCTGGAGGCACTCAGGAGCGGCGGCGCCGCGCAGTGCCAGGAAGGCGGCAGAGCGCATCGGCTGGCGCCGCACGCTGTCGCTAAGCGATGCGAGAACACCCGCAATCGCTCTGTCAGGATCGGCGTTCCCGGCCTTCGCGGGCCGCGCGCCCGGAATCAACAATAATCATGGAAATGCCACCCGCTGCGGTCAGGCGACCAGCGTCTTGACGGCGCTGGTCATCTCGGCGAGCGCCTTCTTCGCGTCGGCGAAGTACATGCTGGTCTTCGGATTGACGTAAAGCTCGTTGTCGATGCCTGCATAACCGTGGCCCATCGACCGCTTGATCACGATGATGCTCTTGGCCTGGTCGACATCCAGGATCGGCATGCCTGAGATCGCCGTGCCTGTCCGGCGGGCAGCCGGGTTAGTCACGTCGTTGGCCCCGATGACCAGCGCGACGTCAGCCCTGGCGAACTCAGGGTTGATCTCGTCCATCTCCTTGAGTTGCGGGTACGGCACGTTCGCCTCGGCCAGCAGCACGTTCATGTGGCCGGGCATGCGGCCTGCGACTGGGTGAATCGCGTAGCTGACCTCGACGCCTCGCGACTCCAGGACATCGGCCAGCGCGGCGACCTCATGCTGGGCCTGAGCAGCCGCGAGTCCGTATCCCGGCACGATGATGACCTTGGAGGCGTAGGCAAGCTGGATTGCTGCGTCGTCGGCAGCGATGGAGTGCACACTGCCAGTAGGCCCGGCGACCACTGCAGCGCCGTCTCCGGTGCCGAAGCCGCCGACGACGATGTTGCGGATCGAGCGATTCATGGCGTCGGCCATCAGCTTGGTCAGGATGCCACCCGACGCTCCCACCAGAGCGCCGGCGATGATCATGGCCCAGTTGCCGATGACGAAGCCAGCCATCGCCACCGCGGTTCCGGTGAACGCGTTCAGCAGCGAGATGACGACCGGCATGTCGGCTCCGCCGATTGGCATCACCATCGAGACGCCGAACGCCAGCGCAGCGACAATCACGACGGTCAGCAGGCCGGCGTTCGGTGCCGCGATCAGGTACGCGCCGAAGCCGACGGCGATCACGGCGAGCAGGCCGTTCACCACTCGGGCGCCAGGGAATGTGACCGGCGCTGAGGTGATGAGACCCTGCAGCTTGCCGGCCGCGATGATCGACCCGGAGAACGTAACGCCGCCGATGATCACGTCGAGCAGGGTGGTGACGGACGTAGTCGCTGAGACCGAGGCTCCGGCATGCGTATAGTCGTGAATGCCGACCAGGGCCGCTGCGCCACCGCCGACGGCGTTGAACATGCTGACTAGCTGCGGCATTGCAGTCATCTGGATATTCCGGGCGGAGTACAGCCCAGCCGCGCCGCCCACGAGCGCGCCGGCTATCAGCACGACCCAGCCCGTCGCCGTAATCCCGCCGCTGCGGATGATCCAGGCCAGAGTTGCCGCGATCGCGATGACCATCCCCGCGGTGGACACCTGGTTGCCGCGCCGCGCCGTGGCCGGCGTGTTCATCAGATGCAAGCCGAGCACGAAGCACGACGCCGCCAGCACATAGATCAGCTGGATGATCCAGTCGAATGTGCTCATCTGGACTGCTCCGGCCGACTCGCGGAAGCGCTGCGGGCAGCGTCGCCGGCCGATGCTGAGCCGTTCGCGGCGGCCGCAGGGGATCCGTTGGCGGCCGCCTGCACGGCTGCCGGGCTCGTCGCTGCCGGGACACCCGGCCGTTTCCGGAACATCTTGAGCATCCGGCCAGTTACCGCATACCCGCCGACCACGTTGGCCGCAGCGAACGCGGCGGCCAGGAACAAGATCACGTAGCCGACCGCGTTGTGCGCGGTGAGGGCAATCAGAATCGCGCCGGCCAGCACGATCCCGTGAATCGAGTTCGCGGCCGACATCAGCGGCGTGTGCAAGGTCGCCGGTACCTTGCTGATCACCTCAAAGCCCACCCAGAGGCTGAGCACGAAGATGGTTACGTCAACGAGCAGAGCCGGGTACGGCACGCGTGGCCCCTTCATCGGATTGGTCGGGGGGTTGGTCGCTGGGTTGGTCCGGGGGCGGTGGAGAGGGAGCCGGGGACGAGGCAGTACCTGCTTGCGGTGGCTGGCTGGCCGGAGCCGTCAACGCGGGGTGAACTATCGCGCCGCCGTCGGTGATAATGACTCCGGCCTGCAACTCGTCATCGCGGTCCAGCGCTAGCTCGCCGTCCCTGGTCAGGTACAGCAGGAGCGAGCTGATATTGCGTGCGTACATCGCCGATGCGGCCGCGGCCATGCTGGACGGCAAGCCGGATGCGCCGATGACAGCGACCCCGTTCTCAGTCACGACGGTCTCGCCGGGAACCGATCCTGCCACGTTCCCGCCCAGGGTGCTGGCGCCCATGTCCACGACTACCGAACCGGGCGCCATTGATTTCAGCGCATCTTCGGTCACCAGCAACGGGGGGCGCCGTCCCGGCACCTGTGCGGTGGTGATGACAACGTCGTGGCGGGCGATATGGCCGGCTAGCTCCTCCTGCTGAGCCATCCGCTCGTCCTCGGACAGCGCGCGCGCATAACCTCCCTCGCCTGATGCAGGGCCTACGGACGTGAGCTCGATGAAGGTGGCCCCGACCGACTCTGCCTCGGTTCTCGTCTCTGGCCGCACGTCGTACGCACTGACAACTGCGCCAAGCCGCCTGGCAGTGCCGATGGCCTGGAGGCCTGCCACACCTGTTCCGAGCACCAGCACTTTTGCGGGCCTTGCCGTGCCGGCCGCCGTGATGAGCAACGGGAAGAACCGGCCGAACTGGGTGGCGCCGAGCAGCGCCGCCTTGTAGCCGGCAATGTTCGCCTGAGAGGAGAGCGCGTCCATCGGCTGGGCCCTGGGGAGCGTTCGGGGGATCATGTCCATGCTGACGGCTGTCACCCCGGCCGCAGCCAGGGCGGCGGTCAGGTCCGGGTCGGTGAGTGGCGCGAGCAGACCGATGACAACCTGGCCCGGCCTCAGGACCGACACCGCAGCCGTGTCAGGCTTGCCGACCATGAGCACGACATCGGCTGCCAGCGCATCGGCCCGACTGACGACTGTTGCACCGGCCTCCGCGTAGCTGTCATCGGTATGCCATGCGCCGTCGCCAGCCCCGGACTGGACGAGCACCTCTAGGCCAGCCGCGCGCAGCTTGGCCACAGCTTCCGGCACGAGGGCGACTCGCCGCTCGCCGGGTGCGGTCTCCTTGACCACGGATACCTTCATGCACAGACCTCGCTCGGGCGCCGGGGCCGATCGCGGCCCGCCGCTAGGCCGCAGTGTTAAGTATGGACCGTACCGGCAAGCAGTCGGCGCGGCGGTGCTATCTGAACGATCTGTAATTGACCTGCGGATGGTTGGTCGGTCAGTGGCCGGCCGGCCGGGCGCAGGCTGGCCGGCGATGGGTCGTGAAAGCTGCGTAGCGTAAGGTTTGCTGCGCTGTGCATCACGAGAGTTACGCATCACTAGCGCCGGGGCAGAGTACCTGGCCGGGGGAGGGCGATGCCTGATTTCTCGCCGCCGCCAGACGAGCGCGCGCTGGCAGTGAGGCTGGCAGAAGCCTGCAGGCGGATGTCCGCACTTGACCTGCCGGGTCCGCTCGCTGCCCGCTTGCATCGGCAGTTCATCGCGGTGTGCGACGCGGTCAAGGCTGCCGGAGCGGATGAGGAAACCGGCGAGCGCCGGCTGTCGGCATTCCTGGTCGCGCTAGAGCAAGCCAGCGCCAAGATCGCCCGGCGCGGAAATACCAAGGACAATTCCCAGTTACATTTCGTCATAATTCATAGTCGCGGCCACGGGTGGGGGACATGAACAAGCGCGACCTGATCGACGCGGTTTCCGAGCGAATGGGCAACAAGAAGATGGCAAGTGAGGCGGTTAACGCCGTGCTCGGCACCATTCAGGAAACAGTCGCTCGCGGGGACAAGGTAGCAATTTCAGGATTCGGGGTATTCGAAAAGCAGGTCCGGCCTGCCCGGACTGCGCGTAACCCGGCTACCGGCGCGTCGGTCAAGGTACCGAAGACTTCGGTACCTAAATTCAGGGCCGGAGCGGACTTCAAGGCCATGGTTAACGCAAAGAGAGCTCGGGCGAGGTAATCCACATCGCGGGCGGCCGCGCCTGGTACGGCGGCTCGTTCGGGCGGCGACCCAGGACCTTGGCGAGAAGCGTGAAAGCGCAGGCTGCGGCGTCCGCAGGCTGACTGCCGTGCGCAGAACCGCCGTCGGCGACTTAGCATTCATTCGAGCGTTCCCGCGTGACCTTTTGTGCTGTCATGAGAGATTCGCGACAGCGCTAACGGATGCTAAGTCGGCGGCGAGCGGGCAAAAGCGGCGAATCACCGTGCGGTGGCTAGGTCAGTGCGCGCTCGGTGGTTAGTCGTGCTCGCCGGCTAATCGGCGCTCGGCCCCGGGCGCGACGCCAACACGGCGGCCGCGAAGCGCGAAGGCGAGCGCCATCTCGATCACAGCGACGACGAAGATCGGTGTTACTGCGCTCCATGCACCCGCGATCGACGTGCCCGACGCCTCCAGGTACGACCAGATGAACAACATGATCAGTGCAGCCATGGCGAGCCCGCTGAGTGCGGCCTTGCCGAGTCCGCAACTGCGGCGCACCCGCAAGCCAATCGCCGTAGCGGGGCCGCCCACGACAACGCAGGCGAACGCGGCGCTCGCCATCGACTGAGAGAGCAGGGCACCCGTCGCCATATGCGGGGATCCCATGCTGATCAGGACGGCAAGCAGGGCGGTTGTCAGCATCCAGCTGGCCAGAACGGTCACCAGCCAGATCAGGCCGACAGGCAGTTGAGGATGCCGCACTAATATCCCCTGATATCGATATTTAGCCCACGAGAGTTAACATAAGACGCAGCTGACCAGCGCTCGACGCGGTCATTCAGATCTCTTTAATGAGCTTGCCCACCCCGTTCGCCGGCACTCCCGGTTGTGGCACTACGGGCCGGGCCAGTTTCTGTGTCATAGCGCTGCCGTTCGCGGCGCGCAGGGATGCCCGCTTCTGTCTGCGCTCATACTCGCAGGAGGCAGTGCGGGCGGCTCTAGACGCACTTCTACTGCTGACAGTCCGTGCTTGACCGTGCTCGCTACCGCCAGGCCGCGTCCCGGCTGCGGGTTAGTGCAGCCCGGTGCCTTTCTTCAGAGCGGTCTGCAGCAGCCTGTCGATCAGCTGCGGGAACGGCATCCCGCTCGCTTCCCACATCTTCTGGAAATAAGACGCGGGGGATAGACCCGGCATCGTGTTGATCTCGTTGACCAGGATCCGCCCGTCAGGGGTGTAGAAGAAGTCGACCCGTGCCAGACCTTCGCAGGAGACCGCGTCGAACGCGGCTGCAGCGAGCCGGCGGATTTCCGCTATAGCGCTGTCCGGGATGCGGGCCGGGATCGCCATACCGCTCGCCGGGTCCAGGTACTTTGCCTCGAAGTCCCAGAATTCCTCGCCGCCATCGACGAGCAACTGGCCAGGAATGCTGGTGTCCGGTGCCGCGCCGTCGATGCCCTCCAGCACCGACACTTCCACTTCGACCCCGTCTATCGCGGCCTCGACCAGCACCTTGGGGTCGTAACGACGCGCCGCCGCGATCGCATCGTGCAGTTGTGCCATGTCGTGAGCCTTGGACGTGCCGATGCTGGAGCCGCCTCTGGCCGGCTTGACGAACACCGGCCAGCCAAGTTCGGTGATGTCATCGAGCACCTGCTTTGCCTCGACGGACGTGGCGGCCGCAGCGAGTTCACTGGCGCTGCGCCCTGGCCAGTCCCGCTCGCTGA
>Ga0335072_10013574_pt1 | contig 11597 bp, 13 predicted proteins | sample Lox_Sample_21_FD_206725 | JGI IMG/M metagenome (GOLD analysis project Ga0335072, IMG submission 206725) | Soil microbial communities from Loxahatchee National Wildlife Refuge, Florida, United States - Lox_Sample_2.1 | ecosystem: Environmental > Terrestrial > Soil > Wetlands | place: USA...
TCGATCAAAAGCGTCGCCTTTCGTTCTGGACTGCGTCCCGGGCTATGCCCAGACGCCCCTGCGGGACTAGAAGGACCCACTCACAGCCGATCGCGCTCCCATCAGGCTTTCCGTCAAACTTTCCGAGGCGCACACCCCATCCACTCAGCCCGCATCTGAAGAACGCAGGCACAATTTGAACCATGGCCACCGTCGCCGTCCTCATACTCGCCGTCCATCTAATCTGGCTCGCCCTGGTCATCTTCGGAGCCCTCTGGACGCGCGGCCGACCCGTGTGGAGCACGGTTCACATTCTCGCGCTACTCTGGGGAATCATCGTGGAAATCGGCCCGTGGCCATGCCCGCTGACGTTGGCGGAACAATACTTCGAAGCCCGCATCGCTGCGCCCGCGTACCAGGGAGGTTTCCTGCTGCACTACCTCGACGCGATCGTTTACCCAAATCTTCCTGCATGGGCCGTGACTACCGCAGGCGTCGCCGTTTGCGCATTCAACCTTGCGATATACGGCCTGCGCCTGCGGAAGACTTTGCAGCGGCGACGTTCTAACCAGGTACGCTGACCTCTGCGCCCTTGCGCTCTACCGAAAGGTATCCACTGTAGAGGGTCGCGATCGTGTCCCGCGCCAGCTCAATGCCGGAGAGCGGCTCGCGATCGTGATAGATACTCTCCATGAAGTCCTGGAACTCCTGCGGGTATCCGTGCTGCCAACCCTCATCGGGCGAAGGAAAGCTCCAACCCTGCTTGGTGCTGATCTTCTCCACGACATAGATGTCTTTGAAGATTTCTTCCTTTGGATTGAAGGTCTCGAGTGCGTTCGTCGGGTTCATGTTGCATCGAGTCCGATGGTTGTTACAAAAGACCTCCATCCAGTTATAGACACCGCCCATGACCAGCTCCGACGAGAAGATATCTGCGATCGTCCCGTCAGAAAAGGTGATGTGAATCTGCGCGAAATCCTCAATATCTTCATAGCCGGTGCGCAGAACGCCCGCATCCATGTAATTCGGCAGCCGTGTGATTTCATGCGTGCGGCAACTTACCGTGGCCGGGCGAATGGGAACGCCGTTACGCGTCTCACCCTCTACACGCTTGAGATAGAGGGCAGCGCTCACTGGATGGCATCCCTTCCCTACCAGGGATCCGCCACCGGAAAATTTCCAAATGCCATAGTAAGGAGAATGCGATCCACCATGAGACTGCTCACCCAGGATGCGTAGAATCTGGCCTCCGCTTTTTTGCAGGATGTCGCGTTCCTTTTGGATTACCGGCGCGTAAACCCAATTCTCCGCGTAGCACACACGCTTGCCACTGGCTTTCGCCGCCGCGAGGATGCGGCCGCAGCTCGCCGCTGCTTCCGCCAGCATCTGCTCCTTAGGGTACGTGCTGGCGCCGTAATACCCGGTCAGCGGCTTCTCGATGATTACGTGCCTGCCCAACCGCAATGCCTGCACGGCAAGCTCTTCGTGCGAAGACGGAGGTGTGCAAAGGTCCACCACGTCCACCGCGGCACAAAGCTCAGCGAAAGTATCGAATGCCCGAATGCCCGCCTCACGGGCAAAGGCGTCGCGTGCCTCGGGCGTCTTCGAGGTCACGCCGACCATCTCCACCGGCACGCTGTGGACCCGGCGAAGACCCTCCCAATGAAACTTGGCGGCAAACCGTGCGCCGGCGAACCCTACCCGAACTGGCTTTTCCATATTTTTCCTGGGAATCCTGGAACGATTTCTTTTAATGCGAATGACGGGGAACGACCTTGCGCAGATCGTGGTACTTCACGGCAAACTCGAGGCAGGCGCCGGTTTCGAGCTGTCCCACATTGTCCCGGTAGAACTCCTGCCAGGGCGAATCGTTCACAATCTTTGCCGGCTTCAGCGCCTTCCGTCGCGCCTCGATCTCTTGGTCAGACAGCAGGACATCCACGCGACGCTGTTTCAGATCGATCCTGATCGAATCGCCAGTCTTCAGGATCGCCAGGTTCCCACCAACCGCCGATTCCGGAGACACATGCAAAATCGAAGGACTGTCGGACGTGCCACTTTGCCGGCCATCTCCCATGCATGGCAACATACGCACTCCCTCCCGGATCAGCCTGCCGGGCGGTGTCATATTCACGACCTCCGCAGAGCCGGGATAGCCGACGGGACCCGCTCCTCGCACCACCAGGATCGAGTGCTCATCCACGTCGAGCGATGGATCCTCAATACGGCTGCGGTAATCCTCCGGCCCATCAAATACCACGGCACGCGCAACGAAGCAGTCTTCGTTGCCTGGTTCGGAAAGATAACGCTGCCGGAAGTCATCACTGATGACGGAAGTCTTGACGAGAGCGGAGCTGAACAGATTCCCCGACACCACGAGCAAACCCGCATTCTCTTTGAGCGGGCGATCATAGGTCCGAATCACGTTGGTATCGAGGCTGCGAGCGTCCTTGCAGTTTTCCCCCATTGTCTTTCCGGTCACGGTGCATGCCCCCGCGCGGATCTTACCCGCCTGCATCAGTTCACCCACGATGGCTTTGATCCCACCCGCACGGTGAAAGGCCTCGCCCAGGAATTCTCCCGCCGGCTGGAGGTTAGCCAGCAGATGAATCTTGTGGCCAATCCGCTCCCAATCACGAAGCTCAAGTTCCACTCCGGCATGGCGAGCAATCGCAATGATGTGCGGAGGACAATTGGACGAGCCGCCGATGGCCGAGTTCACTACGATCGCATTCTCAAACGCTTCCCGGGTGAGAATCTTGCTCGGGGTAAGGTCTTCTCTCACCATTTCGACAATTCTGCGCCCAGTCAGGTAGGCCATCCTTCCCCGGTCGGCATAGGGCGCCGGAATGGTGGCACAACCAGGCAGCGACATGCCCAGAGCCTCGGCCAATGAATTCATCGAGAGCGCGGTGCCCATGGAATTGCAGTGGCCCGCGCTAGGTATTCCTTCGAGAACCCGATCGATCAACTGCTCGCCGGTAATCTTACCCTCCGCCAGTTGACGGCGCGCCTCCCAGAGCACGAGGCCGGTGCCAGCCAACTTGCCGTTGACATAGCCATCCAGCATGGGGCCGCCGGAAAGCACAATGGCGGGAAGATTGACCGTGGCCGCAGCCATCAAGGCGGCGGGCGTGGTCTTATCGCATCCAGTGGTCAGGACCACACCATCGAAAAAGTAGCCTGCCAGGAGCTCGACCAGGCTCAGATATGCCAGGTTGCGATCCAGCGCGGCCGTCGGCCGCTTGCCCGTCTCCTGAATGGGATGAGTCGGAAACTCAAAAGGCAATCCCCCAGCGTCGCGTATACCGGCTTTCACTCGATCCGCCAGAAACATATGGATGCGGTTGCACGGGACGATATCGCTGCCGCTTTGCGCAATCCCTATGAAAGGACGGCCCGATTGCAGCTCGGCACGCGTTATGCCGTAATTGCTATAGCGCTCCAGGTAGACTGCTTCTTCGCCAGGTTCCTCGCTATTGTTGAACCACAAATCACTGCGCAGTTTTTTCCGTTCGACCATCTGACTAATATCCCAGGCTTTTGTTGACTACGTTCTCCAGCGGATCCCCGGCGGAGAACCGGTGGTACTGCAGGACAAAAAAGCGCATAGCGCGATTGAGCCATTCCTTGGTGTGGTCCGCGCAGTGAGGCGAAAGCAGCACGTTCTCCAGCTTATACATAGGATCGCCGGGCGGCAGCGGCTCCTGCTCGAAGACATCCAGCCCTGCGCCCTTGATCCGCTTCCCGGTCAGCGCGCGCACCATCGCGGCCTCGTCAATCACGGGTCCCCGCCCCACGTTGATGACCACGGCCGTCGGCTTCATGACCGCAAATGCCTTCTCGCCGATCATATGGTGGGTTTCCGGAGTAAGCGGGAGGCAGCTCACGATGTAGTCGCAAAGCGGAAGCATTGTCAGCAGCTCTTCGGGCCGGTAGAACCGGTCGACCAGCGGATCGAGACTCTCCGGCGCATGCCTCTTGAGGGCGAGCACGGTCATACCCATCGGATGTACGCGCTTCGCCACAGCCTCGCCGATGTCCCCATAGCCCACGATCCCGACCGTCTGGCACTCAATCTCCTCGACGTCGAATTGCTCCCATACGCCGGCCATCTGGTTGCGAATCATGCGACGAAAATCCTTGGCGAAATACAGAATCGCTGCCAAGGCGAATTCCCCCAAAGACGGGCTGAAGACACCGCTGCCGTTGGTAAGCGGGACCTTGCTCGCTACGAGTTCAGGGAACAACACACTATCCAATCCCGCGGAACGTGAGTGCACCCAGCGAACGTCTTTGCACATCAGGAACACCTCGCGCAGAACCTTCTTCGGCGCGGACCAGGCAAGGATCACCACCGGATCGTTCACCGCGCTGGCGAAGTCCTCAGGTTTCCGGCCCACAATAGGCCGCAAATCCTTCAACATTTTCAACTGCGGATCGTCTTCCTGGGTCACCACCAACACCGTGTATTGGGTATCCATTCCCTCCCGTTGCCCCTGTCCTGCCCGAATTTCAAGCACCGCCTGATGCTATCATTCTACGGGCTTTATCAGGAGATGCTCGTGAACCACACTTCCCTTCACCCACTGCGAGGCGTGGTTACGGCCATGGTCACCCCGCTCGGCCCAGACCTCACGCTGGATGAAAAAGGACTCGAACGGCTCCTCGAACACCTGATTCACGGTGGCGTTCACGGCATCTTCATTCTTGGCACCACAGGCGAGGCCCCAAGCCTCCCCTATCCGGTGCGCGAAGCGGTGATTGAACAGACCTGCAAGATCGTCGGTTCGCGGGTTCCGGTGATCGTGGGGATCACGGATACGTCCTACAAAGATGCGGTCTGCCTGGCCATCAAGTCGCATGAATGCGGCGCGTTTGCCGTAGTGGCTGCTCCGCCTTACTACTTCCACGTGAGCCAGGCCGATCTCTTTCACTACTTCAAAACTCTGGCGTCGCAGGTTCCCTTGCCGTTGTTTCTCTACAATGCACCGCTGAACACGCCTCACTGGATTGAAATCGATACAGCCATCAAACTAGCGAACGAAGCAAACATCGTCGGCCTCAAAGACAGTGGCCTCACCATGGGCTATTTTCATGCGGTGCGGGAGGGTCTGAAAGACAGGCCGAATTTCAGTCTTCTTGTAGGACCCGATGACCTTCTTGCGGAAGCAGTGCTGTTTGGAGCGCACGGCGGCATGGCCGGCGGCTCCAACGTATGGCCGCGGCTCTTTGTTGAGCTCTGTGAAGCTGCGGTGAAGCGTGACCTTAACCGTGTAGGCGAATTGCACCAGCGGATGGTGCAATTTGATAACGCCATCTATCGCTCAGCGACCCATCCCGAAAACCCGACACGCGGGCTCAAGTGCGCGCTCTCCATTCTCGGCATTTGTAGCGATGACCTTGCCCTCCCGCTGAGACCCTATTCGCGAGAAGAACGCGCCAAAGTTGAAAAATACCTGCAGAGTGTCGACCCTTTTGCCAGTCCCGCAAAGGCCCCGCGGGATTAAAAGGAAAAACAAAAGGCTGAGAATATGGGGGGGGTTCCCTGTTCAGCTACGACACTTAACCAAAGCCGTAAGCCTACCCTTTGTAATTCCGCCTGTCGCGGGGCGCCGTGGAAGCGAAGCCGAGGAATCTGCAGTTTCTCTCACGCCGGATGGCCCTGCATACCAAGCCTCGCCAGAGGATCCGCCGGGCTTTGCCGTTGAAGCACAAATGCTTCCGCCCTTTTGTAACCGCCTTCGACCCCGCGAAACAGCGCCACCTGATCCTGCAGTGCATAGTACCTGTCAGGCGTCTGGCTCGCGTGCGCATAACAGGCAGCCCGCTTGATGGGTTCCGTCTCCGTTATGTCGGCATAGTGCGTGGGTGAGAACTGCAACGTATCTTCCCCGTCGGAAACCTCATAGTAGTAAAGCGCAAATCCGTGCTTCCCCTGCCGCCACGCATCGTACGTCAGCATCGTGATCGCCCGATGGTCCCGGTGGTTGTCGATCGGCCATTGGGTGATAACCATATCGGGCTTCTCCGCGTCCACGAGCTTCGCGTATTCCTCATAGTGAGCGTTGTCAACGATTGCATGGCCATTCACCTGCCCCGCATACGCCGGCCTGGCCTTCAGAATCTCGCAGGCTTTTTTGGCCTCGGCAAGCCGCGTATTTGCCGGTGTGGGAGGCCACGCCCCATCGTTCAGGTACATGAGAACCACTTCGTGGCCCAGACCGGTCAGTCGCGCAATGGTGCCGCCACAACCATATTCGGGATCTCCGGGATGGCCGCCCGCCACCATTACTTTCATTTTCTTTGCTGCAACCTGCCCCAGCGCGGATTCCGGAGCGGCCTGAACCTCAGCCAAGGCCTGGAGGAGCGGGTCGCCCAAAACCAGTCCGGAAGCCAGAATCCCCGCGCCCCTCACGATGTCCCTTCTTGTAACTTCCACGCCTGAAACTCCTCTTTGCCCCGCGGATCAGTTCTTAGTCTGCATCGTACATGGGGTTCGTTCGGTTGCCCCCCAAACACGATATAACGTAGCTACGTTGCGATATCAGCCCCCGGAGCACATTGGCCGTCACCACGCTTTCCAGCCGCGAATTCAACCAGGACACCAGCAAAGCGAAACAAGCAGCACAACGGGGTCCCGTATTCACTACCGACCGAGGCCGGCCGGCGCATGTTCTGCTGACCATTGAGGAATACCAGAGGATCACATCGAAAGAGGAGACCATCGTAGATCTGCTCGCCATGCCAAGGGCGGGTGAAATTGAATTCGAGCCTCCCCGCTTGAAGGACCTGATCCATCACCCGGATCACGAACTCTGATGTACCTGCTGGATACCCACGTCATCTCGGAGCTTAGAAAGGCAAAGACCGGTAAGGTTGACCGGAACGTCAGGAATTGGGCGCGAAGCGTGTCGCCGTCAATGCTGTTCGTGTCTGTTCTCTCGATCCTTGAGTTAGAAATCGGAATCCATTTGATTGAACGCCGCGATCAGGCGCAAGGTACCCTGCTTCGATCGTGGATGGCAGATCACGTCTTACCCACATTCGACGGTCGCATCCTGACCATTGACACCACGGTCGTCCTGCGATGCGCGGCCTTACACGTCTCAACCTATCTGACTTCGAACCGACAGGGGCCTCTGTCATGAATCCCTGGAAGGCGTGAGCCGCCAGGTCTTCGATCGAACCTCTAGGGCTGGATTTCTACCGGGGGGAGAGACGTAAGCAGCTCGCCCAGATCCCGCTTCAGGTAGGAAATTCTTGCCCGGACATCCTGCAGCATCGCGCTCCGATCCTCAAAATCGTCGATCGACAACTTGAGGTCCTCGGCTGGTTCGCTGGTCAAGTGGTCAATTTTCTCCTTACTCGAGAGTGAATCGATCCGCCTTACCTGGACCCAGTTCTGCAGCAGATCCTCTTTTCGCGTGATTCCGGGCGGACCCGAGGGGCTGGACTCATTGAGGAAAATCCATATCGTCTCCGGATACCGGCTATTGGGCAGCATAGGACGGTCGAAGAACTCGGCAAGCATGTTGGATTGGAACTCGAAGGTGCTGTTCCTCCCTTTCTCCTCGCGGATTCCCGTCAGCGCGATGCCCGCGGAAAGTGCCCCAGCTCCTATGCCCACACCGGCCGCCGGTTTGGTAAGGTTCGAGGAAAGCTGAAGCCCGGAAGCCGTTGCTCCGACCGCCCCACCGAGGAGAATGCCCAGCAGATTCGTCCGGCTCACCGCACGGTCGCGCCGGTCAGACAGATATCCGCGCACTTCATTCGCCCGGGCTATCTCATTGTCAATTTGGGCCACGGTTGCGTCCACCTGGAGCGAGGCCGCGGTGACCTGTTCGGAAATGCGCTGGTGCAGCCAGAGGACTTGCCAGCGGTCCGCCGCGGTCACGTTAGGCGACAACTTCTTCAGTTGTGCTAATTCACCGGAGACCTTGATCAGTTCGGCCGTGCTTTCCGGAGGGGTTGCCCGGGACATGACGGTCTGCGCCGATGTAACTACGGTGATGGCCGCGAGCGCCAGCAAGGGCAGGCTACGAACTAAGTTCATGCGAAGTATGTTATCGTCTCTCGCAGTTCCTTCAGAAGACATCGCACGAATGAGGTGAACCCATGCCCTGCGACCCAGCGGAGTTGAAGCACGTCCCGCTCTTCGCCCTGCTCGATGAGGATGAAATGGCTGTCCTGGCTGCCCAGGTGGAGCTCAGAACGTTCGCTCCGCGGCAGCGCATCTACAAAACGGGCGATCCCGGCATGCATGCTTACATCCTGATGTCCGGCAGCGTGCAGGTAAGCATCGTCGATGACGATAACCAGGATGTGGTGGTCGATCAACCTGGTCACGGCGACTTCTTCGGCTTCGCCTCCATGTTGGAGCAGACGCCGCATCAGACCACGGCCATGGCTACGGAAACTGCTACCTGCGTGGAGATCAGCCGCGACGACATCTCGATCCTGCTGCAACGCAAGCCACTGGCTGGAATGGATATGCTCACCGTGCTGGGACGTCAGTTCCATGCGTCTCAGCAACTCGTCCGCATCCGCGCCAGCCGCAATGCCAACGAGGTCATAGAGGACGAGTACACGTTCCCGGAACGCGTCGCCGACGAGGTCGCCAGCTTCGGCGGCTCATGGACCTTCATCATTACTTTTTTGGTTATCCTAGTTGTCTATACCTGCGTCAATGTTGCCCTGAGGGCGAAGGCCTGGGATCCTTACCCCTTCATTCTGCTGAATCTCTTTTTATCCATGCTGGCGGCCATTCAGGCGCCGGTCATTATGATGAGCCAGAACCGCCAGGACAAAAAGGATCGCCTGCGCAGCGAATTGGACTTCGATGTAAACCGCCGCGCTGAATCGGAAATCCAGAACCTTTCCCGCAAGTTGAACCTCTTAAATGAGAAGCTCGACGACGTCGACAACCTGCTCCGCGACCAGATGCCGCGTCCCGTGGTTGCCAAGCAAAGCTAAGGCAAGGAGTAAAATTGCCCATAGTCTGACGCATTTGCAGAAAGGTCTTTCATGATGACCCCAACGACGCTTACCTCTGAAGTAAAGATTGCCCAGACGCCATCGATTCCGACTTTCAAGACCGCGGCGGAAGAACGGCTCCATCGGAAGCAGCGGCTGGCATCAGCCTTCCGGTTGTTCGCAAAGTTCGGGTTCAGCGAGGGAGTCGCCGGGCACATCACGGTCCGCGACCCGGAGCAGGATGACCACTTCTGGGTAAACCCTTTTGGGATGCACTTTGCCCACATTCGCGTATCGGACCTCGTTCTGGTGAACGAAAAAGGTGAAGTGACGGAGGGTGACCGCCCTGTGAACGAGTCGGCCTTTGCAATCCATTCACGGGTTCACATGGCCAGGCCCGATGTTGTCGCTGCAGCCCACGCCCATTCTCTCTACGGAAAGACATGGTCTGCTATGGGAAGGCTGCTGGACCCGCTGACGCAGGATGCCTGTGCGTTCTATGAAGATCACAGCCTGTTTGCGGATTACACCGGCGTTGTCTACGACAGCTCAGAGGGCGACCGCATTGCCAAAGCCCTGGGCAACCGCAAGGCTGTGATCCTCCAGAACCACGGCAATTTGACGGTTGGAAGTACCGTCGACGAAGCGGCATGGCTCTTCATTACCATGGACCGCAGCTGCCAGTCACAACTGCTGGCGGAGGCGGCGGGCAAGCCAGTGCCCATTGCCCATGAATCCGCTCTGATTGCGCACACACAGGTGGGTAACCCGCGGGTCGCATGGTTCCAATATCAGCCGCTTTACGATCTGATCGTTCGCGAGCAACCCGACCTGCTGGAGTAGCCTGGCGCTAACGCAGGAAATCAAAATGTAAGAAGGGCACGGCCTGCGCCGTGCCCTTCTTACATTCCGGGGAATAGGAACAGCTCAACCCAGCCACTGGGGGTTATTCGCCGTTCCGTCATAGATCTGCGAAGACTTGTAGGCCTCGAACTTCCCCGCCCCGGCAACGGGCGCGGTCTTTTGCAGGATGGCGATCTTCTGCTGCTCGTCGAGTGGCTTGAAATTTCGCGCCACACCGAGCGCCTGCTGCAACACCTGCATCGAGTCGCACCCGGTGATCGTAACCGTCACCGGCACACTCATCGCATAGTGTAGGGCCTGTACAGCAGTTACCGTGTTTGTCTTGGGGATTGCTCCGTTGGCCAACGGCTTCATGCCGAGGATCGCCATACCGTGCTTCTGCGCCACGGGTATCACCTTTTGCTGGAAACTGTCGTAGTGCTCATCCAGGGCGTTCACCGGCATCTGGACGGTGTCGAACGTGAAACCATGCTTGTCTGCCGTCTCGATCATGTGCAGATGAATTTCAGGGCTCTTGTGTCCGGTGAACCCGATAAAGCGGATCTTCCCTTCCTTTCTCGCCTGCTGTAACACATCCATGACATTTCCCGGCTGGAATGCCTGCTCAGGGTCGCCCATGCGGATGACCTCGTGCACCTGCAATAGATCGATATGATCAGTTTCCAGCCGTCTGAGAGATTGTTCCAACTGCTGCCGCGCCGAAGGCCCGGTTCTCCCATCGATTTTGGTCATAAGAAAAGCCTTCTGCCGGTACCCGCCCTGCAGGGCCTTGCCCATGCGCTCTTCGCTCACGCCGTCGTTGTAGTCCCAGCAGTTGTCCAGGAAGTTGATGCCTTCGTCCAGCGCTGTTCGTACGATACGAGTTGCTTCCGCTTCTGAAACGTTGGAGAGGCCAATGTGATAGCCGCCAATGCCGAGGATCGAGACTTCCACATCGGCGCGCCCCAGCTTCCGCCGTCCAATCCCGTTGACTGTGGCGACCGCAGGCAACGGAGTATGCGCTGCCGCCCCCTCGAGCCTCGCCTGGGCATCCAGACGCTGCCCCGTCACGCCTTTTAATCCCGCCAGCACTGCTGCTGATTGCTTCAGAAAATCACGCCGTTCCATCCCGCTCACCTCGCTGATTGAGTGGAGTTGCTCGTAGAATGGCTCTTGGCCAGGCCGCTTACCCTAAAATTCTACAACTGCTGCCCAACAGAAGGAGCCACATGACCATCTCCGAAATCCTCCTGCAGGACTACGACCTCGAGATATCGAACACCCGGCGCACGCTCGAACGTGTTCCGGAAGATAAGCCGGAGTGGGCCCCGCATCCAAAGTCCATGAAATTGGGCAAGCTCGCTATCCACTGCGCGACTCTGCCGCTCTTCGGCTACTACATCCTGGAAGATGACGGGATGGATATGGCCAACAGCAAGCGCCCAAAGACTGACTTCACCTTTACAACGCGAGCAGGCTGCCTGCAGCAATTGGAGGAATCCTCCTCCAGATGCCGCGCTGCCATTGCGAATGCAAGCGACGAACACCTGGCCGCACTTTGGAAATTCAGCTTTGGCGAGCAGGTGATCTCACAGAATCCGCGATCCAAATCCTTTCGCATTTTGTGTTTCGACCACCTGATCCACCACACCGCACAACTCGGCGTTTATCTCAGGCTTAATGATATTGCCGTCCCAGGCCTTTACGGACCTTCCGCCGACGAGCCGTGGGGTCCGAAATAGTACAGAGTAGTCTTGTTTTGCAGGGAAAGCGCAACAGAGCATCGCCCCATTCGTTGC
>Ga0335072_10013575_pt1 | contig 11597 bp, 10 predicted proteins | sample Lox_Sample_21_FD_206725 | JGI IMG/M metagenome (GOLD analysis project Ga0335072, IMG submission 206725) | Soil microbial communities from Loxahatchee National Wildlife Refuge, Florida, United States - Lox_Sample_2.1 | ecosystem: Environmental > Terrestrial > Soil > Wetlands | place: USA...
CTTCTTGCCGCTTTCCGGCTCCCGCTTCGTTCGCCCGCCGCTCGTCCCATGCCATTCCCGCCATCGGGCGAAAACCCTGCATCCCCACTGCCGCCCCGACATCGTATTGGTAGAATCGACGCGACCTGGGTTCACCGTAGGTCGAGGTGCATGGTGGCAACCCTCGAAATCGCTTTCCTGCAAGGCCAGCTCGAAGAGCGCAAACAGCGGCTGGAACGTGCCATCGCGATCAGGCCCAGGAGCAGCGAGCTGGCTTCACTGCTCTCTGAGGTCGATGCGGCGCTGGCGCGGATGGATAAAGGCACCTACGGCATTTGCGACGAGTGCCACGAGGCGATTGAACGCGACCGGTTGCTGGCTGATCCGCTGGTGCGCTATTGCCTCGACCATCTGACCGAACTCCAGCGCCAGGCGCTCCAGCGAGACCTCAACCTCGCCGCCGAGGTCCAGCGCAAGCTATTGCCGGAGGCAAACCTCTGCGCTGGAACCTGGCATACCAGCTATCACTACGCACCCCATGGCCCGGTGAGCGGAGATTATTGCGACCTGATCCCGTATGACGGGCAGCTGTTCTTCGTCCTCGGCGATGTCTCCGGCAAAGGCGTGGCTGCCTCTATGCTCATGGCGCAGCTCCACGCCCTGTTCCGCAGCCTCATTGGTCTCGGCCTGCCCCTCTGCCAGATGCTCCGCCAGACCAATCGTCTCCTCTGCGAAAGCGCGCTGGCCGGGCAATACGCAACGCTCGTCTGCGGCATCGCCGACGCCCAAGGAGATGTGGAGATTCACAACGCCGGCCACCTGCCCGCCATCGCCGTTCAGCGCACCGGCCCGCGGCAAGTCGAATCCATGGGCTTCCCGCTGGGCATGTTTCTGGAGGGCGAGTTCGCCGTTGCACGCCTCCGGCTGGAGGCCGGCGACACGCTCTTCCTTTACACCGATGGCCTTTCCGAGGTGAGTTCGGCTGCCGGCGAAGAATACGGGGTTGATCGCATCGCTCGCTTTGTGCACCAGAAGTGCGCGCAGCAGCCCGCCGCGCTCATCGCCGGCTGCCTCGACGACCTGCGCGCCTTCTCCAGCGAGCCCCACCCCGACGACCTGACCTTGCTCGCCATCCAGCGCAGCCGGTGAGCAAAGCCGGCGCCCGCGATTTGCTTTGCCGGAAAATTCGCATGCCGGCTAGATGGGGTGTAAGAATCCGCGGGGTCGCGCGTTTATGTGCACAGACGCTCCTAGGCGTCCCAAGGAGAACATCATGAAGTGCCCCAACTGCCCCTGCGGTCCCGATTGCGAGTGCGTGGTTTGCCCTTGCAAGGTCCTCGGTTGACCTCTGTCCCATCCAATCCGGGTGGGAGGTCGCGTCCTCCCACCCATCACCCGTACCCAGAAATGTCTTCCGAAACCACCTTTGACCAGCTCGTTGCCCAGCGCAGGCAATTCCTCGCCTTTTTGCAGCGCCGCGTCTCAGACTCCACTCTGGCCGAAGACATCCTGCAATCGGCATATCTCCGCGCCTTCGAGCACCGCGACGACTTCCAGCCCAGCGAACCGGCAGTAGCCTGGTTTTATCGCCTGCTGCGGAATGCCGTGATCGACAGCTACCGGCGCCACACCTCAAAAGACAAAGCGCTCGAGGCATTGGCGCGCGAGCTGGAAACCTCGGAGCAGCCGCCGCCCGGCTTGCAGAACGAGGTTTGCGCCTGTCTTCATGGTGTCGTCGATGGTCTCAAACCGGAATATGCCGAGGTGCTCCGCGCCGTTGATCTCGGCGAGCAGCGCGCGCAGGATTTCGCCCGCCAGCACGGCATCTCGGCCTCCAACGCGGGCGTCCGCATTCACCGCGCGCGTGCCGCTCTCCGCAAGCAGCTTCTTCGCACCTGCGCCACCTGCGCCGAGTACGCGTGCCTGGACTGCACCTGCAAGAAGCAGGCCGGTCCCTCCGCGTAACTGGCAGCGGCCATTCCCTCGGCGGCAATCACAATTCATCTTGTGCCGGTTGACATCCGTCCCGTTATGTTGGTATCAACATAGCCGGCCGGATTTCGGCGCCGATCGCCATTCGAAATCATTCAAAGGGAGAGTCTCCGCTATGTTCACCGCAAAAGGAAAATTCAGCTGGTACGAGCTCATGACCAGCGATACCAAAGCCGCCGCGGAATTCTATTCCGACGTTGTCGGCTGGAGCACGCAGGAGATGCCCAGCCCTGGCGGCCATTACACCACCTTCAATATTGGCAACGTGGGTATGGCCGGCATGTTGCACCTCGAAGGGCACTGCGGCTGGATCGGCTACATCTCCGTCGATGACGTCGATGCTCATATCGAGAAGATCGTCGAAGCCGGAGGCAAGCTTTGGAAGCCCGCCACCGATATCCCTGGCATGCTTCGATTCGCTGTCCTGTCCGACCCTCAAGGCGCCGCGATCGCCGTCTTTACGTCCGACCCCGCCATGCCCTCGCCTGTCCGTCCCCTGCCGCCCGCTACCGGGAGCATCGGCTGGCACGAGCTCTATACCAGCGACATCGACGGCGGCTTCGACTTCTACAGCAAGCTCTTCGGCTGGACCAAGGTCAACGATATGGATATGGGCCCGATGGGCCTCTATCGCGTCTTCGACCAGGGCGAGCATCACCAGATGGGCGATGGCGGCATGATGACGAAGCCGCCGCACATTCCTGTATCGAACTGGAACTTCTATTTCTGTGTTGACTCCATGGGCGCCGCAGTCGAGCGCGTCAAGGCTGGTGGCGGCCAGGTGCTGAACGGTCCCATGCAGGTGCCCGGCGGCGGCTGGATCATCAACGGCCAGGACCCGCAGGGGGCGATGTTCTCCCTAGTCGCCAGCGGGGAGTGACCATGCCGGCAGATAGACGGGTCTGCTCTTGGCAGGCATAGAGGCCGCTCAAAGGCGCGCGTTCAGCGGAGAGATCCGGTGCCGCGAGCAGGCCGCGGCGACCCTTTTTTCACTGAGTGAGGCACCGAGAGGCGCCATGCCGTATACGTTGCCGAATCTGGAATGCGTCATTGCGGTTCAAACCAGCGAACGCCCCGAGTGCGGCACTCAGTTTTCCGAGGATAATGCCTGATATGTTGTTTTTGCGATTGTCGGCCTGGTCCTCGCGCTGATCGTGACGATGCTAGTCCGGACGAGCTCGCGGCGGGCGTCGAAGCAGCAAGGCTGAGCGTATCTCCCGCGAGCTGCCGGCTGCTCATCCGGAGCGAAGGGCATCGACCGGGTTGATAGATGCGGTGCGGCGCGCGGGAAGAAAGCTGGCGCATGCCGCAACGACCACGCGGAAACGGAGACGAAGGTCGGCGGGTCGGTCGCGGTTACACCGTCGAGAAACCTGGCCAGAGCTTTGCCCATTCCCAACGCACGGGCGGCTCCGACGGGAACGCCGATTCCCGATAGCGCGAACCCATGACGAACGACCTTGCCGAAGATTTGCATGCGTTGCGCGCCAAGCGTTACGCGAATGCAGATTTCGCGTGTGTGCTGGGCTACGGAATACGAGACCACGCCGTAGTGGTGGGGGAAATGATCCACTCGGCTCTCACCATGCGGTCCTTCAGGAGCTGTTGCAGTGCGGGATAAGGCGAGCCTTCTTCGCCCCGAAGCAGTTGATTGGAGCGCTGCTGTATGTGCCGCACCAGGGCGCACCCGTGGGCCGGCGGGCGGCGGTGCGACTCGAGAATCATGATTTCGAGCAAGCCGGGAAAGAGATCGCGAGAAGCGTCCTTTGGAGTGCGCATTGGAGCCTTTCCGGTCAATGCCTAGACCAAATGTGCCTTGAGTGAAAAGTCAATCTGGGCAGGCCCGGCACCGTCGGGAGGTTTTACTCCGCCTTGTCCCCGATCGCCAGCAGCGTCTGGAACTGCGGCGCTTCGGGCTCCTTGGCAACGACCGAAATCTGCACGTTCCTGAAGCCGGCCTTGTCGAGCATCGCCTCCAGCTCCGCCTCGCTGAAGCCCAGCCACTCGTCCGCGTAGAGCTCACGCGCTTCTTCGAAGCGATGCTGCACCAGGTCGAGAATCACTACCCGGCCGCCGGGCTGGAGGATGCGCGCTGCTTCGGCGACGGCGCGCTCGGGATGCAGCGCGTGATGCAACGACTGCGAGAAGAACACGAGCTCGACCGCGCCCACCTTGATCGGCACCTCTTCCATGTCGCCCACGCGGAATTCGATGTTCTTGATGCCGTTCTTTTGCGCCTGGTCGCGGCCCACCTCGATCATCTTGGCCGAGTTGTCGACAGCAATCACCCTCTTCGCCCGTGCGGCCAGCAACAGCGAGAACGCGCCCTCCCCGGCGCCAAGATCCGCAATCGTCATCGGCGGCATAAGCCGCAGCAGCGCCTCGGCTACGCCTTTCCACGATTTGCCGGGCACGTAGTCGCGGCCCAGACGGCCGGCCACGCTGTCGAAAAAAGCCCGCATCTTGTCCTGCCGCTTCTTCACCACGCGCCGCGCTGCCGCTTGGTCGCGTGCCGCATCCTCGATCTCCACCTTCGCCTCGTCGAGCAGTTCCGCTACAACCCGGTGCTCTGTTTTGAGGCGGTAGAGATTGTTTTTCCCCGTCCGCCGGTCTTCCACGAGACCGGCCTGCTTGAGCTGCGCCAGGTGCGTCGAGATGGTGCTCTGGCCCATCACCAGAATCTCCTGCAATTCGGCGACAGAAAGCTCTTCGTCCCGCAACAGCAGCAGAATGCGCAGCCGGTTCGGATCTGAAACCACGCGCAGGATTTTTACGATGGAGGCCATTTCCGCGATTGACACTAGAGGCAATGTCTGATACATATCATCATATCACGATTCGTCGATATAAGGAGAATCCCCTCATGGCAGCATCCACCCTCGAAGTTGCAACGCTCGACTACAAAGTCGCTGATCTTGCCCTGGCCGACTGGGGCCGTAAGGAGATCACCATCGCCGAGCAGGAGATGCCTGGCCTGATGGCGATCCGCAACAAGTACGCGGCCGAGAAGCCGCTCGCCGGCGTGCGTGTCACCGGCTCGCTGCACATGACCATCCAAACCGCGGTGCTGATCGAGACGCTAAAGAGCCTGGGCGCCGAGGTGCGTTGGGCGAGCTGCAACATCTTCTCCACGCAGGATCACGCCGCTGCCGCGATCGCTGCCGCCGGCGTTCCCGTCTTCGCGTGGAAGGGCGAGACGCTCGAAGACTACTGGTGGTGTACCTACCAGGCGCTCAGCCACAAGGGCGGCAAAGGCCCCGAACTTGTGGTCGACGACGGCGGCGACGTAACGCTGCTGATCCACAAGGGCTATGAGCTCGAAGAAGGCGATAACTGGGTGAACACGCCGTCGGGCAATCACGAGGAGCAAGTGATCAAGGACCTGCTCAAGAAGGTCTACGCCGAGGATAAGCAGCACTGGCACAAAGTCGCCAAGGAATGGCGCGGCGTGTCGGAGGAAACGACGACCGGCGTGCATCGGCTCTACAAGATGAAGGAGCAGGGCAAGCTGCTGGTGCCGGCCATCAACGTGAACGACTCGGTCACGAAGTCGAAGTTCGACAACCTTTACGGCTGCCGCGAGTCGCTGGCCGACGGCATCAAGCGCGCGACGGATGTGATGGTCGCGGGCAAGGTCGCCGTCATCTGCGGCTATGGGGATGTGGGCAAGGGCTCGTCGCACTCGCTACGCGGCATGGGCGCGCGCGTCATTGTTACTGAAATCGACCCCATCAACGCGCTTCAGGCGGCGATGGAAGGTTTCGAAGTTACGACCGTCGAAGACACGCTGGGCCGCGGCGACATCTACGTCACCTGCACCGGCAACGTCGACATCATCACGCTCGAGCACATGAAGAAGATGAAGGATCAGGCCATCGTCTGCAACATCGGCCACTTCGATAACGAGATTCAGATGGATCGGCTCAACGCGGAGCCCGGCGTCGAGAAGCTGAACATTAAGCCGCAGGTGGACTACTACAAGTTCCCCGATGGCCACGGCATCTTCGTTCTTGCCGAAGGCCGGCTGGTCAATCTCGGCTGCGCCACCGGACACCCGAGCTTCGTGATGTCGAACAGCTTCGCCAACCAGACCCTGGCGCAGATCGATCTCTGGCGCAACAAGGACACTTACAAAGTTGACGTTTACACTCTGCCCAAGAAGCTCGACGAAGAGGTCGCGCGGTTGCACCTTGAGAAGATCGGCGTCAAGCTGACCACCCTCACTGAGAAGCAGGCCGACTATCTCGGTGTTGCGGTCGAAGGGCCGTACAAGGCGGAGATTTATCGCTATTAGTGCAAAGTTCGTAGTTCACAGGGAATCGGTTAAACTGCCGACCGTGAACTACGAGCCCAAGCGAGCTAACTCCGAACGTCGAACGCCCAACTATGAACTATGAACTTTGAACGGGCTTATGTCTTCACCCACCTTCTCATTCGAGCTCTTCCCGCCGCGCACTCCCGAAGCCGTGGAGAAGCTGCCGGCCGTCATTAAGCGGCTGGCGGCGGTGGGGCCGGCATTTTTCTCCGTGACGCATGGCGCCGGCGGGTCCGACCAGGGCGGCACCTACCAGACGATCCTGAGCGTCGTTGAGCACGCCGGCGTCGAAGCCGCCCCGCACCTGACCTGCATCGGCTCCACGCGCGCCAACATCGCCGCAGCGCTCGACCGGTACCGGGCAGCCGGTGTCCGCCGCATCGTGGCCCTTCGTGGCGACCTGCCGGCCACGGCCATGAGCGCCTCTGCTCCGGGCGAGTTTCACTATGCCAATGAGCTCGTTGCTTACATTCGCGAGACCCACGGCTCGCATTTCACCATCGAAGTCGCGGCGTATCCCGAGATGCACCCGCAGGCGCCCAGTCCCGCCGTCGACTTCGACAACTTCCGCCGCAAGGTCGAGGCTGGCGCCAATGGCGCCATCACCCAGCTCTTCTACAGCGCCGACTGTTATTTCGACTTTCTCGATCGCTGCGCGCGCGCCGGCGTCACCATCCCCATCATCCCCGGCATCATGCCCATCACGGGATGCGACAATGCCATCCGCTTCTGCTCCGGCTGCGGCGCCGATCTGCCGCGCTGGATCCGCCTGCGCCTCGAAGAGCTGCGTGAAGACAAGCCGGCCCTTCAGGATTTCGGCATCTCCGTCGTCACGCGGCTCTGTGAAACCCTGTTGCGCGGCGGCGCGCCCGGCCTACACTTCTACACCATCAATCAGTCGGAAGCGACCCTCCGCCTGTGGAGCAGTCTCGGGCTCGGCGTGCCGGCGTAGAAGAACAGGAACATTACCGCCCTTTTTGCGGTTCGAGGGTGTCGCGTTGCATCGATCCCATCTCGCTCAATCCAGTTCTTCCGAGGTTCGCAGAGCTTCAACAAAGGGAGCGAAATCCGGAATGTTAGGATGAGGGGCATTCCGACCAGAATGCCTTGAGATGCTTCGAATGATGATCGATCTCGCCGTCGTCACCCGCCACACCGGTCCGATCGGCCGTACCCTTGGCTTTCCCACAGTCATGGCGGCCAACTATGCGGCGTACAAAGTCCGCCAGGAAACGCACAGGGAGCGCGAAGGCACGCTGCACTCGATGAATTGCCTGGAATTCGTCGACAGCGATAGAACCTGTATCAACCTGGTCCGGCTGGAATCGCTCCACTCCCTGCCCAAGTCCGGAGGCGTTGTCCTGCTTCCGGAGAGGGGTTGGCGGAGAGACTGCAACCGCTGACTCTGCTATCAAACCCATCACGCATGTCGACACTCGTCCCGGCCAAAAAGGCTGCCGCCTGCGCCAAGCCCGCCTCACCAAGTCCTTCGCCCTGGTGACAACGGGTGACCCTGCCTGCTCTGCCTGAGTTGATTCATCCTGCCAATAGCGATCTCGAGCGACTCTCCGCCCGGTTCCTATTTGACGGAAGGATGCGCCGCCACGCTCTCCACACCCAGCTGTGCATCAGCCGCGTCTGTTCGGCCTTCAGATACGCGTACGACTTTTCCACGTAGCCGTCGAACGCCGGCGGCCAGCCGATGGTGGCGCGCCGCTCGCTCAGGTCGCCCTCCTGCCATTTCGACACCACCGCCTTGTAGCCCACGACGTGCGTCACAAAATCCAGCAGGCATTGCGGCATCTGCTGTTCAATGATCAGGTACGCCTTCTCGATGATGATTTTCTCGCGAATATCGTTCAGCGGCATGAAGATTGTGGTCATCCACAGCATCCACTCCTTCATCTCCGAGTCGAGGATGGGATGGCACTTCGTCTTGCCCAGCTTGTCGAGCAGCGCGCGATAGGCGATGTTGCCCGCCTGGGACGCCACATAGAGCGGTCCGTAGAACTCGTTGAGCCGCCGGTTCACCAGCTTCAGCTTGTCGCGCCTGAGCGCCAGCATGCGCGCGCTGAAGAACGTGACCAGATAGCCGGCAAAGGCCAGCGCGATAGTCACAACGATGGTCACGACGGCGGCGCTGTGAAGCAGACCCGGCAGTGGTAGCGTGGAAAGTTCGTCCGATTGCATCGGCGGCAAGTATAGTGCGCGGCCCGCCTGCCGAGCAGTGGCGATCGTCACTCCGAGTGCGCGCCGCGAGGGCAGCGGACGCGTGTCGCGCGGAATTTCAGCCGGCTTCGCTTCTGCTCCCGCGTTCGGCCGCGGGGCCTCTCACTTTGCCGCCTGCGATCTCTTGCCCCCGCCGCTTTTCGGCTTCATCATCATGACAGAAAAGATGTTCACGAACCGCCGATGGAGGCATACGTGGCAGCGAATCGGACGCTGGAGAATGAGGAGTCTTGTCAGGTCGGACACACGCATGCGTGAAAGCCGCATGCTCGTCGATCCGCATCGGGGGCAAATCATCGCTTCTCCAAGTTCTGCAAAGGCGGAGAGATTTCCACCCGGGGAGGGTCGCTTACTGCATCGTCGGAAACAGCCTCTTCCGAAACCGGGCTCGCGATGTCGGTCAATTCGCCCCGGAGGCGCCGCCGTGCGTGCGGTTTCTTAGGATCGCCCAATTCTCGCGCGCACCAACGGTTGACCGAAAAAGCCGCTTTTCTTTTACCTGGAACCGCTTTCCAGGAGCCCAGTTTAGCAGAAGCCAAAATCGAAACCGGTGACTTTGGTACCTTGTGCTCAGCCCATGCAGTCCCCATTCGAAGACGCAGTGAACGGAAAACGCTGCAACCTTAAGCGCGTCAATCGGCCACTCCAAGCGGCAGGTGCGCACTTGCCTCGCTGCATTCGGTGGGGAGTCTGAGAAGACTGTTGACCTATTGTGCCACGAATCGGATTCTTCGCACGTGAAAATCCGTGTCCCGCCTCTTGCTCGACCCGGGAGCGCGCCAATCGCCTGACGAACCGCTTCGCCTCCGTGGCTTCATCCTGCTATTCTCCGTGCTTCGGCGCCGCGATCCGGATTTCGAAGATCTTTGGCCAAAGCTTGCCGGTCACGAACAGCCGATCGTGCTGCGCGTCGTAGGCAATACCGTTGAGAACGGCGTCGGGGCTTCCGCGCTCGGCCGGCGAAAGCAGGCCGCTCAAATCGATCCAGCCCAGCACCCTTCCCGTGGCTGGCGCGATGCGCGCGATGCGGTCGGAGTACCAGATGTTGGCGTAAATCTCGCCGCGAACGTATTCCAGTTCGTTCAGCTTGGTCACCGGTTTGCCGCTGCCATCCCTCACCGTAATGTGGCGCACTTCGCGAAAGGTTGCGGGGTCGAGAAAATGCAGCGTGGCCGTGCCGTCGCTCAGAATCAGGTTCTTCGCATCCACTGTTAGTCCCCATCCCTCGCCGGGCCATGGAAATGTTCGCAATTGGCGGAAGCTGAATCGGTCATAGACCAGCGCGATGTGGTTCTGCCAGGTGAGTTGGATGAGGTTACTGCCCCACGCGGCCAGACCCTCGCCGAAGTAGTTGCTGGGCAGAGCGGAATACTGAAGAATCTTGCCTGTCTCCAGATCCTCCATGCGCAGCGACGACTGGTCTTGGAGGCCGGTGCTCTCGTAAAGGCGTCCATCGATGCAGATCAGCCCCTGCGTGAAGGCGTTGTGATCGTGTGGGTAGACGTGGACGATCCGGTAGCTGTCGACTGTCTGCGCAGCCGCAGCGCCGCAGAAGAGGGTGAGAAGAAGAGCGCCGAGACGCAGGGTGTTGAGCATCAACTCTAATTTACGTTGTTGCCGACGGCCGCGTGGCGCCTTCAGCTGTCGCCGCGAGCGATCAGCTTGTTCCGAGATAAATAAAGCGCGCCAGAAAAAGCGCCGCCAGGATGTAAAGCAGCCAGTCACGCTTGTGCAGCTTGCCGGCGGCAATGTGCAGTACCGCCCACGCAATGATGCCGAAGCCGAGCCCGTTGGCGATGGAGTAAGTAAGCGGGATGAGAATCAACGTGAGAAACGCGGGCACCGCGGCCAGCGGATCGGTCCACCGAATCTCGGTGATGGTGGAGAGCATGAGCGAGCCGACAAGAATCAGCGCCGGCGCTGTCGCCGCCTGCGGGACAACGCCGACGAAGGGTGCGGCCACCACCGCGCACAAAAACAGCAGCCCCGTGACGATGGCCGTCACTCCGCTGCGGCCGCCTGCCGCTACGCCGGCCGTCGACTCGACATAGCTGGTGACGGTGGACGTCCCCGTCATCGAGCCGAAGACCGTTGCTGTGGCGTCGGCGAGAAGGATACGGTTCAGGCGCGGAATGGAATGGTCGGCGGCGATGAGGCCGGCGCGCTTGGTCACCGCTACCAGGGTACCCAGGTTGTCGAACAAGTCGACGAAGAAGAAGACGAAGATGATTTCGAGCAGACCCTTGTTGATGGCCCCGCGGATGTTGAGCTGGAATGCCGTCGCCGCCAGGCTCTGGAAGCCGCCCGGCGCGGGCGTCCAGTGCACCAGGCCCAGCGCCCATGCGGCCCCAGTGATCGCGAGCACACCAATCAGGATTGCGCCGCGCACGCGACGGATTTCCAGCGCGACCATCAGGATGAGGCCGGCGAGCGTCAATGCCGCCGTGGGATTGCGGATGTTGCCCAGGCCCACCAGCGTGGCCGGATCGCTGACCACGAGGCCCGCGTTGCGAAAGCCAATGAAAGCGATGAACAGGCCGATTCCGCTGGCCACGGCCGCATAGAGCTCATGCGGAATGGAGCGCAGGATCATCTGGCGGATGCCGGCTGCAGTGAGCGCAAGAAAAATCGCGCCCGAGAGAAACACCGCGCCCAGCGCCGTCTGCCACGGGATGTGCATCTTCAGGCAAACCGTGTAAGTGAAGTACGCGTTCAGCCCCATGCCGGGCGCCAGCGCAATGGGGTAGCGAGCGACGATACCCATCAGAATCGATCCGAACGCCGCCGATAGGCACGTGGCGGCAGTGACGGCGGCCAATGGCATGCCCGCCGCGGCCAGAATCGATGGGTTCACGAGCACGATATAGGCCATGGTCAGGAATGTCGTAACCCCGGCCAGAATCTCCGTGCGCCAGTTCGTTCCCAAATGACTGAATTCAAAATAGCGTTCGATGCGCTTGAGCATGAGAGGTCTTACTAGAAAATCATAGGCTGCGCGGAACGCAAAGGGATTTGTGCGGAAATGAGAGTTGCCGCGAATTTCAGCGGCATACGATGAAGCGGGCGCGGCATGGCGCCGCGC
>Ga0335072_10013577_pt1 | contig 11596 bp, 10 predicted proteins | sample Lox_Sample_21_FD_206725 | JGI IMG/M metagenome (GOLD analysis project Ga0335072, IMG submission 206725) | Soil microbial communities from Loxahatchee National Wildlife Refuge, Florida, United States - Lox_Sample_2.1 | ecosystem: Environmental > Terrestrial > Soil > Wetlands | place: USA...
CGATCTCGGGGCGCAGGTGGAAATCCGCGTGCGCGACAACGGCACCGGCATTCCGCCGGACGCGCGGGGAAGAATCTTCGAGCCGTTCTTCACCACCAAGCCAGCCGGCGAAGGCACCGGGCTCGGGCTGTCGCTCAGCTATGACATCGTCGTCAAACAGCACAACGGGCAACTGACCGTGGACAGCCAGATCGATACGTTCACCGAATTCGTCGTCACGCTGCCGCGCCGCATGGCCGCAGGCGAAGGCGCCAGCGCATGACCGCCCGGGTGCTGGCGGTGGATGACGAGCCGGACCGGGAGACGCTGATCGTGCAGCGTTTCCGCCGGCAGATCCGCGACGGGTCGTTCAGCTTCTGCTTCGCGGAGGATGGCGTGACGGCGGTGGCGATGCTGGCGGCATCCCCCGGCGTCGACATGGTGGTGAGCGATGCGCATCGCGCGGTGCAGCGCGGATCGATGCGCATCGCGCGGTGCAGCGCGGATCGATGCGCATTGCGCGGTGCGGCGCGGCGCCGCAATCTGCGGACCCAGTCGATGCCACGAAAGCGCCAGGCCACCATGCGAACCACTCTGCCGCTTGATCCGTCCGCCATCCGCGTCCACCGCGTGGGCAATGGGCCGCCGCTGGTCATGCTGCACTGCCTCGGCATGACGCATCATCTGTGGGACTGCCTCGGCGGCATGGCGGATCGCTACACGCTGCTGTCCTACGATTTCCCCGGTCATGGCGAGACGAAGCTGCCGGCGGGACCCTACGGCATCGAGGAACTTTCGGCGCAGCTTGCGGCGGTGCTGCGGCGGGAGGGCATCGGCCGCGCGCACATCATGGGCATCTCGCTCGGCGGCCTGGTGGCGCAGTGCTTCGCCGCCAACGAACCGGCGATGACCGACCGGCTGGTGCTGTGCGACACCACGCCGCGCTACGTCGATGAGGCGCGGGAGATGTGGGTGGTGCGTGCCGCCGCCGCGCGCAAGGATGGTCCTGCGTCGCTGCTGCCGACGATCGAAAAGATCTGGTTCACGCCCGGCTTCGTCGCCGCCGATCCGCCGGCGGTGCGGTTGGTGCGGGAGACGTTTCATGCCTGCAGCGGCGAAGGCTACGCGCTGGCCTGCGAGGCGCTGGGTGCGGCCGATCTGCGCGACCTGGCGCCGCGCATCGCGGCCCCCACGCTGGTGATCTGCGGCGAGGACGAAGGCCAGCCGTTCAAGGACGCGGCGCTATGGCTGCGCGACCATATCGGCGGCGCGCGCCTGGAGATGATCGGCTCGGCCGGTCATGCCTCGGTGCTGGAGCAGCCGGTGCGGATCGAGGCCCTGCTGCGGGCATTTCTGGGGTAGAACAAGCCATTCCCGCCAACGTCGCTGGTGCACGTCCGATGCCTGATCCCGCGGTCCCTGGCTGGCTGATGAAATGCCTCGGCCGCGTCATGTTCGCGTCGCGCTGGCTGATGGCGCCGATCTATCTCGGCCTGATCGCCAGCCTGGCGCTGCTGCTGATCAAGTTCGTGCAGAAGCTGATCAAGCTGGTGCCCGGGCTGCTGGACATGCCGGCGAACGACCTGGTGCTGGGCGTGCTCGGCCTGGTTGACGTGTCGCTGGTCGCCAACCTGGTGCTGATCGTGGTACTGGCCGGCTGGCAGGGATTCGTCGATCCGATGCTGAGCAGGCATCTCGACGACGAGCCGGGGTGGCTGGCGCTGGATTTCAGCGCGATCAAGCTGAAGCTGATCGGTTCGATCGCGGCCATCGCTGCCATTGCGCTGCTGGAAAGCTTCATGCATGCCGACACCGTTGCGGTGACGACGATGGGCTGGCAGCTTGCCATCCTGCTGGGGATTGGCGTGCTGGGCGTTCTGCTGGCGGCGATGGACCGGCTGAGCGCACACCACGGCAAGGAGTAGGCGATGCAGGCCGGCATCCAGTTCTTTCCCGACGTTGGACCCGCGGAAAAATCCGCCCGCGATTATTGGCAGGAGGCGTTGCAGCTCGTGGCGCTGTGCGACCGCTACGGCTACAGCCACGTGCGGACGGTGGAGCATTACTTCACGCCCTATGGCGGCTACAGCCCCAACCCCGTGGTGTTCCTTGCCGCTGCCGCGCAGGTGACGAAGCGGGCGCGGCTGGTGACCGGCGCGGTGTTGCCGGCGTTCAACCACCCGCTGAAGCTTGCGGGCGAACTGGCGATGCTGGATGCGCTGTGCGACGGGCGGCTGGATATCGGCTTCGCGCGCGCCTTCCTGCCGCACGAATTCGCCCGCTTCGGCGTGCGGCTGGACGACAGCCGTGCCCGCTTCGACGAAGGCGTGGAGCAAGTGCGCCTGCTGCTGGAGCAGGAGGAGGCCAGTCACCAGGGGCGGTTTCATAGTTTCGAGAAGGTGACGTCGCTGCCGCGCCCGACACAGCGGCCGCGGCCGCCGTTCTTCGTGGCCGCGCAGGCGACGCGCGAATCGTTCGAACGCGCCGGCGCCGGGGGTCACGGCATCATGGGCATCCCGATGTCGGCGGGCGCGATGGCGGAATTGCTCGGCCTGTACCGCGAGGCGTGGATGCGCGCCGGCCACCCGGGACGCGGCACGGTGATGCTGGCGTTCCACATGTTCTGCCATCGCGACCAGGCGATGGCAGAACAGATTGCCCGCGGTCCGCTGGAACGATACCTGCGCTCGCTGGTGACCGCGGCGTCCGGCTGGCTGCAAGGCAAGGCGTCGGCGGATTATCCGGGCTATGACCGGATCATCGCCGGCCTGTCGCAAGAAACGTTCGACACCCTGGCAGCGAAAAACGCGGTGTGGGTCGGAACGCCGGAGCGCATCCTGGATACGATCGCCACCTATCAGCGCCAGGTGGGCGGGTTCGAAATCGCCTCGCTGCAGGTCAACTTCAATGACATCGCCTTGGCGGACGCGGCGGCGTCGATGCGGTTGTTCGGCGAGGCCGTGCTGCCGCGCATCGCCGACTGACGATCAGGCTCGCTGCCGGAAGCGTTCCGCTACCGAAGCGGCGGGCTGGCATTGCGTATGCCGCGATTGCGCCGCGGTGATCCGTGCGAAGCCCGTTAGGGCTTGTTCGAAAGCAATCGAATCGGTTGCACGGTTGAACAAGTAATACCGGCAAAACCCCGGGCACGCAGGTGCAGCATGATCGGGGGGGCAGCCAACGGAGCGGCGGAAATCCGCCACTGTTGCGGCTGTGGTAAGCGAAACAAGGGCTGACTTTAACATAACTTGCCCGGGGTTTTGCCCCTCTTACTTGAACAAGCCCTAAGCCTTTGTTTTGATCGGCAGCTTTGTCGGCGTGCTGACGCACTTATCTGCCGACGCTGCCTTATTTGCCGACGCTGCCTTACGCCGCGTCCCGCTGTGCCTTCGCCGCCGCCAGTTCCGCCGCCAACTGCTCGATCATCCCATCGACCGGGCGGCGCCCGTGAGGGAAATGCTGCTTTTCCCAGTCGATCAGGTTGCGCAACACCACCAGCAATTCCTCGGCAGTGCCGAGATGGCCGCGCTGACAGGCCCGGCGAATCAGGCTTTCCAGGTCATCCGACAAGCGGCGCCGCATCATGCGGTTGATCTGATCGCGCCGTTCCAGCGGGTCGTAGACTTCCACCCGTTGATCTGCCGCGGTGACCGACCCCAGCCGGACGTTGCTTCCGATCGAGAATGAACTTTGTTTCATGGCCCGAACCCAAGCGAGACCCCGTGCCTTGAAGGATAGCTGAAACTTCCTTCAAAATAGTTTCGCTCCGCCGTCAAATGTCGCCGGGCCGCTGGGGGAGTTCGGGGAAACCAGGCCGGCGGTGCGCCAGGGCGGCGTCCCGTGCCGCCCCGGCGCATCGGCGCCTCAGCGGCCGAGCGCGGCTTTCAGCGCCGGCACCAGGTCGGTACGCTCCCAGGTGAAGGTGCCTTTCTCCTCGTCCGGCGTGCGGCCGAAATGGCCGTAGGCCGAGCTCGGCACATAGATCGGCCGGTTCAAATGCAAATGCTCGCGGATGCCGCGGGGCGACAGGTTCATCACGTCGTTCAGCACGCGGTCCAGCTTCTTCTCGTCGATGTCCTTGCCGGTGCCTTGCAGGTCCACATAGACCGACAGCGGACGGGAGATGCCGATGGCGTAGCTGATCTGGATGGTGCAGCGATCTGCCAACCCGGCGGCCACCACGTTCTTCGCCAGGTAGCGGCAGGCATAGGCCGCCGAGCGGTCCACCTTGGTCGGGTCCTTGCCGCTGAACGCGCCGCCGCCATGCGGGGCCGCGCCGCCGTAGGTGTCCACGATAATCTTGCGCCCGGTCAGGCCACAATCGCCATCCGGGCCGCCGACGACGAACTTGCCGGTCGGGTTCACGTGGAACTCGGATTCCGGGCACATCCAGCCGGTCGGCAGCGTGCTGGTGACGATCGGCCACAGCATGCGCTTGATCTCGTGTTGCTCCAGGTCCTCGGCATGCTGGGTGGAGACGACGACGCTGGTGGCACCGACCGGCCTGCCGTCGATGTAGCGCAGGGTGACCTGGCTCTTGGCGTCGGGCAGCAGGCCCTCCACCGACTTATCGTGGACGCGGCGCAACTCGCGGATGCGGTGGAGGATGGCGTGCGCGTAGTGGATAGGCGCCGGCATCAGCGCCTCGGTCTCGCGGCAGGCATAGCCGAACATCATGCCCTGGTCGCCGGCGCCTTCGTCCTTGTTGCCGGCGGCGTCCACGCCCTGGGCGATGTCGGCGGACTGCGAGTGCAGGTGGCAGCCGATCTCCGCCTTCTGCCAACTGAAGCCCTCCTGGTCGTAGCCGATGTCGTGGATCGCCATGCGGGCGAGATGGGCCAGCAGCTCCGGGGTGACGGTGGACGGGCCGCGGGTCTCGCCGGCCAGCACAACGCGGTTGGTGGTGACCAGGGTTTCGCAGGCGACGCGGGAATACGGGTCGGCGGCGAGGAACGCGTCCAGCACGGTATCGCTGATCCGGTCGGCGACCTTGTCGGGGTGGCCTTCCGAGACGGATTCGGAGGTGAACAGAAACTCGCCGGTATCGCGCATGAAGGCTCTCTTGAGGCTGGGAGGGTGACTCGGATGGGCCTGCCGCCCGTGCCGAAACGCCGGGCAGGGGTGTGTGACGTAAAGTGCCTGGGGAATCAAGCAGTACAGAAGCGTAGGATTCCTCCCACTGCCCACACGAGCCGGCGAGGCGTTTGCCCCATTCCAGGGGGGTCTGGTGGGCGGGATCTTGCAACCTTTCGCCGGCGTTGCGACTTGATTGCGTAGGTGGTCTGTTCCGCGCGGAGGAACCGGTTCTGTTTGCCGACCCGGGCGCGCGCACGTTCGGGGCCGTCGGCGCGTTGTGGGACCGGCCGCGCGACGTGCTGCGCAAATCGGCGGACCGGCTGGCCGCCCGTGTTGCCCGCAGGCACACGGAATGGCTGGCACGCGAGTTCGGTGGCGGCGCTGGGTGCCTAATCGCCGGCGGGCCAGCCACGCCATTAGCGAAACCTCAACCCATTCCGCATATCCATCCGTCTCGCCAGCCTTTGACGCCGCTACTGGATAGCAGTATTCAATGCCAGACGAACATTTCGAATGGCGTGAGCAGAAGGCCGCCAGAAATCGGCGGGATCACGGCATTACGTTTGAGATGGCGCGCGAAGCATTCCACGACGTCTTTGCGGTGATGTGGGAGGACTATCGGCACGACGCGCAGGAAGAGCGCTATTGTATGCTTGGCATTGTGGGAAACCACCTGCTCCATGTCTCCTACACATTCAGAGGCGAACGGGTTCGCATCATATCGGCCAGAAAGGCGGAGCCACATGAACGACGCAGATATCACAACGAAAACCGTGACGCATGATTGGAGCCGTGCAGATGCGATGACCGATGCGGAGGTGCATGAAGCCGCGATGCGCGATCCGGATGCGCGGCCAATGACCGATGCGGAATTCGCGCGTGCGCGCAAGGTGCCCCGCGTAAAAATCATCCGGCATGCGCTTGGCCTGACGCAGGAGGAGTTTGCGGCCCGATTCCACATCCCGCTCGGTACGTTGCGCGACTGGGAGCAGGGGGCGGCGCAGCCGGATGCCGCGGCGCGTGCCTATTTGCGGGCTATCGCCGGCGATGCCGAGGCCGTGCAGCGGGCATTGGAGGCCGGCCCGGGAGCGCGGTGATACGCGGGACAGGCGGCTCTCGCTCCACCGCTGCGACCATCATGCTGTCGCCTCGACCATTGGCCGCCGCGACCGGGCGCTTTATGAAAGCATTAACCCTCGGTTGGCATGATCGCAGCATCCCGATCCAAGGAGGTTTGCGTGCGATCGATCCTCAGCCGCTTGCTCGGCTCGGCCAGCGCTCTGCTGATTTCCGTGCTGGTCGTGATCTCGGCCGGCGCCGCGGTGTTGCTGATGATGTGGTTCGCAACCGGCTGGACCGAGTTGCGTCATGCCGACCGCCTGGCACTGCTGGCTCGCTCCGACCGGGTTCTGTACGAGGCGGCCGAGCTGACCCGTACCACGCGGGGGCAGGTGCAGTCGGCATTGCTGGCCGAGGCCGAGCCGGCCGCCACCATCTCCCGCTTGTTCGCCGCGACCGACGAAAAAATGCGCGCGGTGGCACGCGAGATCCCGGATAACCTGGCGCCCGATACGGCGTCCCGCATGGCCAGACTGCGCGATGGTTGGAACAAGACCGTCGCGATGCGCAGCGAGATCAACGCGATCGCCGCCAAACCGCGCGCGGAGCGCGATCTGGCCGACACGCAACCCTGGTTCGCCGCCGTCGGCACCGTGGTTGCCGGGCTGGCCGATTTGTCGTCGCGAACCGCCGGAGCCGCGCGTATCGACGATCCAATTGTCGGCGAGAATATCATGGCCCGTCAGCTCGCCTGGTTTGCGCGCGATGCGGCCGGCACGGAATGTGCGGCGGTCCGATCAGCCTTCGGCACCGGCAAGCCCCTGACGGCGGAGCAAAGAGTACAGGTACTGATGGCGCGTGGCGGCATCAGCCAGAGCATGGCGGCGCTCGCGGATCTGTTGCGCCGGCCCGGTGCACCGGCGGATCTGGAAAGCGCCCGCGTGGAGGCCGCCCGGGCGCTCGACGCCGGATTGAAGGCGCGCGATGCGGCCTATGCCGCTCTTGGCACGCCGGCGCAGCTCAGTGGGCCCACCTGGGAAAAACAGTGCCAGGGATTGTTCACGCCGATCCTGAACGTGGGCAATGTCGCGTTGGACCGCATGGGCGCCTACGCGTCGGCGAACCGTGCCGACGCGCTGCGCGGCATGCTTTTTTCGGGGGCGATTTTGCTCGCTGCCGGGCTGGGCCTCGGGTTGAGCCTGAACATGGTGCGGCGGCGGATCATCGTGCCGGTACGGGAGATCACCCTGGCGATCCGCCGCATGGCCGCGCATGACATCGCGACACCAGTGCCGGCGCCCACGGCACAGGACGAATTTGGCGAAATGGGGACAGTTCTCGAGGAACTGCGGCTGAGCGCGGTCGAGGCGGCACGGCTGGCGGCGGAGCAGGAACGGGAGCGGCTGGCGAAGCTTCGGCGTGCCGAACACATCGACCAATTGGTGCATGACTTCGAGTCGAAGACCGCGGGTCACGTGGGCGTCCTGGCCGCCGCGGCGACGGAGCTGCGATCGACTGCGGGCACGATGTCGGACACCGCCGCGATGACGGACCAGGATGCGACCAAGGTCGCAGCGGCGGCGGAAGACGTGAACGCCAACGTGCAGGCGGTCGCGGGCGCGTCCGAGGAGCTGCGAAGCTCGATCGCGGAAATCAACCGGCAGATGGCGAACTCGGCGGCCGTGGTCGCGCGTGCCGCGCAGGACGCGCAGCACACCGACACGACGGTGCGCGCGCTGTCGCAGGGTGCAGAGAAGATCGGCGATGTGGTGCGGCTGATCACCGCGATCGCCGGCCAGACCAACCTGCTGGCGCTGAATGCGACCATCGAGGCCGCGCGCGCCGGCGAGGCCGGCAAGGGGTTCGCGGTCGTGGCGAACGAGGTGAAAAGCCTCGCGGTGCAGACCAGCAAGGCGACGGGGGAAATCAGCGATCAGGTGACGCGGATTCAGGAGACGACGAAACAGGCGGTGGCTGCGATCGGAGCGATCGTCGGCGTGATCGGCGAAATCAACGCGATCTCGGCCGACGTGGCCGCCGCGGTGGAAGAGCAAGGCGCCGCCACGGCGGAAATCGCGCGCGTGATCGAGCGCACCGCCGCGGGAACCGGGGCGGTGACGGCGTCGATCGCCGGCGTCAGCCGTTCGGTGCGCGAAACCGGAGCCGCCGCCGAGATGGTTCTGACGTCCTCGGGCGATCTGTCGCAGCAATCCGAGATGCTGTCGAACGAAGTGCACGAATTCGTCGCCGCAATCCGGGCGGCGTGATTCGAGGCGGGCTGGGCCTTGTGGCAGGCTTTCTTCTGAGGGAGTGGCGCCCGACCACGCCGGTATGCCGGATAGTCCGGAGTTCTGCCGGCGGCACTGCTTGATTGAGAACTGCTGCCGCGGCCGGCCGGACCTGGTTTCCCGCTTAGGCAGCGTCGGCAAATAAGTGCGTCAGCACGCCGACAAAGCTGCCGATCAAGACAAAGGCTTCGGGCTTGTTCGACCGTGCAACCGATTCGATTGTTTTCGAACAAGCCCTTACTCCGCCACCAGCACCACCCGCCGCCGCGTGCGCCGCTCGCTTTCCAGCGCCATCGCCACGGTCATCAGCATGAACACGACCGAGGAGAAGAACACCCAGCGCGGCGCGTGGACGTCCATGATCCAGCCGCCCAGCATCGGCCCGATGGTGCCGCCGATGTTGAACCCGGTGGTGACGATGCCGAACACGCGGCCGGCGGCGCCGGGCGGGGCGGCGGCGCGCACCAGCATGTCGCGCGACGGGGCGATCATGCCGGACAGGAAGCCCGCGACGGCCAGGCATGCCGACAGCAGGACCGGCCCGGGATAGACCGTGCCCACCAGCGCGACCAACGCCGCGGCACCGGCAAACCCCGCCGCCGCCACGTCGCCGTGGCGGTGCGTCGCATCGGCGATGTAGCCGCCGGCCAGCACGCCGAACGCGGTGGCCAGCAGGAACACGGTCAGCGCCGCGTTCGCGACCGGGAGGGTGATGCCGTACATCTGCACCAGCGCCACCACCGAGAAATTGGTCAGTGCGCCGGAGGACAGGCTGAGCAAGGTGAAAAACGCGACCAGCCCCAGCACCGTCGGCGTGACCAGCCGGCGCATCGGGATGGCCGACGCGGCGCCCGCGGCGTGCGCGGCATCGGCGTGCGCCGCGACCGAGGCGTCCAGCCAGTGCGCGCGCAACAGCGGCACCGCCGCCAGCCAGGCGAAGCTGCCGGCGATCACGATCGCGACCTGCATTCCCCACAGACGGGTCATCGCCAGCATCGCCATCGGCGCCAGCGCGCCGCCCAGGTAGCCGGAGAAGGTGTGCCAGGAAAATGCCCGACCAACCCGCGATGGCTCGATGACCGAGCCCAGGATGGAGTAGTCCGAAGGGTGATACACGCCGTTGGCGACCCCGAGCAGCGCGCCGGTGACGATCATGCCGGGGTAGGTCGGGTGCAGGCCGAACGAGATATAGGCAGCGCCGGCGACCCCCAGGCCCATGATCAGCACGCGCCGCGCGCCGAAGCGGTCCGCCGCCCAGCCCATCGGCGCCTGCACGAAGGCAGAGACGACGTTCATCACGGTCAGCGCCAGGCCGAGCTGGATGAAATCCACGCCCAGCTGCTGCCGCAGCAGCGGGAACAGGGGCACCAGGACGAGGTAGTGGAAATGGCTGACGGTGTGCGCGCCGCAGATCAGCGACAGCGCGCGGACCTCGGTCGCCCGCCCCGAACGAGGCTGCGCCATCAGGCGAAGGCCCTGCGGATGCGGGCCCAATCCTCGATGGCGCCTTCCTCGCCGGGGGTGATCGGGATGACGAACTGGCTCCATCCCGCATCTCGCAGCGCTTCGATGCGCTGTTTCAGTTCCTGCTCCGTGGCGGTGAAGGTGGTGCGGCGGATCAGCTCGGCGTTCACGAACTGCCGTTCCTCGGGCTTGACGAAGACGAAATGGCCGCGGTGGTTGGTGAGATAGCGGGCGTCGGGCGGCTGGAAGCTGCGGGCCAGTTCGATGTAGCCGCGGACGTTGGGGGCGACGGCCTCCGGCACGTCCGACGTGTTCTGCCAGCCTTCCATGTCGAGGTCGGCGGCACGATGCAGCAGCACCGCCGCCCGGGGGCCGGCTTGCGCCATGGCGCGGGGGCTGTCCGCCGGCTCGCCCGGTTCCAGCACGCAGCCGCAGCTCCAGGCGGTGGCATAGAGATTCTCGCCCGCGTGGCCCGCCTGGGTCCAGCTTTGTTGCATGGAGTGCAGGGCGGCGATGCCTCCTGGCACGTCCGATATGAAGCTCATCCAGGCAGCGTTCAGGTTCGCCGTCAGGGCCTGGGATTTGGGGCCGTAGGCGGAAACGTGCAGCCGGATCGGGTCGTGCGTGTTGATCAGGTTGGCGTCGGGGTTGAGGAAGCGGATCTTTTTTCGTTTGCCCTCGATGGTGGTCTCCAGCGTTTCGCCGTTAAGCAGGCCGTAGACGACGCGGATGTATTCGGCCATGTCGGCGAGCTTCATGGCACCCAGGCCCATGGCACGGCGCGCCGAAAAACCGGTGCCGACGCCGAAATCGATGCGGCCGGGGGCGAGGCCGTTCAGCGTGGCGAAGGCATTGGCGGTGACGGCGGCGATGCGGTTCGACGGCACCAGCACGCCGGTGCCCAGCCGGATGCGGCTGGTCTTCATCGCCGCGGCCCCCATGGCGACGAAGCAGTCGGCGGTGATCATCTGGGTGTCGTAGAACCAGGCATGGGTGAAGCCGAGCTCTTCCGCGCGCTGGGCGAGCTTCCAGGAATCGCTCGATGTGGCGATGCCGATGCCGAAGTCCATTGCGGGAGCCTCCTGGGGCGTTTCCTGGACGGGAGTTTACGGTTTTTCGGGCGCCGAGGGAACTTCGGGCTCGCTATTGCCGCCGGCCGGCGCCTGGGATGCGACAGCTTGCATTCCGTGGTAGCGTCGCAGTTCGGATGGAACACCCAGCACCGAAGTAACCGCCACGAGCGTGCTGCTGCGCCGGCCTGGCATGACCCGCGACCAGTTCTTCGCCTGGGCGGAGGCTGATGGCGGCCGCTGGGAATTCGACGGATTCGCGCCCGTCGCGATGACAGGCGGCACGGTCAACCGCAACCAGATCTGCCAGAATTTGCTCGCGTCCCTGCGTGCCCGGCTGCGGGGTTCGGGTTGCCGGGCATTCGGGCTGGATGTCGGATTGGCGACCGTTGGCGACGCGGTCCGATACCCTGACGCAATGGTGAGCCGCGCCCAGGTTCCCGGCGAAGCGCGTTTGGTACCGGGCGTGGTCGTGGTGTTCGAAGTTCTCGGCCCCACCTCCGGACGTGTCGACCGCATTATCAAGCTGCGGGAGTATCGCGCGGTGCCGACGATCCGGCGCTACGTCATTCTGGAATATGCCAGCCCGGAGCTGACGGTGTTCATGCGCGACGTTGCCGAGGCGGATTGGGTCGCGATCCCGCTGGCTGCCGAGGACAC
>Ga0335072_10013578_pt1 | contig 11596 bp, 11 predicted proteins | sample Lox_Sample_21_FD_206725 | JGI IMG/M metagenome (GOLD analysis project Ga0335072, IMG submission 206725) | Soil microbial communities from Loxahatchee National Wildlife Refuge, Florida, United States - Lox_Sample_2.1 | ecosystem: Environmental > Terrestrial > Soil > Wetlands | place: USA...
TTGCGCTGTGTGGTGGGGCGGAGGCGTGCATTGATAGGGTTAGCATTGGCGCGTTTGCGGCTGCCCGGGCTCTTTCCACGAGCTTCGCCGACCATCCGGCACAGTCTTCGCGCCCCTTCGATCGGGCGCGTGATGGATTCGTCATCGGTGAAGGGGCTGGACTCCTTGTTATCGAAGAACTCGAACACGCGCTAGATCGGGGCGCAACGCCGATCGTTGAGCTGGTCGGCTATGGAACGAGTTCAGATGCCTACCATATGACATCGACACCGGCCGACGGCAACGGCGCACGCAGAGCGATGGAATTGGCTCTAGGACAGGCAGGTATTGCCGCGACTTCCGTTCAACACCTGAACGCACATGCAACGTCCACTCAACTTGGCGACAGCAGCGAATTGAACGCCATTAGGGCGGTGTTTGGGGCGACCGGAAATTTAGCCGTCTCTGCTACGAAGTCTGCTACGGGACATTTACTGGGTGCCGCCGGTGGGGTTGAGGCCATTTTTACGGCACTCGCCATACGAGATCAAATCGCTCCGGCGACACTCAATCTGGAAATGCCGGATGAAATGGCTGCCGGGGTGGACGTTGTACATACATCCCCCCGGCGAATGGAAATCGACTATGCCATTTCCAACGGGTTTGGTTTTGGTGGTGTGAACGCCAGTGTTTTGTTCCGCCGCATTAGTTAGTCAGGGGCCGGGCACTGTGATCGTGGAGGCGAAAAGCAATGGACATCCGGCATCTCCGCTGTTTTCTTGCAGTCGCGGAAGAACTCCACTTTGCGCGTGCTGCCGAACGGTTGCACATTGAGCAGTCGCCGCTTTCACGTGCGATCAAAGAACTGGAGGAAGACCTCGGCATCCAGCTCTTTGTGCGCACCACTCGCAGCACGTGCCGCGTGTCCTCACTGCCTTGCAGCAGGCACGCGATAGCGTGAAGGCTGCTGCCAACGGCTATCACAGTCAATTGCGAGTTGCCTTATCAGACGGTATTACGCCATCGTGCTTCTCAGCACTCTTGGCACTTTGCAGGCAAGAAGAACCTGAGATCGAAATCCGTCTCTCCGAAGTACCCCTGTCACAGCAGATCAAGGGGTTGCTGGATGATGCCTACGACCTGGGGTTCGCACGTGCCGATGAAGTTGGCGACGGCGTCTTCGCGGAGCCGGCCTGGAGCGATCCGCTGGTTGTGGCAGTTCCCGACCGCCATCCGTTGCTGTCCTACAAACGTATCCCGTTGGAGGAAGTACTGCGCTATCCGCTGGTGCTGGGCGATCCCCATGCATGTGAAGGTTACGTGCGGCAGATTGATCGCCTGCTGCGGCATGCCGATAGGGAGCCTTTGGTTGCCGGCCGTGTAGCCACGATCACCGTGATGATGGCAATGGTGGCAGCGGGCTGCGCCTTGGGTCTGGCGGGCGCCTCGCAGTTCACAGCAAGCCGCGAACGCGGTGTGATCGCACGCCCACTGGCGGGACTCTCTCCCAAGCTGACTACCTATCTGCTGCGCCCCGATGAGGAACCATCCGAAATCGTGACTCGTTTCATCGAGTGCGTCCATGCGGTTGAAGCGCTCGGTAGCGATCAGCCCAATGTTCCAGAGGAAACCGAGTCATGAAGAATATCCTGCTGCTGATGCTTGTCGTGATGTTGACCGCCTGCGGCAAATCCGAGCCGGCCGATACGGTGGATTCGCTCGCGGCCAACCCTGCGCGATTGAAGGAGCTGCGCGAGCAGTGCAAGACGGATCACGTGAAGCTGGACGATGAACTCTGCAACCGCGTGGCCGAGGCGACGAACCGACGCTTCTTCGGCAACGGCAATACGCCTTATACCCCGCCAAAGGACTCGCCGAAGTTCTGATCGTCCGTTCTGCATCACAAATTTCGTGTTTTCCGCCTGCCACGCCGCAATGCGCCTTCGCTTGCGGCGTTTTTCGTGCGTTCGCCCCTGCGCGAATCCTTGCTTTTTCCTCAATATTCCTTTCGATAACGGTCTTTGACCGGCCCTTGACCTGACTCCGATCCTCCCGTCTGCGGCACGTGTGTGTGCCGCGATTCGCACAGGAGAAAGCGGAGAGCGACATGCAGGGTCAAGGCGTGCTGTTCGGGCAGATTGCCGTTGTTTTCGGCATCGTGATCGCCGGCGTGTGGAGTGCCACACAATGGACAGCCGCCGCCCTGGGTTATCAGCTACGCCTTGGCTCGCCCTGGTTCGACTTCTTCAACACGCCGGTCTATCACCCCTGGCGTCTGTTCGAGTGGTGGTTCCTTTACGACGGCTACGCACCCCGCGTCTTCGACAAGGGCGGCGCCATCGCCGGCGGCAGTGGTCTGGCAGCGGTGTTGGTCGCCATCGCCATGTCGGTCTGGCGCTCGCGACAGACCAAGCGCGTCACGACCTACGGCTCGGCGCGCTGGGCTAACGCCGTCGATATTCGCAAGGCCGGCCTCGATCAACCGGCCGGTGTGTTTCTCGGTCTGCATGAGCGGCAATACCTGCGTCACGAAGGCCCGGAACACGTCCTGACCTTCGCACCCACGCGCTCCGGCAAGGGCGTGGGCCTGGTCATTCCGACGCTCCTGAGCTGGCCCGCGTCCGCGGTCATCCACGACATCAAAGGCGAGAACTGGAGCATCACCGCGGGCTGGCGCTCGCGCTTCTCGCACTGCCTGCTGTTCAACCCGACCGATGCGAAGTCGGCCGCGTACAACCCGCTGCTGGAAGTACGGCGCGGCGCGCATGAAGTGCGCGACGTGCAGAACATCGCCGACATCCTCGTCGATCCCGAAGGTGCACTGGAGCGGCGCAACCATTGGGAGAAGACCAGTCATGCATTGCTGGTCGGCGCGATCCTGCATGTGCTCTACGCGGGCGAGGACAAGACGCTGCGCGGCGTCGCCAATTTCCTCTCCGATCCCGCGTGCCCATTCGAGCTGACGCTGCACCGGATGATGACGACGCGGCACCTGGGCGATGCACCGCATCCCGTCGTCGCTTCCGCCGCGCGTGAGGTGTTGAACAAATCGGATAACGAACGCTCGGGCGTGCTGTCCACGGCGATGTCGTTCCTCGGTCTATACCGTGACCCCACGGTGGCCGAAGTCACCTCGCGCTGCGACTGGCGCATCGCGGATCTCATTTCCGCCGATCACCCGGTCTCGCTGTACCTCGTCGTGCCACCGTCCGACATCAGCCGCACCAAGCCGCTGGTACGCCTGATCCTCAATCAGATCGGCCGGCGCCTGACCGAATCGCTCGACGGCAGCGACGGCATCGCGCGCCGTCACAAGCTGCTCCTGATGCTCGACGAGTTCCCGGCCCTAGGCCGGCTCGACTTCTTCGAGACGGCGCTCGCGTTCATGGCCGGCTACGGCATCCGTAGCTTCCTCATCGCGCAGTCGCTCAACCAGATCGACAAAGCCTACGGGCAGAACCATTCGATTCTCGACAACTGCCATGTGCGCGTGACGTTCGCCACCAACGACGAACGCACCGCCAAGCGCATTTCCGAAACGCTGGGCACCGCGACCGAATTGCGCGCGCAGCGCAACTACGCCGGTCATCGGCTTTCCCCCTGGCTCGGGCACCTCATGGTGTCGCGCCAGGAAACGGCACGCCCACTGCTCACGCCCGGCGAAGTGATGCAGCTCCCGCCCGACGACGCCGTGGTCATGGTGTCCAGCGTGGCGCCGATCAAGGCGAAGAAGCTGCGCTACTACAACGATGCCAACTTCAAGCGGCGCGTGTTGCCGCCACCCGCGCTCGCGGCCGGCCCCTATGCCGATGCGCCTCCGCTACGGCCTGATGACTGGAGCGCGCTGGCGATTCCCGCCGTACCGGCCGCGCCCGCTACCGAAGCCACCGAGGATTTCGCGGGCAGCGCCGATGACGGCGGCACGCGCCGGCAACCGGAGCTATCCGAAGTCTCCGAATATCACCCGGAACCGACGCCGACCGCCAACGACCTGGCGCTGCTCGAAGACGACGACCTGCCGCTGCCGCTTCCTCGCCAGCTCGACCCGGCCATGCAACGCACGGCCCGGCTGGCCTCCCTCGATCCCGACGACGGACTCCAGCTATGAGCCAGTACCGACTCAACCTGTTCATTGCCCCCGAGCACGCCAAACGGCTCGACGAACTGGCCGCCAAGAAAGGCGTGTCGAAGTCGTCCATCGTCGCGGCGGCGCTGGCGTCGTGGCTCTCGCCCGACGCGGGCGACCAGCGCGAGGCCGCCATCGCCAAACGGCTCGATCGCCTGTCGCGCCAGTTCGAGAAGCTGGAGCGCGACCAGAACATCGAGATCGAGACGCTGGCGCTGTTCGTGCGCTACTTCCTCACCGTCAGCACACCGGTCCCGGAAGCCCACCAAGACGCAGCCCGCGCGCAGGGTAAGGCGCGCTTCGAGCAGTTCGTCGAACAACTCGGCCGCCATCTGATGCGCGGACGCAGCTTGGTGCGCGATGTGGTGGAGGAACTGAATCCCGACACCGTGCGGCTGGAGGATGCCGTGGCGTTGGCCGAGGCCGAGGAACGTGCGTCATGAGCGCCGTGCCGCAATCCTTCTCCACGACCTCGCTCGACCGGCGCATCCGCATGTTGCGCACGGCGATGGGGCCGCTGATCGCCGCCGCGCTCGAAGACCCGGACGTGGTGGAAATCATGCTCAACCCGGATCACACGCTCTGGGTCGATCGTCTGTCTTCAGGCCGCGCGCCGCTCGGCGCGGAACTGTCCGAGGAGGATGGGGAACGCATCATCCGCCTCGTCGCGGCGCATGTCGGTGCGGAAGTGCATCGCGGTCAACCACTCTTGACCGCCGAGCTGCCGGAAACCGGCGAGCGCTTCGAGGGTATTTTGCCACCGGCTGCGCCGGGGCCGGCCTTCGCGCTGCGCAAGCGCGCCGTCGGCGTCATCCCGCTCGACCGCTACGTTGCCGACGGGATGATGACCGTCGAGCAGGCCGAGTTCCTGCGCGTTGCCGTGCGCGAACGACAAAACATCCTGATCGCGGGCGGCACCAGTACCGGCAAGACAACACTGGCCAACGCCTTGCTCGCCGAAATCGCGGCCACTGGCGATCGCATGCTGGTGCTCGAAGACACGGTGGAACTGCAATGCGCCGCGCGCGATCACGTGCCACTGCGCACGCGCGCGGGCGTCGTGTCGATGACCGAGCTGGTGCGCGCCACGATGCGGCTGCGCCCTGATCGCGTGATCGTCGGCGAGGTCCGCGGCGGCGAAGCGCTCGATCTCATCAAAGTGTGGGGCACCGGCCATCCGGGCGGCATCGCCACGATCCACGCCGGCTCTGCCGTGGGCGCCTTGCTGCGCCTGGAGCAACTGATTCTCGAAGTCGCCGTGAACCCGCCGCGCGCGCTGATCGCCGAGGCGGTCAATGTCGTGATCCACATCGCCGGTCGCGGTCGTCGGCGTCGCATCGAAAGCATCGCTCGCGTCGTCGGCTTCGACGGCATCGGCTACCGCCTCGCGGATGCGCTGTCGCCGTCATCCGCCGTCGATGCCTCCCTCGCTTCCCCGTCCCCCGAATCTCCTGGAGAACTGCCATGACGCAGAGTGCTACTGCTTTCCGTTTTTCCGTAAATCCGGTTCCGTGCCTATCGCGTCTGCGGCGCCTGGTCGCTCCCGCGCGTCACGGTCTGCTGTCGGCCGCCGCGATGCTGCTGATGGCCGGCACCGCGAAGGCGAGCGGTTCCAACATGCCGTGGGAATCGCCGCTGCAATCCATTCTGGAGTCCATCCAGGGGCCGGTCGCGCGCATCGTCGCCGTCATCATCATCATCGCCACGGGATTGGCGCTCGCGTTCGGTGACACGTCGGGCGGCTTTCGCAAGCTGATCCAGATCGTCTTTGGCCTGTCCATCGCGTTCGCGGCGTCCTCGTTCTTCCTGTCGTTCTTCAGTTTCTCCGGCGGGGCCGTCGTATGAACACGGCCAACACGCTACCGGGCTTCGAGGTGCCGCTGCATCGCTCGCTGACCGAGCCGATTCTGCTGGGCGGCGCGCCGCGCACCGTGGCGATCGCCAACGGCACGCTGGCCGCCGCCGTGGGCCTGGGCATGCAGCTCTGGCTGCCCGGCCTCGCACTCTGGATCGTCGGCCATTCGCTGGCGGTGTGGGGCGCGCGCGTCGATCCGCAATTCATGCAGGTGTTCGCCAAGCACCTGCGGCACAAGCCGCTGCTGGACGTGTGAGGGACAGCCCATGCTGAACCTTGCCGAATATCGCCAGCGTCCGGCGCTGCTCGCCGACTGGCTGCCCTGGGCGGGCCTCGTCGCGCCCGGCGTCGTGCTCAACAAGGACGGCAGTTTCCAGCGCACGGCGCGCTTTCGCGGGCCAGACCTGGACAGCGCCACGCAAGGCGAGCTGATCGCCACGTCCGCGCGCCTGAACAACGCACTGCGCCGGCTCGGCGCCGGCTGGGCGCTCTTCATTGAGGCCGAACGCCGACCCGCCGCGCACTATCCGCCATCGGATTTCCCCGAACCGCTGTCCTGGCTCGTGGACGAGGAACGACGCGCGACCTTCGAGGAATCGGGCAATCACTTCGAGAGCGGCTATCACGTCACGTTCGCCTATCTGCCGCCGGAGGAATCCCGCGCTCGTGCGGCGAAGCTCCTCTACGAGAACACCGCGACCCGTGGCGTGGACTGGCGCGAACGGCTCGCCGCCTTCGTCGCCGAAACCGACCGGGTGTTCGACCTGCTCGACGGCGTGATGCCGGAAATCGCCTGGCTCGACGACAGCGACATGCTCACGTACCTGCACGCCACCATCTCGACGCGGCGCTATCGCGTCGGCGTGCCCGAGGTGCCGTTCCATCTCGATGCACTGCTGGCCGACTCGCCGCTCATCGGCGGCCTCGCGCCGATGCTGGGCGACCAGCATCTTCGGGTCGTAACGGTGCGAGGTTTTCCGACCTCGACCTGGCCGGGGATTCTGGACGACCTCAACCGGCTGGGCTTTGCTTATCGCTGGAGCACGCGTTTTCTCTGCATGGACAAGGCCGAGGCCGAAAAAGAACTCGGCCGCCTGCGCCGGCAGTGGTTCGCCAAGCGCAAGAACGTCATCGCACTGCTGCGCGAAACCATCTTCCAGCAGGAATCACCGCTGGTCGATACCGATGCGAGCAACAAGGCGGCCGACGCCGATGCCGCCATGCAGGAGCTGGGCAGCGATCAGGTCGCCTATGGCTACGTCACAGCGACCGTGACGGTGTTCGATGCCGATGCGGCCGTGGCCGACGAGAAGTTGCGTCAGGTGGAACGCGCCATCCAGGGCCGGGGCTTCGTCACCATTCCCGAAACGCTCAATGCCGTGGAGGCGTGGCTGTCGTCGGTGCCGGGCAACGCCTATGCGAACGTGCGCCTGCCGATCATCTCGACGCTGAACCTCGCGCACCTGATGCCGGTGTCGGCGGTGTGGGCGGGGCCGGAGAAGAACGCGCACCTGGACGGGCCGCCGCTGATCGTTACCCGTACCGAGGGCGCGACGCCGTTCCGGCTTGTGACGCACATCGGCGACGTGGGCCATACCCTCGTCGTCGGGCCGACCGGCATGGGCAAGTCGGTGCTGCTCGCCACACTGGCGATGCAATTCCGTCGCTATCCCGGTTCGCGCATCTTCGCGTTCGACATGGGCCGCTCGATGCGAGCGACGGCGCTGGGCTTGGGCGGCGAATACTACGACCTCGGCGCAGATGGCGCGATCGCGTTCCAGCCGCTCGCGCGCATCGACCAGGATAGCTATCGCACCTGGGCCGCCGAATGGGTCGAAGGCCGTCTGTCGCACGAAGGCGTCGCCATCGGCCCCGACGAGAAGGTGGCCATCTGGTCGGCACTCGGCAGTCTCGCCGGCGCGCCGGTCGAACAGCGCACGCTCACCGGCTTGTCGGTGCTGCTGCAATCGAATGCGCTGCGCCAGGCGCTCGCGCCCTACGTGCTGGGCGGCGCGCACGGCAAGCTGCTCGATGCCGATCACGACCGGCTCGGTGCAGCCGACGTGCAGTGCTTCGAGATGGAAGAACTGATGCACAGCAAGGCGGCGGTGCTGGCCGTGCTGGGGTATCTCTTCGCGCGTTTCGACGAGCGATTCGATGGCGCGCCGACGCTGCTGATCCTCGACGAGTCCTGGCTGTTCCTCGACGATCCCGTATTCGCGGCACGCATCCGCCAGTGGCTCAAGACGCTGCGCAAGAAAAACGTCAGCGTGATCTTCGCCACGCAGTCGCTCGCGGACATCAAGGATTCGAGCATCGCGCCCGCGATCATCGAGAGCTGTGCGAGCCGCATCTTCCTGCCGAACCCGCAAGCGACCGAGCCACAGATTCGCACGATCTACGAAGGCTTCGGCCTGAACAGCCGGCAGATCGAGATTGTCGCCACTGCCGAACCCAAGCGCGACTACTACTACCAGTCGCGCCTCGGCAATCGCCTGTTCGATCTCGACCTGGGGCCGGCCACCCTGGCATTCGTCGGCGCGTCCACGCCGCAGGACCAGCGCGACATCGACCACGTGCTGCTGAACGCCGGCACGCCCGGTTTCGCGGGCGCCTGGCTACGTCATGGCGGCCTCGACTGGGCTGCCGACCTCATGCCTTCGTTCCTCACGTCCCCGGAGATTCAGCCATGAATAAAACCAGGCTGGCCGCCGTCACGGCCTTGCTGCTGTCGGCGTCGTCCACGAGCTTTGCACAGTGGGCGGTGTTCGATGCGGCCAACTATTCGCAGAACCTGCTGACTGCCGCACGCGAACTGCAACAGATCGACAACCAGATCCAGCAGTTGCAGAACGAGGCGACGATGCTGGTCAACCAGGGGCGCAATCTCACGAGCCTGAACTTCAATTCGCTGTCGCAGTTGCTGTCCACGCTGGCGAAGACGAACCAGTTGATCTCACAGGCGCAGGGGTTGACGTTCAACGTCGCGCAGTCGCAGGCGACGTTCAACCGGCTGTACCCGTCGTCCTATGGCGCCGGCACCAGCAACGCGCAGATGGTGCAGGACGCGCAGACGCGGTGGCAAACCTCGGTACAGGCATTGCAGACCTCGACACAGATGCAGTCGCAGGCCGCGCAGAACCTGCTGTCCGACCAGGGCGTGTTGAGCAGTCTGGTGACGCAGAGCCAGGGCGCAGTCGGTGCCTTGCAGGCGAGTCAGGCGACCAACCAGTTGCTCGCGTTGATCGCGCGGCAGGCGATCCAGTCGCAGCAACTCACCGTGTCGCAGCAACGCGCGACGGCACTGGACCAGGCGCGTGCGGCGGCCGACGAGGCGCAGGCCCAGCAGGTCCGTACCCGCTTCATCGGCAGCGGCCCGCAATACACGCCGCAGTCGGTGAGCTTCTACGGGAACTGACGATCATGCGCGGCGCACTGGTCCTATCCATCATCGCCGTGCTGACTGCTTGCGGTCGGCATGAGCCGGCGTTGACGGTCGATGCACTCGCGCACGATCCGCAGCGGCTCTATGCGCTGCGCCAGCATTGTGCCGTTGCGCACGCACATGTGGGCAACGCGATCTGCCGCGTGGTGGACGCGGCCTATGCGCGGCGTTTCTTCCTCGGTCTGGGTGGTGCTAGCGAGTACCAGACGCTCGCCGAGCTGCCGCCGATTCCGGCGAGCTTCGAGGCGCCGCAGGGAGATCGGCCGTGAACGATCTTTCCGTCATCGACCAGTTCCTGGCCGTCTTCTCGCAGTACATCGACTCGGGCTTTGGCTTGTTGCATGGCGAGGTTGCGTACCTCTCAGCCACATTGATCGTCATTGACATGACGCTCGCGGGTCTGTTCTGGGCGATGGGCGGTGAGGAAGTGCTGGCAAAACTGATCCGCAAGACGCTCTACGTCGGTGCCTTCGCCTACATCATCGGCAACTTCAACACGCTGGCCGGCATCGTGTTCCGCTCGTTCGTGGGCCTCGGCCTGCTCGCGTCTGGCTCGTCGATCAGCATCGGCAATTTCCTGCAACCCGGACGCCTGGCTGCCATTGGCGTCCAGGCCGGTCAACCGATCCTGCAACAGGTCGGCACGATGTCTAACGGCATCACCGCGGTCTTCAGCAACATCGACATGATCGTGATCCTGCTGCTCGCCTGGGTTGTGGTGGTCATCAGCTTCTTTATCCTGGCCGTACAGCTTTTTGTGACGCTGATCGAGTTCAAGCTGACCACGCTCGTGGGTTTCGTGCTGGTGCCGTTCGCGCTATGGAACAAGACCGCGTTCCTTGCTGAGAAGGTACTCGGTAACGTGGTGTCGTCGGGCGTGAAGGTACTGGTGCTTGCCGTGATCGTCGGCATCGGTTCGACGATCTTCGGGCAGTTCCAGACGCCGGCCGGCGCCGATCCCTCGTTGAACCACGCGCTCGCCATCATGCTCGCCTCGCTGACGATGCTGGGACTTGGCATCTTCGGACCCGGCATTGCGACCGGCCTGGTGTCCGGTGCGCCGCAGCTTGGCGCGGGCGCTGCGGCTGGCACGGCGCTCGGCGTTGCGGGTCTGGCTGTCGCCGGTGGTGCCGCCATGGCGACCGGCGGCGCGGCAGTTGCCGCTGGCGCACGTCTCGCGGCGCGTGGTGCAGTCGGCACGGCACGCGCGGCCAGCGGTGCCGCGTCGGCCTATCGCGCTGGTGCGACGGCATCGGGTGCGACCGGAGCGCGTGCTTTCGGTGCTGGCCTCGCCAACGTCGCGCGCAGCGGCGCGCAGGCTGCCGGTGAGCGGGTCGCGGCCGGTGCCCGCGCCGTGCGCGACCGCGTAGCACCTGCTGCTGGGGCAAACACCGGCGCGTCGTCCACCTCGCGCGACGCCGCGAGCAAAACATCCACGTCGTCGGCGACTGCCGATAACGCATCGTCGGCATCCACCAACAAGCCGCCCGACTGGGCGCAACGCCTGCAACGCCGCCAGCGCGCCGCGCATGGCGCAACGACCGCCGCGCATGTCGTGCGCTCGGCCGACCACGGCGGCGGCGGGGCCGCGCCGGACCTCAACGATTCCTCGAACGAGTAAGGGAGGCGAGCCATGCGCTTCACACGACCCGGCGTGCGCTACAGCGAATCACCTGCGCCCGCTACGCCTTATCAGGCTGCCGCACAGGTATGGGATGAACGCCTCGGCAGCGCGCGCGTGCAGGCGAAGAACTGGCGGCTGATGGCCTTCGGCTGCCTGGGCCTCGCGTTGCTGATGGCTCCGGGCCTCGTCTGGCAGTCCGGCCAGTCGCGCGTCACACCCTACGTGGTCGAGGTCGATCAGGCCGGGCAGATCCGTGCCATCGGCGCTGCCGTCACACCGTACCGGCCGACCGATGCACAGATCGCGTACCACCTGGCCCGCTTTGTGACTGACGTGCGTTCGCTGTCGATCGACCCGGTAGTGGTACGCCAGAACTGGCTCGAAGCCTATGGCTACACCACCGACCGGGGCGCGGCGACTCTGAACGGTTACGCGCGCACTCACGATCCATTCGCTCATGTCGGTCAGGACTCAACTTCGGTTGAAGTTACGAGCGTGGTGCGCGTCAGCGATACCTCGTTCCAGGTGCGCTGGACCGAACAGCATTTCAACGACGGCACGCCGACC
>Ga0335072_10013579_pt1 | contig 11594 bp, 9 predicted proteins | sample Lox_Sample_21_FD_206725 | JGI IMG/M metagenome (GOLD analysis project Ga0335072, IMG submission 206725) | Soil microbial communities from Loxahatchee National Wildlife Refuge, Florida, United States - Lox_Sample_2.1 | ecosystem: Environmental > Terrestrial > Soil > Wetlands | place: USA: Florida...
TCCAAAGCTGGAGGACCAGGCGCCGCTCCTGTCGCTGCTTGGGGCGGAACGGATCGGCGTGGACCTGTCGGACGAATTCCAACTGCATCCGGAGCAAAGCACCAGCGCGATCGTAGTGCTGAACCCGAAAGCGAAGTACTTCTCGGTATAACCCCCACTTTCACCTCTCCCATGCGCGCTTTTCGCGCGCATGGGAGAGGTCGAGACGCCGCAGGCGGCGAGGGTGAGGGGCGGGGCGCGCTGATCTCGCGCCGACCCGACCACCCTCACCCTCGGTGCTCCGCACCTCGCCCTCTCCCACGCCGCGCGAATAGCGCGCCACGGGAGAGGTTCGAAGTCACCCTCCACTGATCGCGGTCATGATGAACACGTCCGCGCCGTCCCGCAGCGTTGTCCCAAGCGCCGCCTTCTCGCCATCGACAAACACATTGATGTGCCGCCGAATGCTCGGTGTGGAATCGCACAGCCGGTCACGCATGCCCGGCCAGCGCGCGTTCAGCGCATCCATCGCCTCATCCACCGTCGCCGCCGCCAGTGCCACCCGCCGCTCGCAGCCTGGAAACAGACCGAGCAATGCCGGCGGCAGCGACACCAGCACCATTCAGCCCTCGACCACCATCGTCTCGACCGAGAAGATCGGCGGCAGATTCTGCGCGATCGGTGCCCAGCTTTCGCCCTCGTCGGCGCTGCCGTACAAGATCCCGGTGTTGGTACCAAAATAGACGCCGGCCGGCTCCAGCGCATCGGTCGCCATAGCCTGCCGCAGCACGCCCCAGAACACGTTGCCCTGCGGCAAACCGAGGCGCAGGTCCTGCCAGCTCGCACCGCCATCGCGCGTGCGCCACACCGCCGCATTGCCATCCGGCACATAACGCCCGCGAATATCGCCATTCAGCGGCAGCAGGAACAATGTCTCCGCATCGCGGGGATGCGCCGCCGCCGGAAATCCAAATGACGACGGCAAGCCTGCCTCGATGCTTTCCCAATGCGCGGCGCCGTCGTCGCTGCGATACATGCCGCAATGGTTCTGCTGATACAGCCGGTCCGGCATGCCCGGCGCCATCACCAGGCAATGCACGCACTGGCCGTATTCGGGATAGCGTTGCTCCTCCGGCAGGTAATCACAGCGCGTCCCCTGGTTGCGCGTTTCCCAGTGCGCCCCGCCGTCCGCGGTATGAAACACGCCAACCGACGAGATCCCTACCCAGATCTGCTGCGCATCCGCCGGATGCGGCACCAGCGAATGCAGGATCAGCCCGCCGCCGCCCGGCTGCCAGTTCGGGCGCGAGGGGTGCTGGCGCAGCCCCGCCACATGCTGCCACGTGGCGCCGCCATCGCCGCTGCGGAACAAACCGGCCGGTTCAACGCCGGCATAAAGCGCACCACCCGACGAGGCGAGACTCCATACCGACTTGATGGGTTGCTCGCCCGCCGCATAGGCAAGGCCTTCGCTGAAATGCGTCCAGGTCTCACCGAGATCGCTGGACTGCCACACCGCCGGACCGAACCATTCGTTACCGCCGCCGGCATAGATCACCCCGCCGGCTTGCTCTGCCACGACGTGATTGATTGGCCAGGTGTCGCAGAACGGACCGCGCAGTTCCCATGACCGTCGCTGCGCGTCGGCCGCCAGGATGAACGTGCCCTTCTTGGTGCCGACCAGAAGGCGGATCTGCTTTGCCATGGCCAGGCCTCCCCGCGCCGCCGCTTGACTCCGAAAGGTTGATATCAACATGATCCGGCGATGTCAAAGCGCCAGGCGCTGTCGTTCGCCGCCACTCTTCACGTGCGCGATACCTGTCTCTGCCTGCATGTCCAGCGCGCGGCACGGGCGCTGGCGCGGCGGTTCGATGACGCGCTGCGTCCGGTGGGGCTGACCAGCGGCCAGTTCTCTTTGCTGATGGCGCTGAACCGGCCTCAGCCGCCACGCATGGGTGAAGTCGCGGCCTTGCTCGCGATGGACCGCACCACGCTCACCGCCAATCTCAAGCCGCTGGAACGCCACGGCCTCGTGCGCGTCACGGTCGATGCCGCGGACAAACGCAGCCGGCGTCTGGAGCTGAGCGCGGCAGGGCGCGCGGTGCTGACTGCGGCGCTGCCGCTGTGGCAACGCACGGAAGTCGATATCGAGAATTCCGTCCCGGATGCGGATGCGTTGCGCGGAGCGCTGATGGCCCTGGCGTAACGCGCCGCGCGTCAGGTACTGCCGGCCGCCGATCTCACCAGCATCGGAGGACGGATCGCCTGCTACATCCCGCCCGGATAATTCGGCCCCCCGCCGCCCTCCGGCGTCACCCAATCGATATTCTGCTCCGGATCCTTGATATCGCACGTCTTGCAATGCACGCAGTTCTGCGCGTTGATCTGCAAGCGCGGCGCGCCTTCCTCCTCGCCGACGATCTCATAAACGCCCGCCGGGCAATAGCGCGTCTCCGGGCTGCGGTACTTGTCCCAGTTCACCGCGATCGCCAACGCCGGATCGCGCAGATGCAGATGCGGCGGCTGGTTCTCCTCGTGGTTGGTGTTGCTGATGAACACCGACGACAGCCGGTCGAAGGTCAGCACGCCATCCGGCTTCGGATACGAAATGCGTGGCGCCGTCCCCGCATCCGCCAGCGTCTCATTGTCACGGTGCCGGTTATGCAGCGTCCACGGCATCTTGCCGCGCAGCACGTAGGTATCGATGCCGGAATATGCCAGCCCGCCCCACATGCCGAACTTCGCGAATGCCGGGCGGATGTTGCGCACACCCGACAGCTCCTCCCAGACCCAGCTTCGCCGCAGCAACTGGGGATAGACGGTAAGCTCGACCGGCCCACCGGCAAGCGCGCCCGCCACCGCCTCCGCCGCCAGCATGCCCGACTTCATCGAGGTGTGCGTGCCCTTGATCTTCGGCACGTTGATGAACCCCGCCGCGTCGCCGATCAGCGCGCCGCCCGGAAACACCAGATCGGGGATCGACTGGAACCCGCCCTCATTCAGCGCCCGCGCACCGTAGCCGATGCGCCGCCCGCCCTCGAAATGCCCGCGCACCGCCGGATGCGTCTTGAAGCGCTGCATTTCCTCGAACGGCGACAGCCAGGGATTCTTGTAGTCCAGCCCGACAACGAACCCGTACGACAGCAGCCGGTCGCCGAAATGATAGAGAAACGAACCCCCATAGGTGCCGCTGTCCAGCGGCCAGCCGATCGAATGCTCTATCAGCCCCGGGCGATGGTTCTCCTCCGTGATCTCCCACAGCTCCTTGATCCCGATGGCATAGGTCTGCGGATCATGGCCCGCGCGCAGGTTGAACCGTTCGATCAGCCGCTTCGACAGCGAACCGCGGCAGCCCTCGGCAAACAGCGTGTAGCGGGCACGCAACTCCATCCCGCGCTGGAAGTTCTCGGTGGGCCGGCCATCCTTGCCGATGCCCATGTCACCGGTGGCAATCCCGGCCACCCGGCCGTCCTCTTCCAGATATTCGGCTGCCGCGAAGCCGGGATACAGCTCCACCCCCATCGCCTCCGCCTGCTGTCCCAGCCAGCGGCACACATTCCCCAGCGAGACGATGTAATTGCCGTGATTGTTCATCTGCGGCGGCGTCGGCAGCTTGTACGCTTTCTTCTCTGTCAAAAACAGAAAGCGGTCCTCCGTCGCCGGGGTTTCGAGCGGCGCGCCTTTCTCCCGCCAATCGGGGATCAGTTCGCTCAGCGCGCGGGGCTCGATGACGGCGCCCGACAGGATATGCGCGCCGATCTCACTGCCCTTCTCCACCAGGCAGACCGAGGCATCCGGCGCAAGCTGCTTCAGCCTGATCGCCGCCGCCAGCCCGGAGGGCCCCCCGCCGACGATTACGACGTCGAACTCCATTGCCTCGCGCGGGGGCAACTCCTCCGCCATATCGTCTGTCCTCCGATCGTTGCAGCGCAGCCTAGGCAGTGTGCGGGCGTTGCGCAAAACGCAAGGGGCGGGCAGGAGTGGCACATGGACGCGCTGACATTGCTGCGGCTGCATATCGAGTGGGGCGCCGACGAAGCCCTGGAGGATGCGCCCGTCGATCGTCTGCGGCCCCGGCCACTGGACGGCAATGCCGCCAACCGGCCCCCTCTCGCCCCGCGGGCGCGTGCCGGAGCGCAAACCGGCTCGCCGCTGCCTCCCGCTGGCCGTGCCGGCCCCGCGCCTGGCCCTCCGGGCAATGTCCCACCGGGCAATGTCCCACCGGGCAATGTCCCACCGGGCAACGTCCTCGCCTCGCCCGCGCTTCAGGCCGCGGCGGCCGCCGGCCAGGCGCAGAGCCTGGCGGACCTCAGGGCAGCCATTGCCGCATTCGAGGGCTGCGCGCTCCGTGACACCGCCGCCAGCCTGGTGTTCGCGGCCGGCGACCCCAATGCCAGCCTGCTGCTGATCGGCGATCCGCCCGGCGAGGCCGAAGACCGCAGCGGCACACCCTTCGCCGGCCCGGACGGCGCATTGCTCGACCGCATGCTTGCCAGCATCGGCCTTTCCCGGGACAGCCTGCTGCTGACGCCGCTCATCCCCTGGCGTCCGCCGGGTGGCCGGCCGCCCAATGCAGGCGAGATCGCCGTCTGCCTGCCGTTCCTCCACCGCCTGATCATGCTCTCCGCCCCTTCCAGGCTGGTAATCGCGGGCGCGCTGGCCGCCCGCACGCTGTTGGGTGCTCCGCGCCGCCGTTCCGCCCCCGCATGGATCGAGCTCACCGTGCCAGGCGCAAGCATTCCGATCCCCGCCTTGGCGCTCCCCGGCCCGGCCATGATTGCGCGCACGCCCGCTGCCCGCCGCGATGCCTGGGCGGCGCTGCGCTTGCTCCGGCGCACCCTGGACACCGAACTCGCTAAAAGTTGAGCCGATTTCCGCGCGCCCAACCACCTGATTCGCCAGCATTTGCGCCAAATCATGAGACAATTCTCATTTGCTTGGGTTGTCGTCTCAAGCTTGCGCCTGTAGCGACCTCGGCATGCGAGGGGTCTACGTCACGCCCGCCCGTCTGCCTCGGGCCAAGGCGTTCTTCGCCGGGGTTGCAATTCTAGCTGGGAGCTTTGCCCCGGCCGCAGGCGCAAACCAGGCAACGGCCAACGACGAAACCGCCATGGCCGTCCCACGGCTGGCACCACCCGACGGCAACGCCAGCGTGGCGCTGCCGCAGCCGCTCAATCCAAGTGATGCCGCCTTGACCCGCCAGGCCTTCGCCCAGCAGGCGCGCGGCGATCTGGCCGGCGCCGACCAGACGATCGTCAGGCTGCAAAGCGACCTGTTGCTCGGGCCGCTGGAAGCACAGCGTTATCTCGGGCGTTTTCACCATGCCACGGCCGCCGAACTGACCGCCTGGCTGCAGCGTTTCGCCGCACAGCCGGATGCCGCGTCGATCCGTGCGCTGCTGCTGCACCGGGTGCCCGCCGGCACGATCGTGCCGCCGCTGGCGTCCGCCGCGCCACCGCCGTCGCAACGGCCGCCCGCAGCCCTGCCGTTGCCGGGTGACGTCGATCCGTCGCCACTGCCGCGCCAGCCGGCGCTGGAACGGGCAATCGCCATTAACATGGCACACGGCGATACGGCCGCGGCGCTCCACCTGATCGACGGCCGCAAGGCACTCGCCCCCGCTTACGCCTCATTGCTGCGCGGCGAAGTCGCCCGCGACTTGTTCATCCGCGACGACGACGCACGAGCCGTAAGCGTGGCACAGCAGGCCGACCGCGCGGCCTCGCCCGGCCGGGATGTCGGGCTGGCCGCTTATATCGGCGGCCTCGCCGCCTGGCGTCTTGGCAAGCCGGGCGAGGCACGCCGCTTGTTCATCACTGCCGCCGAGGCCCCGATCGCACCGCGATCGCAGCGGGCAGCCGCGGCGTTCTGGAGCGCACGCGCCGCCAGCCGCGAACATGATCCCGCGGATGCCGCGCGCTGGCTGCACCGAGCCGCAGAGCAACGCACGACACTGCATGGCTTGCTGGCGCGCCGATTGCTCGGCCTGCCGACCGGCATCGTGCCAAGCGGCGCGCTGCTGTCGCAGGCCGACGTCGATGCCATCGCCGCGACCGACGCCGGCCAGCGCGCCTTCGCGCTCTTGCAGGTCGACCAGCCGGAGCGCGCCGCAGCCGAATTGCTTGGCCTGTGGCCCAGCGTCAGCGACGACCCGCCGCTGCGCCGCGCATTATTGCTCGTGGCGGCAGGAGTCGGGCTCACCGACTGCGCTGCGAGGCTCGCGGCATGGACCGAAGCAACCGATCCCGCGGCAGGCGATCTGGCAGAGCAATTCGCCCTGCCGCAGCTTCGTCCCGCCGGCGGGTTCAGCGTCGATCCGGCACTGGTCTACGCACTCACCCGTGTCGAATCGAATTTCGACGCCACCGCGGTGTCGGCCGCCGGCGCACGCGGGCTGATGCAGCTCATGCCGACCACGGCCCACTATATCGATACCAGCGCGAGCCGCGTTATTCGGCTGCACGATCCGTCGGTGAACCTCGAACTCGGCCAGCGCTATTTGCTCTTCCTCGCGACACAGGAATCGATTGGCGACAACCTGCTGCGATTGCTCGCGAGTTATAACGACGGGCCGAACGGCTATCTGCACTGGGCTGGCGCACTCCACGACGACAACGATCCGCTGTTGTTCCTCGAAGCAATTCCCAATGACGAGACGCGCCGTTTCGTCGAACGCACGCTCACGTTTTCGTGGATCTATGCCGCCCGGCTGCATGTGCCGGCGCCCAGCCTGGATGAAATGGCCGCCGGCCGGTTCCCGCGCTTCACGCCGCTCGCCTCCCGGCGCAAAATAGCCGAGGCGTGGCTGCACTGATCCTGCCGCCGCGCAGGGCAGCGGGCAGGAGGCGATATCATGGCGCGCATCGACGAAAGCCGGCCATTCCTGGCGGTGAACATTGCCGTGCTGACCGTGTCGGATACGCGCACGGCGGCAAACGACACGTCGGGCGACGCGCTCGCCGAGCGCATCGTCAAGGCGGGCCATCGCGTCGCCGCCAGGGCGATCTCGAAGGATGACGTTGCCGCCATCGAGGATCATCTGCGCGCCTGGATCAAAGACCCCGACATCGACGTGGTGATCACCAACGGCGGCACCGGTGTCACCGGCCGCGACGTCACGCCGGAAGCGTTCGAGCATATGCTCGACAAGAAGATCGAAGGCTTCGGCGAATTGTTCCGCATGCTGAGCTATCAGAAGATCGGCACATCCACCATGCAGTCGCGCGCCATCGGCGGCGTGGCCGGCGGCACCTATTTGTTCGCGCTGCCAGGCAGCACCGGCGCGGTGAAGGATGCGTGGGACGACATTCTGGTCTCGCAGCTCGATAACCGGCATCGGCCGTGCAATCTGGTGGAGCTCATGCCGCGGCTTTTGGAACATATGAAACCCGCGGCGGAATAGGTTTCGAAATCCTGTGGCGCCGGACGGCAATGCATTGCAATCCGCCGTCACGGCTCCTCTGGCCAATCGTGTTTCGGGTAGCGTCCGCGCATGTCACGCCGCACGTCGGCCCAGGCGCCGCGCCAGAACCCGGCCAGATCGGTGGTGACCGCGACCGGCCGTCCGGCAGGCGAGAGCAATGCGAGGCGCGGCACAATTCGCCCGCCCGCCAATAGCGGCGTGCTGTCCAGCCCGAAAAAGGCCTGCGCGCGCGCCGAGGCGACCGGAGGCGATGCCGTGTAATCCACCGTCGCACGCCCCGCCGGGAGTGCCAGTTCGCGCGGCAGTTCACGGTCCAGCCGCGCGGCCAGCGCCCACGGCAGCAAGCCACGCAGAATGGCCGCCGGATCGAGCCGCGCCAAATCCGCCAGCTTGCTCATCCCAAGCAAGCATGGCGCCAGCCAGTCCGCTGCCGACGCGGCGAGCGCCGCATCCGACAGATCCGGCCAGCCCGCCTCTTGCTCCAGGGCGCGCATGAGCGATACGCGCGCCTGCAACTGACGCGCGGCATCCGTCCAGGGCAGCGCCGCCAGGCCATCGGCCGCCGCGGCGGCGGCAAGAGCCGCGGCAATCGCGGCAGGATCCGCCGGCACCGTACGGTCGGTCAGCACCAGCGCACCCAGGCGCCGGCGGCGCCGCGACAGCACCGCGCCGGAAACGGGATCGAAGCCGCTTTCCACCGTCTCGGTCACTCGCGCCGCCAGCACCGCAGGCAGCGCGTCGGGATCCAGCGTCGCCGCCAGACGGATACGGGACGAGGCCTTCAGTTCCAGCGCGCCGGCCACCAACAATCCGGCATTCGCCAGCTTGTCGGTGCGCGGCAGGCGAGCGCCGCCGCCGCCCGACAGACGGAACGACCCAGGCTCGCCACGCCGCTGCGCTATCCGGTCGGGAAAGGCTGCCGCGAGCAATTTCCCCGCATCACCCTCAGCCGGGATTTCGCCGCGCTGGCCCAGGCGCCGCCGGTACTGGCGCGCCGCCTGGCGAATGCGAGCCACGGCACCGCGGTCGGCGGCCGGGTCGCCCTCGGCAATCGCGGCGAGGCGAAGGGAAATATCGGCGGGAGCCTCCGGTGCGCGCAACGGGTCGCGCTCCTCCAGCAAGGCGGCAAGATTGGCCGCCAGCGCCGCCTCGGCCGGCGTTTCGGCAGCCAGCAGCAGGGCTCCCAGCCGCGGATGCGCGCCCAGCATGGCAAGCCGCCGGCCGGCATCGGTGATCCGCCCCTCGGCGTCCAATGCACCGAGCTCCGCCAGCAGCGCCCGCGCCGCGGCGACTGCCCCTGCCGGCGGAGGATCCTGGAATGGCAGGTCACCCGGCGCGGCACCCCAGGCGGCGCAATCCAGTACCAGCGACGACAACTCGGCTTCGAGGATTTCCGGCCGGTCATAGGGAGGCAGGCCGCGGTGCTGCGCTGGGGTCCACAGCCGGATTGCCACGCCCGGCCCCTCGCGCCCGGCACGGCCAGCACGTTGCTCTGCCGCCGCGCGCGAGATGCGCAGCGTCGCCAGCCGGGTCAGCCCGGTCCCGGCGTCGAGCCGCGGCGTGCGGCGAAAACCGCCGTCCACGACAATGCGCACCCCAGGCACGGTGAGCGACGTCTCGGCGATCGAAGTCGCCAGCACGACACGGCGCGTCTCGGCCGGGCGCAGCGCGCGGTCTTGCGCCTCGGGCGGCAATTCGCCGTGCAGCGGCAAAACCAGGGCGCCGCAGCCGCGCAGAGCATTTTCGGCGCGGCGGATCTCCGCCATGCCGGGAAGGAAGGCCAGCACATCGCCCGCTTGCTCTGCCAGCGCCGCACGAACGGCACGAGCCACCGCCTCGGGCAAATCGCGCGGGTTCTGAATGTCACGGGCGGCGTGGCCCACCGTGACCGGAAACATCAGGCCGGTACTTTCCACGACCGCAGCACGCATCAGTTCCGCCAGGCGTGCGCCGTCGGCGGTGGCGGACATTGCAAGCAGCCGCAGCTCCGGCCGCAGCACCGTCTGCAGATCGAGGCAGAGCGCCAGCGCCAGGTCGGATTCCAGCGAGCGTTCGTGGACTTCGTCCAGAATCACCGCGGCGACGCCGTCCAGGCCAGGATCGGATTGCAGGCGCCGGACCAGCAAGCCCTCGGTGACGACCTCGACCCGGGTCTCGGGCGAGACCGCCGCGTCGAGCCGGGTGCGGTAGCCGACGGTGCGGCCGACCGGCTCGCCAAGCAGACTGGCCATGCGGGACGCGGCTGCCCTGGTGGCGAGGCGGCGGGGTTCCAGTACCAGGATCTTCCCCCCGCCGCGCCAGGGCGCGTCCAGCAGGTCGAGTGGCACCAGAGTGGTCTTGCCTGCCCCGGGCGGCGCCACCAGCACGGCATTGCGGCCGGCGGCGAGGTGATCGCGAAGGGCGGGCAAGGCCTCGGTGACGGGCAGGTCGGGCAGTGGCGGCATGCTGTGATTTGGCGCAAGGCGGGGCGGGTTGTCATGCCAGACGGCAGTGATTGCTCTGTCGACGCATGAAGGGAGACGGTGGGTTGACACCGAACGTTAGAATAACTACCTTCTCACGCGGTAATACTGCAGGCTGGCATGCCGGCCGCGACCACGCAGTTCCGATAACGAAAGTCTGTCAGCATGTCCCGCAATACGTCGCTTACCCTTGGCGATCACTTTGCCGACTTTGTCGACCGGCAGGTTGCGTGCGGCCGTTACGGCCCTGCCAGCGAGGTGGTTCGTGCCGGCCTCCGCTTGCTCGAGGAGCAGGAGACGCGGTTGGCCGAATTGCAGGCCGCGCTGATCGAAGGGGAAGCGAGCGGCGCGGCGCGCCCCCTGGACGTTGAGGGATTTCTGAAGTCTCAACGTCCGCTTTGAAACCGTCCCTCACCCGCTCACCCTTGCAGAGCATCAGAAAAGGCACCCGCCGCGCAAATTCGATGCCCGCCCGACGCAGTTCATGCACAGGCATTGTTCATAGACGGCTTAAGGCAAGTCAGGGCCCGTATTACGGAGCACTTCGATCGCCAGTCCGATGGCTCGTCCGGTGAGTGCCTCGGCAGAAGCGTGTGGGACTCCGTGTTCCCAGTGGCCTCCGCGCTTTCTCCGTGCGAAGCAAGAATAAATTGTCAACGCACGGGCCGTGGGTGGGAGGGCGCATGGCGCGCCGTGCCGCGGGCCGTCACACATCGTGCGATGGTACGAATCGTTGCATTTCTGATTCGCACGGAGCCAGCGCGGAGGACCACGGCGAACACGGAGGGAATGCTCCGCACGGCCGGTGGACGGAACCCGCAGCCAGGAGCCTGAGCGCCGAGTTCATTCGCCCCGGATACTCTCGCTACAACGTCGGATCACACGTACAACTCTTTTCGCCACCACACACGCGGCGGTATTGAAATCGTACGCATCCTGCATCAACGATGGATTTCGCGCCTTACCCGCCAGCCCTTAGCACCGCCAGATCGCAGCCCTCATCCGCCTGCAACACTTGCTCGGCCACGATGCGGTCCCACCCCCGCCGCGGCTTCTCCGGCGCCCGCCACGCGGCCCGCCGCTGCGCCAGCACCGCCTCGTCCACCAGCAGATCGAGCGAGCGGCGCGCCACCGACATGCGGATGCGGTCGCCGCTTTCCACCAGCGCGAGCGGCCCGCCCGCCGCGGCCTCCGGCGTGATGTGCAGCACGATGGTGCCGAACGCGGTGCCCGACATCCGGCAGTCGCTCATCCGCACCATGTCCTTCACGCCTGCCCGGGCCAGCTTCGAGGGGATCGGCAGGTAGCCCGCCTCCGGCATCCCCGCCGGGGTCAGCGGACCGGCATTCTTCAGCACCATGATGTCGTCCGCCGTTACGTCCAGCGCCGGATCGTCGACCCGGTTCGCGAGATCCTCCAGCCCGTCGAAGACCACCGCACGGGCTTCGATTTCGAACAACGACGGCGTGGCGGCGGAACGCTTCACGATCGCGCCGCGCGGCGCCAGCGAGCCGAACAATGCGACCAGGCCGCCGACCGGCGATACCGGCTCGGCGCGGGCGCGGATGTAGCGGCGGTCGACGAAGGCCGGTTCGGCGAGACGATCGCCCAGCGCCACGCCGGTCACGTCGCGGACGCCAAGGTCCAGCAGGTCGCGCAGTTCCCACAGCAGCGCGGGCATGCCGCCGGCGGCATGGAAATCCTCCATGTAGCCCTCGCCGGTGGGTTTC
>Ga0335072_10013580_pt1 | contig 11594 bp, 10 predicted proteins | sample Lox_Sample_21_FD_206725 | JGI IMG/M metagenome (GOLD analysis project Ga0335072, IMG submission 206725) | Soil microbial communities from Loxahatchee National Wildlife Refuge, Florida, United States - Lox_Sample_2.1 | ecosystem: Environmental > Terrestrial > Soil > Wetlands | place: USA...
CCCCGAGGAGATCCTGGACGTCATCGCCGATTTCGAAGCGATGCCCGAATGGTCTGGACCTCACCAGAGCGCGGAAATCCTCGAGACCGGAGATGACGGGCGGCCCAGCCAAGTCAAGATGAAGGTCAAAACGGCAGGCATCACCGACGAACAGGTGGTGGCCTATTCGTGGAGCGGCAACGAGGTGAGCTGGACGCTGGTCAGTTCCGCACAGCAAAAGTCGCAGGACGGCAAGTACATCCTGGTACCCAAGGGGGACAACACGCTGGTCAAGTTCGAGGTCACTGTCGACCCGAATGTTCCGCTGCCCGGCTTCGTGCTCAAGCGCGCGGTCAAGGGGTCGATGGATGCCGCTACCCAGGAGCTGCGAAAGCGGGTGCTTCAGGTCAAGAAGGGTAGCTAGTCACGGTGACGCCCGGTGGGCCCCTGGCCGGGGTGAGGGTGATCGAACTCGGCGGCATCGGACCGGGGCCGCATGCGGGGATGGTGCTCGCCGATCTGGGCGCCGACGTGGTGCGGGTCCGCCGTCCCGGTGGACTCACGATGCCGGCCGAAGACCGCGACTTGCTGCACCGGGGGAAACGGATCGTCGATCTCGACGTCAAGACGCAGCCGGGCACGCTGCTGCAGCTGGCCGCCAAGGCCGACGTGCTGCTGGATTGTTTCCGGCCAGGCACCTGCGAACGATTAGGCATCGGGCCCGACGACTGCGCGGCGATCAATCCGCGATTGATCTTCGCGCGGATCACCGGCTGGGGGCAGGATGGGCCGCTGGCCCCGACGGCCGGGCACGACATCAACTATCTGTCGCAGACCGGTGCGCTGTCGGCACTCGGCTACGCCGACCGGCCGCCGATACCGCCGCTGAATCTGGTTGCCGACTTCGGCGGCGGCTCGATGCTGGTGCTGCTGGGCATCGCGGTCGCGTTGTATGAGCGCGAACGTTCCGGCAAGGGTCAGGTCGTCGATGCCGCGATGGTCGACGGGGTCAGCGTGCTCGCCCAGATGATGTGGACGATGAAGTCGACCGGTGCGTTGCGCGATCAGCGCGAATCGTTCCTGCTCGACGGCGGCGCCCCGTTCTACCGCTGTTATGAGACCTCCGACGGCAAGTACATGGCCGTCGGAGCCATCGAGCCGCAGTTCTTCGCGGCATTGCTGGACGGGCTCGGCCTGACATCCGACGAGGTGCCCGGCCAGCTCGACATCGGTTCATATCCACGGATGTACGACGTCTTCGCCGAGCGGTTCGCGAGCCGGACCCGCGACGAGTGGACACAGGTTTTCGCGGGCACCGATGCCTGCGTCACGCCGGTTTTGACATGGAGTGAGGCCGCGACCAACGATCATTTGAACGCACGATCGACGGTGATCACCGCCCACGGCGTCGACCAAGCCGCGCCCGCGCCGCGGTTTTCCCGCACGCCGGCTCCGCCGGTCGGCCCGCCGCCGCCGGCAACCACACCTGTTGCCGAAATCGGCTGGTAGCTAGGTATTTACGCCGAACACCACCCGAGCAGATGACGCTAGGGTTAGGTTGATCTGAGTGGCCGTAAAAGCATCACGAGAATTTGTCGTCGACGCGTCGCCAGAAGTGGTCATGGAGGCGCTGACAGATGTCGGCGTCCTTTCAACGTGGTCGCCGCTACACAAACACATCGAAGTGATAGACCGTTATCCCGACGGTCTACCTCACCACGTCGAGGCCACGATCAAGATTCTGGGACTCGTCGACAAAGAGATCCTGGAATACCACTGGGGCCCCGACTGGGTTGTCTATGACGCCAAGGGGACCTCCCAGCAGCATGGGCAGCACGTCGAGTACAACCTCAAGCCCGAGGGTATCGACAAGACGCGAGTGCGTTTCGACATCACCGTCGAACCCGCGGGGCCCGTACCCGCGTTCCTTGTCCGGCGGTCGAGCGAAAGAGTCCTCGACGCCGCGATGGAGGGGCTGAGCGAGCTAGTGGTGGGCGGCCGGGATTCGGGCAAGACAACATAATTAGTCTTTGTCGGGTCCGAAACGGGTCGCGATTGCTAATTTGTTAGCAGTGGCCGTTCAAGCATCGTCGGAAATTGTTATCGACGCGCCCGCAGATGTCATCATCGATGCGCTCGCCGACATGGACACTGTGCCGTCGTGGTCTGCGGTGCACAAGAAGGTTGAGGTCGTCGACTCCTATCCCGACGGGCGACCGCACCACGTGAAGGTCACGATAAGAGTGATGGGCATCTTCGACACGCAGTTTCTCGAGTACCACTGGGGGCCGGACTGGATGGTATGGGATGCCAAAAAGACCTTCCACCAACATGGCCAGCACGGTGAGTACAACCTGACCCGCGAGGGTTACGACAAGACTCTCGTGCGATTCGGCATCACCGTCGAACCGTCAGCACCACTGCCCGAGTTTGTGATCAGCCGGGCCCGCAAGAAGATCCTGCACGCCGCGCTGGAGGGACTGCGGAACCACGTCATGGGTGCCGACGGTTCAAGCCAGATCAAATAGCCGGCCGGTCAGGCAAGTGCCGACAGCCTTTTGATCGCCTCATCGAGGGTGTCATCGCGTTTGCAGAAGGTGAAGCGCACCAAGTGATTCCACACCTTGGCTTGCTCTGAGGCATATGGCGCCGCGGGATCGCAGAATGCCGACATCGGGATGGCGGCCACTCCGACCTTTTCCGGTAACGCCGCGCAGAACGCCGTGCTGTCGTCACAGCCGAGCGGACGCGGATCGGCGCACAGGAAGTAACTGCCGTAGCTGTCGTGTACCGCGAAGCCGATCTCGCTCAGCCCCGACGCCAGCCGATCACGTCTGGCCTGCAACGAGCTGCGAAGTTCGGCCACCCATGCGTCCTCGGTGTCCAGCGCAAGGGCCACCGCGGGTTGGAACGGCGCACCGCCGACGTAGGTCAGATATTGTTTGGCCGCACGCACCCCGGCGATGAGTTCCGCTGGACCGCAGGCCCATCCGACCTTCCAGCCGGTGCAGTTGAACATCTTGGCGGCGCTGGAGATGGTGATGGTGCGCTCGGCCATGCCGTCGAACCCCGCCAGCGGCAGGTGGCGACGGCCGTCGAAAACCAGGTGCTCGTAGACCTCGTCGGTGATCACCAAAAGATCGGCTGCCACCGCGATCCCGGCAACCGCCGCCAGCTCGGCCTCGCTCAGGACCGCGCCGGTTGGGTTGTGCGGCGAGTTGATGATCATCGCGCGGGTCTGAGGTGTCAGCGCGCGCCGCATTGCGTCGGTGTCCAGACCGAAGCCGCGGCCGTCGGGGACCATCGGCACGGCCAGCCGGTGTGCGCCGGCCATCGCCACCACCGGCGAGTAGGAGTCATAGAAGGGCTCGATCAACAGCACTTCCGAGCCCGGCTCGACCAGCCCGATGACCGCCGCCGCGATCGCCTCGGTGGCCCCGACGGTCACCAGTACCTCGGTGTCGGCGTCGTACTCGATGCCGAAATGTCGCTTGCGGTGGGCGGCGATGGCCTGGCGCAGCGGCGCGATGCCTATCCCCGGCGGGTACTGGTTGGCGCCATCGGCGATGGCGTCTTGCGCGGCCTTCAGCACTGCCGGGGGCCCGTCCTCATCGGGAAAGCCCTGACCAAGATTCACCGCGCCGATCCGCGCGGCCAGCGCCGACATTTCGGCGAACACCGTGGTCGCGTACGGCCTCAGTCGCGACACCGTCATGGTGGTCGAGCCTAGCTTCAGCCTCCATCGTGACTGCAGCGTCACGCTCGACACCGCTCGTGACTGCAGCGTCACGTTCGGCTGGTTGAGCAGTGCAGACTTGCCCAACCAACAGGTTGGACGGGGCCCCCTGTTAGGGTGCTGGTACGGATCCGAACCCTATTTGGTGAACAGGAAGTCGACATGTCCGAAGAAGCCTTTGTCTATGAGGCCATCCGCACTCCGCGCGGTAAGCAGAAGAACGGATCGTTGCACGAGGTCAAGCCGCTGAGCCTGGTCATCGGCCTGATCGACGAGTTGCGCAGGCGCAACCCCGACCTCGACGAGAACCTGATCAGCGACGTCATCCTGGGGTGCGTCTCGCCGGTCGGTGACCAGGGTGGCGACATCGCCCGCGCCGCGGTGCTGGCCTCCGGCATGCCCGTCACCTCCGGTGGCGTGCAGCTCAACCGGTTCTGCGCGTCGGGCCTGGAGGCGGTGAACACCGCCGCGCAGAAGGTGCGCTCTGGGTGGGATGACATGGTTCTGGCCGGCGGCGTGGAGTCGATGAGCCGGGTGCCGATGGGCTCCGACGGCGGCGCCATGGGGCTGGACCCGGCTACCAACTACGAGGTCATGTTCGTCCCGCAGGGCATCGGCGCCGACCTGATCGCCACCATCGAGGGCTTCTCCCGTGAGGACGTCGACGCCTACGCATTGCGCAGCCAGGAGAAGGCCGCCGAGGCATGGTCGGGTGGCTACTTCGCCAAGTCCGTGGTGCCGGTCCGCGACCAGAACGACCTGCTGATTCTGGACCACGACGAGCACATGCGCGCCGACACCACCATCGAGGGCCTGTCCAAGCTGAAGCCGGCCTTCGAGGGCCTTGCGGCGATGGGCGGCTTCGATGACGTCGCCCTGCAGAAGTACCACTGGGTGGAGAAGATCAACCACGTACACACCGGCGGCAACAGCTCAGGGATTGTTGACGGCGCAGCGCTGGTCATGATCGGATCCGAGGCCGCCGGCAAGTCGCAGGGCCTGACGCCGCGGGCCCGCATCGTTGCCACCGCCACCAGCGGGGCCGACCCGGTGATCATGTTGACCGGACCGACCCCCGCCACCCGCAAGGTGCTTGACCGCGCCGGCCTGACCGTTGACGACATCGACCTCTTCGAGCTCAACGAGGCGTTCGCCTCGGTGGTGCTGAAGTTCCAGAAGGACCTGAACATTCCCGACGAGAAGCTCAACGTCAACGGCGGCGCGATTGCGATGGGGCACCCGCTGGGCGCCACCGGCGCGATGATCCTGGGCACCATGGTCGACGAGCTGGAGCGCCGCAACGCCCGGCGCGCATTGGTAACGCTATGTATCGGTGGCGGCATGGGTGTCGCGACGATCATCGAGAGGGTTTAAGCGCATGCCTGAGAACACCATTCAGTGGGACAAGGATGCCGACGGCATCGTCACGCTGACCATGGACGACCCGTCCGGGTCGGCCAACGTCATGAACGAGGCCTACATCGAGTCGATGGGCAAGGCCGTGGATCGCATTGTCGCGGAGAAGGATTCGATCACCGGAGTGGTGATCACCAGCGCCAAGAAGACGTTCTTCGCCGGCGGTGATCTCACCGCGATGATCAAGGTCGGCCCGGAAGACGCCGGGCAGTTCTTCGACATGGTGGAGACCGTCAAGAAGCAGCTGCGCACGCTGGAGACGCTGGGCAAGCCGGTCGTCGCCGCCATCAACGGCGCCGCACTCGGCGGCGGCCTGGAGATCGCGCTGGCGTGTCATCACCGCATCGCCGCCGACGCAAAGGGCAGCCAGCTCGGAGTGCCCGAGGTGACGCTGGGTCTGTTGCCCGGCGGCGGCGGAGTGACCCGCACCGTGCGGATGTTCGGCATCCAGAACGCGTTCGTCAACATCCTGTCGCAGGGCACCCGGTTCAAGCCGGCCAAGGCCAAGGAGATCGGACTGGTCGACGAGGTGCTGCCGACGGTCGAGGAGTTGGTCCCGGCGGCCAAGGCGTGGATCAAGGCCAACCCGGATTCCCACGAACAGCCTTGGGACAAAAAGGGTTACAAGATGCCCGGCGGCACTCCGTCGTCACCGGGGCTCGCGGCCATCCTGCCGTCGTTCCCATCGCTGCTGCGCAAGCAACTCAAGGGCGCGCCGATGCCGGCGCCGAAGGCCATCTTGTCCGCCGCGGTCGAGGGCGCACAGGTCGACTTCGACACCGCCAGCCGCATCGAGAGCCGCTACTTCGCGCAGCTGGTCACCGGCCAGGTTGCCAAGAACATGATTCAGGCCTTCTTCTTTGATCTGCAGACCATCAACGGCGGGGGCTCGCGGCCCGACGGCATTGGCAAGACCCCGATCCACAAGATCGGCGTGCTGGGCGCCGGCATGATGGGCGCGGGCATCGCCTACGTCTCGGCCAAGGCGGGCTTCGACGTGGTGCTCAAGGATGTCAGCCTCGAGGCGGCGCAGAAGGGCAAGGGCTACTCCGAGAAGCTGGAGGCCAAGGCGCTGGAGCGGGGCCGCACCACCGAGGAGAAGTCAAGGGCCCTGCTGGACAGGATCACTCCGACGGGTGATGCCGCCGACCTCAAGGGTGTCGACTTCGTCATCGAGGCCGTTTTCGAGAACCAGGACCTCAAGCACAAGGTGTTCCAGGAGATCGAGGACATCGTCGAGCCCAATGCCCTGCTGGGGTCCAACACTTCCACCCTGCCCATCACCGGTCTGGCGACCGGCGTCAAGCGGCAGGAGGACTTCGTCGGGATCCACTTCTTCTCGCCGGTCGACAAGATGCCGCTGGTTGAGATCATCAAGGGCGAGAAGACATCTGACGAGGCACTGGCCCGCGTGTTCGACTACACCCTGGCCATCGGCAAGACCCCGATCGTCGTCAACGACAGCCGCGGGTTCTTCACCTCCCGCGTCATCGGCACCTTCGTCAACGAGGCGCTGGCGATGCTGGGCGAGGGCGTGGAGCCGACCAGCATCGAGCAGGCCGGTTCGCAGGCCGGTTACCCGGCTCCGCCACTGCAGCTGTCCGACGAGCTCAACCTGGAGCTGATGCACAAGATCGCCGTCGCCACCCGCAGGGGTGTCGAGGACGCCGGCGGCACCTACGAGCCGCACCCGGCAGAAGCCGTCGTCGAGAAGATGATCGAGATCGGACGGCCCAGCCGCCTGAAGGGCGCCGGGTTCTACGAGTACGCCGACGGCAAGCGCACCCGGCTGTGGCCGGGGCTGCGCGAGACGTTCAAGTCCGGCTCGTCGGAGCCTCCATTGCAGGACATGATCGACCGGATGCTATTCGCCGAGGCGCTGGAAACCCAGAAGTGCCTCGACGAGGGTGTGCTGACGTCGACGGCCGACGCCAACATCGGCTCGATCATGGGTATCGGGTTCCCGCCGTGGACCGGCGGTAGCGCGCAATTCATCAAGGGCTACCAGGGCCCGGCCGGTACGGGCAAGGAAGCATTCGTCGCCCGCGCCCGCGAACTGGCGGCCAAGTACGGCGACCGGTTCCTACCGCCGGACTCGCTGAAGTAGAGGTCTAGGGCTGGCGCTCTAGCACGTAGCTACGCGCGGTGAATCGCGCCGCGAACCTATTACCTGCTGTCCACCGCGGTTCATCCGCCGCCGAAACTAGCGCCCAGGTGGGCGTAAATCGGCGCTCGATCTCGGTTTGAGCGACTCCCGCCGGTCCGAAACGACCACTGGGTTTGAAGGCGATCATCAACAGCCGTGCGCCTGGCGCGGCCGCCGCGCTGATCTCTTTGATGTAGCGATCGCGATCGCCGTCGCTCATGCCGTGGAAGCAGCCGTTGTCCACGACCACCTGGAAGGGCCCATTGATTCCGGCCTGACGCAAGTGCGTGACGTCTGCATGGACGAAGTTGACGTTTGCGTTCGCGGCGCTGGCCTTGGTGCGTGCCTTATCGAGCGCCTTCGGTGTGAAGTCGACTCCGGTGACTTGCCATCCGTGCTGGGCCAGATAGATCGACGAATCTCCGGTGCCGCACCCGACGTCGAGTGCCGATCTTGGCGGCGGTGTGTCGGTTCCCTCGACGAGTTCACGCAGCATCGCCGAAACCGGATGACCGTCCCACGGAGTAAATCCGATCGCGTAGAAAACCCGAAACAATAAGTGTCGCGAAGCCATAACTCACGGTATTCTCGCCGGCCGTCAGCCGGCCACCGGGGTGCTGTACTCCTTGTACTGCATCGAGTCGTAGAGCCGCACGCCTTTGGTGTTGAGCCTGGCTACGGCCTTCGTCAGCCCGGCGGGCAACATCGAGATCAGTTGTGCGGCACGGGTCAGCGCCCAAACTCCGGCTCTCGAGCTCGGAACGATGCTCTTCGCGATTCCGCGCGCCATGGCACGGCTGCGACGCACCGGCTCACCCATCTCGCGTTCGTAAGCCGCAAACGCACGCGCGTAGTCTCCGTTCGCCTCTGCAAGTTCACCGGCGAGCACGTATGCGCCCAGCACCGCGATGCTGGTGCTGCCGCCGACCGCGGGCCCCGGGCAGTAGCCGGCGTCACCGACCAGCGTGACCCGCCCGCGCGACCAGCTGCCCAGCTGCAACTGGGTGATCGAGTCGAAGTAGAACGTCGGCGAGCGGTCGAGCTCGTCGAGCCAGCCGTCCACCGTTGCCTGCATCCCGGCAAACGCTTCTCGCAGTAATTCCTTCTGCCGCACCACATCTCGGTAGTGGTATTGAAGTTCGTCCTTGCTTTTGAACATGAACAACACACGTGCGTCATCCAAGGGCTGGGCCGTGTAGATCCCTGCGAGGCGGCCGGCGCCGACGTGAACGACCATCTCTCCACTGCGCGCAAGCGTTTTTGGCACCGACTGCACCGCCAGGTACCCGCCGAGGAACTGCGCCCGTCCTGCGTCCTCGCCGAAGACTAGGCGCCGCACGTTCGAGTGCAACCCGTCGGCGCCGACCACAACGTCGTAGTTGCGTGGCGCCGCGTGCTCGAAGGTCACCTCGCCGTCGAGGGAGATGGAAGTGATCGAGTCGCCGAAGATGTACTCGACGTCGTCGCGGCCGGCGTCGTAGTAGGCCTCGCTGAGATCGTCCCGCATGATCTCCACATGCCGGTCGGATATGCCCCCGACCACCTTAGTGAGGTCGACGCGAGCCGGTCGCCGTGCGCCCTCGCGGTACATCGTCAACGCGTCGGTCCCGGTGGCCAACGCCTCGATTGTCGGCAGCACCCCCATCTTTTCCGAGATCTCCATGGCCGGCCGGAAAAGGTCAACCGCGTGACCGCCGGTCTTCCGCAATGCAGGTGCGCGCTCGACGATGGTGACGTCGAACCCGTACCGGGTGAGCCAGTACGCCAGCACCGGGCCGGAGATGCTGGCCCCGGAGATGAGAATTCGCATGACGACCCTCCCTGACCTCAGCAAGTTAGGTAAGCCTAACATGAGCAACTTACCTATCGGTAGGTCAGAGAATTACGCGCCTGCGCCGTTCGCGGTGCTCTGGTCCCGGGCGTTCTGGGTGAAGATGTCGCCGGAGCTCGGGTTGTTGACGTCGTCGTCGTTGACGGCGATCACGTGACCGCCGAACAGCGTGAACGCCGCGACAGCCGGGCCCCGGCGAACGTCACCCGCATCAGTCGGATTTGCCGACGCCGAGCGTCGGGTGGTTTGGTTTCATGCCCGATGGTTGTCATGCGTCATATTTACGGCGCGGTTGTCAGCGGCCGCTGAGCGAGAGTTATCCACAGCGTGAGGCGATGGCGGGACCGGCGCTAGAGTCGCTAGCTATGCGCTTTGGTCTCTTCATTCCGCAAGGCTGGCGAATGGATTTGGTCGGCATCGATCCCGAGAAGCACTGGGCGGTGATGCGCGATCTGGCTACCTACGCCGATAACAGCGCATGGGACTCGTTGTGGGTATACGACCACTTCCACACCGTGCCGTTGCCGTCGGGCGAAGCCACCCATGAGGCGTGGTCGCTGATGGCGGCATACGCGGCGACCACGTCGCGCATCAAGCTCGGCCAGATGTGCACGGCGATGAGCTATCGCAATCCGGTGTATTTGGCCAAGGTGGCAGCGACCGCCGACATCATCTCCGGTGGCCGCATCCAGATGGGTATCGGCGGCGGCTGGTACGAACATGAATGGCGCGCTTACGGTTACGGCTTCCCGTCGGCCGGGGTGCGGCTGGGCCGGCTGGACGAAGGCGTGCAGATCATGCGTGACGCCTGGCGAGACGGCAAGGTCAGTTTCGACGGCGAACACTACCAGGTCGATGGCGCGATCGTAGCACCGAAGCCATTGCAGGACAACGGGATTCCACTGTGGATTGCCGGCGGCGGCGAGAAGGTGACCTTGCGCATCGCCGCAAAATACGCGCAGTACACGAACTTCACGCCGGAGCCGGCGGCATTCGCCCACAAGTCGGAGGTGCTGGCGCAGCACTGCGCCAAGCTGGGCACCGACTTCGACGCCATCGTGCGTTCGACGAACTTCACCGCCCTCCTGGGTACATCGGACGCCGACGTCAAAGACCGTCAGCAGCGGGTACGCGACCGGATGGTCGACTATGTGCCCGAGGCGGTCGCGGATGCGATGCTCGCCGGTGGCAGCGGACCGGATTCGGCGACGGGCACACCGGAACAGGTGATCGAGCGCATCGCGAAGATCCGAGACCTCGGCTGCGAGTACGCGATCTGTTATTTCCCGGAGGCCGCCTACGACCGTTCGGGCATCGAACTGTTCGAACGCGAAGTGATTCCCGCGCTCAGCTAGATGTCGGTGGTCACGTATCTGGTCTTGACGGGAGGCGCGGCGAGCAGCGGTGGGAGTTCCGTCACCCGACCTTCGCCGGCACGAAATCTGCGGTACGCCTCGTCGTGCTCCACGGTTTGCCAGAGTTCGTAGATCAGCCAGTGCGCTTCGTCGTCCTGATCGACGAGCACGGTGGTACCGAGGTTCCCGTCGAACGCCCGGGTATCTTGCAGCGTCCGGCGCATAAGATCGCGCGCCGCAGGCACAGCTTCGGGTTTGAGTTTCAGTTCGAGTATCACCGTGACTGGCATAGTCGTCTCCTCTGTTGCAACGGCGATCTCAAGATAGCCCCACGAACCACACTGAACCGCCCCGGCGAGTCCGGAGACTTGCTGTTCTGAGAGCTCGGCAGGCTGCTGGGCCCGGCGTTGAGCGTACTAGGCGATTGCGTTCGCTGCTCGATGCATGACATCGCGTAGGACGGCGGAAAATTCGTCGGGTGTGTCCATGAAGGAGCCGTGGTGTCCGGGAAACGTTACGAGTTCGCAGTCGAGCCGGCTGGCCAGGATCTGTGCGACTTGGGCGTACCACGCGTTTCTGGCCAGTCCGTATTCGCTGACCCCGATAAATGATGTGGCTTCGCCGCGCCTTATCGCGCCGAGGTCCGGCAAGTAGTTGGTAACGGGCAGCAGTTCGAGTTTGACGAGAACGTCGGCGGCTTGTCGGTCACTGAGATACGGCTCTGTGCTCTCTTTGCGGTGCCCGTTCACTTCCTTAGTGGCTCTGATCATCTGCCGGACGGGTAGCTGAACGCCGAGCATAAACCGCAGTGCCGCCACCGAAGTTCCGAACCGGAAGCCGGTCGCGTACACGTTGGCAAAGAACCCCTGCCACTTGCGGGCTTGCGGGTGAAGCCGCGCCAGCGGAGCTTCATGGGCTACGACCGCTTGCACCGCTTGGCGTTGGGTCCTGGCCATGTCAAGCGCGATCACGGCCCCGCTGCTGTTGCCAAATACCACCGCCGACTGTTCGCCAGCCGCGTGCAGCACCGCCGCGGCGTCGCGGCTCTGCTGACTGATCTCGAAATTCTGGGGGTCGTTCATCGTGCTGCGCGCATTGCCGCGCCGGTCGAAGGTGATGACCTTGTATTCA
>Ga0335072_10013581_pt1 | contig 11593 bp, 7 predicted proteins | sample Lox_Sample_21_FD_206725 | JGI IMG/M metagenome (GOLD analysis project Ga0335072, IMG submission 206725) | Soil microbial communities from Loxahatchee National Wildlife Refuge, Florida, United States - Lox_Sample_2.1 | ecosystem: Environmental > Terrestrial > Soil > Wetlands | place: USA: Florida...
ACGGGAGCTCCCGCGCCCGCCCCGATTTCGAGAAGCACGGCGCGCGTCACGCCTTCGAGGCATCCCGAGGCGAGCGGCGGTGTGGTCACGCGGCCGCCGCGCACGGCGAAGATATTCGCGGCCGTGCATTCGGCCACTTCTCCGCGCTCGTTGAGCAGCACCACTTCGTCAAATCCTTCGCGCTGCGCTTCCAGCAGCGACCACATGTTGATCACCCACGACGTGACCTTGGTCCCCGCCAGCGGCGAGGCGGCATGCCGCCCGTGCTCGCGCACCGCAAGCCGCGCCGTTTCGCGGTAGGTCGGCATGTCCGAGGAACAAATGAAAAGGTCGGTCCGCGGGAAGGATTCCTCGCTCCGCCAGAATCCCACCTGGTTGAACACCACGTAGATCCGCGCGCACCCTTCCTTCACCTGGTTCGCGCGCAGCACTTCGCCCAGCTGCTTCCGCGCAATCTCTTCCTCGTAGGGGAAGGGACACTTCAACCGCTGCGCGTCCCGCTCCAGCCGCTTCCAGTGGCGCTCGAAGGCGAAGGGCACGCCTTCCAGAATCTTCATCGTCGTGAAAAGGCCGTACCCGCCCAGCAGGCCGCCCTGACCGGGCGACATCCGCGTCTGCTCCAGCGGGGCGAGCTTGTCGTTATGAAAAACGATGCGGTGAATCATTTCAGTCTCCCCCACGAAGCCTGCGAGCGCGCCGCTTCCGGAAATTCCACAACGGGTCAGCGTGACGCACAATTGTATCGCAGAAGTCCAGGCGCTATTGAGCCCGACGGGTCGCCTGTCGCCGTGAAAGCAATCGGCAGCATCCTGCGACTGATGAGACGCAAATTCCGGCCGATTCGTTTTATGAAGGTTTTGGGCGCCAACGTGCACGAGTTTCTTCGGAATGGGGCATGGGACGCCCGGGAACAATATCTCTTTGGCTTACAGAGGCTTGACTTCGATGCGTGCGCGTCCTAAATTGAAAGCTGCAGCCCGGGGGAGGAATCCCGTGAAGAACCTCGGAACGTCTTGCCTGGTCGCGATTTTGATTGCTTCAATGGCCGCGTGGCCTGCCTTTGGCGCGACCGCCCAACCCCTCGGCCTCGTCATTCAGGCTCAGGATGCTCATTTGGAGGCTGCCGTTGCGGCAGCCGGCGCCACCGTGTATCCCGGCGACGGGCTTTCCACCGATTCGGGCGGGACGCTGCGACTGAAGGTTGGCGGCGGGCAAATCTACATGCTCTCCCAGACCGGTATGCGGCTGGCTCAGGTGGATGGGTACGTTCAGGCTGATGTGGCGCGCGGCACGGTGGGATTTTCGTCCGGCTCAGCCGACAGAATGCAATTGCAGACGCCCATGGGCGTCGTTCGCGCCGCCGGCGGCAAGCCTGCCTATGGCCAGGTTTCTATCTTGAGCCCCACGCAGATGACGATCTCGGCGTTTACCGGGGATCTCGAGCTGAATTACAACGGCGACGTCCACGAAATTTCGGCGGGAAATTCCTACAGCGTTTCGCTTGAGGCCGACCCGGCTTCTTCGGCGCAGGGCCCCTCGGGCAGCGGAACCACTTCGGCGATAAACCATCACATTATCGTAAAGGTGATCGCGGCGGCCGTGGTCGGCGTCACTTCCTACATCCTTTACAAAGAGCTCTGCGAGAGCCCTTCGAAAGTCCGCTGATCGCAAGCGACGCCGCACGGCGCCATTTCAAAGCTTCCGGATTTTTCGTCCAGACACTCCCAACGGGCTAGTTCCCTGCCTTAAATGTGGCAGGAACGCAGCCCCTGCTTCTCCAGATATTTCTGGTGGTACTCCTCGGCGCGGTAGAAATCCACGGCCGGCACGACCTGCGTGACGATCGGCCGCGGAAACGCCTTCTGCTTTTCAAGGTCCGCGATGGCCTTGCGCGCTTCAGCTTCCTGTTCCGCATTGTGGAAGAAAACCGCGGAGCGGTATTGCGTCCCGACGTCGGGTCCCTGGCGGTTCAGCGTCGTCGGGTTGTGGTTCTTGAAAAAGACGTCGAGCAACTGCGGGTAAGAGACCTTTGCCGGATCGAACTCGATTTCAATGGCCTCGGCGTGGCCAGTCTTGTCGGTGCAGACCTCTTTGTACGTCGGATTCTTCGTCTGGCCTCCGGTGTAACCGACGGCCGTCGAGAGGACTCCCGGAATGTGCCGGAAGGTCTCTTCCACGCCCCAGAAGCAGCCTGCTGCGAAAGTAGCTTTTGCCATGAGTGAACTCCTGAATGTGCGGCGCCGCGGCGCCTGAGGGCCATCTTGCCACACCCGGACCAAAGGCGTCGAGGCTTGCGGTAGCTGATTAGATGCTCCAGGACTGAAAAACGACTCGGGGAAGCCTCGCCGGCATGGCCGCGAATTCCGCGAGTGATATACTTTCGCGGACGGCCATGACAAAAAATAATCCTTCTTTCCTTTGTGCATTCCTTATTCGTCCCACTCTCGTTTTTCTTGCAGTTGTTTTCTGCTTCGTCTTCCGCCCGCTCGGTGCGGGAGCGCAGAACGAACCAGCGCCGCAAAGCGGGACCGCGCAATCCGCCGCCGTCGCCCCGGACTTCTCGGAGATTCGCTGGCGGCTGATCGGGCCGTTCCGCGGCGGGCGGACGATCGCCGCCACCGGCGTGCCGGGAAAGCCGAACGAGTATTTCTTCGGCGGCGTGGCGGGAGGCGTTTGGAAGTCGGAGAACTCGGGGTTGACCTGGACGCCGGTATTCGATGCAGAACCGATTGCCTCGATCGGCGCGATCGCCGTGGCTCCGTCGGACTCGAAGGTGATTTACGCCGGAAGCGGAGAAGCGGACATGCGGTCGGATATTTCCTTTGGCGACGGAATGTACAAATCCGGCGACGGCGGCGCGACGTGGAAGAACATCGGGCTCGCGGATTCGCAGCAGATCGGGCGCGTGATTGTGGACCCGCACGATCCGAACGTAGTGCTAGTGGCGGCGCTGGGGCACGCATACGGGCCAAACGAGATGCGCGGCGTCTATCGCACGACAGACGGTGGCGCGACGTGGACAAAGGTTCTCGGAAAGGACGGCGATACGGGCGCCATCGATCTTGCCAGCGACCCGGGCAACTCGCGCGTGGTATACGCTTCGCTCTGGCAGGCGAGGAGAAATCCCTGGGCAGGATACGCGCCGGTGAGCGGTCCTGGAAGCGGGCTCTACAAATCCACGGACGGCGGAGCGACGTGGAAGCAGCTCACGGGGGGCGGATTTCCAAGCGAGCGCCTGGGAAGAATCGGGCTAGCGGTGGCTCCCGGAAACGGCGGGCGGCGCGTCTATGCGATCGTGGACGCGAAAGAGGGCGGCTTGTACCGCTCGGATGACGCCGGCGCGACCTGGAAGCGGATGTCGGCCGACAAACGAATCTGGCAGCGCGGATGGTATTTCGGAGGAGTGACGGCGGATCCGAAAAATCCTGACGTGGTCTACGTGGCGGATACGGCGCTCTACAAATCCACGGACGGCGGAGCGACATTTGACGTGTTGAAGGGCGCGCCGGGCGGAGACGATTATCACCAGCTGTGGATCGCGCCGGAGGATCCCGCGCGCATGATTCTGGCGTGCGACCAAGGCGCTTCGGTGAGCGTGGACGGCGGAGCGACGTGGAGCAGCTGGTTCAACCAGCCGACCGGGCAGTTCTATCACGTGGCGACGGACAACAAATTTCCGTACCTGGTGTACGGGCCGCAGCAGGACAGCGGGACGGCGGCGGTTTCCGCGCGAAGCGACTACGGGCAGATCACGTTTCGCGAATGGTCGCCGGTAGGAGGCGACGAGAGCGGAAACATCGCGTTCGATACGGACGAGCCGCTGGCAGTGTACAGCGGGGGGCCGTTCGGCGACGTGTGGCGATTCGACTGGACGAGCGGGCAATCGGCCAATATCGCGCCGTGGCCGCCGGAGGTTCCGGGAAGCGGCTTGCGGTTCAATTGGAGCGCGCCGCTGGTCGCCTCGCCGCAGAACGCGCACGTGCTGTACTTTGCCGCGCAAAAACTGATGCGCAGCGAGAACGACGGCTTCACGTGGACGGACATCAGCGGCGACCTGACGCTGCGCGGAGGAAAGAGCGCCGAGAAAAATCGGGGAGTGATTTATACAATTGCTCCTTCACCCGTGAGGGCCGGCGAGATCTGGACCGGCTCGGATAACGGCGTGATTCAGCTGACGACGGACGAAGGAAAGAGCTGGACGGAGGTGACTCCGGCGGCCCTGCCGGATTGGAGCATGATCAGCACTCTGGAAGCGTCGCATTTCGACTCGGAGACAGCCTACGCGGCGGTGGACCGCCACCAGACCGACGACTATCATCCGTACATCTACAGGACGCACGATTCGGGAAAGACATGGCAGAAGATCACGACGGGACTGCCGGACGATTCCTACGTTCACGTGGTGCGGGAAGACACGATGCGGAAAGGGCTGCTGTACGCGGGGACGGAGATGGGGATCTACGTTTCGCTCGACGACGGGGAGCGCTGGTATTCGCTGCGGTCGAATCTACCGGTAGCGCCGGTTCACGACATCAGCGTGCACGAATACGACCTGGCGGTGGCGACGCACGGAAGGGCGTTCTGGATTTTGGACGACATCGAGCCGATCCGCGAATGGTCGGATGCGATCCTTTCGCGGAACGCCTATCTCTTTCACCCGATCCATCCGCTGCGAATGCGGCGGAGCGAAAATCACGATACGCCGCTGCCGCACGAAACACCGGTGGGCGAAAACCCGCCGGCGGGCGCAATCATTGACTACTACTTGAAGAGCCCCGCGGTAGGCGGAATCGCTCTCGAAATTCGCGACAAGGATGGAAACCTGATCCGGCGGTTTTCGAGCAGCGACAAACCGGAGCCGCCGCGCGAACCGCCGCCTTTCGAATCGCGCTGGCTGGCCGAGGCGGAGACACTTCAAAACACAGCGGGGATGCACAGGTTCGTGTGGGACTTGAGGTATCCCGCGCCGGAATCGGTTCACGAAGAATACTCAATGGGGGCGCTGATACACGGCGGGACGGTGCCTGAGCCGCAGGGGCCGATGGTGCTGCCCGTGCAGTATCAGGTGCTGCTGATCGTGGGAAACGAGACGCACAGGCAGACGATGACGCCGGACATGGACCAGCGTGTGCAGGTGACGACCGCCGACCTGCAGAAGCAGGTGGCGTTTGAGCTGGAGATCGACGCGAAGCTGAACGATTCGGCGCGAGCGTATCGCGAGGTGGCGGACTTCCGAAAGCAATTGAAAGCCGTGATCGACGATCCCGCGTTCGCGAGGTCGAGCGCGGGGCTTCAGGAGGAGGTCCGGAAGGCGGATCAATCGGCGGAAGAGATTGGCGGGGAAGAATCGGAATGGCCGACGCCGCCACACGGATTCTGGCTGGTGAACGAGGCTCTTGGCGGGCTTGTGGGAGCGGTGGATTCGGCGGACATGGCGCCGACAGACCAAGCCCGAGCCATCTACGCGAAGTACGAGACGACACTCGCGGATTTGCAACAGCGCTGGAATGAACTTCAGGGTGAGCGACTGACGAAGCTGAATCAGGAGCTGAAGGCCGCGGATCTCGGGACGATTACCGTCGGGGCCGACGGGAAGGAATCACGCTGACTTGCCGGCCAGCTCGCCGTTTGTGGAGTGCGCGACGGCGCGGGAGCGCTCGAGAATCTGCAAGAGAAAGCCGGGAATTTCAAAGACGGCGCGATTGTGCAGAGCCGCGGCGTTGGTGCGATAGCGGGAGAGTGTGGCGGGCTCGATGAGCTGGGCAACGGCGCGGTTGATGCCGCGAAAATTCTTCAGGACCACGCCGACTTCTTTTTCGAGGATCCAGTCGGCGTTGTAGCGTTCCTGCGGGAGCGTCCAGGCGTTGCATTCGACGATGACGGGCAGGCGCATGGCGAGCGCTTCGCTGACGCTGCCCGGGCCGGGCTTGCCGATGAAAAAATCGGCGAGCTGCATGTAGAAATTGACCTTCGAAGTGAATCCTTCGACGAACCGCGGAAGTCGTGATTTTCTTTCGCGCAGGGCCTTCGCGAGTTTCTCGTTTTTTCCGCAGATGTAAATCAACTGGAGTTCCAGGCCCGACTCTTCGAGCTTCTCGGCGATTTCCAGCATGACATTGGAGCCGTGGCCGCCGAAGAGGACCAGAGCGGTGGGAAGATCGGCGCGGAGGCCGAGACGCTCGCGTTCAGCAACGATATCGGAAACGGGCGGCTCATAAAACCGCGGATGTAGAATCATTCCCGATGCCTGGAAAATGTGGTCGTCGGGATGGCCCATGGCGCGCGCCTGCTGGACGGCGCGATCCGTGCCGCAGATAAAAAATTGCGGCTCGCGCTCGATCCAGAAGTGCGGCGGATAATCGGCGAGGTCGGTGAGAATGGTGACGAAAGGGCGGCCGGGAAAAACAGCGGCGAAACTCTGGCGAAGAGCGCGATTGAAATGCGGGACGAAAGACACGAGCATCGCAGGTTGAGACGCGCGGAAATGGTCTTCGAGCATGCGAACAGTAGCGCCGTGATAGAGAAAAATTGCCGCTTGCAAAACACGCATCAACTGCGGGCTGCCCAAAGTCCAGCCCGTGCGGAGCATGGAGTTATAGAAGTCCTGTATCCGAATGCCGGCATAACGTTTCAGGATGTCGAGCTGATCAAGAAGCTCCTGAAGGTTCGTTAGTTCAACATCCCAAGGAAGTTGCTGAGACTGGATGGAGAGGGAAAGAGCGGTGGCGGCAGCGCGATGACCTCCGCCGGCGTCGAAGAAACCGAGCTCGATCTTTGTCATCTGTGTGACATTCTGGCAGGAGAGGGGCCAAAATCTGCTACAAAATTATGAAAATCTCGTGACTGTGGTGAAATAGTTAAATAGCTGTGTTTTCAGAAATTTAGCTTCGTTGTCATTTGAGAGTAACAAAATCTTTGTAGATTTCCACATGTGAGATGCGACCTCCACGTCCACTCTTACTACTCGGGGATGTGCACCACCCCATTCGTCGGGAAGTTCTGCCGCGAAAGCTATAACGACCCGGAACAGGTATATGAGCTGCTGGGCCGGCGCGGCATGGAACTGTTCACGCTGACCGACCACGACTCGATTGAGGGAGCGGAAAAGCTCCGCAATCGTTCGAATTTTTTCCTGAGCGAAGAGCTGACCTGCCGGATGCCGAGCGGAACGGAAGTGCACGTCGGCGTCTACGACATCACGGAGAGGCAGCACTCCCATCTGCAACAGCGGAGGAACGACCTGATCGCCCTGCTGATGTACTTGAGCGAGCGGCGGGTGTTCTTCAGCGTCAACCATGTGTTTTCGAGCCTGACGGGTCCGCGCGAACAGGAAGATTTCGCCTGGTTCCGCGAATATTTTCCGGCGATCGAGACCCGCAACGGCCACATGCTGGAAGGGGCCAATGCACATGCCGCCAATCTGGCAAAGCAGTGGGAAAAAATCGAAATCGGCGGGAGCGATGCGCACGCTCTGGCGAGCGCGGGGACGACTTACACGGAAGTCGCCGGGGCGAGGGACAAGGAAGAGTTCTTTGCGGGACTTCGGGCGGGGATGGGGCGCGTGGGGGGAGAATCCGGCTGCTTCGCAAAGCTGACGCGGGACGTCTTCCTGATCACGCTAGAATTGATGAAGGAGAAGGCGTGGACAACGCTGATGTCGCCGCTGGCGCTGCTGGTGCCGGCGGTGACATACCTGAATTACCGGAGCGAAAGAGAATTTTCGCGGAAGTGGGCGGGAAAATTATTCGACGAGACACAAGCGCGTAATCGTCGCGGCTGGATCATGGTGCCGCAGCCGGCGGCGGAGGAGTGGACATGACCGTGAGACGCGCGGTATGGAACCAGATCCAATCGAACGATCACCGGCTGATGAAGCGGGTGCACCGGTGGAAGGCGCCACGGTGGTTTCGCATCCTGATGATCACGGCGACGCGCGGCGGAGACGGCTGGCTGTGGTATTCGCTGGGATTGATCCTGCTGCTCTACGGCGGGCCGAGCCGGTTTCTGGCGGTTGGAGCGGCGGGTTCCGCGGTTGCGGCCGGCATTATTCTGTTTCGCGTGCTGAAGCATTCAAGCCGGCGGAAGCGGCCATGCGAAATCGAGCCGCACTGCTGGGCTTCGATTCTGCCTCCGGATAAGTATTCGTTTCCTTCCGGGCATTCGATTACAGCGTTTGCGGTGGCGCTGTCGGTGGGAATGTTCTACCCGCAGCTGTGGGGCGCGCTGATCGTAGCGGCGCTTTTAATCGCCGCATCGCGAATCATTCTGGGCATGCACTTCCTAAGCGATGTGCTGGCAGGGTGCGCGCTGGGCGCGGCGCTCGGGTTCACGAGCTTTCACTTCTTCTCTCTGCTGTAAATCAACTCTTCTTGCCGGAGCGCGGGGGGCCTGCAACTTCCTCGAGCTCAACTTTTCCTCGCAGCATATCCACAATCGAACGATAGAGGCGCTGGCGAAGTTCGGCGCGCTGGTTGACGCGCGCCAGATAGCGCACGCTGATGTTGATGCCTTCCGCGGTGGGGCGAATGATGACGGAAGGCTCGGCGGTGAAGTTTCCTTGCGAATAGGATGAGGCCGCGCGGTGCCATTCCTCGAGAGCAATCTGGCCGTTTTCGGCGGTCGCCTCAACGGCGAGCTTTTGAATGGCGTCGGCGATCTTGACGGGATCGGAACTAGGCGGAACAAGAGCGTCGATCTCATCCCACAACCACTGGCCTTTCGCGGAGAAATTGAAGTAGTGACCCTCGATGGCGAAGCTGTTGTTGAATGAAACCTTGCGGCCGGTGGGATGGGCGGCGTCGGACCAATTGCCTGTCTCGAGCAGCATCGTGTGGAGCAGGCCGACATCGAGAACTTCGCCGGTGACACCATTGATTTCGACCCAATCGCCGGGGCGAATACCATCCTTGCCCATAAGCACGAACCAGCCGATGAAGCCCATTATGAAATCTTTAAGCGCGACGGTAAGACCGGCGCCGGCGAGAGCCGCGACGGTGCCGAAATTCTGAGGGACGCCGAAGATGACCAGGAGGATGAGGATGACGCCAAGAATCTGGACGCCGAGGAGGAGCAGAGCCTGTGCGGTGTGGGCTTCGCGGTGCTCGGCAGCGATGTTGGAGAAGAATTTGCGGACCCATTCGTTGGCGAGAAATACGCAGAGAGCGATGAAGATGATCCAGAAGACGGACTTGAAGAGGCCGTGAAGAAAGGCCTCCTGGCGCGTGGTGATGAGGGTGAGCCAAGTGGCGTAGGTGGCAGCCAGCTGTTCTTCGTCTTGGATGCGCTTATCGAGGGCCGTGAGGGACTTCTGGTCGGAAGTCAGGTGCGTGACCAGGGCGATCTGGGATTGAGTATCGGGCGACGCATTTGGCGGCGCGGAAGTTGCGGCAGGAGGGGTCGGCGGTTGAGCGAGAGCCTGAGGAGGCTGGGCTTGCTGGGACACGGCGGAGCTGTGCGCGGCTACGCCGGGATTGGCAGCGGAGCCGGCTTTGGCCGCCTTGCGAATGATGCGCTTTTCCGACTTCTCCTGGGCGAGACGTTTTTCGAGCTCGTCGTGTTGTGCGGAGAGGTTTGCGGCGCGTTGGAGGGCATCTTGGCGGGCGGTCTGGACGAGAATCTGCTTGGCTCGCAACGATAAGAGCGCCTTGGTCTGCGCGAGGATGCTGGAGGATTGCGTGGTTTCCACGGCGACGGCGGCGGCATTGGCGGCCGCGGCTGCGCCACCGTCTTCCTTGTGCGCCATGGAGGCTTCGTGCTGGTCGAGAAGCTGCTGGATGGTGGCGTGGCGGTCCCCGCCGGCGCGGATAAGGTCGTCGTGGGCGTCGTCGAGTGCGTCCTGATCAAGAGCGAGCTGAGCCTGGGCGAGATCAATCTGGCTCTGGAGGGCGTCTTTGGCCGAGGTGCGAGCGACGGCGAGCTGCTTTTTGAGCTGGTCAATGCGGTCCTGATCGGCGGCGACGAGAATTTCCGTCTGTTTGATTCTGCCGGTGAGGTCGCGAGTCTCAGGAGTCAGCGGCGCGGGATTTTCGGTGGCGTCCTGAAGCGCAGCGGCGAAGGCGAGGTCTACGGAGTGATCGGCGAGGCGAAGAGCTTCCTGGGCATAGTTTTTCTCGAGACGGGTGATGGCGAGAGGCTCGAGTTGCTGGGCGGTATCGAGCGCGTGAGTGTCAACGATGGTCGAGGGATGATTGCTCGCTTGCCAGAGGGCGCGAAGACGCAAGTGGTAGTCGGCCCACGAGTGCGTGTAGAAGATGGCGCCGAGCGCGACGACGGCAAGTAAGACGAGTGTGCCGAGAATGATTTTTTGAGAGGTTTTCATGGGCGCGCTCCCAGGGAATTGTATTACGCGCGGGCGGGAAGGCTACAGCGGAGAATCCGCGAAAGTTGAGAGCGGAACGATAAGGCGCAACCGCAGCCGTTGTTCTTCCCTCGACTATGGGCGCACAGCCGGACGCCGGGACGGAAAGGATCCCGAAAAGTCAGAGATCAAGCGGCAACGGACTCTTGCCCGTGATGAGGCGCGCGGAGCGGTCGTAAGTGAAGTAGAGCCAAGCCCACTGCATCATGATGAGAATGCGGTTCTGAAACTGGATGATGTAGACGATGTGAATGAAGATCCAAAGCAGCCAGGCAGGGATGCCGGAAATCTGGAGCCAGTTGAGATCGGCGACGGCGGAGTGACGGCCGATCGTGGCCATAGTGCCCCTGTCAAAATACTGGAAGGGCTTCACGCCTTCGCCGCGCAAGCGCTGACGGATGGCTTTCGCGACGTAGGCGCCGCCCTGGATGGCAGGCTGAGCCATGCCGGGGAGGGAATCGCCATTCTTTGTGGCGACGTGCGCGAGGTCGCCGACGACGAAGATTTCGGGATGGCCGGCGATGGTCAAATCGGGCTCGACGATTACGCGAGCGGCGCGGTCGAGCTTGGCGCCCGCCTCATCCCGGAGAATCCGGCCCAAGGGAGAAGCGAGAACGCCAGCGGCCCAAAGAATCGTCCGCGTGGAGATCACTTCGTCGTGATCGCCGACGCGAATGGTGACGGCGCGCTGCTTTATGTCGGTGACCATCGCGCCGGTGCGCACGGTGACGCCGAGGTCCTCAAGCATCTTCTTCGCGGCAGCAGAAAGGCGCGGCGGATAGGAAGGAAGCAGGCGGTCCGCGCCTTCGACGAGGATGATGCGGGAGGCTGCGGGGTCAATATGGCGAAAATCGTGGCGGAGAGTATCGTTGGCAATCTCGCCGAGAGCGCCGGCGAGCTCCATGCCCGTGGGACCGCCGCCGACGATGACGAAGGTGAGCCATTCGCGGAGATTCTGCGGATCGGTCTCGCGCTCGGCGGCTTCGAAGGCCATGAAGATGCGGCGGCGCATGTCAATGGCATCTCCAATGGTCTTAAGGCCGGGAGCGTGCTGTTCCCAGTCGTCGTGCCCGAAGTACTGGTGGCTGGCGCCGGTAGCGACGACGAGGGTGTCGTAGGGAAGCTCACCGTCGCTGAGGATCAGGCGGCGATTGTCCACGTCAATGTGCGTGGCCTCGGCGAGGAGGACGGTGGTGTTTTTGTGGTTCTTGAGGATGTGGCGAAGAGGAGACGCGA
>Ga0335072_10013583_pt1 | contig 11593 bp, 10 predicted proteins | sample Lox_Sample_21_FD_206725 | JGI IMG/M metagenome (GOLD analysis project Ga0335072, IMG submission 206725) | Soil microbial communities from Loxahatchee National Wildlife Refuge, Florida, United States - Lox_Sample_2.1 | ecosystem: Environmental > Terrestrial > Soil > Wetlands | place: USA...
CGTTTCATCAGGTCGTCACAGACGGTCGGCGCTTTCTACTCTGTGCTAAGCAATCATCCTTTCACGTGGGCTTTCTTATCTCAGCTTCTGGGAAAACGTCGCTAACTCCTTCGTATGCTTAGATCTACTTTCACCTAGCCCTTGCCGGCTGTTCCCTCTTCTTCGTGTCTCGGGCGTGGGTCTACCTCCCCACACACCACAAGATCCTCGCGCGCATACTCCTTCCACTTCCCCACATCTTTGCTTGTCTCTGTAACCGGTCTACCCCTAGTGGCCCCCAAATTTCCGCCTCCACGCATATCGAACATTTGTTCTACTATCCTCCTGATTATGTCCTTTACCATGCCCCCTTCGCGGCCTGTCGCACTTGCCGTCGCCTCAAACCTGCCCGCAGCAAGCATTGTTCTCTATGCGGAACCTGCGTCGCCCGCGCCGATCACCATTGCGTCTGGATAAATAACTGTCTCGGTCGGGGAAACTATAAATTCTTCCTAGGACTACTAGTTAGTACAGGCATCATACTGGCTTATGGAGCTTACCTGGCCTGCCTAATTCTCATTCCTCTTGTGCGGGAGCACATGGCGATTTTGCAAGAACAGCACGTCCATAGCGATCCAGAAGCGCCGGACGCAATGAGCCGCATCGTTCCAGTATCATTACAGAGCAAATTGCAATTGTTTTGGACATTTTATATGATAGGCGGTATTCCCATAGCAGGTATTGGATTATTAGCAGCGTTGATGGCGCCACTGTTTGCTAGGTCGCTGGCGAACCACATATCACTGATTCGAGCGGGCAGGACAATGAATGAAAGTAACAAGTGGGCTGGTTGGGAAATTGATATACGCGAAGGTTTAGCTTTTGTGGGGAGGCTGACGGAGTATCAAGATAATAATGTGGGTATAAGAACTTTGATGAGAACTGGAGAAATAGGGGAAGAAGAAGAAGAGCATTGTAACATCGAAGAGAGGAGAAAGAGAAGAGAACTACAGTATAGATGGCCGACAAGAAGTACGCAATTTCTAGTGCGAAGCCTAGATGGGTCACCGCCCAGGCAGCTACCTCCCGAAATTAAGGAGCTAGTGGTCAAGGACAGTTGGCAAAAGTGTTTAGAGCCTGCCAACGTAGAAAATATCTATAATTTAGGCTTTTGGAAGAATTTTATGGAAATATTAAGGAATTAGAGAGATTGTAGGAGAGTAAGCTAGAAGTAGAGTATACTATAAGACTCTTAATAGTTAATAATATTGTAAAATAGTGCTTATAAATATACTATAAGTTTTAGTTTTAACAATTCTAGCTATTAAACTTTAAGCTTAAGGGCTCTAGCTCTCTATAACTTTACCATTTATTGGTTGTCACGAACTCAAGGGACGCCTGCAAGTGGGCGAAGCCGGTGCAATTGGTAGTTTTAAATATAAGAATCTAAAGCTAAAGAAAAAAAAAAAAAAAAGAAGATGAGGAGAACAGTGGTTTACGGACAGGTTTATATAGTCCATTACGGGTCACACGTTGCTTACGGACCGTCCGTTACCCACATGCCAGCTGCCCATAGCTAACCGCCTATAATCCCGTCCGTTAGGGCAGTTTCTATGACGGTTCGTCACATCCACGCAACAACTACTGTCTTAAACTAGCACTGAAACCCTTAAAGGTAGTTAGCTGAGGGCAGCTAACTAAGGGCGTTTAGCCAGCTTGTGTATATAAAGACCTGCCATTCCACCTCCTTCCTTTTTCTTCTCCCTTCAGCTTAGTACCTTCGATTAGTGCAATCTACAAAGCTCTCTTCATCTCCCATTGAATAATGTTCTGTACGTGCTGTCACACTTGTTGAGCAAGTGCTTATATTAGACTTAAACATAAAAGTCTTAATCCTTAAGATACTTAGTAATAACTTGTATCTCTTCTTGGTTAGTGAATTTGCTTCCTATCTCTGCCTTTCTGCAAAGGTTGTAATACTCCTTTGCAGTAAGCACTAGGAGACCTTCCCTTTACAGATGTTGAAATCACAAGTAGAGTAGTGATATATGCGCAGCATAAAATAGATTGAATTGCTTAAGTTGCATACTGATCTTACCGACTATAGGTCCGTATTTATCTATGGTCGAAGTGGTGACCATCCGTAAGCTATTTACCGCCCGTACAACACCTGCTGAAAGCTCAGCTTTGGTTGTCCGTAATTGCCACGCTGCCAAGCTGGGCAGGGTTTACGGTCCACGCAGCTGTAATTCCAACAACAGAAGCTTTAAAGACGTCGAATACGATGTAGCTCCGCGGTAGACTGTCGCTTTATCAACAGCGTTGTAATGGCCTTGCTTCTTTGCCTTATAAGCAGTAAAGGTAAAGGGGTCTAGACCGGGGCTATAGTAATACTCCGCATAAATCCACCCTAGTATCTAAGCATCCTGTGTTGCTACATAAATTGTCTACGTGCAGCCCTTAGTCTTAGTGGCTGTCCTAAGTCTCCTTCGGTCTTCTGTAGCTATCTTATAGGAGCTCTGTGTCTTCTTCTTGTAGTAGATACACTAAAAGATAACTCAGCCTTTCTGCCTGCTCTCTATGACGATAGCGAAATCTTAGGTAAAGGCCTCGCCTTAGAGGCGCCAAAGAGCTTCCCTAGGGGTCTTAAATGACACCCTATAAACAAGAGTCGAGAGATAAGCTAGTGGGAGGGCTTTATTGGCTTGCGCGATCTGCAAGGCTAGCAGCACGGTCACTGGAGAGGCAACAGGAGCGTGAATTGGATTCATTATAGTAAGTAAAGGTATTTAATTAAGCCTAGCTGACTTCTATGTTTACAGACCGCTAAGCAACTTGACGCTTATATATCTTCAAAGCCCTCCTCCTCCAAAGGCCGGCGCACTTAAAGCAGCAGTGACTGCACCGCTAGCGCCCTCGAACAAAGCAGAGAGCCAACAGTGTAGTTGCTGTTGGCGGGGATGAAACACTCGGCACAGTCGAAAGAGCGGTAACGCGCGCCCATTCGACTGTGGCCATACATGTGCGAGCAGGTCGACAGCTCCGTGCTATTGTGATGAAGCTTCAGCATCCGATGGGCGGCACTGAAACATTATCACATACAAGCAGGAGGCAAATGGGCTGGCAACGGGCTGGGCTGGAGGTGGAACGGTGGGGCATCTACAACTACGTCATCAAGCAACGGCGATAGTTGCGGACTGTAACATAAGTTACGGTCAGATGTTACGGTCCAGAGACACGGTGGGGTTTTGCAGTGGATTTAGTGGGTTTTACGGGGCCTTTAGGCTTCGAAGGCCCTTTAGATTCTGCAATTTGACCGTCAAAATGAAATATAGGCTTTCTAGATCGATTTGATCTCCGCTCTGTAGGTTCAGTCGTGATAATTAGGTTAGAGAGCCTCAATTTCATGAATTTGTGGGGGCCAAGGAATGCCAAGGCGCTAAAAACCCCAGCTGCAGGGACAGTTCCAACGAGTCTTAGAACGTCAGGTCACATAATGTATCATGCATGCATGTTGACAGACCAGGGGTGACTGGTGCCGAACCCCATTAACGACAGAAGAGAGGGCTAGATGAGAACATCTCTTATCAAGTCATGTCTTCCTCAGCAGAATCAGAATGCAAATCCGAGAAAGCCATCCCCGGTCCTTCGGTTATCGAATGTCAAGAAGATGAAAAGTACTCAGTCTTCACCAACACCGAAAAATGGTGCATCGTCGCCATCATCTCCTCCGCAGCCTTCTCCTCAAATATCGGTAGCTTTATTTACTACCCCGCCCTAAAACTCCTATCCGAGACTTTTTCAGTCTCGATTTCGCAGATCAACTTGACGATTACAGCCTACATGGCCGTGGCGACTGTGGCACCAACACTGTCCGGAGATGCAGCGGACGTGCTGGGGAGACGACCAACGTATCTCGTTACGCTAAGCTTGTTTGTTACGGCTAACGTTTGCCTTGCGCTAGCGAAATTGTATAATGGGCTTCTTGGCTTGAGAGTATTGCAGGCGTTGGGAGTCTCCGGTAAGGTGTTGCAGCACAGCCTCAACTACTTCCCCTCCTGGTTCACCGTTCTCGCTGCTGATATATATCAACAGGCGTGATCGCCATCGGGTACGGAGTAATCACCGACATCGCCTCCCCTGCGGAGAGAGGCTCATTCGTCAGCGCCGTCTCCTTTTCGTAAGTCTCCAACTGTCTGACGAAATACCCAAATGAAAATGATCCTGCTCATACATCGCAAGGACAACCATTGCACCAAGCCTCGGACCTATCCTCGGAGGAGTCCTAAGCTACACAGCAGGCTGGACCTGGATCTTCTGGTTCCTGACCATAGTTTCCGCTCTCTCCCTTCTCCTCATCATCTTCTTCCTCCCCGAGACCTCGCGAACCATTGTAGGCAACGGCTCTATCCGACCCGCCCCTCACCTCCGCCCCATTTCCCCCTTTATGCATCACTGGAAATCAAACGCCGCTTCACTCACACCACAAAAAGCTCGCATGCCGAACCCCTTAAAATCCCTGAAGATTATTCTCCGGAAAGATAACGCAGTAGTGCTGCTAGCTTGGGGGCTAATGTACGCCGTATACGCATGCGTTATTGCCTCTTTATCTACGTTGTGTATTGAGATATATGGGTTGAATGAGTGGCAGGCTGGGCTCATTTACCTTCCTTTTGGGCTGGGCGGGACGGTGTCGACCTTTTTCTCGGGGAAGTTGCTGGATGGTGCTTATAGGGATGCACGTACAAAGAGGGGCTTGTCGACTGATAGAGTTAGGGGGGATGATTTGGATGGCTTTCCGATTGAGAAGGCGAGGTTGAGCGTTATGTGGATTCCTATGTTGGTAATTGCTCTTTGCATTGTAGCTTATGGTTGGGTCTTGCAGTATAGACAGGTATGTACTGGAAGTCGGAACGAAGGCAGAATATTCATTAAGGGGCTAACATGCAGCACATTTCTATTCCCTTGACACTTCTATTTATCGTTGGGCTGGCCTTACAACTTAACTTCAGTGTAAGAATTCCTCTGTCTTAAGCATACAAAGCTTAAAGGTCCTAATCGCATAACGCTAGGCCTTCAACACGCTCTTCGTAGATATCAACTATCGATCTCCGTCAGCTGCAAACGCCTCCACCAGCCTCGTGCGATGCTCATTGGCAGCCATTGCAGTAGCATTTTTAGAGGACATGATACAAACTGTTGGGATTGGCCGGACCTTCACTTTCATAGGAGGCCTATGCCTCGTCGTTCTTGGTCTATTTTCGATAGAGTATTACAAAGGCATGTCGTGGAGACAGGAAGCTCTGGGTATCAAGACAAGCACATGACAACCATGTAGGAATTTTCCTAGTGTTTTCAAGCGAGAGCCACACACTTCACAACAGCAGCTTCCCCGTTTCGTGGACATAACAGCGACCTCTCCACCCCCCAAATGCTACTTACGGTCAGACAGTCTCTACTGATCCAGTCTCCCGGCAATGCAAACAGCTCTTGTATCATATCCTCGGCGCCTCTTACACCCTGACGACTAGATGTCATCGTTGTGCTCATCGAACTCGTGGTGCTGGCCCGGGTAATCGGGCGAGGGGATAAAAGACCTGGACCCCATGGAATCTGCACAGTGCAGATAGCGAAGCTCTTGGAGAGAAACACAAGTCGGTCTCTGAAGAGGAAGGCAAGCGCGAGGGCGATGTTGCAGGATAGATCCGCGGAAAGAGCGGTTAGAGATATCGAGGATGGCTGTGAATCTACATGCTCCCGAGGACTCGCTAGACTTTCTGGCTGTGTGGAGGTTGAGATGGCAGATATTTCGAGTAAGAAAAATCGCTTTCCACATGAATGGTTCTTTGAGTGTGATATTTGTAGGAAAAGGTGTCTTTTGTCGTGAGTTACCAGGACTCGGTCAACTTGGTATGCATTGCTATCTCGAGAGTTTTCCGTGTTTAACTTGTCGGATGGATTTTCTGGTGGCCATGAGATTTTATATCTTTGGTGCTCAACTAAATTCCAATCAAAAACGTAAACATTAGTTGGTCCGAAACCCACAATGACAGTCGCATCTCCTGGATGCACGATCCATTGAATCTGCGTGTCCTCCAAGTCTCGAGTCCGTTCCACCGACGACGATGTCAAGGAAATGATAAATATTTGTGACAAAGTGTGAACCAGGAGGTGGCTGGAGTCGGCTTGGAACAACAGCTGAAGGATCGGCCCCTTTGCAACCTTCCTCATCGATATGACGGCCTTTTGTTCGACGATGGGTTCTGTCTCTGCAACGCTTTGCGTCACTGACATTACAGTGACCTGCTTACTCATGTCAGTGAAGCAAATATATCTACCGTCACCGCTCCAAGTAATCTTCTCGATCGTGAATTTCGCCCTGGATACGTGAAGATCTGCAAGCTTGCCACACCGCGTGTCGTGTAGAGTGACGACTCCCCTTTCGGTACCACAGCAATATAGACAACCTTTAGGAGACCCTGCCATAGCAGTAATGGAGTCTACTGCCCCGGAGATGGCAACCGACGCCTCTGAGGATGGAGCAAGACTGCTGGCCTCACTCATATAGTCCGCATGCTTGCCAGACTGATCCGCAAGTCTCGTCAGGGCATTCGGCTCCCAAGCATTTGCATAGTAGCCTCGGATGTCATAAAAGCGTCTTGAATCAGGACTGAATGTTAGCCCGAAAACTGCATCTTGGGCCGCTAACTGATATAGGAGAGTGAAGGTAGATGTTGCGTAAAGTTTCACTCTTCCGTGGCCATCACCCGTAACAAAGACATCCCCGTCCCTACTAATCGATAGCTTGGTTGCAGCGACAGGCAATTCGTCGATCTCACCCTCATAAGGTGCCCATTTAAAGACTATGCCTTCGAGGTTGAGTCCCAAAAGCTGCGGTAAATGAGGGTGCCAGACAAGTTCGCGCAGCTCACGAATTGCATCTGCTTCGTTCTTCCGCCAACAATGGCCGATATGCACGGGCCCATCAGTCTCCCACGCGGAGAGCGGGTGACTTCTGTATGCTATGGCAACCATACTCCCGTCCTTGCTCAAAGCCATGTGGCTCGCCGAGGCCATAATCATAAAGTGTCCCTCGAGTTCCGCTTCCTCGAGTTCTGCCACAACTTCCCATTCAGGCTGTGGCTCATCCAGGTTAAGGGATCGGACCCGCCGGTCATCAAAGCCAACAAGAAGTGTGGAGCTGTTGTCTGTGAAGAGCATAGCCAATGGCCTGGTCTTGGACTCAACACTTTCAACTGATACCTTACACTTCCCTGAGGACACTTCCCAAACTTTCGTTGTGCGGTAGCCGTACGTGGCAAGCAATGTAGCGGTACTATTCAGTTGCATCCTGTCCACCCTCTCGCCATGTTTGATTGGGCTAGCTTTTGCCTCCATGAAATCGGACGAGTCGTAGAGGAACACGCTGCCCGACGAGGTGAGGACCGCTATCTGCGATCCTGCGGCAGTAATGGCCGATGCAAAGGCGGCGGTGCCATGCCCCAAGGGAATCCGCGCAAGGGAGTCATCCCATGTTTCCGCCGAAAGACCAGTTACTGACAAGTTCTTGGCTTCAGCTTTGCCAAACAGCTGATATATGGACGAGCTTTTCGGGCAGAGAGGAGGTATGAATTTATAAATCGAGTCTGGTTTCCGCCGTAGAAGGCTGTTGAACTTCCCTACAATCCGCAACAAATCGACAGCCCAGCTTTCGAAAAGCTCGTGCTCAAGAACGGGTATACCCTCAGCGCTCATTCCCGGATCCTGCTGTTTCGAATTCGAAGTGAATCTCGAGAGATCCTTCGACGCTCGAATGAGCACTCGTAGTTGTCCACTTGCCGCCAGTGCATGTATCCAAGTGAGAACCCAGTTACCAGTCAAAAACTTCTTTAGGACTATGACAGTCTCGTGGTCATGAATCGGGGCTGACGCCAAATGCGACGACCAGGAGCTGGCGGCGTATTCTAGGAACTCGGGCTTTTGGTTGCGAGCGAGTTTCGCTCGAAGACCAGTCTGCATGAGACATCGCATGGAGCTCAGGAACAGTTGCCTATGGGCAGTTTGCCGATCGACACTGAAAAGGCGACCCTCACCTGAGTCGCTCAGTAGGTAGTCGCGAGCGGTTTGGTGGATCATTGCTACATTGCCACCATTGTCGACAACCACGAAATCTCCGCAGATGTCCATAATTGTGCGCTGAAGGTCTAGCATCTCGAAAGTCTCCCCACCAAGTGCCTGGGAAAGCTCTGAGACTTTGAGCACATGCAGAGAGCAAGTAACACACTCCAGAATCCTCGTCGCTAAGGCTGTGTCTCTTGGGTTTGGGTTATTCGCAATGGTTGACGCCATCCGGTCGTATATAGCCTCCATACCCACCGGGAGTTCTCGAAGTGCCAGATCAACATCTGCCTGCGTGTGACATTGGTTCACCTTGTCGACAGCAAGACGTACCCACTGTCTCAATTAGCCTCGACAGCCACTAGTCATACGGTATACTCACCAAGAAATTACTCTGTGATCCCTCAACTATTCTCCGTTCTATTTCGCCTTGAAACTCCGCGCTCCCGGAAACAGTGAGCTCTTGGCGGATATGTTGACGAAGATCGTCAAGGTGGCCTTCAATACTGATTGTCCCAAATCCAAATCCTTGGGGAACTCTCTCAAACGCTGTCATGATCTCAGAGGATCTACGACCTGTGAACAAAATCCGAATTGGTACCAAAGATGAGGAAATATCTGAGAGCAACTTGATGACCGCTCGAGGATCCTCCGCCTCATCTAGGCCATCGATGATCCAGTAGATCGGCTGTCGCTCTTCCAATTTAAAAAGTATCGATTTGAAAATACGATCCCAAATAATTCTCGGATCGACTGTCTCAAAATCAATAGCTTCATCCACAAGCTCCGTAACCTTTGGCAGAAAGCCTGGAACACTCAGTGCGAGTTGATACGCAAGAGAGCGAAGCAGCAGGCTCAAAGTTCGCTTCTTCCGGTCTCCAAATGTGATGAAAAAGTATTGGCACCAGCATCCATCCTCCATAAGAGAATTCACAAGGAAGGAAGACATGACGGACTTTCCAGTTGCCGCTCCGCCGCTCAACCAGAGCATGCGGTGAGTTGACTCGGGGGCATTTCGCCACTCCAGAAAGACTCTGTCGTCAATAATCCAGTCGTTTGTTCCCGGCGTCCAGCGATCCCGGAAGAAGATGTAGTCCTGGACGGGAGGATCTGAAATGGCTAGCAGAGATTTCAAATCAAGAGAGGCTCTTCGGTCTGATACGTCGGGCCTTTTAGTGTTGTTCTTCGAGATTATCTTGCTCACGAGTGACTTGAGGACATTCCTGACTGTAATGTAATTGGGATCCTGGGGACCATCGTACTTGCAAACGTTATGATGGTCCGCGTTCAGCGCCTTGGAGATCTCTCCTGGATATCCAAGGACGGAGGAGTCCTTCTCTAGGACCATCTAAGAAGTATGCTGTTAGAATTGATAAAGCAACTGCAGCACCGGATTTTGCTCACCACACGTGCGCGTTTGAGCCCAATGGGAGTGGGCAGCGTTTCATAGAAAGAAACAATGTCTAGTCTCGGAGCAATATGTCGAAACTGCTCATTAAGCTTCTGTAGGGTGAGGGAATTCTTCATAAGGTCGGCAACATATTGTTTCGAGTTAGTAATCATGATAGAATCCAAGATCCGGTTCAGTGTTTGTGCAAGAGTCGTTCCACGATGTGGCGTCGCGAGAAAAGTGATAGCGGAGATGGCCTTGATGATTGCTTCGTATTCAGTGTCGTTTTGACCTTGCATATAAGCCTTTTGAGGTTATTTCAATTCCAATTTGAAGGTTTCAAAGAGTTCGGTCCTTCTTACCTCCTTCACGATGAGCCCGCCCATACTATGAACAACGAATATCAGAGGCACCTAACGAAAAGTGAGCTTCGACTTTACGAACCTGCGAGCATTTTGAAAATATACAAAAATCTCACCTTCCCTACGTCTAACTCTTCCATATTCTCATCCTTGGCATACTTGAGATCAAATAACAAGTCCTTGGCAAAATCCAGGACAGACGTAGTCGCGTTGCCGGCTTTCTGAAATGCCGAATTGTATCCAAATGTCATGATCCTCGCTAGGCATATGTCAGGTTCCAGGGGGAGAAATGTTAGAGGCCAGAAGAGCTCCGGATTCTTGTGCTTTGACCACGTCCATCGACTCGTCCCGCCAAGGCCATGAACGAAGACAATGTCAACCTTGTGAGCATTGTCGGGAGTGTAGACGACAGTGAGGCCGAGTGGTCCAGATTCGGCGACCTTGCTCTTCGGAAGTTGAGAACTACTCGCATTCATCGATGTCCTAGTCAGCGGGAGCCTAGGCGAGGCATTGGAATCGATGCTTGAGACCCGAGATGGGCTAAAGTCGCTGGTTGTAGGACGATCGAAGTCGGATGAGATACCTTGGCTGTCCTCATCCTCGCCCTTCTTTTTCCTTCTAGAAGCAAGTTTTTTAAACTATCGAGCGACATCAGTCAGCATGTTCCCCATTTCCGAGATACCCCGGGAAGTCGCTCTTCGCGGTAACCAACCATGCTTAGGAAAGGACGGGCCGGATCGTGATCCGGGCTGCGATGGCGCAATGTTTGGGAGGAGGAACCAAGTGCTTTGATGCAGGATGCAGGAAGCAAAGTCGAGAAGCGCCATTCGTTTTGGAAGGTGGGGTGACTCGGCGAGGCTCCCCAATAACCCTTAATTTTGAGGAGGCGCAAAAAGTGCATAAGGCAAGCAAGGGTCCACGACGGAGGTCGCGGCCATGCCGTATCTTCTAAATGCCGGCCCGGTCCAGAGTGAAAGTTTGTGGGGGCCAAGTACAGTATTCGATTGGCTAGGCGAGGCAGAATTTGTGCGTATATATGTAGGAATTAGAACGACATGTACCAGGCGCTAACCAATCCAATCACTCTCGTCCACGTCTAATATTTTAGCGCCAACTAGCTCTCTGCTGATGCTAAAGAAACATATTTCGTGCCTCCACAGTCAGCATCCTACTGCCACCAAGGTTCAAAATCTGTGTAGGTGGGCAGCCCCGCTTACGCTATCAACGCCGAGTAGCCATGTCCGACTCGTCGATGTACTTAGATGGAATTGAAGGAGATTTCCCTATTCACAAGGCCGTCGTTGAAGGTGAAAATAATACCTAGCAAGTGCGATCTTGGCGCTGACATGAACGTCTGGCTGCAGCCATGCCGAAGGGAACCAAGGTCATCTCGGCCGAATCCTGGGGCCTCTCAGCCTGGAGCAAGACTGCAAAGGTCACAGTCATCCTCGCCGATGGAAGCCGGACGAGATATTTCCTAAAGGTAACCATCGCATAGGTAGCTCCTTGCGTCAATTCTCCGGTCTACGTTCACCAAGACTGATGCTGCGTAGCACGACCACGGAATAACGGCAAAGTCCTCAATGTGGGGGGAGCATGCTTCCGCGGTGGAGATTGATGCTGTTGTGCCAGGCTTTGTCCCGAAACCAGTTGGCAAAGGAGACTATTATGATGAGACTGGTGCACATGTCTACTTCTACCTCCAAACGTATCATGACATGGACGTGCATAGCCCTCCGGATCC
>Ga0335072_10013585_pt1 | contig 11592 bp, 10 predicted proteins | sample Lox_Sample_21_FD_206725 | JGI IMG/M metagenome (GOLD analysis project Ga0335072, IMG submission 206725) | Soil microbial communities from Loxahatchee National Wildlife Refuge, Florida, United States - Lox_Sample_2.1 | ecosystem: Environmental > Terrestrial > Soil > Wetlands | place: USA...
TGCCCTCTGTCGACTGACCACAGCCGACCGCCCCTCACCCCGCCAGCGTCGTCGTATCCACCCGGACGCCCGGCCCCATCGTCGAGCTCAGCGCCACCTTCTGCACGTAGGTGCCCTTCGCCCCCGCCGGCTTGGCCTTCTGGATCGCATCCGCCAGCGCACGGGCATTCTCCAGCAGCTTCTCCTCGTCGAAGCTCGCCTTGCCGATGCCGGCATGGATGATCCCCGCCTTCTCCGCACGAAACTCCACCTGCCCACCCTTGGCCGCGCCGATCGCGCCCTTCAGGTCCTGCGTCACGGTCCCCAGCCGCGGGTTCGGCATCAGCCCGCGCGGGCCGAGGATCTTACCCAGCCGCCCGACCACGCCCATCATGTCCGGCGTCGCGATGCAACGGTCGAACGCGATGTCGCCCGCCTGCACCTTCTCTGCCAGGTCTTCGGCCCCCACCACGTCGGCGCCCGCCGCCAGCGCTTCCTCGGCCTTCGGACCCCGGGCGAATACGCCCACCCTCACCGTCTTGCCGGTGCCGTTCGGCAGCGAGATCAGCCCGCGCACCATCTGGTCCGCATGCCGCGGGTCGATGCCGAGATTCATCGACATTTCCACCGTCTCGTCGAACTTCGCCCGCGCATTCTGCTTCACCAGCTTGATCGCCTCGGGCAGCGAATAAGCCTTCGCATGATCGAAGCTTGCCCTGGTCGCATTCAGCCGCTTGCCCGCTTTCGCCATGGCTCAGCCCTCCACTACCTGAAGGCCCATCGAGCGGGCAGAACCGGCCAGCATCCGCACCGCCCCCTCGATGTCGTTCGCATTCATGTCCTTCATCTTGATTTCCGCGATCTCGCGCAACTGGCTCCGCGTGATGCGCCCGATCGCGGCGGTCTTCCCGGTCGCCGTGCTGCCCTTGTCGAGCTTCGCCGCCTTCATCAGGAAATAGGTGTTGGGCGGCGTCTTCATGATGAAGCTGAAGGTGCGGTCCGCGTAGGCGGTGATCACCACCGGCAGCGGCATCCCCGGCTCCATGTTCTGGGTCGCCGCGTTGAACTCCTTGACGAAGGCCATGATGTTGAGGCCGCGCTGGCCCAGCGCGGGACCGACCGGCGGCGACGGGTTCGCCTTGCCGGCGGGAATTTGCAGCTTGATGTAGCCGACGATCTTCTTCGCCATGAGTGATCCCTGGTGCTCTCTCTATTTCGCGTCACATCCCGGGGACCGCGGTGCATGCGACCTGGCCGCCATGATGGGCAACCCGGTCTCCCGCGTTCCGATGAAGCGCGGCCCTGTAGCGGAGAGAAGTGCGAAAGTCCAGCGCCGCCCCGCCGCCTCTTCCGCCGGCCGGGGTCGCGCGGCGCGCGGCCTGACCTCGGCTTGCAGCCGCCCGCCCAATGCCGCCGCCGCTTGTTCCGCCCGCAACCGCGCTGCATGTCGCGGCGGAATGCCGCCGTCGCGCCGAACTAACCGGCCCAGACCCAGGGCCCGAACCCAGTCCCAGACCGAAGGCCCGGACGGAACGCCCAGCCTCAGCGCGGTGTCGGCGGCAATGGCACGGCGCTCGGTGATCGCGCGGCGGACGTGAACGATATCGCCGCCGCCAGGGCCACCGCCGCCGCGGCAATCAGGGAGGGCACGGCGAAACTGTGGGTGCGGTCGAGCAATAGCCCGGCGACGCTGGGTCCGATGATCTGGCCCAGGCCGAACCCCGCGGTGATGACCGCGAAGCAACGGTGCTGCTGGTGCGGCGCCAGCGTGCGGGCAGCGGCAAAGCCCAGAGCGGTGATGCCCATGAACGTGCCGCCGAGCAATACCGCCGCCAGCATCACGCCGGCCGCCGACGGCCACAATCCGCCCGCCGCCACGCCAACGGCCTCAAGCAGGCAGGCGCAGGCGTAGGCCGGCAGCGCGCCAATACGTCCGCCGATGCGGCCCCAGATCGCGGTGGACGGCACCGCGGCAAGGCCGACCGCCAGCCACACCACCGCCTCGAGCCCGCGCGCATGCAGCGTCCCGCGCACAATGGCGACCAGGAAGGTCGCGGTGACCACGTAGCCAAAACCGAACAAGCCGTGGCACAGCGTCAGCATGCCGATCCCGCGCGGCAATCGCCGGTGCTGCTTTGCCGCGCCATGCACCGCCGTCGGTGCCGCCGCGCGGCTCTCCGGGATCAGCCACGCCGCCAGTGGCACGGCACAGGCGGATACCGCCCCCGATGCCAGCCACTCCCAGCGCCAGCCGGCGCCCCCGGCCTGCAACGCGTCCACCAGGATGGAGGAAATCGCGATTCCAACGCCCACCCCGGCGAAATGCAACGCCGCGCGATGGGCCCGCTGCAATGCCGCGAGGTGGTCGAGCACCAGGGCAGAGCCAACGACCAGCACGCACGCGCTGGCCACCCCGCCGGCGAAGCGCAGCAGGAGGAAAGCCGGCATCGAGCCCACCCCCGCCATCGCCGCCGTGGACCCCGCGCTCACGGCAAGGCCCGCCAGGAACCAGCCGCGCCGCCCGCCCGGCAGGCGCGGCATCGCCACCAGCAAGGCGCCCGCCAGGTAGCCGATGAAATTGGCCGATGCGAGCAAGCCCGAGGCGGCGGCCGTCAACCCCAGCGCCGCCGCCATGTCCGGCAGGATGGGCGTGTAGACGAACCGTCCGATCCCCATCCCCGCCGCCAGCGCCACCATGCCGCCCAGCGCCACGCGGTTGCCGCTGCGATGAACGCTTATGCGTCTCACCGCGTCCGGTGCGACCTGACTGGCGGCGCTCATGGCTTTCGGTCTCCGTGCTGAACCGCCGTGACTTGGGAGACCTGCAAGATCAGGAAAAACGGTTAATAGTGATCACGGCCATCTCGATCCGAGATGGCCTGCCAAAACCCTACTCGGCGGCCATGGGAAGCGCCTGCCCCGGCTGTAGCATAGCCAGGAAGGCGGCCAGCGCGCTCGACAGATGCGTATCGCGCCGGCGGATGAACACTGTGTCGACCAGGGCCTCCGCCGAGGGCAGCGCATGCACCGCCACGCGCCCCTCCTGCCAGACGGGTCCGACCAAAGCCCGCGGCAGCAGCGTCACGCCAAGATTGGCGGCCACACAGCCGAACAATGCCTCGATGGTGCCGAACTCCAGCACGCGCGGGGCCGCGACGCCGCGGCGGGCGAGGATCTCCTCCAGCCGCTGGCGATAAGAGCACCCAGAGCGCAACACCACGATGCGCACGTCCCCGGCGGCGGCCAGCGCATCCAGCGAGCCCACCGACGGGGCGGTGAGCATGGCCAGCTCCTCGCGGAACACCGTGCTGGCATCCAGTTCCGGCTGGACGATGGGGCCGCAGACGAAGGCGCCCTCCAGGCGGTTGTCCAGCACCTGCCCGATCAGCTCGCACGTGGTGCCGGTGCGCAACGTCATATCGACCGCGGGATAGGCGCCGACGTAGGCGGAGAGCATGTGGGAGAGCCGCAGCGCGGCAGTGGTCTCCAGCGCGCCGATCACCAGCGGGCCCTGTGGTGTGCCGTTATCGAGCGTGGCACGGCGGGCTTCCTCCAGCAGATTGGCGACGCGGCGCGCATACGGCAGCAGCCGGCGCCCGGCGGCGGTGGGTTCGACGCCACGCGGCAGCCGGCGAAAGAGGGGGGTGCGGAGCTCCTCCTCGAGCAAGCGGATGCGGGCCGTGACATTGGACTGCACTGTATGCAGCTCCTCCGCGGCACGGCCCATCCCGCCAAGCCGTGCCACCGCCTCGAAAAACCGCAGGTCTGCCGCATCCATGGGCAGGAACATGGCACCTGGAGTGCTTCTGGTGAAGATCGTGCGGCCGGTGAAGATCGTGCGGCCGGTGAAGATAGCGCGGCGCGTGAAGATCAGGCGGAGTTGGCGCATTCCCCGCGCCGCCCTAATCCCCCGCCATGGACGCGATCGCGGTATCCCGCCTGACCAAGCGCTACGGCGACGTGCTGGCGGTGGACGACATAAGTTTTGCCGCGCCCACCGGCGCCACAGTCGGCTTGCTCGGCGGCAACGGCGCCGGCAAGACCACGACCATTGCCATGTTGCTCGGCCTGCTTGTCCCGACCGCCGGCAGCATCACCGTGCTGGGCCACGACATGGCGCGCAATCGTTTCGCCGCCCTGGCGCGGATGAATTTTTCCTCGCCCTACCTGTCGCTGCCGCAGCGGCTGTCGGTGGCGGAGAATCTGAGGGTCTATGGCCACCTGTACAATGTGCCCCGCCTGGAGCGCCGCATCGGCGAACTGGCCGACGAACTGGACCTGCGTGCTTTGCTCGCACGCCCCGCGGGGCAGCTTTCCGCCGGCCAGAAGACCCGCGTGGCGCTGGCCAAGGCGCTGATCAACCGTCCGGAGCTGCTATTGCTCGACGAGCCCACTGCCAGCCTCGATCCCGATACCGGCGATTGGGTCCGCACGTGGCTCGAGCGTTATCGCGCCGAAACCGGCTGCACCATCTTGCTCGCCACCCACAACATGTCCGAGGTGGAACGGCTGTGCAGCCACGTGCTGATGCTGAAGCGCGGCCGCATTGTCGATCGCGGCAGCCCCTCGGAATTGCTGGAACGCTATGACCGGGACGACATGGAGGACGTGTTCCTCGACATCGCCCGTGACCGGCGTGCAGGTGCTGGCGTTGCGCCGGAAGGTGCCACGCCACAGTCAGTTTCCGGCTAGCCGCCGGAGCCAACTCGCGGGTGCGCGCCCGCAGCGGAAGTGCCAGCGGCGTTGGAGGAACAAACACTACGGCGCACCGCGTCGGGGCGACACAGGGCGCCGCGGTCCGCGTCGGGGCGACACAGGGCGCCGCGGTGGGGCGACCGTTGTACTGCTTGTTCCGATCCGGCGTGCCGCGCTCAGCGGCACGCCCCGTCAGTCGCACAACCAGTCAGCCTCGCCGGCAGGCGTTCAGATCAGTCGTGATGATGCCACCACCAGCCGTGGTACGGATGGCCTGGCGTCTCAATGACACAACCACCCAGTAATCCGGCCACTGCCATCAATGCAGCGAGGCCAAGTACTACCGAACGGTTGGACCGCTTCGTTTGAACTGCCGCGGACGACGTACGATTGCGTGAGATCATCAAAGGTTCCGCCTCGTTAGCTGATGCGGCAGAAATCGAGCGCAGCCCGACCCTGCCTCGCCGAATGAATGGGCAGCCGGCACGGCGATAAAGCGACGCCATCTGGGTGATTTCGTGGCGCAGATCAACAGCCCGGTTCAGCGGCGAACACGCATCGAACGCGCCCTCGCGCCGTGCTGCACAACGACGCCCATGTCACCACCGTCGGCCGCACAAATGCGTCGCCGCATTGACAGTCGCCGCAGGGACATAGGCCGCGTGTCCCTATCCGGTTAGCGCAGGGGCGGCCCGCCGGCCGATACGCCGGCCAGTCGCGCGAAGCATCCCTGCGCAAACCGGATAAGCGCGCCGCTCGCCCCGCCTGCGCAAACCGGACAAGCATACCGCTCGCCCCACCTGCGCAAACCGGATGAGCCGCCCCGCTCGCCCCACCTGCGCAAACCGGATAAGCGCCCCGCTCGCCCCGCCTGTGCGAACCGGATAAGCGCCCCGCTCGCCCCGCCTGTGCAAACCGGATAAGCACGCCACCCGCCCGCCTGCGCAAACCGGATGAGCACGCCACCCGCCCGCCTGTGCAAACCGGATAAGCACGCCACCCGCCCGCCTGTGCAAACCGGATAAGCACGCCACCCGCCCGCCTGCGCGAACCGGATAAGCACGCCACCCGCCCCGCCTGCGCGAACCGGATAAGCACGCCACCCGCCCGCCTGCGCCAACCGGATAGGCACGAAACCGCCATTCGCCGCCGAGCACTATCCGTGCAGCGCAGCAAGCGTCTGTGCATTCTCGCGTATGACCAGCATCCGGCGGATCTTCTGCGTCGGCGTCAGCAGCCCGTTCTCCACCGTGAACGCCGGCACAATCGCATGCTTGCGAATCCGCTCCGTTACCGACAGCCGATGATTGGTGCGATTGACCGCCAGCGCCACCGCGACATCATCGTAACCCTCGGCCGGCACAACCAGCGCCGTCAGCCCCGCGCGGCCATCGCCCGCGACCACCGCCTGCGCGATCTCTTGCTCTGCCATCAGCATGCCCTCGATCTTGGCCGGCGAGACGTTCTCGCCCCCCGACAGCACGATCACATCCTTCTTGCGGTCGGTGATGCGCAGGTATCCCGCGTCATCCAGCGCGCCGATATCGCCGGTATGCAGCCAGCCGTCCTGGATCGCGGCAGCAGTGTCATCCGGCCGGCGCCAGTAGCCGTCCATCACCAGATCGCCGCGCACCAGGATCTCGCCGTCATCGGCGATGCGAAGATCGACCCCTTCCAGCACGTGCCCCACCGTTTCGATCCGAATCGCATGCGGCGGATTGGCGCTGACGATCGGTCCGGCCTCGGTCTGGCCGTAGCCCTGGAGGATCTTCAGTCCCAGCGCCAGGAAGAACCGCCCCACGTCCGGTTCCAGACGCGCGCCGCCCGAGCAAGCGGCAACCAGCCGGCCCCCAAACCGGGCACGCACCTTGGCACGCACCAGACGATCCAGCACCGGATCGAGCAACCTCTCCGCCAGCGACAGCGGCGCCGCATCCAGCCGTTTCAGGCCAACCGCCATGGCGCGGCGGAACAATCGCTGGCGCAGCGGACTTTCCCGCCCAAGCTGCGTCAGGATGCGGGTGCGAATGACCTCCAGCACGCGCGGCACCACCGTCATGATCGTCGGCCGCACCGTCAGCATATCCGCAGCCAAATGCTCTGCCCCGCGGGCATAGACGATCTCGGTGCCGATGCTCGGCAGAAAGAACTGCCCGACCGTATGTTCATAGCTGTGCGAGCAAGGCAGATATGACAAATAGATTTCGTCATGCAGCCGCAGCGGGCGCAGCAGTTCGAAGGCGCCGCTGCAGTTCGACAGGATCGAACGGTGCGCCAGCATCACCCCCTTCGGCGCGCCGCCGGTGCCGGAGGTGTAGATCAGGCAGGCGAGCGCGCTGTCGGGAATGCCCTCGGCCTCGCGCGCGATGTCGTCCGGCGGATCGTCGTCCGCGACCAGCGCCGACCACGACACCACCCGGACGGCGCCGTCGTCACCGCTGTCGTCGCCTTCAGCCGCCCCGTCCATCACCGCCAGCAGATCAAGCCCGCCGGCAAGCCGCCCCGCCTCAAGCAGCCGCGCGGCAAGCATCGCAGACGACACGATCGCCGCCCGCGCCCCGCTGTCGCGCAGGATGTGCGCGTGGTCCGCGACGGTGTTGATGGTGTAGGCCGGAACCGGAACAGCTCCGATCGCCATCAGCGCAACCTCGGCGATCGGGTATTCCGGCCGGTTCTCGGACACGATCACAACGCGCTCACCGGCGGCAATCCCTGCGGCACGAAGCCGGCGGGCACACGAGGCAGCCATGCGGCCGAACCCGCCCCACGTGATGCTGTGCCACCGCCCGCCGCGGAAGGCCCGGAGCAAGGGCCTGTCGGGCCACGCGCGGGCCAGGGAGAACATCATCGCGGCCAGGTTCGGCCAGGTCGGATAGGTCTCCACGTCTCCTCCGACTTCGCCCCAACCCTTTGACGGCGGCCCCTACTAGCCTACATCCAGTGGGAACGCAGCCATCCGAGGACCCCCATGCCCGACGCACATGCCGCCACCGCCGCCATGGACGCGCTGCCGGCCTGGGACCTGTCCGACCTCTATCCCGCCCCCGACGCGCCCGCCGTGGAAGCCGACTTCACCCGCGTCGACACGCAGGCGCAGGCCTTCGCCAAGGCCTATGCCGGCAAGCTCGCCGACCTTCCCGGCGCCGCCCTCGCCCGCGCCATCGCCGAATACGAGCAAATGGAGGAGGTGCTCGGCCGCCTGCTGTCCTACGCCCAGCTCCTGTTCGCGGGCGATTCCACCGACGCCGCGGTCGGCCGCTTCTACCAGTCGGTCAACGAACGCGCGACCACCATCAGCTCCCAACTGCTGTTCTTTTCCCTCGAACTGAACCGCCTCGACGACGCCGTGCTGGAAGCGAAACTCGCCGATCCGGCACTCGCCGTCTGGCGCCCCTGGCTGCGCGACCTGCGCGTGTTCCGCCCGCACCAGCTCGCCGACGAATTGGAAAAGCTCCTGCACGAAAAGGAAGTGACCGGCCACTCCGCCTGGAACCGATTGTTCGACGAGACCATGGCCGGCATGCGCGTCCCCCTCGGCAATGACGCGCTCACCGTCACCGATGCGCTGAACCGCCTGTCCGACAAGGACCGTTCCGTCCGCGAGGCCGCCGGCCGTGCCATCGGCGCCGCCTTCAACGAACGCATCAAGTTGTTCTCGCTGATCACCAACACATTGGCCAAGGACAAGGAGATCATCGACACCTGGCGCCACTACCCGCGCCCTGGCAGCGCGCGCAATCGCGCCAACATGGTGGAAGACGAAGTGGTCGACGCACTGGTGAGCGCGGTACGCAGCGACTATCCGCGGCTCGCGCACCGCTATTACCAAATGAAGGCGAAGTGGCTCGGCCTGCCCAAATTGCAGCACTGGGATCGCAACGCCCCGCTGCCCGAGGATGACGACCAAACCATCGACTGGCCGCAGGCACGTGAGCGCGTGCTGTCAGCCTATGGCGCCTTCAGCCCGGAACTGGCCTCGGTCGGCAAGCGCTTCTTCGATGCGCCGTGGATCGATGCGCGCCTGCGCCCGGGCAAGGCGGGCGGAGCCTTCGCGCATCCCACCGTCCCGAGCGCGCACCCCTATCTGCTGCTGAACTACCACGGCCGCACGCGCGACGTGATGACCCTGGCACACGAACTGGGCCACGGCGTGCATCAGGTGCTGGCCGGCGATACGCAAGGCTACCTGATGTCCGGCACGCCACTGACCCTGGCCGAGACCGCATCGGTGTTCGGCGAGATGCTGACCTTCCGCGCATTGCTCGACGCGGCCAATCCGAAGCAGCGCCGCATCATGCTGGCGGCGAAGGTCGAGGACATGCTGAACACGGTGGTGCGCCAGATCGCGTTCTACCGCTTCGAGACCCTGCTGCACGAGGAACGCCGCGGCGGCGAACTGCTGCCGGAGCGGATCGGCGAGCTGTGGCTGCAGGTGCAGACCGAAAGCCTCGGCCCGGCGTTCGAGTTCACCCCCGAATACCATGTGTTCTGGGCCTATGTGCCGCATTTCATCCACTCGCCGTTCTATGTCTATGCCTATGCCTTCGGCGATTGCCTGGTGAATGCGCTGTATTCGGTGTTCCAGAACGGCCATCCGGGATTTCAGGCGAAATATCTCGACATGCTGCGCGCCGGCGGCTCGAAGCGTCACAAGGAATTGCTCGCGCCGTTCGGCCTCGATGCGTCGGACCCGGCCTTCTGGAAAAAGGGGCTCGATGTGATCGCCGGCTTCATCGACGAACTGGAGAATGCGTGATGGCGCCTGAAGGCCTGTGCGCATACCCGGTGCGTCCGAATGGCCTGTGCTTACACCCGGTGCGTCCGAGCGGCACGGCCGCCGTACCGTGTCATGGCCGGCGACGGTCGTGCGTACCGTGTCATGGCCGGCGAAGGCCGTACGTACCGTGTCATGGCCGGCGAAGGCCGTACGTACCGCGTCATGGCCGGCGAAGGCCGTGCGTACCGTGTCATGGCCGGCGAAGGCCGTACGTACCGTGTCATGGCCGGCGAAGGCCGTGCGTACCGTGTCATGGCCGGCGAAGGCCGTGCGTACCGTGTCATGGCCGGCGAAGGCCGTACGTACCGTGTCATGGCCGGCCAAGGCCGTACGTACCGTGTCATGGCCGGCGAAGGCCGTGCGTACCGTGTCATGGCCGGCGAAGGCCGTGCGTACCGTGTCATGGCCGGCGAAGGCGGTACGTACCGTGTCATGGCCGGCGAAGGCCGTGCGTACCGTGTCATGGCCGGCGAAGGCCGTACGTACCGTGTCATGGCCGGCGAAGGCCGTGCGTACCGTGTCATGGCCGGCCAAGGCCGTACGTACCGTGTCATGGCCGGCCAAGGCCGTACGTACCGTGTCATGGCCGGCGAAGGCCGGCCATCCACGACTTCCTTCCTGTACACTGCAAAAACACGGATCGTGCGCCCGCAGCCAAATCGCCGGGGCAGTCCGCGCGCACCATGACACGTGGGAACCGGCGCACTCCTCGCGTGATTGGTCTATTTCGCCTCGCGCCCTTGCTGCCCCCCGCGTCCGAACCCCGCGTCGGGACACCCTGAATGGCCGAAGGCAGCAACCTCCTCGGCGAACTGCGCCGCATGGCGCGCACCTCCGGCGCGGTCGGCGGCATCGCCGCGCGCGTCGCCGGCGCGCGCATGTTCGGCATCAAGACCGACCGCGCCGCGCATGCGGAAGACCTGCGCGTGATCCTCGGCGGCCTGAAAGGCCCGCTGATGAAGGTCGCGCAATTCCTCTCCACCGTCCCCGACGCCCTGCCATCCGAATACGCCGAGGAACTGGCGCAGCTTCAATCCAACGCCCCCCCGATGGGTTGGAACTTCGTGCGCCGGCGCATGGCATCCGAGCTCGGCACCGATTGGCAGTCGCGCTTCCGCGACTTCAGCCATGAAGCCGCCGCCGCGGCATCGCTCGGCCAGGTGCACCGCGCGCACCTGCCGGATGGCACCGACGTCGCCTGCAAGCTGCAATACCCCGACATGCCCAGCACCGTGGAAGCCGATCTGCGGCAGTTGAAGCTGGCGATGGCGATCTATCACCGCATGGACAACGCCATCCAGCACGACGAGGTCTACAAGGAACTCACCCAGCGCCTGCGCGAGGAACTCGATTACGAACGCGAGGCCGCGCATATGCGGCTCTATGGGCTGATGCTGGCGAACGACGGGCTGGTGCACATACCCCTGCCCATCCCCGGCTATTGCACCAAACGATTGCTCACCATGACCTGGCTGGACGGCCGCCCGCTGCTGCACCGCTTGCAGGAGGACCCGCCGCAGGAGGAACGCAACCGCATCGCCGAAGCATTGTTTCGGGCCTGGTACGTGCCGTTCTACCGCTACGGCGTGATCCATGGCGATCCGCATCTCGGCAACTACCAGGTGCGCCCAGACGGTTCGGTCAACCTGCTGGACTATGGCGCCATCCGCGTCTTCCCCCCCAAATTCGTGCGCGGCGTGATCGACTTGTTCGAGGCGGTGCGCGACAAGGATGACGCCAAGGCACGGCACGCCTATGCCACCTGGGGCTTTACCAACCTCACCGACGAAAAGATGGCGGTGCTGAACCTGTGGGCGCATTTTCTCTATGAGCCGCTGGTGGAAGACCGCGTGCGCCGCATCCAGGAAACCGACGATCCGATGTTCGGCCGCGAGGTGGCCGAACGCGTGCACGCCGGCCTGCAACGCACCGGCGGCGTAAAGCCGCCACGCGAGTTCGTACTGATGGACCGCTCGGCGATCGGCCTCGGCGGCGTGTTCGTGCGACTGAAGGCGGAACTGAACTGGAGCCGCATGTTCCACGGCCTGATCGCCGATTTCGACGAGGCCGCGCTGGCGCGTCGGCAGGCCGAGGTGCTGGCCCAAGCGCAGGTGCCGCCCGCGGGCTGACCTGACGGCTGC
>Ga0335072_10013586_pt1 | contig 11592 bp, 4 predicted proteins | sample Lox_Sample_21_FD_206725 | JGI IMG/M metagenome (GOLD analysis project Ga0335072, IMG submission 206725) | Soil microbial communities from Loxahatchee National Wildlife Refuge, Florida, United States - Lox_Sample_2.1 | ecosystem: Environmental > Terrestrial > Soil > Wetlands | place: USA: Florida...
CACCTACGTAGCCACGGCACTCGATGAGAACCTGATCCCCGATGTCCTCGACGGGGCGTACCGGCTCGTCATCATCACGGGCAACGCAGGCGACGGGAAGACCGCGTTCCTTGAGCACCTCATGGCACAGGCTGCCGGGCGAGGCGGCCAGCGGGGCGCTCCGCGCGCGAACGGGGACGACATCACCCTGCCTGACGGCCACCTGCTGCGCACGAACAACGACGGCAGCCAGGACGAGGGCGACCGCGCCAACGACGAGGTCCTGGAGGAGTTCTTCGCCCCGTTCGCGAACGGGGGCACCGCCAGCCATGACGAGACACGCCTGATCGCCATCAACGAGGGCCGCCTTGTCGACTTCCTCACCGAGCACGGGAACCAGTTCACGGCGCTCACGGAAACGGTTCGCGACGGCCTTACGGGCAAGGCTCCAGGCGGCGATATCGCGGTGGTCAACCTGAACCAGCGCAGCCTCGTCGCCGCGACGGGCGAGGCGGGCGAACCGGGGCCACCGGTCTTCGACCGGGTACTCGCCGAGCTGACCAGTGACCGGCGCTGGGCGGCGTGCGAGAGCTGTGATCTGGTCCGGACCTGCTACGCGCCGCACAACGCCCGGACCTTTGCGCATCCGAGTGCCGGGCCAAAGATCACCGCCCGGCTCCGCGAGCTGTACCGGATCGTCCACCTGCGCGGCCAGCTGCACATCACACTGCGCGACCTGCGCTCCGCCCTCGCCTACATGCTCACCTCGGGGCGGGACTGCGCGCAGATCCACGAGCTGTACCGGACGGGTGACGCGAGGGAGATCCTCACCAGCTTCTACTTCAACAGCTGGCTCGGCACGCCCGACAGCGCCGACAGGCTGCTGCGGTTGCTGCGCGAGCTCGACGTTGCGGCGGTTCCCGAACCGGCGCTCGACGGTAAGCTCGCCGCGATCGGCCCAACCGCCGGCCAGGTCATGATGACGATCGACCAGCGCGGCACCTACGACCTGGACCTGCTGAAGGTGGCCTTCAGCCAGCTGCGGCAGGCTGAGCTTGTGCAGCCCGCGGGGCAAGGACCCGCCTCCAGGTACCTGGCCGCGGCGAGGCGCCGGTTTTACTTCGAGTGCATCGACGACGACCGAGCGCGAACCGCTCTTCCCTTCAAGTCCGCCCAGCGCTTCCTCCGCTGGATTTCCGGACGAGGCGAGCTCAAGGAGAAGCTGCCCGAGCTTGTCGCGGCGATCAACCGCGGCGAGAGGCTTCCCGACGTGGCACTCGCCGACGGTGGCCTGGCGCTCGCGACCAGGGACGTGCCCGGCGGAACCATTCGCAGCTACCGGATCTTCCCCCAGGCGTCGCTGTTGCTGTCCGTCGCGGATTCTCCCGGGAACCGTTACCTGGAAGGCGAGCCGGATAGCGTGGAGCTGGCCGCGAACGGCGCGGGCGGGCACGTCACCACGCTGCGGATCCGGCTAGACCTGTTCGAGCTGCTTGAGCACCAACGGCAGGGGTACCTGCCCAGCGTCGCCGAGCTGCAGGGCCGCTACCTGGATCTCCTCATCTTCAAGAACGAGCTGTCGGCGACGCCTTACCAGGAGGTCGTGCTGACAACGGGTGGAACGGACGCCCACCGGATCCGCCGCGAGCCGGACGGGCGCCTCATGATGGCCTCGCTGACCGAGGGAGGCACCGACGATGACGCTTGAGCGGAAGGACAAGGACTTCCGGCACGAAGGCATCAGCTACCTGGACTACAAGCAGGTCGAGATGGACCGCGTGCTCACCGGGTTCCTCGCCCGCCTGTGGTGGGGCGGGCCGAGCAGCGTCATCTTCCGCGATACGCGCAACGAGCTGACCACCGAACTCATCGTCCGCATGATGGCCGACAATCCGGAGTCGTTCCAGGACTTCGATCCCGTGGTCACGCACCGCTGGGTGGAGACACACCTGCTGGACCTGGTGAGCAGGGGCAAGCCTAACCAGGCGGTCGCGGGGCTGCGCCCACTGCACGGTTTCACCTACCGCTTCCGTAATGCCCGCCGGTCACGGGCGTACAACGCGGACGAGCAGCTCTACGAGATGCTCAACCATGCCTCCGAGAAGGGACGGCTCGCGCTTTCCCGTCTTAAGGACTTCTTCTTCTCCGGAGTCGACGCCCGCACTGAGGCGCCGCGCCTCGGCGACGACATCGACGTGGAAACGCAAGCGCTGATCAGCCTGTCGGAGATCATCAAGCTTGAGATCACGGATCGCGCATCACCCGCCGCGCGCCGGTCCTACCCGCCGCTGTACCCGGAAGCGGCGGATCTCCTCGCCGATGATGTGCTGCGGCTCCTGTTCCACCGCGACCTCATCCCGCGCACCGTGCTGGTCGATTATCTCAAGATCCTCTTCGCGTTCCATCTCGCGCTGTACCACCTGAAGATCATGAAGCTGCTGCCGGCCATGGTGCGTGAGGGGAAGCCGACGCGCGTGGGCGCCGGGTTTTTCATCGACGCCACTGGCCTGCCGAATAGCGGTCCCGCACAGCGCGCGGAGCAGAGTGCGGCCGCGTGGTACGGCCGGATACCGGCCTTCGTCAGTGCCACGTTCACCGTGAAGAAGCTGAACGACGTCGCCGACAGCCTTGTAAGGCGCAACCAGCTGCCCAGGCCGCAAGGGGGTCTCTTTCAGGTAAGCGCTCTCCTCAGCCTGCTCGGCACCAGGTACGGCAAGGACAGGCAGACGTACGCCGCGGCCCGGCTGAGCGCCATTGACGCGGCGCGGACGGTCGGCGAGGACGACGATCCGGTCGTCACGCAACTGCTGCAGCTCGGCATCGACGATTTCACCACGTACATCGAGGTCATTACCCACTACCGAATGTCATTCCATCGGCGGTACCTGACCGACTGCCTGGACTCCCTGCTCCTCAAGAACCGGCCGGGCGCGATGGTCGCGCAGCCCCGGCTGGGCCAGCGCCGGTTCACGCTCGACAGCCGCATGCTTGAGGTGCTCCTGCAGCTCGCACTCCTGCGCGGATCGGACGACAACCCGATGGACCTGCGCACGGTGCCGCTGCGGATCGACGAGTTCCTGAAGATCCTCCGGGAGCGGTACGGGCTGTACATCGACCAGCTGCCCGAGGGAGACGGCTTTGGCCCGGCGATCGTCACCGACCACAGCGCGCTGCGCGAGAACAGGGCCGCTTTCATCGCCCGTCTCCGCGAGATCGGGTTCTACTCGGACCTGTCGGACGCGTACCTCGCCCAGACCATCACTCCCCGGTTCGAAATCAAGGCGGGATCATGAGCGGCGAACTGCGCGAGATCGGCGCCGACGACATCCAGGCCGCGCTGGAACGGATCCTCGCGCCCCGGCTTATCGGTGTTCTGGCCAGTCACGGACCCGGGCACTGCGCGCGGGTAACAGACGCAGACGCGCCGCTCGCAGTCCGGCTGTGCGCACGAGTCCGCGCTGCCGTGGGCACCGGCGGCCAGTGTTTCGTCCTCGGCGACCCGCCTCTCGTCCCCGCGGGAATAGCCGTGACCAGCACGAAGCTGGTGGAGCTGCGTAATCCAGACGAGAACGGGGCGCTGCGCTCGCCGCTGCTGGTCTTCGTGCCGCCGGGCAAGCCCACGAGCGCGGAAGACTCATTCGGTGTCGCCACCTTCGAGGACGTGCCCCTCGGGAATGTCTACCACGAGCTTGCCGCGCGGCTCCTCAACGAACTGCCCGAGACGCTGCGGCGCGACATCGTCAGCATCTTCGAGGTGGTAGACGAAGAAAAATGGCCGTACGCGACCAGCTACGCCCGCTCCCGCTTCCTGCTAACGATCCAGCTCAACGGTAACGACCCGGAAGCCGTCGGGGCGGCATTCTTCGAGCTCGGGCTCGTGCCCGACCTCACCCTGTTCGAGGACCATACGCGGATCAGGACCCGCACCGGCATGAACGTGCGGCAAATGCACGTCCTAGCAGACTCGGACCGCTCCGAGCGGCAGCGGGTGCTCGAACTCGGCCTTACGGACGCCAAGTTCCGCTCCCAGCTCACAGCCTTTACCGCTCAGCACGGGCTCGGAGAGCCACGCGAGTGGACGCGCCGCATCGTGATCGACAGGGTGAACTGGCCACTGTCGTTCCACCACTGGCCACTCCGCGGCGCCGCTGAGACCGAGCAGGTGCACGTCACGATCGGCGAACTGGGCCTGCCCCTGGCCGGAGACCAGCCCGAGCACGCGAACCACCCGCTGCTGTCGAACCTCGCAGGTCAGCCCGTGCTCGTCGCCGGGCCTAAGGGCGCGAACCAGCTTCCGGTCAGCTTCAGTGCGAGGCCCGACATTCAGCACCACATCCCGGGACTTGCCCGATTCACCGCGCAGATCGTCTCCGAGGTATCCGGTCCCACCGCAGCTGTAGTCTCGGCCAAGGTGACAGAGAAAAGCCGCGGCTCGCGAAAGATCACCTTCCGGAAGCTGCGTGCCGCCGGGCTGGAACCGGGCTGGCACTATGTCAGGCTGCTGCCGCAGGACGACGCGGGAATCGCGCTCCCGGTCGAGCCTCCAGAAGACGGCGGCCAGCCGACGAACGAAAGCGAGCGATTCTTCGTCATCGCGCCATCCGAGGACGACGACGACCTGGACCAGCTCGCCCCGGCGGACAAGGCCGAACCGTCCGCTGGCCTAACCCAGGCGCTTCGCGCGTTCCAGTTCAAGACGCTCGGTGAGGAGCGTGACTGGCGCGCCGTCCAGTGCCGACGGATCGAGTGGAAGACCCAGCGCACGGGACGCCAGGTCCTGCGGGCGTCGTTCGGCCGGCCTGGCACCGCGGTGATCTCCATGTCACCTGTGCTCATGGACATCCAGCGCCAACTGCTTGAGGACCCCGCGCGTCCGCCTTGCCGACGGCAGATATGGGCAGACGGTGAAGAGATACCACGGGACGTTCGGTATGAAATGAATTTTCCCGTTGGCACGGCCGAGCCCGTGAAGGCGTTCCTCGCGGCACGAACTGCTACCCTGCGCGCTGTCCGCGATGATGACGACTTTCCCATGGAAGGACGTGACCTGCTGCGGCTTCGGCCCGTGGCGCAGGCGTACGCGGAGGCGTACCGGGAACTCTTGACATGGCAGCTACGGCAGGCCGAGCGGGCCGACGACACACAGCGGGGACGGCTGCTGGCGGATCTCGGCGAGATGCTCGCCATCGACACGGTAGAAGCCTCCGTCACCGGTCAGGACGGCATCCGCAGGCCCGTCGTGCTCACGTCGCCGCTGCACCCGCTGCGACTGCTCTGGCTAGTGACCTGGGCCGAGCTCGGGCAGCACTGGCTGGAAAGCTCCGCGGACGCCGCGCCGGAGCCCCGGGAAGCCGCCGGGCGGACCCTCGCGGAGCTGATGCCGCTAGGTTTTCCGTTCGTCGTACCGCTGAGCGGCGGGCGGCTCACAGTGGCCGCCGCCGACCTGACCCCTTACTGGGGCGCCTGCCTGCCCACCGACACCCCCGACCCGCAGAGCCTGCTGGCGACCCTGGGGCGCGCGCTGCAGCTGCCGGAGCGCGACGGCGGGCACACGGTTCCGCCGCGGGTACTCGCCGACCGGGTCGAACGGTACCTGCGCCTGCACCCGTACGTGTCCACGCTCGTCATCAGCGCAGTCAACCCCGGACGCGGCGAGCAGCTCGCGGACATGCTGGTGGAGCTCCAGCGCCGGAAGCACCTGCAGCATGTCAACTACGACATCCGGATCTTCGTAGCGGACTTCGATGGCGCGAACACTCAAGCAGGTGACGCCCTCGCCGCCCTGATGCGCGGCGAGTGGACCACGGGCGCCGTCACCGAGGCGTTCAGCACACGGCAGGCATCGGGACTTATCCCGAAACTCGCCGCTGCGGTGCTGCCGCTGCCCGAGTTCCGCGCCGCCACAGACGAACGGCCGTCACACCTGACGTTCCTGTTCGACGCGTTCAGCGGCGAGACATTCGGCACCGCGGTGGCCGCAGCGAGCGTGGGACCGCTGCCCGTGCACGGACTAGTCCAGGACGTCGTCGTCCGGTACACCGAGGACGACGAGGGCGTGCTGTGGCGGAAACAGCCGCGGCACGGGCAGACGGTCGCGTTCCCGGGCGCCCGGGAACTCTGCGACCTCCTGGCGCTCCTGCCCTCCGCGATCTCGTCCGCCGCCGCCGCGGCGGCCACGGGACAGGTGGGGACGGGAACGGTCCCGGAGGTGACACTCGGCCTTAGCCCGTCGGACGGAGCACTGCTGCATCAGGCACACCGGTCCAGCGACTGGGTCATCACGGTCGACCGGACGCTCGGCATGGAGTACTTCGACAGCCCCGGCAGCGCGCGGCGCCCCGACTACGTGATCGACTTCGAGGGCTCCGCCTCCGGAGAGCTCGGGCACCACCTGGTGGTCAGCTCCCGTTCCGTCGAAGAGCTGCGCGCGCTGCTGTCGCCGGTCATCGGGGACCACGCACTGCGGGTGGATCCGCGGCACGCGGGAACCTTCTTCGAGCAGCTCCGGCTGCTGTCCGGCCGGCTCGCATTCAAGCTGGCGTCCGCCGCGGCCAACCAGCGGACGGAAGTCCTGGGCCTGGCGCTGGCGCGGCTGTACCTGGAGTACCAGGGGGCACTCGCCGACCAGATCGTGCTGCCGTTGGATGATCACCTGGAGCTGTACCGCGACGCACGCCACGCCGCGTCGTCGGGAGTCGGCGACGCCGCCTCCCTGCAGCGCACGGACTTGGCATTGTGGAGCCTAGACGCCGGGCACCGCGAGATCATCTGCCGACTCGTCGAGGTGAAGTGCTACAGCGCGGTTCTGGGAGAGTCAGGCTTGAGCCAGCTGCGGGAGCGGATCGCGGCTCAGCTGAGCCGGAGCGAATCGGTGCTCCGCGCGCACTTCGACCCGGCGGCCGAGATGTCGGACCGGCCGGACCGCACGGTCCGGAACGCAGAGCTGGCCGGGCTGCTGCGGTTTTACCTGGGGCGGGCGGTGCGGCACGACGTCATGCGCGACGACGCCGCCGCTGAGGCCGAATGGATGCTCGGGAACCTCGATAAGTCGGGGTACCGGCTGCGGTTCACAAAGACCGGTCTCATCTTCGACCTGTCCGCAGCAGGGACGGAATCGTCGTCCGAAGAAGGCGTCGAATACCACCAGATCGGACGCGACCTGATCGAGGAGCTGCTAGACGCGCTGCCCACTGATCCCGTCCTGACCGCTAGGGGCGAAGCGCCGAGCGCGAGCACGCTCGACGTCTCGCTGCCGAAGCTCTCCGCCGCTGCCTTCCGCGCGCCGGACCGTTCGCATGAGACTCCGGAGGAATCCGCGTCTGACGTGATCGATCCCACGCTCGACGATCTCGGCGACGACCTTGATGACGAGCCGGATGCCGATCTAGCCGACGAACTCCGACCTGAACCGGAGCCGTCGGCACCGGCTGCTTCTGAGCCGACTTCTCTAGAGCCCCAGGCGAGTCCAGAGCAGGATTCTCGCGGCGCCGTCGCCGTACCCGTACCAGATGTTTTCCTCGGGACCACGCGGCCCTCACTGCAGTACGGCGTCATCGGACGGGACACGTCACTCGGCAGGGACGCCTCGTTCGGCCGGACGGTCGCGCTCGACCTCAACGAGACGCATACGATCAGCCTGTTCGGCGTGCAGGGTGGCGGCAAGAGCTACACGCTCGGCTCGATCATCGAGGCCGCCACGTTGCCCGCGGCGCCGGTTAACGAACTGCCAAGCCCGCTGGCCACGATCGTCTTTCATTACAGCCAGACGTTGGACTACGAACCCGAGTTCACGAGCATGATCGCGCCGAACTCTGATTCGTCGCAGGTGAGCGACCTGGCAGACCGGTACGGCGGAATACCGAAGGCGCTGAGTGATGTTGTGGTCCTCGTACCCGCCGACCAGCTTGAGGAGCGGGGCCGTGAGCATCCCGAGCTGACCGTGTTGCCGCTGAAGTTTGGGTCGGGCGAACTGCGGGCCGAGCACTGGCGATTTCTGATGGGCGCCGTCGGGAACCAGTCCACGTACATCCGCCAGCTCCAGCGAATCATGAAGGCTCACCGCCGCGATCTGCGTCTCGATGTAATCCGCCAAGGCGTCGATGAATCAGGCCTGCCGGATCATCTCAAGCAACTCGCCCAGCAGCGGCTTGACCTGGCGGCCGATTACATCGACGACTCCGTGTCCATCAAGGACGTCATCCGGCCAGGCCGGATGATCATCGTGGACCTTCGGGACGAGTTCATCGAGAAGGACGAAGCTCTCGGGTTGTTCGTCGTGCTGATGCAACTGTTCGCCGACGCACAGCGGGAACGGTTCAACAAGCTCGTGGTGTTCGACGAGGCCCACAAGTACATTGACAGCCCTGACCTGGTGGACGGCATGGTCTCCAGCGTGCGCGAGATGCGACACAAGGGCATGAGCGTGCTCGTCGCCAGCCAGGATCCGCCGTCGGTACCCATCAAGCTGATCGAACTGTCCGACGTCGTGATCCTGCACAAGTTCAACTCGCCCGCCTGGCTCCGCCATATGCAGAAGGCAGCCGTCTCGCTCGCGGACCTTAGCCCGGCGAAGATGGCAAGCCTCGCGCCTGGCGAAGCGTACGTCTGGTCAAGTAAGTCCACCGAAACGGAATTCACACGCGGCGCAGTAAGGATGCGGCTTCGGCCCCGGATTACCCAGCACGGTGGTGCTACGAAGACCGCCGTAGAGTAGTTTCCGCCGGGAGCAGCCTGACCGACCGGGCGTTCCTCAATTCGGACATCGAAGCTGGCCCGCAAGTAATCAATGATCAGGCCCGTGCCACCATCGTGGGCCGCGTCACAGCTGGATGTCGTACCGGGGAAGCAGTCACCACCAGCCGCTCCACGACCGGCGCCGCTCCAGGGGCGGCCGTACTGGTCATGGATGTCACGCCAGCCGAGCCAGGGTAGCGGCCTGTCCGAGATGACGGCGAGGGTTTCCATCGGATCGGCCAGCCCATGAGCCACGATGCAGAGAGGTGACCTAGGTCGAACACGTAGCCAAGGGAGGCGCTCCTGACTGCCGCGCACGTCGCCGACAGTCACGTCATCCAAGCCCAAGACGCCCATGTCACCGCGACCTTGCTCCAGAACACCGGGCCAGTCCTGCAGGCTCTCCAGCCGACCAGGGACGCTGTCATCCGCGTCGGCGCGCTGCTTATTATCAAGGCTGACTGGGCCGTGTACGTGTACCAGCTGACTGCCGCCCAGCAGGCAATCCTCGACCATCAGCCACATCTAGCAGCAGCCACGCCCAAGGAGATCATCACGGACACTGGAGTCCACTGCGACCTCCGGCAGAGGGACGATTCCCACGTCGATAACCAACTGAAGCCATGAACCGGGAACGGCCAGCCTCGCACGGGGTTGGCCGCCCGCATCGTCAACGAGTCCATCCACTTCGGCGTCGAGACGGCCTGACTAGAAAGTGTGCTAACCGCGCAGATTGGCGGGACTGTGCGCGGTGACCGCAGCCAGCGGCGATCACGCGGCGTGGCTCCGCTCTGGAGTACGACTTACGTGACCTCCCTGCCGATTTAGCATTGATTACGATCAGCCTGATCAGATGGCTAACCGTATACAGATGAGCCGGTTCTGCGCCCGCCGCAGCAGATGACGACGTCCGCGTGGCACATGCAGAGGCGGAAATATGCTCGATGTCCGATAGCGCCGCCTCATGCCTCTATTCGCCGGTCACGTCGTGGGCTTGCCTGAGGGCGACCTTGGCGAGCTCTGCTAGGTCCGTTCGGATAGGTGCAATGTTGAGCGGGCTGGTTACCTGACGGCTGGTCAACTCGCCCGGCTTTGCTTGCAGAAGAACAGGCCCCAAGATGTCGTCGGTAGCGATTCGTCCGGCCAGAGCCTGGACGCCAGCGGCAGCCGCTGTAATGTCGGCCTCCTGGGCAGTCAGGGCCTTGCAGTGCACGCGCCCACATGCATGCAACAGAGCATCGACCGTTACTACTGCCGAGAACTCGCCGTTGATCCTGGCGAGATCTGCACGTACTCGTCGGTGCCACTCGTAGTCGAGCAGCAGTTCCCTGCTGTCAAGCAGAACATCGAGGGTATGCTCGGTCCGGCCCTCCGGCGTCAGTCTGGACGCCTGCGCGATACGGGCGATCGGTGTGCCCCTATGTTCGCTGTAGTTCCGCAGATGGTACATGAGCCGGTAAGCAAATTCATTATCAAACTCGTTGGACATGCCTTGCTTCAGCACAAGGACTTCTCGTGAGTCTGGGCCATAACGTTGCGACAGGAGATGCGCTGTCCGGTCTATGAACCTGCGGAAAGCAGAGAGCACGTCATCGAACTTTCTACGTATCGTTGGCGTGAGCGGCGTCGTTGAATCACCGATCTTGAACGCTTCCAGCGCATCCGAAGTAGCACGCATGAATTCCATGCAGCTCTCCTGGAAGGCAGCAAAGGGTGACTTGGCGAGCGCTTGCTCAAGCAACTCAACATGCGAGCGGTACGAATCATATTCCGCATCGGCGATCGGCGCGCCTACGTTGAAGGTCCGCGAGGCCGCCGACGGGTGCCGTGGCGTGCTTGCGAGGTGCCAGGCGTACTTATCATCGCTCGTTCCTGTCTCTTCGCTGTTCATCCTCTAATCCACCTCCCACATACGTGCCAGAAGGTCCGTACAGGGTTGTTGTAGGACACCGTGATGCCCTGCGGGCGACTGTTCCGGCAGAGTTGCTGAGTGTCCGCGTCCACTCGTATCAGCGGCACGGTCGTGGGGCAGCGCCTACTAGTTAGCCCTGTACAAGGTCTCGCTGACCTGACTTAACGACCTTACCCAGCGGTGGAGCGAACGCTGCCGACCGTCTCACTGGTGTCGGCGTTGTTGTCTAGGGTGTGGGCCAACGACCGTGGGAGTGAACCGCCCCGGTCTCGAAGCGCTGCAGGCGCAGACCATCTATTCCGGAGCGCAGCTTATCCTCAACTTGAACGGCGTACGGGCGGCCTAGGGAACGCCAGTCCTGGCGAGTAGGAGGCGGAGCAAACTGGCCTCGAACAAGTATCGGAAGGCGCGATGACTAAGGGGCCTGGAGATGAGGTTGATCTGTCCGCTGTGCGCAAGGCTGCCCTGATGTGGATCAGTTTCATCTACACTCAGGCAACTCGACTTGAGGAAGCGGTCGACACGTATACCGAGTTGGTTGTGAACCAGCAGTTCGTCGCGACCTACGAAGCTCGGGGGAGACCAGCAGAATGGGTTAAGGAAGCAAGGAAGGCGAGAAGAATCTTGAAGAGTCACCGACCGCCTTCGGTTGGCGCGGATAAGTATTTCTTTCTGCTTTCGGTAGCTCAACTAGGCAAATGCGCCAGACTACTACCTGATGATGGACTGCCAAACTTCGATGACAGTGAACTGGTGCGGCATCTTAGGAATATCGAAGAGCATTGGGAGCAGCCGACCGGGCGCTCATTGACAGCTTTGCGGCAATCAATTCCCGATATTACGCCTGGCCGACTCACCTTCACTAAGAAAGATATCTGGTTCGAGACGGTATCGTTCGTAGAAGTTCTCCGATGGACAAGGGCCGTGGAATTGAAGCTACGACTTTCGGAGAGCCCTGAAAATAACCA
>Ga0335072_10013587_pt1 | contig 11592 bp, 23 predicted proteins | sample Lox_Sample_21_FD_206725 | JGI IMG/M metagenome (GOLD analysis project Ga0335072, IMG submission 206725) | Soil microbial communities from Loxahatchee National Wildlife Refuge, Florida, United States - Lox_Sample_2.1 | ecosystem: Environmental > Terrestrial > Soil > Wetlands | place: USA...
ACGTACTTTCAGTGTATTATTTGCAACGTATTGACAGGGGTGGGCTCGACGTGTTAATCTGTATAGGAATATCAACAAATTCGCTCCAGGTGAGTTTGGTAAGGTCACCCGTTAACAGGGGTAGAAACCACCGGCCACCGGCATTTTTATGTCACGCTCTGGAGTGAAGTAACCCAAGTAAGGACACTATGAAAGCTCTTATCACCCGAAAGGTTGGCATGACTAGCTCCATCGCTGAAGATGGCGCTGTGCAGGCTATTACCTTGCTTTCCGCTAGTCCCTGCGTCGTCACGCAGGTCAAGACCGACGAGCACGACGGCTACACCGCCGTACAACTCGGTTTTGAAGTCGCCAAGGAAGCCCGCACTTCTAAGGCGCAAGTCGGCCATTTTAAGGCCGCCGGCATTATGCCGAAGATTATTCGTGAGTTCCGCCTCGCCGGACCAGACGAAATAACTGAAGACCTCAAGGTTGGAAGCACAATCAGCCCCGAGGTCTTTTCAGTTGGCGACGTCGTGCACGTCACCGGCACCAGCAAGGGTAAGGGTTGGGCTGGCACTATTCGCCGCCACAACTTCCACCGCGGTCGCAAGACGCACGGTGGCCGCAGCTATCGCCGCGTTGGTTCGATCGGTAGCATGTACCCTCAGAAGATCTTCAAAGGCAAGAAAATGGCCGGTCAACTTGGACACGAACAGGTCACGGTCCGCAACCTGAAGGTTGCGCTCGTTGACGCAGACAAGGGCTACATCGGCGTTGTCGGTGCAGTACCCGGCCCGAACAAGGGCATAGTAGTCATTAAGGGGGCAAACTAATATGGCAGTTCCAACCTATACTGCAAGTGGCGCTAAGGCCACGACTCCGGCAAAGCTTGACGCCAAAGTCTTTGGTGTTGAGGTTGCTAACCACCAGCTGCTCCGCACCGCCTACGACGCCTATCTGGCAAATGGCCGTGTAAATCTGGCTGTTACCAAGACCCGCGGTCTTATCAGCGGCGGTGGTAAGAAGCCTTGGAAGCAGAAGGGCACTGGTCGTGCTCGTTTCGGTAGCTCCCGCAACCCAATCTGGCGCGGCGGTGGTATCGTCTTCGGTCCTACCGGCGAAGAGAACTACACCAAGAAGCTATCTACTTCATCCAAGCGTTTGGCTATCCGCCAGGCTCTGAGCCTCGCCAGTACCAGTGGCAAAGTCGCGGTTATTGAGAAGCTTACCAGCAAAGAAGGTAAGACTGCTGAACTGGCTAAGCTGCTTGGCAAGCTCGGCTTTACACGCACCACCCTCATTATTGTCGTCGACAAGACTCCTGAGCTGGTACGCGCCGCCGCAAACTTGGGCGGCGTTTCAGTTGTAGCGGCCACCTATGTGAACGTATATGACGTTATGAACGCCGACCACATCGTCTTCACGGCTGATGCCTTGAAGGTGACCGAAGGCTGGCTTGGAGGTACAAAGTAATGCATCTATTAAAGCCACGCCTGAGCGAGAAGGCATACGCCACTTCCATGGCCACCAACACGTTCGTACTGGACGTGCCGGTTGAGCTGAACAAGCACGAAGTCGCCGAGGCCGTCGCGAAGCAATTTGAAGTTACCGTAAAGACAGTTCGCATCGTGAACCGCAAAGGTAAGCAAAAGCGCGTCATGAACACCACTGGCAAGCGTTACACCAACCGCCAGGGTACCCAGAGTGATATCAAGAAGGCCTACGTTACCCTAGCACAGGGCAGCCACCTACCATTCTTCGAGGCTGAAGAGGCTGAGGCTAAGGAAGCCGAGAAGAGTGACAAGAAAGCAGATGCAAAGAGCAAGAAGGAAGCACAGGGCGTCACCGCTACCGCTAATACTTCTGCCAAGGCAGCTAACAAGACAAGCCACCGCTCGCTGCTACGCATGAGGAAGTCAGGAGAAAAATAATGGCCATTAAGCAATACAACCCAACGACTCCCGGCCGGCGCGGTATGAGCAGCCAGGACTTCAGCACGATTACAACCAAGAAGCCTGTTCGTTCACTGCTCGCCGTTAAGCGGCGCGGCAACGGCCGCAACAACCAGGGTCGCATTACAACCCGCCATCAAGGTGGTGGCGCCCACAAGCATTATCGAATGGTTAATTTCAACTTCAAGGGCGAAGGCATTATCGAGCATATCGAGTACGACCCGAACCGCAGCGCCCGTTTGGCTCGTGTCAAAGAAGCAAACAGCACATATCACTACGTACTAGCTGCCAACGGCATGAAAGTCGGCCAGAAGCTGGAGTCCCACGATGAGGCTCCCATCGAGACCGGCAACCGCTTGCCCCTTCGAAACATTCCTGTAGGTAGTACCATTCACGCGATTGAAATGCAGCCGGGCAAAGGCGCCCAGATGGTCCGCTCAGCTGGTAACAGTGCACAGCTAATGGCCAAGGAAGGGGAATACGCTCAGGTACGTCTCCCCTCTGGTGAAGTCCGCCGCGTACACCTGGCCTGCACCGCCACCATTGGTGTCGTCGGTAACGAGCAGCACCAGAACGTCAAGATCGGTAAGGCCGGCCGCAGCCGTCACCAGGGTAAGCGCCCAAGCGTCCGTGGTGTGGTTATGAACGCTGTTGATCACCCGCACGGTGGTGGTGATGGTGGTCGTCACCGTATGGCTAAGGCACCTCGTACGCCTTGGGGTCAGAAGACTCTGGGCTACAAGACCCGCCGCCGCAAGAGTACTAACAACATGATCGTAAGAAGCCGTCACGCGGCTAAGAGGAAATAACGTATGAGTCGTTCACTGAAGAAAGGTCCATTCATCGATCCCAAGCTCGCGAAGAAAGTCGCTGGATTGGCTTCTGATGACCGTACCATTATTAAGACCTGGGCACGCGCTAGCACCATCGCGCCCGAGTTCGTCGGTAAAACCTTCGCCGTCCACAACGGCAAGGTCCACGTCCCGGTATTCGTTACTGAGAACATGGTCGGCCACAAGCTCGGCGAATTCAGCCCGACGCGCAAGTTTAAGTCCCATGGTGGCAAACTGGCGAAAGGTAAGTAGGTAGTAGTATGGCAGTTAAAGCAGAATCTAGAGGAGTCCGGATGAGCCCGCGCAAGGTGGGTAGTGTTGCTCACCTGGTCCGTGGCCGCACCGTCGCCGACGCAATTACCATCCTCGAGCACACCCCACGCCGCGCCGCTTTACCGGTCCTTAAGACCATTAAGAGCGCCGCAGCTAACGCGACTCACGACCACAACTACAAGGAAGAGGGTTTGCGTATTGTTGAGATTACCGTCAACCACGGTCCGCGTATCAAGCGCTACCGCCCGGCAGCTATGGGCCGTGCCCTCCCGTATCAGAAGCGTTCTAGCCACATCCGCGTTATGGTCGACGGCGAGCAGCGTCCGGCACCTAAGGCCAAGGCTGAGGTTAAACCCGCTGAAGCAAAGAAAGAGGAGACAAAGTAATGGGTCAGAAAGTAAACCCCATATCCATGCGCCTGCAGGCCAACAAAGATTGGCGCAGCAAGTGGTTCGTCGGCAAGAACCAGTACGCCAAGTACCTGGCTGACGATCTAAAGGTGCGCAAGCTGATCCAAGACAAGTTCGGCAGCCGTGGCGCTATTAACAAAGTTGATATCGAGCGTTCGCCAAACCTGGTGACCGTCACGATCGCAACCGCTAAGGCTGGTGTCGTTATCGGCCGCGGCGGCCAAGGCGCTCAGGAGCTGAAGGCTGCTATCGAGAAAGTCTACGGCGTACCCGCCCGTGTCAATATCGAAGAGGTAAAGAAGCCTGACCTCTACGCCAAGCTAGTGGCCGAGAATATCGCCCACCAGCTGGAGCGCCGCATGAGCTTCCGCCGCGCCATCAAAAGCGCCAGCGCTGCCACTATGCGTGCCGGTGCTAAAGGTGTCCGCATCGAGGTTGCTGGCCGGCTGAACGGCGCTGAGATGTCTCGCCGCGAGAAAGAAGCGGTCGGTAGCGTACCGCTCCACACCATCCGTGCGAACATCGACTTCGCCAGCGTTAAAGCTCAGACCGTAGCCGGTATCATCGGCGTTAAGGTCTGGATCTACAAGGGGGAAAACTAACATGTTACTCCCTAAGCGCACTAAGTTCCGCAAGGTCCGCAAAGGCAAGATCCGCGGCGTCGCAACGTCCGGTAACTACATTGCCTTCGGCGATTACGCCTTGCAGGCCCAAGGGCACGAGCGCATCACCAGCCGTCAGATCGAGGCCTCTCGTCAGGCTATGACCCGCTACATCAAGCGTGGCGGCAAGATCTGGATCCGCGTATTCCCGCACACCCCTGTTACCCGCAAGCCGCTTGACGTCAAGATGGGTAGCGGTAAGGGTAGTCCTGAGTTCTTCGTCGCCAAGGTTCGCCCTGGCACCATCCTGTTCGAAATGCAGGGTGTACCCGAAGAAGCCGCCCGCGAGGCCATGCGCCTGGCAGCCCACAAGCTGCCGGTTAAGACCAAGTTCCTCGTAAAGGAGGAAGCCTAGCCATGAGTATGAAATTAGAAGATATCCGCAAACTGTCCACGGCCGAACTGACCGTTGAGACCAGCAAGCTTCGCGACGAAATCGCCGAACTGCGCCGCCACATTTACATGGGCGACAACCAGAATGTTCGCGCTGTTCGTGGCAAGCGCAAAGATTTAGCCCGCATGTTAACCGTTTTAAGCGAACAATTAGTTAAGGAGGCCAAGTAATGGCGAAGTCAATTACGGGCATCGTCTCGAGTGATAAGGCCGACAAGACTATTGTCGTCGTAACCCGCGAGCGAAAGACCCACCCGCTGTACCGCAAGCAATACACGGTCAGCAAGAAGTTCATCGCCCACGATGAAAAGAACGAAGCGCATGTCGGCGACCGCGTTATTATCCGCGAGACCCGCCCGATCAGCCGCCGCAAGAGCCACACGCTCGAGCAGATTGTTGAGCGCGCAGGCGTTACGCACAGCGAGAAGGAGCCTGAGGTATGATTCAGCAAGAAAGCCGTCTCGTAGTGTGTGACAACAGTGGTGCTAAGGAAATCCTGTGCATCCGTGTCCTGGGCGGTACCCGCCGCCGCTACGCCGGTGTCGGCGACATTATTGTCGCGACCGTCAAGGAAGCGAGCCCGACCGGCACGGTAAAGAAGAAGAGCGTGGTGAAGGCCGTGGTGGTGCGGACCCAGAAGGAAATTGCCCGTAAAGACGGCAGTACCATCAAGTTCGACGACAACGCCGCTGTCATCATCAACGATGACAAGCAGCCACGCGCAACCCGTATTTTCGGCCCCGTACCCCGCGAACTCCGCGACATGGGCTATGCCAAGATAATCAGCCTCGCACCGGAGGTACTCTAATATGACTTACAAGATCAAGCTGAAGAAAGGTGACACCGTACAGGTCCTGTCCGGCAAGTACAAGGGCAAGACCGGTAAGATCGTTACCACTCACCCCACAGAGAACAAAGTTACCGTTGAAGGCATCAACGTCGTGAAGAAGCACTTGAAGCCGAATAAGGCTTACCCACAAGGTGGCATCATTGACATCACGAAGCCTATTTGGGTTAGTAAAGTCGCCGTTGTTGATCCGACCAGCAAGAAGCCGACCCGCGTTGGTTACACGCTCGACAAGGACGGCAACAAGACTCGCGTCTACAAGAAGAGCGGAAAGGAGATCAAGTAATGGCTACAGCAAAAGCACCCGCCAAGTACATCCCGCGTCTCCAGGAAGCGTACAGCAGCAAGTTCGTTGCCGAACTCAAGGAAGAACTAGAGCTTAAGAACGTCCATCAGGTCCCGCGCATCGAGAAGATTGTCATAAACGTCGGCCTCGGCCGCGCGAAAGACGACAAGAAGACCATAGAGGCCGCTAAGAACACGCTTCGTAAGATTACCGGGCAAGCACCGGTAGAGACCGTCGCTAAGAACTCCATCGCCGGCTTTAAGCTCCGCGAAGGCAACATGATCGGCCTCAAGCTAACACTCCGCGGCGGCCGCATGTACGAGTTCATGGACCGTTTCATTAACATCGTACTGCCTCGCCTGCGTGACTTTCATGGCGTCAGCCTGAAAGCGTTCGACAAGCAGGGCAACTACAGTGTCGGCATGACAGACCAGAGTGTCTTCCCTGAACTGAGTTTTGAAGAAACAACCACTCCTCACGGCCTGCAGATCGTCTTTGTGATCAAGAGTCAGAACCGCGAGCACAGCAAAGCACTGCTAACTAAATTCGGCATGCCGTTTGAAAAGGAAGGAAACTAATCATGGCGAAACGATCAATCATTGTACGCGACGCAAAGCGACAGAAGATGATTCAGAAGTACGCCGCTAAGCGCGCAGAACTTAAGGAACTCGGTGACTTCGAGGGCCTGGCTAAGTTGCCCCGCAACTCGAGCCCGACCCGCTGGAAGAACCGCTGCATTGAAACCGGCCGGCCGCATGCTTACATGCGCCAGTTTGGTCTCTCCCGCCTTAGTTTCCGCGAGCATGCAAGCAAGGGTGAAATCCCTGGTGTAACGAAAGCGAGTTGGTAAGATGAGCGTAACTAGTACAGACCCCATCGCTGACATGCTGACCCGGATCCGCAACGCAATTAACGTGCGGAAGAACGAAGTCAGCTTGCCACACAGCAATATCAAAGAAGCAGTTGCCCGCAGCTTGCAGGCAAACGGCTTCCTCGAGAAGGTAACCGTTACCGACCTCAGCGTCGGCAAGCAGCTGCACATCACTATCAATGCCGAGGACACAAACGCCCGCATTACTGAGATCAAGCGTCTGAGCAAGCCGGGTCGCCGCGCCTACAGCAACGCAAAGGAAATGCCGACCATCAAGCACGGTCGTGGCGTTGTCATCGTCAGCACCTCAAAGGGTCTTATGACCGGCAAAGAGGCAAAGGCTGCAGGCTTGGGCGGTGAACTAATCGCAAGCGTGTATTAAAGGATATAAAGGAAAGAGAATATGAGTCGAGTAGGAAAACTACCAATCGGGATACCGAGCGGCGTGACAATCACTGTCGACCCTGACACCATCACGGTTGCCGGGACAAAGGGAACGCTTACGCAGTTCACTATGCCTGACATCACCGTGAAGCAGGAAGGCGACCAGATTATTGTCACTCGTGCAAACGATGAGCCGAAAGTACGGGCCAAGCACGGCCTGATGCGTGCGCTCCTAAACAACATGGTCGTCGGCGTAAGCACCGGCTTTTCTAAGAAACTGGAAGTTAATGGTGTCGGCTTCCGTGTAGCCTTGGCTGGCCAGGATCTGAAGATGCAATTAGGCTTCAGTCACGAGGTGGTCTACCACCTGCCACAAGGTGTTACGGCTACCGTCGAGCAGACGAACATCACAATTAGCGGCATCAGCAAGCAGCAGGTTGGCCAAGTAGCTGCCGAGATCCGCGCCCTCAAAAAGCCCGAGCCATACAAGGGCAAAGGTATTAAGTACGCCGGCGAGCGCATCATTCGCAAGTCTGGTAAGTCAGGAAAGGACAAGTAATGAACCGGCTCGCATTAAAGGCTAAGAATCTCGTACTCCGCAAGCACCGCATTCGTGCGCGTGTAACCGGAACACCGGAACGTCCGCGTCTGAGCGTCTTCATCAGCGGTCATCACATTAGTGCCCAAATCATTGACGACACCAAGCACAAGACGCTTGTCGCCGCTACCACCATCGGTAGCAAAGCTGCCAAGGGCAGCATGAGTGAGAAGGCCGCCTGGGTTGGTAGCGAGATCGCTACAAAGGCCAAGGCAGCTAAAATTACCACCATAGTATTTGACCGTGGCGGCCGCCAATACCACGGCCGCGTTAAGGCGCTCGCAGAAGCTGCGCGCGAGAAAGGATTGGAGTTCTAATTATGGCTGACGTATCACATGCACAGCCCAAGACTGACGGCCGTCCGCCTCGCCGCGGTGGTGACCGGGGCCCAGTTGTCGAAGAAAAGAAAGAGTTCGATGAGCGTATCGTGCACATCGACCGCGTTGCCCGCGTCGTAAAGGGCGGTCGCCGCTTCCGTTTTCGTGCCCTCGTTGTGGTCGGTGATCACAAGGGTAAAGTCGGTATCGGCACCGCTAAGGGCGCCGATGTAACGGCCGCCGTTACTAAGGCGACTGAAGTTGCCAAAAAGCACACCACTAAGATTGTCATCTACAAAGACACTCTGCCTCACGAAGTGGAAGGCAAAGTTGGTGGCGCCCGCATACTCGTCAAGCCAGCCAGCGCTGGTACCGGTCTCATCGCCGGTGGTGTCGTACGTACTATCCTCGAGGTAGCTGGCGTACACAACGTTCTTTCTAAGTCCCTCGGCAGCAGTAACAAGACGAACACGGCCTATGCAACAATTGAAGCCCTGAAGACCCTTGAACCAGCCAAGAACTGGGTTACTACCAAGTCCACCCCCAAGGCCACCAAGAAGGCTGACGCTGAAGAGAAGAAGCCGGCCGCCAAGGCCAAGGCGCCCGCAAAGGCCAAGGAGACCAAGTAATGAAGTACAACGAACTAACTCCAGCCGCAAGTAAGTCCCGCAAGCGCGTGGGCCGCGGTATTGCCGCCGGCCAGGGTAAGACCGCTGGCCGCGGTACGAAGGGCCAAGGTGCCCGCACGGGCTTCAGCAAGCGCCCCGGTTTCGAAGGTGGTCAAAACCCCCTCATGCAGCGCCTACCTAAGCTGCGTGGCTTCAACAGCCACAAGGTCAAGGCTGAGAATGTCTTTACCGACCAGCTCAATGGCCTTGGTGCCAAGGTCGACAACCACGTGCTCGCTGAGAAGGGCCTCGTAAGCAGCCCCTATGTAAGCGTCAAGCTACTGAGCCGCGGCGAACTGACCAAGAAAGTCAGCATTAACCTTCAGGCTGCCAGCGCCAGCGCTGTCGACGCCGTCCAGAAAGCCGGTGGTGATTTCAACGAAGTCCCCCGCATTGCACGGCCTGCTAGCAAGAAAAAAGAAGAGAAGAAGGCCAAGAAGTAATTCTATAACTTCCCTGGTCTAAAGAGCCCTTTAAGGGCTCTTTTATTTTGCCAAGTACACTAATGTGAACGCGAGCAGTAGGCACATAATCGAATAGAATCGCGGATCGGTCTTAAAGTGTCGGACCGCTTTGACCATGATGATCCCGGCAGGAAAGTAGAATGGCAACGTCTGGAGTGACGTCAGATGCCATAAGTCCCCCGGCAGGTAGTAGAAGAGATAGTGACCGAAAAACAGCTTGAAGCTGCCGTTACCGAGTATTTCAAGCAAAATGGTCTCGAGACTGAATATTAAAGCCAGATGCAGCGTCGCCTCGACATTCCGTGCCTTCAGATAGTTGTGCAGCAGATAAATATGGAAGCCGAGTGCGCCCCATATGAACGGTGCGTAATAGGAGGTATATCCTAGATGCACAGGAGCTACGCGGTAAAGCCACAGCGCATGGCCGAACAGTGCATGATATACGCTTCCGACGAACACCTCTCCGAATACGCCCAGCATAGCCATTGTCGTTATGTATACGGCGGCTTCACGAAAATGCACCCGCTTTATTTGGCGTGCGATCAGGCAGTTCACTATATAAATAACGGTAATAATATAGACGGAGAATAGGAGCAGTTGATACCAATGCATATCTCTCCCAATCCTAACACGTTCAGTCTATCTGGTGGTGAGATTCGTAAGCTCGGTTAAATATCGTTCGATGATTTCCTGGTCCTCTTCAAGAAATGAAACGGCGCCACGTATCCAGTCCATCAGGCCAATAAGTTCTGGCCCGGTGATTAGTTGAGGCGGCTTATGCAAATGGATCGTGATCAGCTTAGCGATATGGTCTGGCGCATCAGTGCCAAAATAGGTACGCGTAAAGCGGGCAACTTCGTCAAAAAGCGTCAGCGGCTTAGGCTTGCTCATATGCGACGCCCCCGAGTCTCATGACCAGCTTGTCGCCAACTTCAGACATCTTAACCGTCATGACTTCGTGTGCCACTGCGGAGTGCTCGACGACAATCAACCCATTCTGCCAGTCCATAGCCCGTTTAACGGTATTTCCTGCACCGTCAACTGAATGACCGACACTTGGCACCGTACCGTCAACTTTAGCAAGACAACCAGGAGATGCCGCCACCATCACACGATGTCCGACGCGCTGCGGTATAGTCCTGTGCGCGACCTGCAGGCGGTGGTCATGTCCGAAGATCGTACTCTCATTTTCAGTCTGAAGATAGCGCAGGGCAGTGCCGTTACCTTTTTTGGCAACCCAACCGTGCATGACCTTTAGATTGTCTTCAAGCCAGTATGCCGCGTTCGGATACCCATCAACGCCGTTCACTTCCAAATCGTCATAGCGCGCAAGATACTGGAGCGTCAGCACGGCTAGCTCGTGCTCGACGTTGGCGCGCTTAAGGCCCAGCAGTTCGCCGGCATTCTTACGAATATAGCGATCGAGCCTAAGCTCATGATTACCATGGACCGCGCTAATCTTCGCATTTGGCGCATTGGCACGAAGTCCTGCTAAGAACTCATTGTACCTGTCGATGGCCGCTTGGGTATTGCCCACCCAATCTGGGCGTTGTGAGAAGCTGCTCATACTCTGCAAGTCCACCATATCACCGGTCAGGACGATCTCGTCCGGCTGCAGCTCATGCGCTGCGACGAGACTTAGATTCATGGCTCGGTCGTCATGGAAGGCTTCTTCACCTCGAAATCCTATCTGAGCATCGCCCATACAGAGCGTTAGCTTATCTTTGCGCCCAGTCACCACGGGCGTCACCGGATTGATAATCCGCCCCGGAGCTTGCCGCACAAAGAGCTCGGTATCAACGGGTTCAGTCTTTGGCCTCAGCTTGACACCGCCCATCAGGACCGTGTGAGCCTCTCCGTCTTCACCTTTATAGAATCCTTCCCAGACGTTGACATGCTCAATTCGTTCGATGTCATCAGGATTTATGCTTGATCGATCAAACAAATCCGCGACCTTGTTAAGGTTAGAACCCTCCATTTCGTAGCTCCTTTGCTGCGTTTATGCGTGAAATCATAAAGTCCCGAGAAGGCTTCTGGGGAGCGGGCCTGGTAGCATGAATTTCGTCGTGGACGGCACGACAAATACCTTCTACAACGTTTTCAGGCAGTCGCCGGAATTGCTTCTCGACCTGCGTAAGATAGGCTGCCCGAGGCCAATAGATGTGGTGGGTATCTGTACGGCATCCGCCTGGCATATCAAAATACCGGCATGATGCGTTGCCAATAGGGCACACCTCGCTACCTCCTAGCGCCGTTTGGGCCAATGTCTGCACGGGTACCTCCGTGGTTTCACTGGCTAGTGTTTCTGCCATATCTTTCTGCCCTCCTTTCTAGTACGTTCAATTCGGAGTATCGGCAGCGTAGAGATAAATAGCAGCCACATGTTTTTGACTCACGTCAAGTTGAGTCATAGGGTTTTGAATCAATAGAGCTTAAGTCAATTCAATTTGACCCATTCAGCTCGACAAACGCTAGATTTCGATTGTCTAATACTGTAAGATATCTTACAGAAAGGAGGGAACCTAAGGCACGCATGAATGGTAACTTCCCGATGCACCACATTCAAAAAAGCATCATCCTAAGCCTCGCCAGGACCTCTCCTTTACGTTTCACTGAACTACAACCACCGCGCATTCCAAATAATGCATTCTC
>Ga0335072_10013588_pt1 | contig 11591 bp, 9 predicted proteins | sample Lox_Sample_21_FD_206725 | JGI IMG/M metagenome (GOLD analysis project Ga0335072, IMG submission 206725) | Soil microbial communities from Loxahatchee National Wildlife Refuge, Florida, United States - Lox_Sample_2.1 | ecosystem: Environmental > Terrestrial > Soil > Wetlands | place: USA: Florida...
GCAAATAATAGCCACATAATAAACCACGCCGGGCAATAGTGATTAAGGGCAATGGAGAATTATCAGTACGACCGGCCGAAGATAAGCCGCTTGCCGTAGGCGGACGGCAGGCCGCAGCGGACGCAGACGCCCTCCTCGGGCGCCCCGGAAGCGGGAATGCACCGCACGGTCGCCGACGTGGCGGCCTTGATGTCGGCCTCACATTGCGCCTGCCCGCAGTGGAACGCCAGCGCCCAGCCGGTCTTGACCGCCTCGGCGAACTCGCCCCACGCGTTCACCGTGACCGTGCGCGAGTCCCTGAAATCGGTCGCCCGCCGCAGCAGCAGGTCCTGGAAGGCGGTCAGCTCGGCCAGCAGCACGTCAGGCGCCGACTCCAGCGGCACAGGCGTCTTGCCCGAACCGAGCCGGGTGGACATCAGCGCCGTGCCGTCGGCCAGGTCGCGCGGCCCCAGCTCCAGCCGGATCGGCACGCCCCGCAGCTCCCAGTCGTTGAACTTGAACCCTGGTGACAGCTGCGTGCGGGTGTCCACGTGCGCGCGGATGCCCGCCCGGCCAAGACGCCCGGCTAGTTCCGCCGCGGGCCGCAGCACAAGCTCGGCCTGATCACCGCGGCCGATCGGCACGATCACCACCTGGTACGGGGCGAGCAGCGGAGGCAGCACGAGCCCCTTGTCGTCGCCGTGCGTCATGATCACGCCGCCGATCATCCGGGCGCTCATGCCCCACGACGAGGTGTGGCAGTACCGCTGCTCGCCGCTGTCGGCCGTGTACTGGATGCCGAAGGCCCTGGCGAAGTTCGTGCCCAGGTAGTGCGACGTGCCGGACTGCAGCGCGCGGCCGTCGCGCATCATTCCCTCAACGGTGTACGTCCTGACCGCGCCAGGGAACCGCTCGCTGGCCGTCTTCTCGCCGTCCACGACAGGCATGGCCGCGACCTCCCGCGCCACCGATGCGTAGAGGTCGAGCGCGGTGAGCGTCTCCCGCATCGCGTCGGCCTCATCGGCGTGCGCGGTGTGCCCCTCCTGCCAGAGAAACTCCGTGGTGCGCAGGAACATCCGCGGCCGCATCTCCCAGCGCACCACGTTGGCCCACTGGTTCAGCAGCATCGGCAGATCGCGGTGCGAGCTGATCCACTTGGCCATCATCTCGCCGATTACCGTCTCCGACGTGGGCCGCACGACCAGCGGCTCTTCCAGCTCCTTGCCGCCCGCATGGGTGACCACCGCGAGCTCGGGGGCGAACCCCTCGACGTGCTCGGCCTCGCGCTGCAGGTAGCTCTCCGGGATCAGCAGCGGGAAGTAGGCGTTGACGTGACCGGTCTCCTTGATCCGCCGGTCCATGTCGGCCTGCAGCAGCTCCCAGATGCGATAGCCGTACGGTCGGATCACCATCGTGCCGCGGACCGGACCGCGGTCCACCAGCTCGGCCTTGAAGACCAGCTCGTTGTACCAGGCGGAGAAGTCTTCGCTCTGCGGTGTCACTCCGCGTTCATCGCGCGCCACATGCAGAGGCTACGACATGCCACCGGGCGGCAGTCGAGTGGTTTTCAGTCCACCGGGAACCTGGCCAGCACGTCGAAGGTGTCCGGGCCAGGGGCCGGGTAGTCGAGGCGGTCGCGGACCGCGACGACGCCCTGGACGTGCCGGATCCGGAGCACGATGTCGTGCCCTTGCTCGCAGGTTCGCGGCCGGCCGGTCAGGGTGGCCACGCCCTCGGTCACCCCGACGTCGAACTCGCCAGGGCGCGCCGCCTCCTCCGTCGACAGGACGCTGGCCCTGATGTCCTCGGCGATCTCCGCGTCCGGGCGGCCGTAGACGGCCAGCACGTCGGCCCGGCTGACGATCCCGGCCAGCTTGCCGTCCGCGTCCACGACAGGAAGGCGCTTGACCCCGCGCAGGTACATGAGCCGCGCGGCGTGCTCGACGCTGTCGTCGGGAGAGACGATCACCGGCGGGGCCGTCATGAGGTCTGCCGCGGTGAGCCCGCGCGCCTTCTCCAGCTCCTTGTGCCGCAAGATGCCGGTGATCATTCCCGGCATGTGGTCTTCCCCGCCGCCGAGGGCCATCTTGTTCAGCAGGTCTGACTCGGAGACCACCCCGATCACCCGGCCCGCCTCATTCAGCACCGGGAACGCGCTGACCCGGTGCTGCCGCAGCGCCGCGGCTATCGCCGCGAACGGCGTGTCCCGCTCCACCCACAGCACCTGGGTGGTCATCACGTCCTGCACCGTCGAAATCATCGTCCCCACACCCTTTCCTATCGAGTCAGGACGACCTTCAGCGCGCCGCTGCTGGCGGCATCGCCGAAGACTTCGTACGCCTTGCCGAACTCGTCCAGGCCGAAGCGGTGGGTGATGAACCGGCTCGCGTCGAGCTGACCGGTGGTCACCAGCCGCATCAGGGTCGGCGTGGACGAGGCGTCCACCAGGCCTGTCGTGATCGTGATGTCCCTGATCCACTGCTCTTCCAGGTGCAGCGTGGCCGGCTTGCCGTGCACGCCGATGTTCGCGATCCGGCCGCCCGGCCTGGCCAGCTTCACGGCCATCTCGAACGTCGCCGGGACGCCGACCGCCTCGATCGACACGTCGGCGCCGAGCCGCCCGGTCACGTCCTTGATCACGGTCATCGGGTCTTCGAGAGAGTCGTTGACCGTAATGTCGGCGCCGAAATACCTGGCGGCCCCGAGCCGTGCGGCGGACAGGTCGATGGCGACGATGTGGGCGGGGCTGAACAGCCGCGCGCCGGCGATCGCGGACAGGCCGATCGGCCCGGCGCCCACGACGGCCACCACGTCTCCTGGCCGGACACCGCCCGCCAGCACGCCGACCTCGTAGCCGGTCGGCAGGATGTCCGCCAGCATGAGGATCTCCTCGTCGGACGAGCCGTCCGGGATCAGGTAGGTGGAGGTGTCGGCGTACGGCACGCGGACGTACTCGGCCTGGGTGCCGTCGATCGTGTGGCCGAGCACCCAGCCGCCGCCCTCCAGGCACTGCCCGTAGCGCCCCTCGCGGCAGAACCGGCACGTCCCGCAGGCGCTGATACACGACACGAGCACCCGGTCACCCGGCGTCAGGCGGTGCACGGCGTTGCCGGCCTCGACGACCGTTCCGACGGCCTCGTGGCCGAGGATCCTGCCCGGCGCCACTTCCGGCACGTCCCCGCCCAGGATGTGCAGGTCGGTGCCGCAGATCGTGGTCGCGTCGACCCGGACGACGACGTCGCCGTCGTCGGTAATCTCCGGGTCAGGGACTTCCTCCCAGGCCTTCCGCCCGGGACCGTGGTACACGAGCGCCCGCATGACTGCCTCCGGTTGTTTTCGCTGCTTTCAGCCTCGCCACGGGTCGCTGGATGCGGCAGGGCCGAACGTCCTGCCGCACGGACGGAAGGTCACGGGCGCCGGGAAACGGCGGCGTACTAGGGTTCGTAACGGGACCTTAAGGCTGCGCCATGGAAGGAGCGCCCACGATGGCTGACCGCGTGATCGAGGAACTCGACCGGGACGAGTCGCTGCGGTTGATCTCGCCTGGAGGGATCGGCCGCATCGCCTACACCAGCAGGTTCGGTCCCACCGTGCTGCCGGTGAACTACACCCTCCACGAAGGGGCGATCTTGTTCCGCACGGCGGAAAACGGCCCGCTGGACCAGGACTTGCGGACCGGGATCGAGGGCGCCGACTACGAAGTGGCGTTCGAGATCGACGACATCGACATGGGGGGCGAGATGGGCTGGAGCGTGCTGATCCAGGGACCGGCCCACCACGTCACGGGGCCCGAGCGCGAGGAGGCCTTCAGGGCCTGCGTGGAGCCCTGGGCACCCGGAATCCGGGAGCTGCTCGTCCGGATCGTTCCGTCCCGGATCACCGGCCGTCGCATCAATCATTCATAACGGGCCCGTGGTCCCACCACGCGGTCACGGCTCACGGATCATGTCGATCGCGCCGCAGGGGCACTGCGCCGCTGTGACGGGTAGCTTCCATCCTTGGCGGATAGCTTCATCTCGCGGGGCCGGTAGCAGACCCGGCCCATGATCGCCGGGAACGGGTTGGCCCGGCTGGAGCCTGGCGTGAGCGTGATGGCGAAGGGCCGTTCCAAACGTTGCGGTCGGACAGCTCCCTTTCGCTCATCTCATGAACGATGACCCCCGGAGGGCGCCTGGGGCGGCGCTAGCCGGGGGTCTCGCGAGTCGTGCTGGTTAGGCGGTCTTGGCCGGGGTGATGGTCTCGTGCCCGGCAGGGGCGGCCGGGACGCTCTCGGGCCGGCGGCCGGTGAGGAAGAGGAACGCGGAGCCGATCGCGGCCAGGGCGCCGAGCCCGAAGGCGGCCAGCGCGATGATGTAGGTGATCTGGGAGACCTTCCACCAGCCGTAGGCGTTCAGCAGCATCGAGCGCAGCGTCTCGCCCTTGAACACGGTGTTCACCAGGCCGGCCAGCTGGGTGTTGTTCGGCTGCGCCATCGACTCAGCCGACAGCTGGGAGTAGGTCTTGCCGCCCGACATGTCGGCGATGTGCTGGGCGATGAAGTGGTCGGCGTAGGCCTCGGCCTGCTGCCCGGTCAGCAGCTGCTGCCCGGCGTACTGCGAGACCGACGGGATCATGTTCGGGGTGATCTCGCTGCCTGCCTTCGGGTGCGCGAACGCGGCCGCGGCCGGGAAGGTGATCTGCTGGCTGGCAAGCTGGCCCTGGACTGTGTTGTGCACGTAGGCCGATCCCCACAGCAGCAGGCCGCCGGCGATCAGCAGCACCGCGGCCAGCGCGGCGCTCGTGACGCCGAGCAGGGTACGGGAAGAGTTGCGGCGCATCGTGAGCCTCCTCAATGGCGCGGGCCCTTGGGTGATGGTCCGCTTCGCTTTATCTGACATTCCTCAGTCTTCCGCCGGACCCCTGGCCAACGTCACGGCCGGATGTCATGACCTCATGGGCCTTTAGGCCCTGCCTGCCGCGGTCGCGCCGGCGCACCCTGAACGTGGGGATTCAGCTCTTCTGCAGAGGGGTGAGGTCACATGATCGAAGTCACCACGCCAGCGCTGGCCAGTCACCCGTTCCTGCGCGGCATGCCGCCTGGCCAGCTGGACGCGCTCGCCGCCGCGGCGTCGGACGTCACGTTCCCCGCCGGGCACCGGATCTTCGAAGAGGGCGGATTCGCCGGCAAATTCTGGCTGATCCAGTCGGGTCACGTCGTGCTGGACGTGAACGCGCCAGGGGTCGGGCGGGTCATCGTCGACACCATCGGCATCGGGGACCTGCTCGGCTGCTCCTGGCTGTTCCCGCCGTACCAGTGGGCGTTCGGCGCGATGTGCGTCACTCCCGTGCGGGCGTTCGAGTTCGACGCGGCCGCCATCCGCCTGCGGTGCGCGGCCGACCCGGATTTTGGCGCCGAGTTCCGCGAGCGGCTGCTGCAGGTTCTCGCCAGGCGGCTGCAGAGCACGAGGGCACGGCTGATCGCCAAGTCGATGTCCGGCACCGCCGGCGGCGCGTGACCGCGCCGCCGTTGCCGCCGTTACTGTCGCGCCGGCCGGGCAGCGGTTACTGCGGCCGGTTACTGCGACCGGATGCGGCGGCCGCTGATGTGCGTGGGCACGATCCTGACGAACAGGTCATGCTCTCCGGCTGGCCAGGGCCGCAGGTCGCATGCTTCCCGCAGGTGCCTGAGCTCGCCGGGCTGGAGCACCCGGTGCGCCTGGCCGCGGACCAGCACGCTCCAGCCGAACAGCAGTGTCTCGTCGAAATGGTCGGTCTCGAATGAGACCGGGTCGTCGCCGTGCGCGCCGATCAGCGAGCCGGTGCCGGTCCGCAGCACGATGGTGCCCGCCACCAGCAGGTAGTTGACCGGCAGGACCATCAGCCCGGAGGCGGTGGTGAACGCGATCCTGCCGAGCCCGCCGGGCGCCAGCAGCCGGTGGCACTCCGCGAGGCCGAGCGGCTCAAGCTCGCCTACCGGACCCGGGTGGCGGCAGGGCGGCGCCTCGCCGCCGGCGCCGAGCAGGGCGGTCGGCGTGGTGCGCAGCGCCGCCGCCAGCCGGCGCAGGGTGGCCGCGTCAGGCTGGCCAGGGAAGTTCTCCAGGTACTCCAGGTACCGGCGGTTCACCGCCGCGCGCTCGGCCACCTGGTTGAGGCTGAGCCGCAGTTCGGCTCGCCGCGCCGCCAGGCGTCTGCTCAGGTCGCCGGGATCGGGGGGCGATGGCCAGCTGGACGGATTCCGCGCAGTCCCGGTGGTCCTCGTCTCGCGTACCGCATTAACAGTCATCGCGTCCACCTCACATTTCACTGCTCAGCTACTACCAGCCTGCCGGCCTGGTCACCTGGCGAAGAGAGTCGTTCCGCCTGGTGACCAGGGACCTTGGTAGACCGGCTGAGGTACGGTCAGGCCTGCCCTGACGGTGCCGGGTGGTCTTGCGGCTGCGGGGCGGGCGGTGTCCCCTGCGGCGGCACCGGCCTGGCCGGCTCGGCCGGGCCCTGAGCCCGCCAGATGAGGCGGTGCACCGGAATCAAGCGCGGGATGTCGCGAAGGCCGGGGATGAACGGGACCAGCAGCAGGAGCAGCGTGGCCAGGCCGGTCATGTAGATGGCGATCAGGTCGGCGTTGGTGGAGTTACGCCAGCCGGGGACGTGGTACCAGAGCTGGTACAGCCAGAGCCACGGCTGGCCTGGGTAGCTGCCCGTCTCGTTCATGACGCCCCACTGGTCGCCGGTCAGGTTCATGTTCGCGGCCAGGTTGGAGTAGTACTGGCCGTCCTCCATGAACAGCAGCGGCCTGGTGTAGTCGGTGCCGTAGAACTGGCGCTGGGCGAGCAGGTCGGTGTCGATCGCGCCGCTTTGCGCCAGGCTGAGCTCGCTGGCCAGCATGACCGGGACGGGCCCGTCGTTGGCCGGCGGCACCACGGGGATGCCATTCACGAACTTCACTTTGGCGACCGCGTTGCCGTAGTTGGTCGCCCACTTGGCCTGCAGGGACGACGGGGCCGCGTTGTAGACGGCCAGCGCGGCGGTCAGCGCGCGGTTGGTAGGCGCCACGGCGGCGAGCGGGGTCAGCACGAACGACTGCGCCGGGTCGACCGGCTGGGTTACCCCGAACCAGTTAGCGGGCGCGAACAGCAGGCTTTGCGGCGTGCCGTTGGTGTTGTAGGGCGGCCCGTAGGTGGCGGTCAGGCTGGTGCCGTTCAGTTCGCTCGCGGCGGTGCCGAGGAAGTCGGCCGGCGCGATCTTCGCCCAGCTCTGCACGGTGACGGGCGGGACGTTCGGCGAGGACAGCACGCCGGCGAGGCCGACCGTGAGGACCAGCGCGACCAGCCCCGCGATCGCGCCTTCCTTCAGGATGTCGTACCGCCGGGTCGGGCCGCGCCACGGCGCCGCGTCGGCGGCGCGCGCCGCGCGCCGCTCGCTGGCGGTCCCCAGCCACGTGCGCGGCTTGCTGACCTCGAACCGCGGCATCGCGGACTCCAGCGGGTGGCTCACGCCCCGGATCCGCACCAGCAGGACGTGCGCGCCGACCAGCGCGATCAGGATGATCGGGATCAGCACCACGTGCCACAGCAGCATCTGGCCGAAGTTCATGAGGTTGAAGAACGCGCCGACCCCCGCCGCGTTGAACGCGTCCTTACCGTTCGTCGCGATCCATTGTGAGTCGAAGTTCTGCTGCGACAGGTATCCGGTGAAGCACTCGACGATCGAGGCGAGGAACGCGACGACGCCGGTGATCCACGTCAGCGCGCGCCGGCCGCGCCAGGCCGCCATCCAGAACTTGCCCCACAGGTGGATGACCATGAACGCCATGAACAGCTCGACGCTCCACAAGTGGACGCTGTTGAAGAAGTGGCCGACCGGGTTCGTGTGCCACCAGTCGGTGCCGCCGAGCGCGATCGCGAATCCGCTGACGATCGCCATGCCGAGCGCGGCGAGCGTGGCCACGCCGAACACGTACACCCACGACGCGACGTACGCGGGCTGACGGTCGGGCAGCACCTTCTGCGGTGGCAGTAGCGTCAGTGCCCGGCGCCGTACCCGGGACGTCCACATCTTGGCGTCTGCCTCGTCGCCCATTGCCGCCGCGCTCACCAGGTCGGGCGCGCTTTCTGACTCCGCCGGGCCAGCGGGCTCCGGCACGGTGACAGAGCCGGACCCCTCGGTGACGCCGGCGCTGCGGCGCCGGCCGGGGAAAGGTGCCAGGAGCGCGATGCCGAAGATGGCGACCATGACGGCGATCAGCACCAGGTTGGCCACGGAAATCGTGAAGATCGACCAGTTGACATACCCGCCTGGCGCGTTGAGATCCACTGCTAGCGGGGCGTGAGCTGCGAGGAGGACGTTCATCGGAGTCTCCCGGGTAGCTGAAACGCGAAATAGCTGACCCGCACACCGTCCGGCACGAAGGGGTCCCGTAGCAGGGCGGAGGGTCACTCGATGTCAGGACCTTCGTCCCGTCACCCGCGGCCGGCGAGTTTCCGCAGGACCTTCCCGCAGGACCATGTGTCGCGGGTCGTCTGCCTCTACCGCGCCGTGGGCGAATGCCGTGGAGTCAGGATCATGACAACTCACGTGCGTCATGCGCCCACGGTGGCCCCGCCGCCGGAGCCGGGCCGGCCGGCCGGACGGTGGCTCTCGCTCGCCGTTCTCTGCGTGGCGCTGCTGATGGTCAACCTGGACAACACCGTGCTCAACGTCGCGCTGCCGACGCTGGTCCGCGACCTGCACGCCACCACCACCCAGCTGCAGTGGATCGTCGACGCCTACGTGCTGGTGTTCGCCGGGCTGCTGCTGGTCGCCGGCAGCGTCGCCGATCGCATCGGGCGGAAGAAGGTGTTCTGCGCCGGGCTGCTGACGTTCGCCGCCGGGTCCGCCTGGGCGGCGTTTTCCGGCTCGACGGGGATGCTGATCGCCGCCAGGGCGAGCATGGGGATCGGCGGGGCGATCATGATGCCCGCCACCCTGGCGCTGATCACCAGCATCTTCACCGACCCGGCCGAGCGGCAGCGGGCGATCGGCCTGTGGGCCGGCACCAGCGGCCTGGGCGTCGCGCTCGGCCCTATCGTGGGCGGCGCGCTGCTGGCCCGGTTCTGGTGGGGCTCGGTGTTCCTGATCAACGTGCCGGTCGCGGTGGCCGGCTTCGCGTTCGCGATCCCGCTGATCCCGGAGTCGCGGAACCCGGCGGCGCGGCGGCCGGATCTGATCGGGGCGACGCTGTCCATGGCAGGCCTGGGGCTCCTGCTGTGGTCGCTGATCGAGGCGCCGGTCCGCGGCTGGACCTCGCCCCGGGTGCTCGCCGCGGGGACTGGCGGTCTCGCCGTGCTCGTGCTGTTCGCCCTGTGGGAGAACCAGACGTCGCATCCGATGCTGAACCTGGCGTTCTTCCGGCAGCGGGCGTTCACTGGCGCCGTCTGCTCGGTGGGCATGGTTACGTTCGGCCTGTACGGGGCGTTGTTCCTGCTGACTCAGTACCTGCAGTTCAGCCTGGGCTACAGTGCGCTCGCGGCCGGGATCCGGGTGCTGCCGGCGGCGGGCATGATCGCGGTCATCGCACCGCTGTCCGCCCTGGTCCTGCGGGTGACCACGGTCAGGTACACGGTGGCGGCGGGCCTGGCGTGCATCGCTGCCGGCCTGTGGCTGCTGTCCGGGATCACCGTCGCCTCGACCTACGCCAGCTTGGTGCCCGGCATCATGCTGCTCGGCGCGGGCGCGGGAATGGCGATGCCGGCCGCGACGGAATCGGTGATGGGCTCGCTGCCCGGCGGCCACACCGGCGTCGGCTCGGCCGCCAACGGCACGTTCCTGCAGACCGGCGGGGCGCTCGGCGTCGCCGTCATCGGCAGCCTGCTGAACACGCGCTACACCAGCCACATGGCCGCGGTCCTCGCCCGGCATCACGTGCCCGCCGCGATGTCGCAAGCCATCACCGGCTCGCTCGGCGGTGCGCTGGAAGTCGCGGCCAGGATCGGCGCCCGCTTCGGCGCGCTCCTGGCGGTCGCCGCCAAAAGCGCCTTCGTCAGCGGCATGGACCTGGGGCTGACGGTCGGCGCGTGCGCCGCGATCGGCGGCTGCGTGATCGCGCTGATCGTCCTGCCGCGGCGCGGGCATGGCGACCATGGGTGACAGGTTCCCGCGGGCTGGCCCGGCGGTTATCTGAGCAGCTCGTAGGCGGGATTGATCATCGCCGGGCGGCCGTCGATGCCAATGCCGACCGGGCCGTGCAACCGGATCCTGGTGCCCGGCTCGACGCCCGCGATCTGCGCGCGGCCATAGAAGACGGCGCTGAGCTGGCCGGTCGAGTCGCCGACCTCACAGGTCAGCACGGTGTTCCCTGCCGCCTTGCCGGACCGGATCTCCGCGGCGTGCAGCCGGCCCTCCACGGTCGCGTGGCCGGGCTGGCGCAGCGACCCGATGGGGTCGGTGCCCGGTGGCGGCGCGGGCCACTCGTACTCGTCCAGGCGGCCGGGCCTGCCTGCCGGGACAGGGCCGGCCGCGTCGGCCCGCGCAGTCTTGACCCGGTGCCTGACGTCGAAGGGAACGATGGTGGCCGCCGCGCCAGGGATGCGGCTGACGACCCGCGCGATGCGGTCCGCGGTGTGATCGTGCAACAGCCGGCCGGCCAGCGGCGGGTAGCTGCGTCGCGGCAGCACGACGGTCACGTGCGTGTCCGGCACCGCCGCCAGCGTGGCCACCAGCCGGGCCGCCGCGTGGGCTAGCCGCCGGTCGGGACAGTCCGCCAGTTCCAGCGGGACCCCGCTGCCGGCGTCCACCCACTGTCGCCTGAGCCGGCTTGCGCGGTCGGCGTCCAGGCTGAAGTGAACGGCGCGGAGCGTGGTGGGCCGCAAGCCTTTGGCGTACTTCAGCGCCGCGACGGTGGCCAGGTCGTAGTCGTCGACGAGGAGCAGGACGGCCCGGCGGGCGTGGTGCGCCGGGTGGAGCTGGACGCCACCGTGGCCAGGTTCGGCCAGGATGGCGGCCTCGGCCCGGTATTCGCGGTTGAGCCGGATGAGGGTGAAAACCAGGACCGGGAAGATGATCACGATCAGCCACGCGCCCTCGGTGAACTTCACCACCGCGAACACCACCACGACGAGCGCCGTGTAGATCCCGCCCGCGGTGTTGATCACGAGCCGACGCCGCCAGCCAGGCTCCCGGGTCCGGCGGTGGTACCTGGCCATGCCGAAGCCGGCCATGGCGAATCCGGTGAACACCCCGATCGCGTAGAACGGGATGAGCGCGTCGACGGTCGCGCCGGCCACCAGCATCAGCGTCAGCGACAGCGCGGCCAGCAGGATGATCCCGTTGGAGAACGCCAGCCGGTGCCCGCGCCTGGTCAGCCAGCGGGGCAGGAAGGAGTCCTCCGCGACGAAGCTGGCCAGGAACGGGAACCCGGTGAAGCTGGTGTTGCCCCCGGTGAACAAGATGGCGGCGGTCGCGGCCTGCAGCGCGTAGAACATCACCTGCCCTGCCGCGGTATGGCCGAAGACGAGCCCGGCCTCCTGCGCGAGCACAGTGGGGAACCCGGCGGTATACGGGATCGCGTGGGTGGCGTGCGCGAGCCAGGAGATGCCCGCGATCAGGAAGGCCACGATGGCACCCTGGGTCGTGAGGATCTGCCGCGCGTGCCGTCCTTC
>Ga0335072_10013589_pt1 | contig 11590 bp, 7 predicted proteins | sample Lox_Sample_21_FD_206725 | JGI IMG/M metagenome (GOLD analysis project Ga0335072, IMG submission 206725) | Soil microbial communities from Loxahatchee National Wildlife Refuge, Florida, United States - Lox_Sample_2.1 | ecosystem: Environmental > Terrestrial > Soil > Wetlands | place: USA: Florida...
ACAACTTGGCTCCACGCGCCCGGCAGGGTGGCTGCGCCGCCAGCTTGAAATCCAGGCCAACGGCCTCAGCGGCCATCTCGACGAAACCTGGCCCGATGTAGGCCCCAACAGTGGATGGCTGGGCGGTACCGGTGAATCCTGGGAACGCGGCCCTTATTACCTCGATGGACTTGTCCCGCTGGCGTGGCTGCTCGATGATGCCCGCCTCAAGGCGAAAGCACAGCGCTACGTCGAATGGATACTCACCCACCAGGCGCCAGACGGCATGATCGGCCCTGCATCGAATGACGACTGGTGGCCACGCATCGTCGCCCTCAAGGCACTCACCCAATACCACGAATTCACTGCCGATCCCCGCGTCATCCCGCTCATGGATCGCTATTTCCTTTACCAGCTCGCGCAACTCCCATCGAGGCCCTTGCGCGACTGGGGCAAATTCCGCTGGCAGGACGAGTTGCTGAGCGTGATCTGGCTATACAACCGCACCGGCTCACCATATCTGCTCGATCTTGCGCGTATCTTGCACCAGCAGGGCTACGACTGGATGGCGCAATACGCAAACTTCCGGTTCAAAGAGAAAATCACTGCCGAATTTATCAAGCTGAATGAGGGTGGAGGCCTCAAGGACCTGGCTCTGGCCACTCACGGCGTGAACAATGGCCAAGGCATAAAGACCGGTCCGGTTTGGTCGCTGGTTTCCGGTTCCGAAACGGATCGCGAGGCCGCCTCAAAAATGATCGCCGAACTCGATCGCTACGATGGCCTGCCCAACGGCATGTTTTCGTGTGACGAGCATCTCTCGGGCCGCGACCCTTCGCAGGGATCCGAACTTTGTACCGTGGTCGAATACATGTTCTCGCTGGAACGCGCGCTGGCCATCACCGGCGACCCCGCATTTGGCGATCGCCTCGAAAAACTCGCCTTCAACGCGCTGCCCGGCACGCTCACTGACGACATGTGGGCACACCAGTACAACCAGGAGCCAAACCAGGTGGAGTGCAGCCTCCACCACAAGCCGTGGGTCAGCGATGGACCGGAATCGAATCTCTTCGGCCTCGAGCCCAACTTCGGATGCTGTACGGCCAACTTCAACCAGGGTTGGCCCAAGTTCGCGGCCAGCCTCTTCCTGCTCTCGGGCGGGCCGGACACAGACGCGCACGACGGCCTCGTTGCCGCGGCTTATGCTCCGTGCGAAGTTCGTACGAACATTCGCGGGACCGCCGTGCGCATCTCCGAAGAGACCGACTATCCGTTCCGCGGCACAGTGAAGCTCACCATCGATCCGTCTTCGCCCATTTCGTTCCCGCTGCAACTGCGCATCCCGGCATGGGCCGCGGGCGCCGGCATCACCGTGAATGGCCGACCGGAGCCCCAGCCCTCAGCCGGATCATTCGCGCGTGTCGAACACACGTGGAAATCTGGCGATCGGGTCGAAATCAACCTTCCGATGCAGCCGCGCGTCTCCCGCTGGTTCAACGATTCGGTCGCCGTTGAACGCGGCCCGCTGGTTTTCTCCTACAGCATCGGCGAAGACTGGGTAAAGCTGCGCGATCGCGGCATGACCGCCGACTGGCAGGTGTATCCAACGACTCCGTGGAACTACGGAGTCAGCGTCGACCCTTCCAATCCTGCAAGCTCCCTTCGGGTCAACGAGAGCGAAATCGGCGCCGTGCCCTTCTCGCGCCAAAACACATCCGTCGAGTTGCACGTCAAGGCTCGTAAAATTCCTGCGTGGCGCGCCGAGGATGGCGCTGCCGACCCACTACCGCAAAGCCCTATCGCCAGCGTCGAAAGGGAGGAAGAAATCACCCTGATCCCATATGCTGCCGCCAAGTTGCGCATCACTGCATTTCCGATCTTAAAGGCCTAGGCAAAGCGCAACTACTTGGTTGCAAGACGCTCACCATTTTTCGGGTTTTGTAAACGCCTGATTGCCCCATCCAGGCAGCGCTTTTGCTGCTTAGGTGAGAGAGCAATGCGCCGTGAATCACTCGGGTTGAGCTAACCGCGTCACAATCTTTTCGACGTCGTAAACGCACCCGCCCCAGACACCGCCGCTGGCCTCAACCAGCGCAGCCCACAGCCGCGTATCCTCGGGCAGGGCTGGATGCGGCTTCAGATCGGCTCTCGGCTTGCGCTCGGCTAATCTGCGCACACCGTCTTTTGCGCTGAAAGTGCCGCTCGCATCACCCACGAGATTTACCGCTCCGGCCAGCGAACTCCGATCGATCACGATCTGGATTAGATCACCGTTGAGCACTTTGCCGATCGGGCCTCCCGCCAATGCCTCCGGCGAAACGTGCCCAATGCACGCGCCGGTCGACACTCCGCTGAAGCGCGCATCGGTTAGCACTGCGACATGCTTGCAATGCGGCAGCTGCTTCAGCGCCGACGTCACCTGGTAGATCTCCTGCATTCCTGCACCTTTCGGGCCGCCGCAGATCAGCACAATTACGTCGCCTTGTCCGATCGCCCCACCCTTGATCGCGGCAATCGCGGCCTCTTCCGTGGTGAACACGCGCGCCGGCCCCCGATGCCGATATACATTGTCCTCCTCGATCAGCGAAGGATCGATAGCGGTGCTCTTAATAACGGAGCCTTCCGGCGCGAGATTACCCACTGGAAAACAGACCGTCGGCGTTAGTCCACGCGATCGCGCTCGGTCCGGCGTCATGATCACCTCGTCGGCATCGATGCCATCCAGTTCCTTCAGCCTCCGGCGCAGTGCGTGCCGCCGCTCGCTCTGTTTCCACCAGTCAAGGCTTGCGTCTAGCGTCCCGCCGCTGACCGTGCGAACGCTCGCATCCAAAAGGCCGGCCGCACGCAGATGCAGCATCACCTCCGGCACGCCGCCGGCAAGAAATACCTGTACGGTGGCAAATCCGCACGGTCCGTTGGGCAGCGCATCCACAAGACGAGGCACTTGGCGATTCACCGTCTCCCAGTCATCGCGCGTCGGCCGTTTCAAACCGGCTGAAAACGCAATGGCAGGCAGATGCAACAGCAGATTTGTCGATCCGCCAAACGCCGCGTGGAGCACCATCGCGTTGCGCACCGCCTCGTCGGTCAACACGTCATGCGTGCCCAGTCTCAATTCATGCAACCGAAACATTGCGCGTGCCGAACGTCGGGCAGCATCCAACCAGATGGCCTGCCCCGACGGAGCCAGTGCGGTGTGCGGCAGCGACAATCCCAGTGCCTCGCCGATCACCTGTGCCGTTGCGGCCGTCCCCAGAAACTGGCATCCGCCGCCTGGCGATGCACACGCACGGCAACCGACCTCCTGCGCGTACTCGAGCGTGATCTGCTGCTGCGCAAAGCGCGCCCCAATGGTCTGTACCTTGCCTGCGTCCTCGCCGGACTCCGGTAGCAGTGTCACGCCGCCCGGGACGAGCACCGAAGGCAGCGGACCGCCCGCGGCCAAAGCCATCATCATTGCCGGCAGGCCCTTGTCGCAAGTGGCCACGCCCATGACACCCTTGCGCGTCGGCAACGATCGCATCAGCCGCCGCAGCACGGTCGCCGCATCGTTACGAAACGGCAGCGAATCCATCATCCCCGTTGTGCCCTGCGTCCGCCCGTCACAAGGGTCAGTACATGCTCCCGCAAATGGAACCGCGTGCAGAGCCTTGAATTCGCGCGCCGCATCTGCCACCAGCAGCCCAACCTCCCAGTGGCCGGTGTGAAAGCCTAATGCGATAGGCCGCCCATCTTCCGCGCGAAGCCCGCCATGAGTACTTAGAATCAGGAATTCGGGGTCTAAAAGGCGAGAAGCCTCCCAGCCCATGCCGGCATTCTGGCTCAGGCCAAAGAGATTTCCCGAAGGCTCCTTCAGCAGCATCTCCGCCGAGAGGGGCAACGCTCCAGCGGGACCGGCAGCGTGCGTCGTGACGCTGTCAAATCCTCCGGACTCTCCTTCCAACACCGATTCCAGCGAGATCACGCCGAAATTCTCCCCCCGCAGAAGACAGTTTTCATCGTGTGCTTTGTGTTGTACCGGCCTCAACCGGTATCAACCGAAAAACGTGCGGCTTGGGCGTGCCTGCTTCGTAGATCGAGTCTTCGAGGGAGTTTTCGAAGGCCTGCATTACATCCTTGCCCTCTTCTGCGCCGGTATCCGCGTTGCGCACGCGCATCCGCAGGTGAATGTAATGCGCCTCGTCGCGATCGCGCACTAACCAACTGACGCGCTGTGCCTGGTGGAACATCGGCGTTCCGTAATCGGCGAGATTGATACCCGCAGCGAGTGCATCCGGTGAAAACGTATCGACCGTTTCGCCATCGATGCTCAGCGTGTATCGGCCGGGGGGCAATCCGGTAACGCGTAGCATCTCCTGATTGAGTTGCTGCTCGATGTCAGACAGATCTTCGAGCATTGCCTGCGTCGCATTGCGGCGCGTGATCGGGAGTGGCAACGAGCCCTCGATCTCACTCCATTTCAATCCATTCGCAGATTGTTCCAACTGGCTGACCCCGGCATTCCGCTCTTCCGTCACGATGCCTGCACTCGCATCGATGGTCACATCGGAGACCGTGGCGGGCGCGTGCCATCCCTTCAGCAACGCCTCGGCCATCACCCAGTGCGCAACGGTGTCCGGATGCACGCGATCCGGCAGCAGCAGAACCGCCAGCTTCGGATCCATCCGGTCCGCCTTCTGTATCGCAGCGACCACCGCAGGATTCAGATTCACGAATGCCGCGCCGTACTTGTCGGCCAGCGATTGATCGATCTCCGCAAAATGCTGCATCACGGCGTTGTATCCGCCCGGAAACGTCACCGGCCGCGTGACATCATCAAACGGCGACGGTCCCAGCAGCGTGAGCCGGACGCCGGGCACATGCTCGCGAATCGAATCGAGCAAATGCTGGTAACCCTTCACGTAAGTCTGCTCGATCTCATCGGTGGTCGCGCGATATCCTCCGTCGTTCATTCCCAGCATCACCGTGACAACCGTCGGCTTCTCTGAGAACACGTCGCGCTCCAGCCGCTGATCGATCGGCCCTCCGGCGCCGCCGGTCACGCGGTCGCCGCCGACTCCGGCTCCGTAAAAATGCACCCGCATCAGCGGAAAACGGGTCGCCGTATACAGCTCCACGTACTGGTTGTAGTAGTTCTGCTCCGTAATGCTGTCGCCGTAGAACACCACCGTGTCGCCGTTGTGGAGGTAGAAGCCACGGGCATTTTCTGGCGCAGAGGAGACGGGCGCCGCGCCGGCAGCGGGTTCTACCGGAGGTGCGGAACTCGATTCCGGCGGGGTCATGCCCAGCGAATCGGCCCTCCCGGCTTCCGCCGGAGCCGTTGCCACCGCGACCAGCGAATCCGCGCATCCGTAATAGAGGAACCATTTGCCGTGGAAGAACACCAGCCCCTCGGCAAAGGTGGTTCCGGCAGCGTATTGACCAGTTTTCTCGTAGGGCAACTCCGGCTTGAGTACCGGCCTGTCAGTCTGCTCCAGCAGATGCGCGGGATTGCTTGCCTCGAACAGCGCCTCACCTGCGGCGTATGCGCTGGGGCCCAGCGACGGATCGCCACCCTCCGTGGTGTTCTTCCCGTTATAGAGCACAACGATTCCCGCACTGGTCAGAATCGGTGGCGGACCGGTTTCAGGAAAGGTGCTGTCGAAATGCCCGGGCCGCGGCTGCAGCAATTCCACTGGCTTCCCATCCGTGCCCTCGACCGGCGTCCAGTGAATCGCATCATTGGAGGTAGCCAGCCGGATCGAGCCTTCGCCCCAGTACATCCAGTAGCGGCCGGCAATCTTCGCCGCGATCAGCCGCCCATCCTTGATCTGCGTCACGATCCCGGCCGACTTGTACATCAGGCTCGCGTAGTTTCCGCCCAGCGCGGTCAGGAATGCCGGACCGTGTTTCATCCAATGATGCAGGTCGCGCGAGCTCGCGATACCCACCGAGTAGGTCTTGCGATTCCATTGGGTATAGGTCAGAACGTACGTCCCGTCCTCAAGCTCGACAATCCGCGGATCCTCAACACCGCCAGGCCATTCACGCGCTTTCTGATCGTCCTCGGCGGGGTAGAAAACCGGGTCGGCGGAGCGCTTGAAGTGGATGCCGTCATCGCTCTCGGCCAGGCCCAGGCGCGAGGTGTGCCCGCCAATCTCCATCGCACCCGAATTGTCCTCGGCGCGATACAGCACATAGACTTTGCCATGTCGGACAATGGCCGCCGGATTGAACGTGTGCAGCGCCTCCCATTGCACCGGCGCATGCAGAATGGGATCCTCGAACTTCGATGCAGGATTCGGAGTAATCACAGGATTCCCTGCTGCCGGCCTCGTAAACGGCGCAATCACCCATGGCGTCGAACTCTGCGCAGGGAGCCCGATGCCCCCGATCAAGGCGATCAGCCCCGCAATACACTTTCCGATCGTCTTCACCCAATCGTTCTCCGCACCCGCCCTCATCTTACGCACAATTCGATCTTTCCGTGCCGCACCAAAGTCCCGAGCAAAGTTGGCCTCAACTGACTGGGTTGATAACGGAAGACTGGGAACGGTCAACCGCCTCATAGAAACTCAAAGCCGCATCTCCCTGTTCCAGAAAACGCGACCTGGACAGCGTTCCATATCGATCCTCGAGCTTCTCCTTGCTCCGGTGCTCCGCAATTACCACGGCGCCTTCCGCGAGCAAGCCGCTCGTCTCGCCGCCCAGCAACCCCAGCACCAGCGCATATTCCTCGGCTGCATCGTAAGGCGGGTCGAGGAACACAACATCGAACCGCATCGTCGAACTCGGTGGACAGGCTCGACGCAAAAACACGGCCACACTTACCGCGTCGACGCGCACATCTCCGCGAAGACCCAGACTTTCAAGGTTGGTCCGCAACACCTTCAGTGCCGGCGCGGCTTGTTCCACGAGAACGACCTTCGTGGCTCCCCGGCTGACCGCCTCGACCCCCACTGCTCCCGACCCCGCATACAAATCGAGAAATCGCGCGCCCTCAATACGCGGCGCGAGCACATTAAACAAGGTCTCGCGCAACCGATCACTCGTCGGTCGAGTCGCAAGCCCCTCCGGGGCCTCCAGCAGCCTTCGTCGCAACGTTCCCGCAATCACGCGCATTGCCCATCAGAATATAGGAACCGATCCGGCTGACGGGTGGCGCAATAGAATAAAGATATGCGTGGCTGGACAATCCCGTTGGGCCGGTGGATCGGTGTGGAGATGCGCATGCACGTCTTCTTCCCCGCCCTTGCCCTGGTATGTCTTGGCCTCAGCGGATCGGCCGGCCCGGTGCGCGGCCTTGGACTCTTCTTCCTTTGCGTTTCCGCCGTCGTGGTCCGCGAAATTGCGCGACTCATGATGGCCGCGTATCTGAACCTGAAATTGCGCGCCGTGCTTCTGCTTCCCATCGGCGGCCTCTTTGCCTATGCCAATCCTGAAAGCCAGGAAGCTGCCAACCAGGGATTTGGCCAGTTCGCGATGGCTCTTACCGGCCCCATTGCAAACTGCTTGACCGCGCTGATCCTGGCCGCCTGCTTCATCGGAACCGGTGGCGACGTTCCGCTCCTCGCCAAACCTCTCGTATCCGCGGCTCACCTGGTTCGCAGCATGGTCTGGATGCAGGCCGGGCTCGGCGTTCTCCACCTGGTGCCTGCCTATCCACTCGATTTTGGCCGACTGCTCCGTGGAAACTTCGCCCGCGCTCATGGATTTGCCCCCGCCGGTCGCGCCGTTTCCGGACTCGGCCAGCTGCTCGCCCTCGCCATCATGATCGCCGGCATGGCGCTCCAGGCTTACTGGCTGATTATCGCCGGGTTCTTCATCATGATCGGCGCACAGATCGAGGACCAGGGCGTCTTTTTCCAGTCGGTCGTAGACACCGTCCGCATGCGGGAAGTGATGCTCACCGATTTCGCCACCCTGTCGCCCTCTGACACCCTTGCCGATGCCCTTGTCCGTTGCGTCCACTCCCTGCAGGAGGACTTCCCCGTGGTTCGCGGTCCGCAACTGGTGGGCATCGTCTCGCGGCAGCGCATCGTCGAGGCCCTGCGCAACGACGGCAACGGCTACATTCAGTCCATCATGTCGCGCGCCTTCCAGGTGGCACGCCCCGAAGACACCCTCGGTACCACTATTCGGCGCATCTCCGGCAACCAGGGGCTCTCCCTTATTCCGGTCACGGAAAGCGGAAAAGTGATCGGCATCGTCAGCGTGCAGAACCTGATGAGTTCGATGTCGCTTCTGGCGGAGCAACGCCGCATCGAAGCCCAGGAATCGAGCGAATAAACTCAAGCTCGAATGTCGCCCTGTGCCAAGCAGGCGAAAATCACGGCCCGTCGGCGCAGGGTTCGCGAATACTGCCTAGCTGGATTCCCGCACCATCGACTCTCGCGCTCGTATTTCTTCAGTCGCATCTGGCTTTAGCGACTGCAAACAGGCGAGCAGGCTCTTCGGGTCAAAGTTGTCTACGTAATGTTCATTAGGACCGCCGCGGGGGAACCCGCTCGCGGATGTGATCACGATCTCGATGTGAGGAGCAATCCCTTGCAGTGTCTCTATGAGCTGTCGGCATCCATCTAAGTCCGTTACCTGTGCGTTAATGACCACCCCGTCCACATTTGGAAATCGCTTGAGATACTGAATCCCTTCCTCCGGATCGTACGCCGTCAGCACATTGAACTTGGCAGTTTCAATCACCAGCTTCCGCGTCGAAATGCCGCCTGGATATTCGCGATCTACAACTAGAAAACACGGTCTCTCCATTGACAGTCGGATGCAGTTTTGACGGCTCCTCGCTGCTTGCCGCGCTCAGTATGTCGGGAGTCCTGAGCACCTGGTTGCCTGCTCGGAAGCCACGATGGTTAATTTGCATCAGGGGAAGAGTGGCCCATTCCCTCCCACGATTCCGCCGTAATCTCTGGTGTCAAGCGGTCCACGCAAAGATTTCCCCTAACTCGCTGCAAACGAAGAGAAGATTCCGCCCGCTTCTTTGCAAGGTATTTCCCCTGCTTTCGCTATCCTCGAAGCACTGGAACAGCGACCGGGCACGGTTCGCCGCTTCCGGCTTGGAAAGCCGTCAACCACGATCGAACTGTCGTCTCTGTGGCGTGGGGAGAGCTCTGGTTCCTCTCGCACCGCTCGAAAACGCGCTAAAACGCGCAAAAAAGCGCCACAAAAAATTCTGCTAACTCGCGCTTAATCAAGTGAAAACGAGAAAAAACACCGGTAAAGAAAACTGGCCCCGCAAACCAGAAATTCCGCGTCGCCTCCCACTCCGATGGGTGCTCCAATCCGGACCCTCAGGTGGCGCTTTTAGGGGCGGAAAGCCAACAAGTCCATCGACGAAGGCAGCGCTCGAATCACGCGACTACCATGATCTAAGCAAATGTCCGACACCCTCGCTCCCGGCCTCTATCTGGTCGCCACGCCCATCGGCAACCTTGGCGATATCACGTTTCGCGCACTCGATGTCCTCAAGCAGGCTGACCGCATCGCGTGCGAAGACACTCGTCAGACGCAAAAACTGCTCAATCACTACGGCATCACAACGCCGACGATCAGCTATCACGAGCACAACGAGTTTTCCCGTGCGCCGGAGCTCATCAGCGCGGTCAAGGACGGGAAGTCCATCGCCGTTGTCTCTGACGCGGGCATGCCCGGCATCAGCGATCCCGGTGCCGTGCTGGTCCGCGAGGCCATTTCCGCAGGAGTGCCGGTGATTCCTATCCCGGGCGCGAATGCAGCGCTGAGTGGGCTCATCGCATCAGGCCTTTCGACCGAGCAGTTTCACTTCCTCGGCTTTTTGCCGGAAAAGGCGGGCGCGCGTCGAACCCGCCTTGAGGAAATCGCCGCCGGGGCGCGCGCCTCGGCGCAGGCCATCATTTTCTACGAAGCCCCGCATCGCATCTCCAATACTCTCGCCGATCTTGAATCCGTCTTCGGCCCGGCGCTCCGCGTTGCAGTCGCGCGCGAGCTGACCAAGCTTCACGAGGAATTTCTTCGCGGCACTGTCTCCGAAGTTCGCGCACAACTCGCCGGGCGCGACCGGATCCGCGGCGAATTTGTGCTGCTGATCGAAGCTCCGGTCAGCACGAAACCGGGTACCCAAAAACCGGGTGCCTCAGGTCCGGGGTCCCCACGAACAGGTCTTCGTTCGTGCGGTGGAGATCTCTCGCACTTGGAGACCTGGGAGGGAAGCTCCCAAGTCCACGAATCTGTTTCCGCCCGGATCGCCCGCCTCCAATCCGAATCGGGCCTCGATGAAAAGGACGCTCTGAAGCGTCTCGCGCGCGAATCCGGCGTTTCGAAGAGCGAACTCTACCGCGAATTACAGCGTGAAAGAGCAAAGCGCAGATAGGCCTCGCTCACTGTCTACTGTTGACCATTCACCTTTATCAACGCAACTGCCTCTTCCGCTGTTGCCACCACTTCGAGCAACCGCCTGTTCTCAGATTTCAGAAATCCTGCCTCAACGGCCCGGTCGAGAAAGGCGAGCAGCGGATCCCAGTACCCCGCAGTATTGATCAGGATGCAAGGCTTCGTGTGCAGGCGCAGCTGTTTCCAGGTGACAATCTCCATCATCTCGTCGAGGGTTCCATAGCCCCCCGGAAGCATCAGAAATGCGTCGGCCAGCTTGACCATCCGCGCCTTGCGCTCATGCATGGTGGCGACCATCTCAAGACGCGTCAACCCGCGATGCGCGATCTCGCTGCCGGAAAGAACCTCGGGCAGGATGCCGATGACTTCGGCTCCGCCGGCCAGTGCCGCATCGGCCACTGCTCCCATCAGGCCCACGGAAGCGCCGCCATACACCAGGCCGAGTCGCGCGGCGGCAATTGCACTTCCCAGTGCGTTTGCTTCGGCCAGATACGCCGGATCACTTCCATTTGCGGACCCACAATAGACTGCAACGCGCCTGACGTTCATCCCGCATCAGGATACCTCCGCACGACCGGACACATGATGAACGTCCGGCAGGTAAACTAAGGTAGGAAGCCTTCCCGCCTGGATCTGAAGTGCCACTACTCATCGAGAATCTGAATCCTGAACAGCGTGCAGCCGTTGAGGCCACTGAAGGACCACTTCTCATCCTCGCCGGAGCCGGTTCAGGCAAGACTCGCGTCATTACCAGCCGAATCGCGTGGCTCATCCAGGAAAAAGGCATCGCGCCGGACTCGATCTTAGCGGTCACCTTCACCAACAAGGCAGCCGCGGAGATGGCGGAACGTGTGGAGCGCCTGCTGGGTCACGCATCGCTCGCCAAACCGCTGATCGCCACATTCCATTCGCTTTGCGTGCGGATCCTGCGTCGTGACATTGAGGCGCTCAAAGTCAATAACCAGGGCCTGACCCGGTCGTTCGCAATCTTTGACGAGACCGACCAGCAGAACATCGTGAAGCAGATCATGCGGCGCATGGGTCTCGACACAAAGCAGCTCACGCCTCGCACCGTCCTGAGCCGCATCTCCTGGGCCAAGAACCACATGGTCGACCCGCAGGATTACTACCTCGGCTCCAAGGATCCCGACAGCGAGCGCGTGGCCCACATCTACAAGGGCTATAAAGACGAGTTGCGCAAGAACAATGCGATGGACTTCGACGACCTGCTGCTTGAGGCTGTCCGCCTGCT
>Ga0335072_10013590_pt1 | contig 11590 bp, 10 predicted proteins | sample Lox_Sample_21_FD_206725 | JGI IMG/M metagenome (GOLD analysis project Ga0335072, IMG submission 206725) | Soil microbial communities from Loxahatchee National Wildlife Refuge, Florida, United States - Lox_Sample_2.1 | ecosystem: Environmental > Terrestrial > Soil > Wetlands | place: USA...
AGGCGCGAATGGAGCGGACTGGTCCAATGCGTCGGACTGGATCGAGGTCAACGGCACGGCCGCGTTTGCCGATTCCGGTGTCGGCGCCCAAACCCTGTTGTTCCAACTAGGCGCCGGAAGCGGCCCATACGTCGTCAACATGGGATCGAGCGTGATCGCGGTAGGCGCGGTCGCGATCAACTCGGCGAATGTCACGCTCGACGTGGGTGACTCGAAGTTCCAGGCGGTAGCCAACGCCGTGAGCAATGGCGCCGGCGGCACGCTGAGCATGAATGGCGGGACGATCGAGCTGGCCGGCGGTACCGTTCAGTTCTACCAGTCCGTATTGCAAGGCGGCGCCCAGATCACGGGCTCCGGAACGATCACAAATCCAAGCTTCGACGGCAGCCCGACGCTGACCACCAGCGGCAACAACAGCGCGATCATCGCCAGCGGCGGTTTGCTCAACGTCACCGGCGCGGGCACGGGAGGCGAAGTTCTGTCGATCGCCGCATCGATCGACATCAACGCCAGCGGCACCTTCGAGATTGGCAGAAACGCCGAATTCAGTTCCGGCACGATCAATTTCCAAGGTACCAGCGGGATGTTGTCGATTTACGACAACCTCAACAGCTTCGCCGATGCCGACGGCGGCGAATTGTTCAATGGCACATTGGCGAATGCGTCGGTCGGTGCAACCGGGAGCGATGCTACCGGCGCCAGTGTTATCGATTTTCAGGACAACGTCGTCACCGCCGGGTCGTTTGCCGGGACGGCGTCCGCCGGGACGATCGATGTCGTTGCGGGCGGCGTTTCCTATGCATTCGACACCACCGGGGCGACCGCCTCCTATGTCAACTGGGCCAGCGACGGCAATGGTGGCACCGATGTCTGGCTCGATAGCCAGCCATGCTACGTCGCGGGGACGAAACTGCTGTCCGATCGCGGTGAAGTAGCCGTCGAGGCATTGCGCGAAGGCGACCTGATCGTCACGCTCTCCGGGCACGGCCGGGTGCTTCGGCCGGTGAAGTGGATCGGCACGAGGCGTCTGAACCTGCGCAGCCATCCCCAGCCCAATCTTGCGGCGCCAATCCGGATACGTCAGCACGCGCTGGGCGAGCATCTGCCGCACCGCGATCTGCTTGTCTCACCGGATCATTGCCTGCTGATCGATGACAGGCTGATTCCGGCCAAGCTGCTGATCAACCATATGACGATCGAGCAAGAGCTCGACACTGCCGCGGTCGAGTATTTCCATGTCGAACTCGATCGCCACGCGATCATGCTCGCGGAAGGCCTGCCGGCGGAAAGCTATCTGGATACCGGCAACCGGGCGATGTTCTCGAATGCCGGCCTGGCACTGACGCTGCATCCCGAGTTCACCGTCAATGCCGGGCTGAAGCGCTGGGAAACCGACGCCTGCGCGCCGCTGACGGTCAGTCCGGGCGAAGTGCGGCCGGTCTGGGAGCGCCTGGCGCAGCGCGCGGAGGCACTGGGCTTCTCGCGGCCCTCGTATGCGACCAGCGATGATCCGGACCTGCGCCTGATTGTCGATGGCCGTGTCATCCGACCTGCGTCGCGCGACGACAACCACTACGTGTTCGCGTTGCCGGCGGGGATTTCGGTGGTTCGCCTGGCATCCCGGGCCGGCGTGCCGTCGTTTTTCGAGGCTCACCTGGATGAGTGGCGCAACCTCGGCGTAGCGGTGCGCCGCATCGTGGTGCGGGACAGCAACGGCATTGCCGAGCTTCCGCTCGATCACCCTGATCTCACGCATGGCTGGTACCGCGTGGAACGCGACGATGCCACGATGTGGCGTTGGACGAACGGCGACGCGGTGCTGCCGGTCGGGCCGATCGATGGTCCGGCAATGCTGCAGGTGCAGGTTGGCATTGTCGGGCGCTACCTTGCGCGCGACGAGGCGGCGGACCGTTTGGCCGCCTGATCTCTGTGGCGCGCGATCGCTGAGCAGGGGCTCTCGCGCTGCGGCCTGGCGGGCAATTCTAATCCGCTGCGAGCGGCGCACCGGCTCTTCCGCGTCATGGTGCGTGAAGCCTGTCCCGAATTGGCCGGGGCGCAACATCTACGACTTGGCAACACGCAGCAAGAAAGTCGTGGATGGCCGCGACAAGCGCAGCCATGACACGGTACGCACGACGAGCTCTTACCTGATCAAGCCGGTCAGCGGGCTCGACGGATCGGCGCCCATGCGGCGCGGCATCCGCCCCGCGAGGTGCGCCAGCCGCCCCGCCTCGACCGCGAGCTTCATTGCACGCGCCATCCGGATCGGGTCCTTCGCCTGCGCTATCGCCGAGTTCAACAGCACCGCATCGCAGCCGAGTTCCATCGCGATTGCCGCGTCGGAGGCGGTGCCCACCCCGGCATCCACCAGGAACGGCACGGTGATATGCTCCATCATCATGCAGATCATGGCGGGGTTCTGCACGCCGAGCCCCGAGCCGATCGGTGCGCCGAGCGGCATGATGGCGACACAGCCGATCTCCTCCAGCCGCTTCGCCGCCAGCGGGTCGTCAGCGCAGTAGACCATGACTTCGAAACCGTCCTTGATCAGCGCCTCGGCTGCCTCGAACGTGCCGCGCATGTCGGGATAGAGCAATGGCGGCGGTCCCAGCACTTCCAGCTTCACGAGGTTCCAGCCACCCGCCTCGCGCGCGAGCCGCAACGTGCGCACGGCGTCGTTAGCGGTGTGGCAGCCGGCGGTGTTGGGAAGGTAGGTGTATTTCTTCGGGTCGACGTGGTCCTGCAGCATGGGCGCTTTCGGATCCGACAGGTTCACGCGCCGCACCGCGACCGTGACGATCTCGGCGCCGCTCGCCTCGATGGCGGCGGCGGTTTCCTCCAGGTCCTTGTATTTTCCGGTGCCGACGATCAGGCGCGAACGGAATCGGCGGCCGGCGACCGTCCAGGTGTCATCGCCTACCAGCGTTCCATCCATCTCAGCCTCCACCGATGAAATGCACGATCTCCAGGGAATCGCCGGTGGCGAGCCAGGTTTCGGCGTAGCGCGAGCGCGGCACGATCTCCGCGTTGCGTTCCACCGCGACCTTGCGGCCCTCGAACCCGAGCGACTCGAGCAGGCCGATCACCGAGAGTGGCCCGTCCAGGGCACGGGATTCGCCATTCAGCGTAACGGTAATGACGGTCTGCATGGGCGGAATATGAGCGCGGCCGGGCAGGGGGGCAAGGAAGGCGGGGGCAGCCGTGCCGGAGGCTGTGTCGGCGCAGCGGCCGCGGGCAAAGCGGATCGCAGCGTTGTTGCCGTCTGTGGTGATCGAGCGTTGCCGTTGCTGATGAGCCCGCAGCACCGCAATGGTGGTTGCAGAGTTCGTCCGACGTCGTTGGGAGACGAGTGTCGCGGTTGCGACGATGCAGATGCCGGGCGCGATGGCCAGCGCGTGTTGGTCTGGCCATCGTTGCAAACACCGTGGCGGCAACTGGTGAAGTCTGAAAGTCTGGTCATGAGGAAATCGAGCATTGCATCGGCGGGGGTGGTATGACGATGCAGGCGGCCGGCAGCCTGCCTATGTCCCGTTCAAGTGAGCAATATGGAACAACGCGCGCGCGAGGCAGCGAACGACCGGTTCATGCACCGATTGCGCGAGGCGTTTCATGCTTATGGCTACGAGCAAATCAACATGGTGGGGTTGGCGAAGGCGTGCAGCCTCAGCCGGCGGGCGCTCTACTACCATTTCAGCAACAAAGATGAGGCGTTCCGGGGCATGCTCCTCTGGGGGCAGGAGAAGAGCGCCGAGGCAGGGCTTGCCGCGGGCCGGCGCGTGTTGGCCGAGGGCGGCAGCGGGCTGGAAATCGTCGTGGCGGTGATGGATGCCTGTTACGCCGACTCGCGACGGATGCTGTCACGGTCCGCGCACGCGGCCGAACTCAATTACGTTGTGTTCCGCCGGTTCCCCGACGTGGCGACGTATGTCGCGGGCATGTTCCAGGACCGGCTGGCGGAGCTGCTTGGAGAGATGGCGGAGCAAGGCAAGCTGCGGCTTCGCTCCGGAGTGCTCCCCGCGGCGCTGGCGCAGTTCCTGTGCGAGGGTGTGCGCGGCGCCAACCAGCATCTGGCGGACCATCGCGCGGACGGATTGGCGGAGCGCTGCCGCGCCATGTGTGAAGCCATTCTGTTTGGCTGTTGCGAGCGATAGGCCGGAGGCGGGCGGCGGCGCCGGCGGGCGCGCGGGCGGGCGGTGGCCGGAGCCCGCGGCGGTGACGGTTTTGCGGCAATGCACTGACGGCGACAATGCTGCATAGGACACGGTCTTTTCCCTGGGGGCGGGACGAGAAACTAACAATATTCTTGACAATGTTATTGTCACTATCTTATGTTCACGCTATGTCCAAATTGCTTGCACGCCCCCTCGCCGCTCCAATCGACCACCTCGGCGCCGTACCGGGCGCGGGGGCGGCCTGCGCGACGCCGGTCCGCTCCGGCCGCTTGCTCGGGCTGGTCCGCAAATTGATCGGTCACGGCGACGACCTGATCGCCACGCTGCGGGAGCAACCGCCGCCGGATTTGCTCTACCGCATTGGCACCGGCTTCCGTTGCTGCGATGTCGAGGTGATCCTTGCGCGAGCCATGCGCGGCTTGAGCGTTGCCACTGCGCTGGAAGACAGGATCGTCAATTGCGGGGCATTCCTCCGCGCGCCGACCGCGCCGCGGCCAGAGGCGCCGGTACGGGCCTCCATATGTGCCTTGTCGGCGGAAGCCCGGGCCCGGCGCGCATTGCTGGGCGTGACCGATCCAGCGGCGTGCGCTGCCGCCATGCCCGCCGAGGATGTCGCCGCACTGGCGGATCGTCGTCCGACGTCCGAGGAGATTGCCGCCCGAATTCGCGGCCGGCCGATCGGGCTGGTGCTTGTCGAGATCTGCCGCGACCTTGGCGTCGACAGCCATCATCCGCTGTGGTGGGAGCTGCTTGATGCGATCGATCGCGGCGGGGGCAATTATGTCCCGTTCACGCAATACGCCTCGAAGCGGCCGGCCGCCGGGTTCAATCCGTTTGGCGGCAGGCGTGGACCGCCGGAGTTGACAGAGTGTGAGCCGCACCTCGCGCCATCCGTCGCGGCGGACGGCAGCGATGGCGCCGCGCCGGCCGATGCGGGGATCGAGCGGTGCCAGGGAATGGAGGGCGCGCAACCGGAAGGGGCGGGCATTTCACCGGAACCGCGAGTGTGCTAACCGCGCTGCATGTCCCAGTCCGCCGATCCGCCGCTGATAGTCGTGCTCAACGGTCCGAACATGAATATGCTCGGGCTGCGCCAGCCGCATCTGTACGGCAGCGCGACGCTCGATGATGTCGAGTTGCTGTGCGCCGAGACGGCGGACCGGCTGGGCCTTGCGATCGATTTCCGGCAGACCAACGGCGAGGGCGAGCTGATCTCGTGGGTGCAGGAGTGTCGCGGCCGGGCGGCCGGAATCGTGATCAATCCGGCCGGCTACACCACCACGTCCATTGCGCTGATGGACGCATTGCTTGCCAGCGAGTTGCCGGTCATCGAGGTGCACGTGACGAACATTCATCGCCGCGAGGAATTCCGCCAGCACTCCTATGTTTCGAAGGTGGCGGTGGGCGTGATAGCCGGCCTCGGCATCCGTGGTTATGCGCTGGCATTGCAGGCGATGGCGGATATTGTCGAAGATCTTCAGGATGCCGGCGCATGACGCGGATACCCTTCGATCCCGATGCGATTCGCATGCTGGCGGCAGTGCTCGCCGAGACCGGTCTGAGCGAGATCGAGATCGCGGAGAAGGACAGCCGCATCCGCATTGTTCGGGGCGTGGCGCCGGTCGCGGCGGTGCCGGTGGCGGTGATGCCGCCGGTGAACGCGGCGCCCGTGCCGGCGGCAAGCGCGGCGGCGGCGGCCGAGGCGGAGCTTGCCGCGCATCCCGGCGCGGTGACCAGTCCGATGGTTGGCGTGGCGTATCTGCTGCCGGAACCGGGCTCGCCGCCGTTCGTTACCGTGGGGCAGACGGTGGCCGCGGGACAGACGCTGTTGCTGATCGAAGCGATGAAGACCTTCAACCAGATCAAGGCACCGAAAGCCGGGACCGTGGCGCGCGTGCTGGTGGCGAATGGCGCACCGGTCGAGTACGGCGAAGTGCTGATGGTCCTGGAATAGCGCGCGCGTCTTGTTCCAGAAGATCCTCATTGCCAATCGTGGCGAGATCGCGCTGCGTATCCAGCGTGCCTGCCGCGAATTGGGAATTCCCACCGTCGCCGTGCACTCGACCGCCGACGCCGAGGCGATGCATGTTCGCCTGGCAGAAGAGAGCGTGTGCATCGGGCCGCCGCCGGCGAAAGACAGCTATCTGAACATTCCGGCGATCTTGTCGGCGGCGAGCATCACCGGCGCCGATGCGATCCATCCCGGTTATGGCTTTCTCGCGGAGAATGCGCGGTTCGTCGACATGGTGGAGGCGCATGGGCTGACGTTCATCGGCCCCTCGTCGGCGCACATCGCGATGATGGGAGACAAGGTGGCGGCGAAGGCCGCCATGGCATCGCTTGGCGTACCGTTGGTGCCGGGTTCGGATGGCGTGGTGCCCGACATCGCGACCGCACGAAAAGTCGCCGGCGAGGTCGGCTATCCTGTTCTTGTGAAGGCGGTCGCCGGCGGCGGGGGACGGGGCATGAAGGTGGCGCGCGATGCCGCGTCGCTGGACGAGGCATTCACCGTGGCGCGCACCGAGGCGCGCAACGCGTTCGGCAATGATGCGGTGTATCTGGAAAAGTACCTCGACCGTCCGCGTCATATCGAGCTGCAGGTGATGGCGGATGGGCACGGCAATGTCGTCCATCTCGGCGAACGCGACTGCAGCCTGCAACGGCGGCATCAGAAGCTGCTGGAGGAAGCCGGTTCGCCGGCGATTTCCGCGGCGGCGCGCGATGCGCTGGGCGCGCGCGCAACGGCGGCGCTGCGCCAGCTCGGTTACCGCAACGCCGGCACCCTGGAGTTTCTCTACCAGGATGGCGGCTTCTCTTTCATAGAGATGAATACGCGCTTGCAGGTAGAGCACCCGGTGACCGAAATGGTGTGCGGGATCGACCTGGTGCGCGAGCAAATCCGCATCGCCGCGGGTGCCGCGCTGGGATATACGCAGGCGGACATCAAGTTCTCCGGTCACGCGATCGAGTGTCGCATCACCGCCGAGGATCCGGACACGTTCGTGCCGACACCGGGGCGGGTATCGGTGTTTCACGCACCCGGCGGGCTGGGCGTTCGGGTGGATTCGGCGCTGTACGCGGGCTATGTGGTGCCGCCCTATTACGACAGCATGGTGGCCAAGCTGATCGTGCACGCGCCGACACGGCTCGATGCGATCAATCGCCTGCGCCGGGCGTTGGGGGAGTTCGCGATCGTCGGGATTCAAACGACGGTGCCGCTGCATCAGCGGATCGTCGATGATCCGGCGTTCCAGGCGGGGGATTATACCATCCACTGGCTGGAGAAGTTCGTGGCGCGGTAGCGGGGTTATAGCGCGGCCATCGGCGTCTTTCGTGCGTGGAAGCAGCAAAGACGTGGATGGCCGCGCTGATCCCCGGGACAGGCCCGGGGACGGCCATGACACGGGGCGCGGGGCGTTTTCGCTGTCCTTGGCCTTTATTGGCGCCTATGGGCCTGCGCAGGGCATGACACGGGTGCGGTTTTGGCGGCTTCGTTCGGGACTGTGACGCGAGCAATTGGCGCAGCGACGGGACAGGCGCTCAAATCGCGACGCGCACGCCTAGTTCCACCACGCGATCGGACGGAATTCGGAAGAACTCCGTCGCGGGCACCGCGTTGCGCGCCATCACCAGGAACAACCACAGCCGCCACCACGGCAGTTTCGGTACCCGGGCCGGCACCAGCACTTCGCGGCCGAGGAAGTAGCTCGCCTGCATCGGGTCGAACGGGATGCGTCCCTGCAATTGCTCCAGGGTCAGCGGAATATTCGGGCTCTCCATGAAGCCGTAGCGCAGAATCACGCGATAGATTCCGGGCGACAGTTCGGAGACCTCCGCGCGGCGGTCGCCGGCAACTTCCGGCTCATCGACGTTCTGCACCGTCACGAACAACACTTGCTCATGCAGCACCTTGTTGTGCTTCAGGTTATGCAGCAGCGACGTGGGCACATAGTCGGGCTGGCTGGTGAGGAACACCGCGAGGCCCGGCACGCGGATGGTGCGAGACTGCGGCAGACGTGCCAGGAACAAGGCGAGCGGCATGCTGTCCTGCTGCCAGCGCTGGAGCAATAGATCGCGGCCGCGCTTCCACGATGTCATCAGTGCGGTCAGCGCCACGGCGAGTACCAGAGGCACCCAGCCGCCTTCGACGACCTTCAGTGTATTGGCGGCGAAGAACGTGATGTCGATCAGGAAGAAGCAGCCGAATATCGCCACCGTTGCCGTGCGGGGCCAATGGAACTGGCGACGGAAGACCACTGTTGCCAGCACCGCGGTGCACATGAAGGTCCCGGTCACCGCGATGCCATAGGCCGAGGCCAGGCTGTCGCTGCTCTTGAATGCCAGCACCAGGATCAGCACGCCCACCGCGAGGAACGTGTTCACCTGGGGCATGTAGATCTGGCCTTGCTCGTGCGTTGAGGTGTGCCGCACCGTCATGCGCGGCAGCAGGCCGAGCTGCACGCATTGCCGCGTCATGGAATAGGCGCCGGAGATCAGCGCCTGACTGGCGATCACCGTCGCCACGGTCGCCAGCACCACCATCGGCAGGCGGATCGATTCGGGGGCGAGCAGGAAGAACGGATTGTCCAGGGCCTTGGGATCGGCGATGAGCAATGCGCCCTGGCCGAAATAGTTCAACACGAGGCAGGGCAGCACGAAGAACGTCCAGCTCAGGCGGATCGGCTGGGCACCGAAATGGCCCATGTCGGCGTACAGCGCCTCGGCGCCGGTCACGCAGAGGACCACGGCGCCGAGCACGAGGAAGGCCAGCGCCTTGTATTGCAACACCAGTGCCACGGCGTAGCTCGGCGAGATCGCCAGCATCACGAAGGGATGGCGTGCGATTTCATTGAGGCCCAGCGCGCCGATGGTGACGAACCAGACCGCCATCACCGGCCCGAAGATGCGCCCGACGCTGGCAGTGCCGCGCCATTGCATCGCGAACAATGCCACGATCACCGCGAGGCTGATCGGGAGGACGAATTCGCGCAGTTCGGGGGCGGAGACTTCGAGGCCTTCGACGGCGGACAGCACGGAGATCGCGGGCGTGATGACGCCGTCGCCGAAGAAGAGGCAGGCGCCGGCGATTCCGACGAGGCCGAGGAAGCTGCGCATCGCGGTGCCGACGGAGACGCGCTGGGCGAGCGCCATCAGGGCGAGGATGCCGCCCTCGCCGCGGTTGTCGGCTCGCATGATCAGGGTGACGTATTTGACCGTCACGATCAGCACCAGCGACCAAAAGAACAAGGAGAGGATGCCCAGCACCTCGACGTTGCTGATGCGCAGGCCGCTGAAGAACTGCAGGCTGGCCTTCATTGCGTAGAGCGGGCTGGTGCCGATATCGCCGTAGACCACGCCGAGGACGGCGAGCAAAACGCCGAGGCGCGGCACCGAGCGGCGGGATGTCGCTGCGACAGCCGTCTCGCTCAGCATGCCCGCGTTCCTGGCGGGCGAAGGTACGGACGGACGCTCACCAAGCTGCTACCTGCCAACGCTGCGAGCCATTCCGGCCCGGGGCCGCGGACGCATACGCTGCGGCCTGGGGGGAAACAAGCGCCGGGGCGGTCACTCCTTGCTGTCGTCGGCGGGGGCGCTGTTGAGCTGGATCCAGTTCTGGGCGCCGATGCGGGCGAGCAAGTCGAGCTGGGTCTCGATGTAGTCGATATGTTCCTCCTCGTCGCGCAGGATGTGGGAGAACAAATCGCGGCTGGGAAAGTCGCGGACGCCTTCGCAATAGGGGATGGCCTCGTGCAGATCGGCGACGGCCTTGTCTTCCTGCTTCATGTCGGCGCGGAGCACTTCCTCGGGCGTCTGGCCGATCATCACGGGGTTGAGGCGCTGCACGTTGGGCAGGCCTTCGAGGAAGAGGATGCGCTTGATGAGCCAGTCGGCGTGGCGCATTTCCTCGATCGATTCATGGTATTCGCGCTTGCCGAGGCGGGTGACGCCCCAGTTGTCCAGCATGCGGGCGTGCAGGAAATACTGGTTGATGGCGGTGAGTTCGTTGGTGAGGACCGTGTTGAGGTATTCGATCACCTTCGGATCGCCCTGCATCGTTGATCTCCTGGAGGGGCTTGGCTGCGGTGGCAGGTCAAGGTCGGGCGCGATGCTAACCGGGCGGTGCGGTGGTTCCAAGCCGGCACGGCGTTGGCACGGTCCTGAGGGTGCCGGGGCGGCATTGTCTGTGAGGTGAGGGCCGACTGCGTTTTGCCGCGGCGGCGGCGGAAGGCGGCGGCGCGAATCAGGACGGCGGGGCCGGCCGCGTCCCGGCCCCGTTCGTCAGTCTCTGATGTTTGTCGATGTCAGGCTGCGTGCTTCATCGCCGCGCGCCGCGGAGGGCCGGTGGCCGCGGCGGGCACGGGGCGACATATATTCGATTTTGCAACGATATCGTGCGGCCGCGGCGGCCGCGGCGCGGGGCGGAGCGAAACGCTCCCTTGCCGGCCGCGATGGCGCGCGGCCGGCCGGGGCCGGCACGGAGCGGGGATCGCATCCGATTGCTCTGGCGGGACATCGTCCCATTGCTCTGGCGGCGCATCGTCGCGCGGCTGTAGCGCCGGCGGTGCCGAGGCAGAGGAGGAAACTGCGGGGCATTCCGCCGCGCTGTCGTGATAACGTGCGATGACGTCGGTCATCGCGTCCCAGAACCCGGTCGTGCAAATCATGGCGATGATGCCGAGATCGCGGCTGATATCGCCGATGGTGCGGCCGATCGTGCGGTCGCGGACCTCGGCCTCGATTTGCTTCGCCGTGGCGAGGTTGGCCGGATCGGCCGGGACGTCGTGCAGGGCGCGCTCGGCGTTGAGGCGCGCGATTTGCGGGTCGAATGGCTCATCGCAGGGATGGGCATTCGCATCCGCGACGGGCACGGCTTGTGTGGGGCATGGCGAGGCGGCGACGTCGCGGCCGGCGTCGGCGCGCAGGAGCAATAGCGATTCGAGCGCCTCGGCGCGCAGCAGGGCGCGATGGAGGTACGCGCGGATCACCGGCAATTGGGCGGTGCCGAACACGGCCTTGAACAACCAGAAGCCGGGGCCGCTGGCGCGCGTTTCGATGGTGGCGGCGATGTGGCGGCCGTAGCCGAGCAATACGCGGACGACATAGAGGATGCGGGCGATATGGTCGGGCATGGCGGGAGCCGGCCGATCTGCATCGGGGGACCAGGCGTCGGCCGGAGCGTTGTGCGTGTTGCTGATCATGGTTGCGAGAGTTGGCGTTCCTTGCGGGTTGAATGCAGCGGCGGTGTATAGGGCAGGCGGCGGGGGTTTGTCAAGTATAATAACGGAGTTTGTTAGTGGTGTGGCGGTGCATCGCGGGCGTTGGCGAGGGAAGGGGGGCCGGCATTCACGACTTTGGGGCGCGCATCACAGCAAGCCGGGATGGCCGGCCTTCGCCGGCCATGACACGGGGGTGTCGGC
>Ga0335072_10013591_pt1 | contig 11590 bp, 8 predicted proteins | sample Lox_Sample_21_FD_206725 | JGI IMG/M metagenome (GOLD analysis project Ga0335072, IMG submission 206725) | Soil microbial communities from Loxahatchee National Wildlife Refuge, Florida, United States - Lox_Sample_2.1 | ecosystem: Environmental > Terrestrial > Soil > Wetlands | place: USA: Florida...
TGCCGAGTTGCTCCCCGAACTGGAGCGGCTGTTCCCGGCGGCCACCGATGCCGAGATCCAGGACTTCTTCATTACCAGGGAACGACGCGCCCTCGTCCGACAGGTGCCAGGATCACAGCAGCTGCGTGCTAGTCAACCGCCTGGCCTGCGTGGACTCGCGCTTGCAGGGGCATGGACCAGCACCGGCTGGCCGGACAGCATGGAAGGAGCGGTCCGGAGCGGACACAGCGCAGCACTAAAGGTGCTGAGCGAACTAACGTCAGGCAACCAGATAGCGAGCGCTGCGGCGATCGAGCCGGCCCCGCCGGTGACGAGCATGGCGCGCGCAATATGACCGGCAGGCCGGCGGAGCCGAGCGGGGGTGAGCAAGCCAGCGCGGCAGTCCAGCGCGCGACCCGGATCTTGCTGGCGCGTCAGGACAGCCGGGGGAGGTGGTCAGGCCGGAGCGCTGGCGACGTAAGCCTGGACGCCGAAGCGCTGCTCGTCAGGGAGTTTCTCGGCGTTCGCACCGCCGAGGCCACTAGCGCGGCTGCGCAGCAGATCAGGTCCGTCCAGCAGCCGGACGGGAGCTGGATAGGCGGTCCCGAGCCGGACGGAACCGGCGATCTGTCCGCGTCCACACTTGCCTATCTAGCGCTGCGGCTGGCGGGCGATTCGCCCGATGCTTACCATCTGGCGGTTGCGGCCGGCTGGATCAGGGACGCCGGCGGCATCGAGGCGGCCGGGCTTGTCGCTCGGTGCTGGCTGGCCATGTTCGGGCTCATCGGATGGGCGGAGGTCCGCGTCCCGGCCCCGGAGTTCGTGTACCTGCCGGCTCGGTATGCACCGGCACGCGGACAGTGGGCCGGCTGGAGCCGCCAGGTGGTCATCTCACTGACGATCATCGGGACGCTGCGGCCTCGCTGGCGGCTTCCGGTTGACGTGAATGAGCTTCGGGCCACCCATCGCGAGGCCGCGCAGCCGCGGGTGGGACCGCCGGTGGCGCTCAGCGCCGCCCAGCGGGTCGCGCTGCGCAAAAGCGGGCAGTGGCTAATCGACTGGCAGCAGCGGGCCGGGCTCCCGGCTCGAGGCCGGCCGTACTGGCCATGCGCCCTGGTGGCCCTGCACGCGCTTGGCTACTCACTTGCGCATCCAGTGCTCTCCGATGGCCTCGCCTGGCTCGATTCAGCGACCGCGCCGGCGCGGCGGCCGGGCGGGCGGGTGCCGCTGCCGACTGAGCGGATGAAGGCACAGCGGATGAAGGCCCAGCGGATGGAGGCTGAGCGGATGGAGGCTGAGCGGATGGAGGCTGAGCGGATGGAGGCTGAGCGGATGGAGGCTGAGCGGATGCCGCCACTCCGTGACACCGCGTTTGCCGTCCGTGCGCTGGCCGATGCGGGCTTGCCGGCCAGTCACGCGGCCCTGACTGCGGCGGGGAGCTGGCTGCTCGCGCAGCGAATTGAGGGCCCGGCCGACACAACCGGGCCGTGGTTCGGCGGGGCCGCGTCCGGATGGTCGTTCGGCCGCGACGGTTATCCGGTCGCGGCTGACACCGCTGAAGTGCTGCTGACACTGAGCCGGATCAACCTGGCGGGCCTAACTGGCAAGCCGGCGATTATTCATGCGATCCGGTGGCTCACTGACGTGCAGTGCCGAGACGGCAGCTGGGGGCACTCTGCCGCTGCCACGGCGCTCGTCGTGCAGGCGCTCGCTACGCATGGCGCACCCGACGCTGCGGCGCTCCGGCGCGGCGTCGTCTGGCTGCTGCGAGCGCAGCTGCCTGACGGAACCTGGACCGGCCCCGATAGCCGACCCGAGCTGACCGCTACGACGATGGTGCTGACCGCCCTGCTAGTCGCTGGCGTACTGCCGGGGAAGCCGGCTGTGAGCAAATGCGTCCGCTGGCTGCTATCCAGGCAGAACCCGGACGGAGGCTGGCCCGCAGCGGCGGCCGGAAGCAAGCTGCAGGCGTCTGCCTCCTCGGACCCCGCGGCGACGGCGCGCGTGATCGGCGCCCTAGTCGCGGTGGCTGGCGAGAGCAGGGTGACTGGCAAGAGCAGAGTGGCAGCCGGGAACACGGTGGCCGCCGAGGTTAAGGTGGCTGGCGAGATCACGGTGGCTAGCGGAATTGTCGTCGCTGCCGAGATAACTGGCGTCGCCGAGATAACTGGGGCCGCCGAGATAACCGGGGCGGTCGAACGAGGCGTGGCCTGGCTGGTCCGGGCCCAGGAGGCCGATGGCGGATGGGTCGGCGGCCGGGCGGGCAGCGGCGCGAACCGCGGCGAGCGCGGCCCTGCACCCGCCAGCAGGTACGCCCAGCGGCGCCGGGGCTCGCTGATTCCTGGCCTGCTCTTGCCGCTCGGGGCGCTCGGCCAGGCCATCGCGGCAGGACGAGGCGAGCCGGACAAGTGGCCTGGTCGCGAGCAGGGCCCGTGGTCACTGGCCGAGACGGGCCTATCCGGCGTCATCGGCGTCTCGCAGTAGCCGGGCAAACGCGTCCGGCTACCTCGCAGATCGCTTTCAGGATCTGTTCAGCCTGCCCCTCCATTATCGGTATCGCCGCAGATCACCGGCCGATGCAGTTTTGGCGATAGCGGTGGTACGGGCGCCCTCAATCAGGGCCGGATTCATAACACATGGCTGGGCCGAAACTCGGCTGGCCGCAAGGAGAGCCGATGTTCTTTACCTATACCAGGCGTGAGCTGCGCCGGCGTGCTCGCCAGGCCAGCATCATTGCCCTCGGTCTCGCGCTAGGGATCGGTCTGGTGATTACCGTGACGGCCCTGTCGAGCGGCGTCAAGAATGCGCAGGGCGAGGTGCTGCATTCGCTGTACGGGCAGGACACCGACATCACGGTTACCAAGGCCCCGAAGGCTGGCAGCTTCTTCGCTGGCGGTGGTGCGCGATTCCGCTTCGGCGGCAGCAGCTCAGGCAAGCGGCCCAAGGCCGGCACCAAGGTCACCATTGACAACCTCACCAGCACCGGGCTGAGCACGCTGCCCTCGACCGACGTGACGTCGGTGGCCAAGGCAAGTAACGTCGCCGCTGCAGCCGGGGGGCTGACGCTCAACGACACCAAGGACAGCATCACCATCCCGAGCACGAGCGGCGGTAACGGCGGCTTCGGCGGCTTCGGCGGCGGTGGCGGAACCGGCACGTTCCACCCGCCGACCACAATGAGCGTCGACGGAGTGGACCTGAGCGGGAATGCCGCCGCCCTCGGCCCGCTGAGCGCGGCCAAGCTAGTTAGCGGCCGCACGCTGGCTGCCTCGGACGCCACATCGGACGTGGTCCTGCTCGACTCCAACTACGCTACGTCGAACAAGCTGAAGGTCGGCTCGACCGTGACGATCGCCAAGACCAGCTTCAAGGTCGTCGGTATCGTCAGCCAGTCAGGCGGGAGCGACTCCACTGACGCCTTCATTCCGCTGGCACGCGCGCAGGCGCTCGGCACCTCAGGGGGCAAGAGCCTGAAGGGCGACGTCAACACGATCTACGTCGCTGCCAACAGCGCGCAGAACATCACGACCGTGTCCAAGGAACTGTCCACAATGCTGCCCGGCACGACGGTTACCAATCAGAACGACCTGGCGAAGGAACTGACCGGTTCAGTTACCAGTGCTTCTAACCTCGCCAGCAATCTGGGCAGGTGGCTCGCGATCGCTGTGCTGGCAGCCGCATTCCTGCTGGCCAGCCTCCTGACCGCTTCGGCCGTGTCGCGCCGAGTGCGCGAGTTCGGCACCCTCAAGGCACTCGGCTGGACGAGCCGCCGGGTCGTCGGCCAGGTGGTCGGCGAGGCCATGACGATCGGCATCATCGGCGGCGCCGTCGGCGTGGGGCTCGGCTTCCTCGGCTCGGCCCTGGTCGGCGATTTCTCGGGGTCGCTGACCGCCTCTCTCGGGACGACCACCGGCAGCGCTACGCCCGGCGGCGCGCGGACATTCACCGGCGCTGGCGGCTTCCCCGGCGGCGGCGGCGGCGGTGGCGGTGGCGGATTCGGCGGTGGCGCTGGTGGTGGTTTCTCGCGCTTCCGCGGCCTGGCTAACACCGCGCCGACCGTCCACGTGCACCTGACGCCGGCGATCAGCGCCGACGCGATCATCGCAGCAGTAGTGCTCGCCATCTTGGGCGGCCTGATCGCTGGCGGGTTCGGCGGATGGCGAGCGGCCCGGCTTCGGCCCGCGGCGGCGCTCGCGAGGGTCGAATGAGCGCGCGCGGGATACCGAATCGATCTGCGGCCATTGAGGGAGAGTTGTGATGTACAAGCTGACCGGCGTGAAGAAGGACTACCAGAAGGGCCGCGAGGTGGTGCACGCGCTCCAGGGAGTGGACCTGACCATCGACGATGGTGAGTGGCTGGCCATTCAGGGTCCTACCGGCCACGGCAAGTCCACCCTGCTGCAGATGCTCGGCGGCCTGGACCGGCCGACCTCGGGCTCTGTCCAGTTCGGTGACGGCTCGGGCGAGGACCTGGCGCAGCTCCGGGAGAGCCAGGTCACTAAGGTGCGGGCGGAGTCGATCGGGTTCATCTTCCAGACGTTCAACCTGGTGCCGACGCTGACGGCGCAGGAGAACGTGGAGGTCGCGCTGGTGCCGCTGCGCGTGCCGGCGGAGGAGCGGCGACGGCGGGCAGCGGCGGCGCTGGCCGATCTCGGCATGGCGGACCGGCTCAACCACCTGCCCTCGGAGCTGTCGGGCGGCCAGCAGCAGCGGGTCGCCATTGCCAGAGCCCTGGTCAAGGAGCCGAAGGTCCTGCTTGCCGACGAGCCGACCGGGAACCTGGACGAGGGGACCAGGGACGACATCATGGCGCTGCTAGAGAAACTGTGGCGTGACCACCAGCTGACCATGGTTGTCGTCACGCACGACAGCACGGTGGCGCGGCGGGCGCAGCGTCTCGGCATCATGAAGAACGGTCGGCTATCCATCAAGCAGGACACCCGCAGCCAGCCGTCTGCAAGCTCGCAGCCGACGTCGGCGATCTGACGAAAGCGCTCGAGGGTCCCGGGCCTCGCCCCGGGACCCTCGCTGTGCTTGCCCAGGCGGACAACCCCCGAGAACCCCCGAAAGTGCTTGCCCAGGGGGACAACCCCTGAGAACCCCCGAAAGTGCTTGCCCAGGGGGACGACCCTTAGCGAGGGTCAGCTGTACGGCAGCGGCAGCTCGCACCAGACGACCTTGCCCGAGGCCGCGCGCCTGGCACCCCACCTCTGCGCAAGCTGGCTGACGACCTGCAGGCCGCGGCCGCGCTCATCGGAATCGTCAGGGTGGCGCAGCCGCGGCAGCGCCGCTGACTCGTCGAGCACCTCGCAGACCAGGCCTCCCTCGAGCACTAGGCGAAGGCCGATCTTGCCCTGGGCATACCGGACGGCATTGGTGACCAGCTCCGACACCAGCAGCTCGGCGGTCGGGATCAGGTCGGCGAGGCCCCAGCGCTTCAGCGGACGGCGGATAAGCGACCGTGCCCGGCTGGCCGAGGTTAGCTCTGACGGCAGAGTCCAGCTGACGACATGGTCGGCCGGGATCCGGCGCAGCCGCGCCACCAGCAGAGCGATGTCGTCGCGGTGCTCGGCGTCCCAGACCCCGGCGAGCGTGGTCTTGCACAAGTCTTCGAGCGGCTGCTCCGGAGAACCGGGACCGAAGATCTCGCGCAGCCGGCCGAGGCCCTCGTCGATGTCCCTGGACCGCTTCTCGACCAGGCCGTCGGTGTAGAGCACCAGCAGGCTGCCATCATCGACATCAAGCACGCGGCTCTGGATCAGTCCGGTGCCGACGCCGAGCGGCGGCGCTGGCAGCACGTCAAGCAGCTCGTTCGTGCCATCCGGCCGCACTAGCAGCGGCGGCAGATGGCCGGCCGAGGCGACCTCGCACGTCCCGCCCACCGCGTCGTAGATCGCGTAGACACAGGTCGCGAAGTGCGGCTCACGAACGCCGAGTTCCGCCATGAGCTCGTTGAGCTGCTGCAGAGTCTCGGCTGGTGGCAGCTCGAGCATCGCCAGCGTGTGGATGGCCGTTCGCAATCGGCCCATCGTGACAGCGGCCCGCACGCCGTGCCCGGCGACATCGCCGACGACGAGCGCCACGCGGCCGCCTGGCAGCGCGATCGACTCATACCAGTCGCCGCCCACCTCGATCAGCTTGCTGCCGGGCAGGTAACGGTGCCTGACCTCGACCGACGACGGCGCGGACAGCCCGGTCGGCAGCATGCTGCGCTGCAGAGTCAGTGCTGTTGCCCGTTCCCGGCTGTATCGCTGGGCGTTATCCATGAAGATTGCGGCGCGGGCCGCGAACTCCATCCCGATCTCGATGTCGTAGGCATCGAACCGGCGGAACCCGACGCGGCGCACGCAGACGAAAAAGCCCAGCATGACGTCTCGGGCAATCAGCGGCAGCAGCAGCATCGACACGCCGGCTAGCAGGTCCGCCACCGGGCGGCGGATCCACGCGGCAGCCATCTCGTCGGCGCTCTCGCGCCCGAAGGTCTCGGAGATGGGGCGGCCGGAGTCCATGCACCTGGTGTAGGGGGTGCCGGGCGGGTAGCGCAGGATCTCGCCGGTGGGGAACGCGGCGTCCCAGGCGGCGTCACCGTCGTCATTCGCGACCGCGAGCCGCCTCACCAGCTGCCCGCCGTCCAGCGCCTCGGACGGGAACTCATCCTCTCCGACCAGGCTTTCCAGCACGACCAGCCCGGCCGCGTTGCAGAAATGCGGCACGATGATGTTGATCAGCTCGGGCGCCATCTGGTCGATGTCCAGCGCGCCGCCGATCCGGCGGACTGCCCCGTCCAGCATCAGGTGCCGCATGACCGCCGGGTCAAGGAAGCGCTCTTGTACCGGCGGCGCGATGCGCATGATGACCTGGGCGGCGAGTTCCGGATCCGCCGCCCGGACGGGCTGGACGGTGACGACCGCGTCGGCGTTCGCACCATTGGCGGTGCGGAACGACAGCACGGTCGTACTCTCGCGGTTGGAGCAGGCGCCATCGATCAGGGACTGCAGCGTCAGGGCGTTCGGACCCTCGGGAGCGGCCAGCAGGGTAGCGAGCTCAGTGCCGATTAGCGCTCCTGGCTCGCCGCACAGGACGTCGCCGGCAGCGCGATCGTGCTGGCGGATGCGACCTGTCTTGTCGATCCCGAGTATCAGCGTCCGGGTCGAGGTGTTGGCCAGCACCGCCGACACGTCTGCCGCCACTGCGGATGCCACCGAAGCGCTCCTTTCCGGCAGAGCAGTCCACGGCTGGTTCCCCCATTATGAGGCAGCATCATGCCTATTGAGCCAGAACGGCTGGTTAACCTGGGCAAATAAAGGCCGATTAGGCGTCACGGGCTGGCTCGCCGTGGCCCGCATTCGCGCGGCCGCGGCCCCAGTACGCCTTTGGCGATATCTGGTCTTGCGTGAGCCCGCGGACGCCCAGCCGCTCGCGCAGCGCCAGCACGACTGACGCTTCGCCGAGCAGGTAGGCGTGCCCGCGACCAGGCGGCAGCTCGACGTCGGCGGCCTCGGCGACCAGCACTGATGCGGCCGGATCTCCCGCCCGCCGGTTGAGCCGGTGCAGCCAGCTGACCCGTGTCCTGGCCGCCGCGAGCACTTCCTGCTCGTCGTCAGCCTCCGGGATTTCCAGCACGAGAGTGGCGTCGGCATCACCGGGCAGCGATTCCGTCATTGCCAGGATTGCGGGGAGAGCGGACTCATCGCCCATGAAAAGGTGCCATTCCGCGTCGGGTGACGCGAACACTTTCCCGCGCGGTCCGATGCCCTCGATACGGTCGCCGGGCTTGGCTGATCTGACCCAGCGCTCGCCCGGCCCGTCCCCGTGCAGGACGACGTCGATCGTGAGCAGCAGCCGGGCCCGATCGAACTCGCGGATGGTGTACCGCCGCCTGACGGGCTTACGGCCGTCGGCTGCGACCAGCAGCATGACGTCCTGGCCAGGGATGTAGGTGAACCCGGCCAGTTCGGGCGCGGTCAGCTGCAGCCGCTGCATGTGCGGCGTGAGCTCGGTCGTGTCAGCTACCTCGAAGTGCAGCTTCCTGGTGTCCGCGAGCGGGCCGGTCAGCTGCGCGAACGGATCCTCCAGGCTGGCTACGACAGTCTCGGGCACGGCGTCAGTCATCGAGTAGTGAGCCTTCCTTGGCAGATGCGACGGCCTTCTTCCCGGCGCCTGCAGCTATCCGGGACGGGCAGGGCCGGGGGGAACCGGCCAATGATCCAGCGTATGCGAGCAGCTTGGAGGCTCGCGAGGCTGGTGCAGCCCCGCGATTGCGGTCACAATGGGGGCGATTGACGGCGGTCAACGGGGACCGGCGGGTCTGGGGGCACGATGGGCGAGGACGGCGGGCTGGCAAGTGTCCTGGGGCAGGCAGCAAACGATGTACTAGCCGACGATCTGGGAGTGCCGGTCCCGCTGCCGACCGTGGTGAGCCGGGTGGTCTCGCTCGTCCCGTCGCTGACCGAGACGGTGGCAGCGTGCGCGCCCGGCCTGCTTGTCGGCGCTACCGACTGGTGCATCCATCCGGCCGACCTGGCGGTCACCAGGATCGGCGGCACGAAGAACCCGGACGTGGAGCGGATCGTGGCCCTGAGGCCGGACGTCGTGCTGGCCAACGAAGAGGAGAACAGGCAGCCCGACCTGGATGCGCTCCGCTCGGCGGGGGTGGCGGTGTGGGTCACCAGGATCCGCGACCTGCCGGAGGCGCTGACGTCGCTGCGCCGGATGATCACGCTGGCGTGCCGGATGTCCGGGCCCGCCTGGCTTGATGCCGCCGAGCTGGCCTGGCAGCAGCCGCCCGCGATCGGCAGCATGGCCGCCGTCGTGCCGATCTGGCGGCGACCCTGGATGGTGCTGGGCCGTGACACTTTCGCGGGCGATCTGCTGGCCCGGCTCGGAGTTAGCAACTTGTACGGCAGCCACCTGGACCGCTACCCGCGGGTGGACATATCCGAGCTGCACGACGCGAACGCCGACCTGGTGGTGCTGCCCGACGAGCCCTACCGGTTCACCGCGTCCGATGGCCCGGAAGCCTTTCCCGGCCACCGGACTGCGCTGGTCAGCGGCCGCCACCTGACCTGGTACGGCCCGTCGCTGACCGAAGCCCCGGCGGTGCTGCGCCGGCAGCTCGCGGCTGCCAGAGTGCGGTGAGCACCGGTTGTCGAGCGTGCGGGCAGCGGGGGGCGGACATGACGACGCCCCCGAGAGCAGCTGCTCGCGAGGGCGTGCCGGGCCGGTGCGTGGTCGCCTCTCGGCGAGTGGCGCTTCGCGGCTCCAGCCGGACGGTATTCCGCGAAGGCAGTAGTTGCGGCCCGGGGGACACAACGCACCGACGAGATCTAGAACGGGAGCGTCGGCCCTGCTATTCCCGCCGAACGGCGTCGGCTGGCTGGAGCGGGAACCTTCGGGCCGGGAACGCGGCAAGCTCGTGCTGATCACGCCCGCAGCGATAATGCAGTCATGGTGGATAAGTCGCGTAGTGGGCGGCCGCAGCGGAGAGCGACTGGTCATGGCGCGTGACGAGGCCCTCATCGGCTGCATCGGGAAAGTCGTCATCGCCACCAGGGGGAAGGCCGGCCCGGGCGAGGTCGTGGTCAGCGTCCGCGGCGGTCGGGAAGCGCTGATTGCCTGGTCAGCGGAGCCGCTGCCGAAGGGCGCGACGGTACTGGTCATCGAGTCGCGCGGGCATCAGACGGTCGACGTCAGCCCGTGGACCGACCCGCTCGAGCAATTCGCTGAAGGCAGTACCGCATAACACGCGCCAGGAACATACTGGGATAAGCCGGCCCGCCATTATGGCCGGACCACGGGGTTCTTGCTGGAGATGAGAGAGATGCTCGGTTACCGGGTGCCTGCGCCAGACCAGGCCATGCTGATATCGGGTGGCCGGTCGCGCCGGAGCGGCGCACCGTTCAAGGTCGTCGTCGGGCACGGCGTGTTCGTGGCCCCGTTCTTCCGCAAGACCAGGTTCCTGACGCTGTCCATGTGCGAGGCCGAGGTCTCCGAGCAGTGCGTCACCAAGCAGGGCATCAGCCTCAACGTGCGGGCGGTGATCGCGTTCAAGGTGGGCAACGACGACGAGAGCATCGTCAACGCCGGCCAGCGGTTCCTGTCTGATCAGGATCAGATGTCCACGCTCACCGGGCGGATCTTCGCCGGGCACCTGAGGTCAATCATCGGCTCGATGACGGTCGAGGAAATCGTCACTGAGCGGCAGAAGCTGGCCACCGAGGTGCTTGACGGCTCAAAGGCCGAGATGGCCAAGATCGGCCTCACCGTCGACTCGCTCCAGATCCAGTCCATCGACGACATGAACAGCGGCTACATCGACGCAATGGCCGCTCCGCACAATGCAGCCATCCAGCGCGCTGCCCAGATCGCTCAGGCACAGGCCAATCAGGCGGCCGCTGAGGCGCAGCAGGAATCGCAGCGCAAGCAGGCCGAGTACCAGCGGCAGACCATGGTCGTGCAGGCCGAGTACAAGGCTCAGGTGGACCGGGCACAGGCCGAGGCTGCCCAGGCCGGTCCGCTTGCGCAGGCAAAGGCACAGATGGACGTGCTAGCCGCCCAGACTGACCTGGCGCACCGGCAGGCAGAACTCAGGCAGCGCCAACTCGTCGGCGAGGTGGTCAAGCCGGCCGAGGCCGAGGCAGAGAAGGTCAGGATTCTGGCCGAGGCAGACGCGCAGCGGGTGCGGCTGCAGGCCGCGGCGGCCGCATCGAACAACCGGGTCGCGCTGGACCGGATGCTGATCGAGCAGCTGCCGATGATCGTGAAGGAAGCCGCAGGCGGCCTGGCCGGAGCCAACGTCAGCGTGCTGAACGGCGCCGACGGGCTCAGCGAGATTGCAGCCGGCCTGGTCAGCCAGGGCCTGACCATCCTGGAATCGGTGAAGAAGGGACTATCCGGCTCGCCCAACGGCGAAGTCGACTTGTTCGACCCGGCCGATGGCGCGTCGCCGACTACCGCGCCCGCGATCGCCAACGGCGAGCAGGGCAAGAGGACCGCCCCGTAACGCAAATTGGGGCGGCCACACCCGACCCGCGGCATCGGCCAACCGGGACGGGTGCGGGAGGCTATCCGGATTGCGGCCAGGGTCCGAGGTACGTGGGCTGGCTAAGCCCCAGGGCAGGCCGGAGGCCAGGCAGTCAGCGGGCAGCCGATCTCCCAGTGATGGCCGAACGGGTCCTCGATCCGGCCGAGCCGCCAGCCGTGCTCATCGGCGGCCGGTCGAACCTGCCGGGCTCCGGCCGCTACCGCCCTGGCAATGGCGGCATCAGGGTCGTCGACGATGAGCAGGAGCCGCGTTGTCCCGCCGCCTAGCGACTCAGGACTGAAGTTCTGGTGCTCGGGCGACTCGTCCGCAATCCAGAAGGTGGCGCTACCGACCGATAGCTGGGCAACGACAGCCTCGTTCAGGTCGGTGCCGCCGACCCGGTAGTCCTCGACGGCGCCGAAGGCCTGCCGGTAGAACTCCACCGCCTCCCGGCCCCGGCGCACCGACAGCTGCGCCATGATGCTGACCGGGCGGCACTCACGCTGGCTCTGCATTTCATCCATGCTCCGGATCATGTCAGGGAAGGTCCCGGCGGCCGCTGTGGAGCGGCAATCCGGCCATTCGCGG
>Ga0335072_10013592_pt1 | contig 11589 bp, 7 predicted proteins | sample Lox_Sample_21_FD_206725 | JGI IMG/M metagenome (GOLD analysis project Ga0335072, IMG submission 206725) | Soil microbial communities from Loxahatchee National Wildlife Refuge, Florida, United States - Lox_Sample_2.1 | ecosystem: Environmental > Terrestrial > Soil > Wetlands | place: USA: Florida...
CGCTCGGCGCCGAGCTCGGCCAGGATTTCGTCGAAGCGCCGGCCGCCGTTGCAGAAGGTCTGGGCGTAGGTGCGGTCGCCGAGCGTGAACACGCCGTAGCGCACGCCCGAAAGATCGGGCCGGCGCTGCTGCAAATCCTCGTAGAGCTTGATCGCGTTGTCCGGCACGTCGCCCTGGCCGTAGGTCGAGCTGCAGATGAGATAGGTGCGGCCCGGCTCGAAGGTGCCCGCGTCGAGCCCGTCCATGGGCAGGACCTCGACCGCGTGGCCCTTGGGACGGAGCGCGTCGCGCACCTCCTCGGCCACGAGCTGCGCCGTGCCGGTCATGGTGCCGACCAGGATGGTGAAATCCGTCGCCACGCTCGCGCTCTCCCCGGGGTGCCACGCGGCACCCCCATCGTCGGCCGCGACCATAATGCATCGGCCGGGACCTGACAAGCATTATATTGCATATCGGGCATTGCGGGTGTAGGCTCGCCTGGAGCCTCGAGGGGGATCATGGCGCGCGCGAAATCGGGCGACAACAAAGCGGACCTCGGCAAAACTCGCCCCGAGGCGGACGAGGACGCGGATTATCTCGCGCGTCTTGGCGAGCGGGTACGCGGCGCGCGCGCCCGGCGCGGCATGGCGCGCAAGCTGCTCGCGCGGGATTCGGGCGTGTCCGAGCGCTATCTCGCCCAGCTCGAGTCCGGCCAAGGCAACATCTCGATTCTGCGCTTGCGGCGCATCGCCCAGGCGATGGGCCTGCCGCTCGGCGATCTCGCGCGCGACGGACCGGACCGGCCGGTCGAGTACGCGCTCATCCGCCAACTCATCGAGCGCCTCGAGGGCGAGGAGCTCGCCGAGGCGCACCGGCTTTTGGGTGCGCGCTTTGGCCGTTTCACGGGTGCCGCACGCCATGGCCGGATCGCCCTCATCGGCCTCCGGGGTGCTGGGAAAAGCACGCTCGGCCAACGGCTTGCGAGGCATCTCGGGGTGCCGTTCGTCGATCTCGGCGTCGCCATCGAGGCGAGCTCGGGCATGAGCCTCTCGGAGATTTTCTCGCTTTCGGGCCAGGCGACCTATCGAAGGCTCGAGCGGCGCTGCCTCGAGGAAACGGTCGAGACCCATGCGCGCGCGGTGATCGAGACCGGCGGCAGCCTGGTCTCCGAGCCCGCGACCTACGCGCTTCTGCTTCAGACCTGCTTCACGGTCTGGATCGCGGCCGCACCCGAGGAGCATATGAGCCGCGTCATCGCCCAAGGCGATTTCCGACCCATGGCGGGACATGCCGAGGCGATGGAGGATCTGCGCCGCATCCTCGCCGAGCGCGCGCCTCTTTACGGCAAGGCCGACGCGACGGTCGACACCGCGGGAGCGAGCGAGGCGGAAAGCTTCGAGGCGCTCTTGCGCGCGATCCCCACGCCGCGCGCGGCCGAACCGCCGCCGCTCCGGCGCCGCGCCGGGACCTGAGGCCGCCCTCACCCGCTCGACACCTGCGGAATAATGCTTGCGCCTCAAAGATTATGCATTATATTGCCTAGCCGGGGATGGGGCCCTCGGCCCGAGGAAACGCAGGCATGATCGAGTTCGAGACCGCGCCCGAGCGTTATCGCCATTGGAAGCTCGCCGTCGAGGGGCGCGTCGCGCGCCTGTCGCTCGACGTCAAGGAAGACGCACCCTTGCGGCCGGGCTACGAGCTCAAGCTCAATTCCTACGATCTCGGCGTCGACATCGAGCTTCACGACGCGCTCCAGCGCATCCGCTTCGAGCATCCCGAAGTGGGCGCGGTGCTGATCGCGTCGGGGAAGGAGCGCATTTTCTGCGCCGGCGCCAATATCCGCATGCTGAGCTCCTCCACCCACGCCGAGAAGGTGAATTTCTGCAAGTTCACCAACGAGACGCGCAACGGCATGGAGGATTCGAGTGCTGCGGGCGGCCTCGCCTTCGTGTGCGCGGTGGGCGGACCCTGCGCGGGCGGCGGCTACGAGCTCGCCCTCGCCTGCGACTACATCGTCATGGCGGACGACGGCAACACCTCGGTCTCGCTGCCCGAAGTGCCGTTGCTTGCCGTGTTGCCGGGGACGGGCGGGCTCACGCGTCTCGTCGACAAGCGCAAGGTGCGGCGCGACCGCGCCGACTTCTTCTGCACCACCGAAGAAGGCATCAAGGGCAAACGCGCGCTCGACTGGCGCCTGGTCGACGCGCTCGTGCCGCGCTCGAAGCTCGATGCCGCCGCACTCGAGCGCGCAGAGCTTTTGGCCGAGCGCTCGCCGCGACCCAAGGACTCGCGCGGCATCGCGCTGACGCCGTTAGAGAAGCGCCTCTCGGACGACGCGATCCACTACCCGACGCTCCGCGTCGCCCTCGACCGCGCGCGGCGCACGGCCGAGATCACGGCGCTCGCCCCTACCGCAGCCCCGCCCGAAACGATCGAGGCCATCCACGCCGAAGGCGCCGCGTTCTGGCCGCTCGCCTTCGCGCGCGCCCTCGACGACGCGATCCTGCACTTGCGCGCCAACGAGCCCGAGATCGGCACCTGGATCTTCAAATGCGAGGGCAACGCAGCGCTCGTCGAGGCGATGGACGACGCCCTTTTGCTCCACGGCAAGGACTGGCTCGTGCGCGAGACGGTGCTGTTCTTGAAGCGCTGCTTCAAGCGCATCGATGTGAGCTCGCGCTCGGTCCTGGCGCTGATCGAGCCGGGGAGCTGCTTCGCGGGCACGTTGCTCGAATTGGCGCTCGCGGCGGACCGCGGCTACATGCTGGCGGGCCGGCGCGAGGGCGACAATCGCCCGCCCGCCACGTTGCACCTCACCGAGATGAATTTCGGCGCCTATCCGATGCCGAACGGCCTCGCGCGCCTCAAGAGCCGCTTTCTGGGCGAGCCCGGAAAGCTCGAGGAGGCGCGCGGCCTGATCGGCAAAGCGCTCGACGCGGAAGCGGCGGCGGAACTCGGCCTCGTCACCTTCACGCCCGACGACATCGATTGGGACGACGAGGTGCGCCTCGCGATCGAGGAGCGCGCGTCCTTCTCGCCCGACGCGCTCACGGGCATGGAGGCGTCGCTCCGCTTCGCCGGGCCCGAGACCATCGAGACCAAGATCTTCGGCCGCCTTTCGGCCTGGCAGAACTGGATCTTCCAGCGCCCGAACGCGGTCGGCGAGGCGGGTGCCTTGAAGCGCTACGGCACCGGCCAACGCGGCGAGTTCGACAAGAAGCGCGTGTAGCGCGGAGGATTTCGCGATGTCGATCGACTATCGGGAGCGCATCCCGAACAATGTCCATCTCGCGGACGACCGGCGCTTGCAGCGCGCGCTCGAGGCGTGGCAGCCCCATTTCCTCGACTGGTGGAAGGCGCTCGGGCCCGAGGGATTCCAGGCCAAGGACGTCTATCTGCGCACGGCCACCTCGGTCGACGCCAAGGGCTGGGCGAGCTACGGCGAGGTCAAGATGCCCGACTACCGCTGGGGCATTTTCCTGGCCGACGCGGTGCCCGAGCGCAAGATCGGCTTCGGCGATTTCATGGGCCAGCCCGCGTGGCAGGACGTGCCGGGCGAGTATCGCGCGATCCTGCGCCGCCTGATCGTGACCCAGGGCGACACCGAGCCCGCCTCGGTCGAGCAGCAGCGCCTCCTCGGCCAGACCTGCCCGTCGCTTTACGACCTCCGCAATCTCTTCCAGGTCAATGTCGAGGAAGGCCGGCATCTCTGGGCCATGGTCTATCTGCTCCACGCCTATTTCGGGCGCGACGGGCGCGAGGAAGCCGAAATGCTGCTCCAGCGCCATTCGGGCAGCGCCGACAATCCGCGCATCCTCGGCACCTTCAACGAGCCGATCTCGGATTGGATGTCGTTCTTCTGCTTCACCTACTTCACCGACCGCGACGGCAAGTTCCAGCTCAAGAGCCTGGCCGAGAGCGGCTTCGATCCCTTGGCGCGCACCTGCCAGTTCATGCTCACCGAGGAGGCGCACCACATGTTCGTGGGCGAGACCGGCATCGGCCGCGTCATCCGCCGTACCCTCGAGGCGATGAAGGAGCTCTCGACCGACGATCCCGCGCGCCTCCGCGCCCATGGCGTGATCGATTTGCCGACCGTGCAGCGCTATCTCAATTTCTGGTGCTCGTCGTCGCTCGATCTGTTCGGCTCCGAGGTCTCGACCAACGCGGCCGGCTATTTCGCGAACGGCCTCAAGGGACGGCCCGACGAGGAGACCCAGTACCAGGATCACGTGGCGCTGGACGCGATCCTCGAGATCGAGCAGCCGGACGGCGCGGGTGCGATCAAGGTCGAATCCGTGCCGCTTCGGAACGCGATGAACGAGGTCACGCGCAAGGCCTATTTGCGCGACTGCGACATCGGCGTGCAGCGCTGGAACCGCCTCATCAAGAAGGCGGGCGTCGCGTTCGAGCTCAAGCTCCCGTCCGAGCGCTTCCGGCGCGCGGTCGGCGTTTGGGCGGGGGCGAGCTTCGATCCCGCGGGCAATCCGGTGCCGGCGGCCGAGTGGCAAAAGCGGCTCGACCAGTGGATCCCGAGTGCGGCCGACCGCGCCCACGTCATGAGCCTCATGAAGCCCGTGACCGAGCCCGGCAAGATGGCGGGCTGGCTCGCACCCCCCGACCGCGGCATCAACAATCTCCCGGTCGAGTACGAGTATGTGAGGCTGTAGGCATCGTCGAGGGGTACGCCCCACGGCCCGGAAGCGATTCCGGGCCGCTCGTTTTTTGTGCAAGCCCGGCGCGCGGCGGACGCGGGCTCGGGGGACTCCACAGGGCGCCGCGGGGGCGGTATATATTGCCGCGCTGCATCAATCGCGCTGCCTTTTGCTTGCACGCACCCCGCCGGCGCTTGCCGCCCCTCCGATGGAGACATCCCGTGCCCGTTTCCGGCCATGACAGCTTGAAGACCCGCCGTTCCCTCACCGCGGGCGGCAAGAAGTACGATTATTTCAGCCTCGAGGCCGCGTCCAAGGCCGGCCTCGGCGACATCTCGCGCCTCCCCTTCTCGCTCAAGGTGCTGCTCGAGAACCTCTTGCGTTGGGAGGACGGGCGTTCGGTCAAGGTCGAGGATCTGAAGGCGGTCGCGGCCTGGCTCGAGCGGCGCACGTCGGACCACGAGATCGCCTACCGGCCGGCGCGCGTCCTCATGCAGGACTTCACCGGCGTCCCCGCGGTCGTCGATCTCGCCGCGATGCGCGACGCGATGGCGAAGCTCGGCGGCGACCCCAAAAAGATCAACCCGCTCGTTCCCGTCGACCTCGTGATCGACCATTCGGTCATGGTCGACGAGTTCGGCACCCCCGGCTCGTTCAAGAACAACGTCGCGGCCGAGTTCGCGCGCAACCAGGAGCGCTACGAGTTCCTGCGTTGGGGCCAGACCGCGTTCGACAATTTCCGCGTCGTGCCGCCCGGCACCGGCATCTGCCACCAGGTCAATCTCGAATATCTCGCCCAGACCGTGTGGGTGACCGAGGAGAAGGGTGCGGCGATCGCCTATCCCGACACGCTGGTCGGCACCGACAGCCACACGACCATGGTGAACGGCCTCGCCGTGCTCGGCTGGGGTGTCGGCGGGATCGAGGCCGAGGCGGCGATGCTCGGCCAGCCCATCTCGATGCTGATCCCCGAGGTCGTGGGCATGAAGCTCTCGGGCCGGCTCAAGGAGGGTGCGACCGCGACCGACCTCGTGCTCACGGTCACGCAGATGCTGCGGAAGAAGGGGGTGGTCAACAAGTTCGTCGAGTTCTTCGGCCCCGGCCTCGACAATCTCACGCTCGCCGACCGCGCCACCATCGGCAACATGGCGCCCGAATACGGCGCCACCTGCGGCTTCTTCCCGATCGACAAGGAGACGCTGCGCTATCTGCGCTTCACCGGGCGCGACGAAAAGCGCGTCGAGCTGGTGGAAGCCTACGCAAAAGCGCAAGGCATGTGGCGCGAGAGCTCGACTCCCGACCCCGTGTTCACCGACACGCTCGAGCTCGAGCTCGGCGCCGTCGAGCCCTCGCTTGCGGGCCCGAAGCGGCCCCAGGACAAGGTGCTGCTCTCGAGTGCGGCCAAGAGCTTCGGCGACAGCTTGAAGGACTTCACCGGCGAGGCGGGCCGCAGCAAGAGCCAGCATGTCGAGGGCACGGCGCACGACCTCAAGGACGGCGACGTGGTGATCGCGGCGATCACGAGCTGCACCAACACCTCGAACCCGAGCGTGCTCGTGGGTGCTGGCCTCTTGGCCAAGAACGCCAACGCCAAGGGCCTCAAGGTCAAGCCCTGGGTCAAGACCTCGCTCGCCCCCGGAAGCCAGGTGGTGACCGACTATCTCAACGCCTCCGGCCTCTCGGGCGAGCTCGACCGGCTCGGCTACAATCTCGTCGGCTATGGCTGCACGACGTGCATCGGGAATTCCGGGCCCTTGCCCGAGCCCGTGGCCGAGGCGATCGACGAGGGCGATCTCGTCTGCGCCGCGGTGCTTTCGGGGAATCGTAATTTCGAGGGCCGGGTCAATCCGCAAACGCGCGCGAATTATCTCGCCTCGCCGCCCCTCGTCGTCGCCTATGCGCTCGCGGGCTCGATGAAGGTCGATCTCACGCACGACCCGCTCGGCGAGGGGAAGGACGGGAAGCCGGTCTATTTGAAGGACATCTGGCCGTCCAACCAGGACATCCGCTCGACCATCGAGAAGGTGCTGACGGCCGAGATGTTCCGGAAGCGCTACGCCAACGTGTTCGAGGGCCCGGCCGAGTGGCGCGCGATCAAGGTCTCGGGCGGCATGACCTACAAGTGGAATGCCTCGAGCACCTACGTCCAGAACCCGCCCTATTTCGAGGGCATGGGACTCGAGCCCAAGGCGACGTTCGAGGACATCATGGGTGCCCGGCCTTTGGCCCTCCTGGGCGATTCGGTCACGACCGACCACATCTCGCCCGCGGGCAACATCAAGAAGGAGAGCCCGGCGGGCGAATATCTCATCGGCTTCCAGGTGCGCCCGACCGAGTTCAATTCCTACGGCGCCCGGCGCGGCAATCACGAAGTCATGATGCGCGGCACCTTCGCCAATATCCGCATCAAGAACGAGATGGTGCCCGGAATCGAGGGTGGCATCACCAAGTTCGTGCCCTCGGGCAAGGCGATGCCGATCTACGACGCGGCCATGGGCTATGTGAAGGACAAGACGCCGCTCATCGTCATCGCGGGCAAGGAATACGGCACCGGCTCGTCGCGCGACTGGGCGGCCAAAGGCACCGTGCTGCTCGGGGTCAAGGCGGTGGTGGTCGAGAGCTTCGAGCGCATCCATCGCTCGAACTTGGTTGGAATGGGCGTTCTACCATTGCAGTTCGAGGAGGGCACGACGCGCAAAACCCTCAAGCTCGACGGCAGCGAGACCTACGACGTGCTCGGCCTCGCCGATGGCATCAAGCCGCACAAGAAAATGACCCTCGTGGTCCATCGCCAGAACGGTCAGTCCGAAAAAGTCCCGGTCATCTGCCGCATCGATACCCTTGAAGAGGTTGAATATTACCGGAATGGCGGGATCCTCCATTTCGTCCTACGCCAGCTAGCGAAGGCGAAATAGAACGAACGGTCTGGATGCCACGGCCGCGCCGTTCTAGCGCACGGCCACGGCCTGTGCTCGCGCGAGCGGCGCTTGGCCGCTTAGCGCTTAACGGCGAGGGTGAGGGTCGGATAGGGGACGCCGGGGTGCGGCGCGCCGGCCGCGGGGCCATTGATCACGACCGAGCCGGGACGCGTCACCCCCATACGCACGGAGAGGCTCGCCCCCTGGGGACCGGCCGCGGTGAGATCGAACGTCTCGTCGAAGAACACCCGGCCGCCGGCGGAGACCGGTTTGCTGTAAAGCGCGAGCGGCGCCGTATCGCCTCCGCCCTCGCGGAACACCGCCAGCACCACCACATTGTCCCGCTCCGCATACGCGTTCGCGGTCAGGTGGACGCGTAGGATCACGGGCTTGCCGCCCTGCGCCTGGGAATATTGGATATAGCCGCCGCCGTCGGTGCCGAGAAAGCTTGCGCCGTCGGTCGGCTTCGCTTGCGCAGCGCTCGCCGGCATGAGTGCCGACACGGTGCCGATCGATTTGTATTCAGCGTGCACCAGCTCGCCGGCGTTGCTCGACGGTGCCGCCAAGGCCGCGCTCGAGGCTGCGAGCGGAGGAGCCGCCGGGGCGGGCGGCTGAGGTGCCACGGCGGGCGGCTGAGGTGCCGGGGCGGGCGGTCGAGATGCGGCGGCGGGTGCGCTCGCCTGCGGCAGTAGGGTCGCCGCTTCCTCTTGCGCCGGCGGCACGACCGGCGCGGTCTCGGCGATCGGCGGCGGACCCATCCCGAGGGTATGGATGAGGCTGAAGCCCGCGAGGCGGAACGTGAGATCCGCCACCACGACCCCCAGCATCAGCGCAAGCGCAAGCACGGCGGCGGCCTTCTTGTAGGGAACGGCGAAAAACAGGCCGACGAGCATCGCGACCCAAACGAGCCCGGTCGCGATCAAGACCGTCGTGCCGACGTCGAGGCGGCTCCCCTCGACATGGAACAACCGCAAAATACCGGCGCCAAGGAGCAAAAGCGCGACGCCGAGATAGACATTCGCGCGGCCGCTCAAGGATCGAAGGGTCATGACATCTCCGTCGTAGCGCTCGAACGTCCGGCGCGTGCCGCGCGCCTCAAAATCCCACATCGTCCCGGTTTATTCAGCATTTTTCCGCCGATGGCCGACAGCGCCCGCGTCAGAACTTGTAATAGATGAACGGCGGCGCCACGCTGCCCGACACCCAGACGTAGATCAATGCCCCGATCGCGACATTGTAGAACACGATCTTGAGCGCAAGGGGGAAGTGGCGGTAGAGATCGACGAACTCGACGTCCGCGAGATAGCCGACAAGCTCCGTGACGGCGACCGGGAGCCCGAGCAACAGGAGCATCTTCGCCATCGGCGCCATCGCCGGGTTGGCGAGGATCGCCGTCGGTGCGGCGGCGAGCGACGCGAAGATCGGGCCGAGCGCGCCGGGCTGGGCGCGGAAGAAAATCCAGCCGATCGAGACGAGCTGGAACATGACGAAGATCGCAATTGCGGCGCCGAGACGGGGGCCGAGCGCCGCGCGAATGCGCTCATCGAGCTTCCCGGTGTGATAGAGCACCAGCAACACGCCGTGATAAAGGCCCCACACGATGAAGCCGAAGCCGGCGCCGTGCCACAGGCCGCCCAGGAACATCGTGACGAGCAGGTTGCGTAGCGTCCTGAGCGCGCCGTGCTGATTGCCGCCGAGCGGAATGTAGAGATAGTCGCGCAGCCAGGTGGAGAGCGATATGTGCCAGCGGTGCCAGAACTCGGAGGGCGAGGCCGAGAAGTAGGGGGTCCGGAAGTTGCGCGTGAGCTCGATGCCGAACAGCTTGGCGATGCCGCGCGCGATGTCGGTATAGGCCGAGAAATCGCAGTAGATCTGGAACCCGAAGGCATACATGAAGACGTACCCGGCGCCGGACGCGTGGCCGCTCGCGATCGCCCGCTCGGCGCTCCCGACCACGTCGCCGAAACGGTCGGCGAACAGCAGCTTCTTGCTCAATCCCCACCAGATCAGCCACATCGACTCCTCGATCTCGGCGCGGCTCGGCAAGGGAGGCAGCTGCACGATCTGCGGCAGCAGGTTGGACGCGCGCGCGATCGGGCCGGCCACCAGCTGCGGAAAGAAGCCGACGAAGGTGATGTAGTCGACGACGTTGCCCTGCGGCCGGAATCGATGGCGATAGATGTCCGCCGTGTAGCTGATCGTATGGAAGGTATAGAACGAGATGCCGGGCGGCAGCGGCAGCACGATCGGCGCGATCGCCAGACCAAGCCCGAGCGTGGTCGCGAAATGCTGCGCCTCGAGCGAGAGCCAGCCCGCGTATTTGAACACGCTCAGGAGGCCGATCTGGATCGCGACGCTCGCGACGAAGAGGGCCTTGCGCCGTGCCCCGTCGCCCATCGCCGCGAGCCGCGCGCCGACGATGTAATCGAGCACGCAGGTGAACAGGAGCGGGATCAGGTAAAACAGGCCGTTCGAGGCGTAGAACACCAGGCTTGCGACGAACAGCACGACGTTGCGCAGCCGGGTGCCGCGCAACGCGTAATACGCGGCGAGCGTGATCGGCAGGAACAGGAAAATGAATACCGGCGTCGTGAAGCTCAGTTCCGGAATCATTCGGGATCTTTCTCCAATCGCGCTCCAATCGCGGAGTCGATGGGCCGAGACGCCGCCGCCGCGGGAGCGCGGCGGCCGAACGGGCTAGCGCGGTTTTTCCTCCGGCTTCGGCAGCACCGCCCGGACGCGCGGGTCCCTGAAGACGATCTTCATGACCGCGCGGATGACGCGCGCGTCCGGGTGGACCGAATCGATGAAGTACTGCGGGTCGTTGCTGATTCCGGGCATATCCGCGAAATCGAAGAAGATCATTCCGCTCTGGTCGAAAAAGCGGCGCCATTTGGCACTTTGGAACTCGCGCCAGATGCCGGCCTTGGGATTGGTATCGAGCCCGTTCAGGACCTTTACGTAGTAGGGCACCTGGATTCCGATCAGCGCGATGTGGTGGGCCTTGGCGACGGCGACGAAACGCTGGAATTGCGTGACCTGCTCCGGCGAGATGTGATCCGCCAGCACCACGGGCGGAACGCCCACCGTGATGTCGTCATGGAGGAGGCGGTTCGGATCGGGCGATTGGGGTTGGCCGAACAGCGACCCGTCGGCGCGGAAACCGTTGGCGGTCAGGACCGCGGCGAGCCCGCGGTAATGCTCGGTCAAGGGCAGCCTTTTCCAAAGGTCGAGCGGCGCCTTCATCAGCTGGTCGACGACCATCTTGAGATCGGCGATATGGGTCGTCGGCCGCTCGTAGAATCGGCCGGCCCAATTCAGATCGAACCCTTGGGCGAACATCCAGTAGTCGAAATTGAAGATCAGGACCTTGGGCGCGTAGCCGTTCTTCGTGATGATTTCGAGGAACCGCCGGTAATGGTCGAAGGTCCAACAGGTGAGCCCGGCGTTGTAGAACGAATAGGGCGCGAACATGTAGGCTTCGAACGAATTGGCGCGCGACGAGCCGACCACGAGAATTTGGGGCCGGAGCTCGAGGGTGCGCGCAACCTTGTAGGTCAGGTAGGAGCGGCCGTCGCCGCCGCGCCATTCCCGGTCCGGGCCGGCGCTTTGCCACTTCGCCACGAGCCACATCGGCATGGTCTCGCCGATGCGCAACGCGAACGCCTCCAGGGCGACGATGGAAAGCAGCAACGGCAACAGGACCAGCACGACCGTGAGGACGTATCGCCTAAGTTTGAAGTGCCGCGCCGTTTCAACCTGGTCTTGCGGCTCCTTATTCAAATGTCGCCCCTCCGATCATCGGCATGCGTTCCCTTGGATCGAACCGGCCGCGTCCGCGCGTCACGACGACCGGCGGGAGGGGAAAAATGACGCCAACGGCGGCCGGCACCCATATATCGTAAGTGGATTGTGTTTGCAGCCACTTTTCAGGCTCGTCCGGGCGCGCGTGGGCGCGATTATTCGAGGCTGTTCCGGCCCTTTCGGCTGGACCACATCGAGGCGGGGCGCGGCACCGCGCCGAACGTGGATGCTCG
>Ga0335072_10013593_pt1 | contig 11587 bp, 7 predicted proteins | sample Lox_Sample_21_FD_206725 | JGI IMG/M metagenome (GOLD analysis project Ga0335072, IMG submission 206725) | Soil microbial communities from Loxahatchee National Wildlife Refuge, Florida, United States - Lox_Sample_2.1 | ecosystem: Environmental > Terrestrial > Soil > Wetlands | place: USA: Florida...
CCCGCCACCACCACCCGCAATGGCGCCTGCACCGCGCCCGCGGCGACGCTGTATGAAATCGTCCGCAAACTCCCCGAGGGTGCCGAGGTCGAACTCGACCATCCCGGCGGCGATGCGCAGTTGGCGCTGCGGTCCGGCCGGTATGCGACCAGCCTCGTGGTCCTGCCGGTCGAGGATTTCCCCTCGATGACCGCCGGCGCGCTGCCGCACCGGTTCAGCCTGTCGGCGCAGCAGTTGCGCGGCCTGATCGACCGCACGCGCTTTGCCATCAGCACGGAGGAGACGCGGTATTACCTGAACGGCATCTATCTGCACGTGACCGAAAGCGAAGGCGCCAAGGTGCTGCGGGCAGTCGCCACCGACGGTCATCGTCTGGCCCGTGTGGAGGAGCCGCTGCCGGACGGCGCCGGCGCGATGCCGGGCGTCATCATCCCGCGCAAGACAGTCAATGAACTGCGCAAATTGCTCGATGAAGTCACCGGCAATGTCGAGATTGGATTGTCCGACACGCGCATCCAGTTCCATGCCGACCAGGTGTTGTTGACGAGCAAGCTGATCGACGGGACCTTCCCCGAATACGAACGGGTGATCCCGCGCGGCAACGACAAGGTGCTGCGCGTCGGCAAGAAGGACTTCTCCGATGCGGTGGGACGCGTGGCGGCGATTTCGTCCGAGCGTTCGCGTCCCGTGAAGCTCTCGTTGGCGCGTGATCTGCTGGTGCTGTCGGCATCGAGTCCGGAGCAAGGCACGGCGAGCGAAGAGTTGGATGCGGATCACGTCAAGTACGAAGCCGGCCCGTTGGAAATCGGCTTCCAGGCCAGATACCTGAACGACATCACCGAACAAATCAACGAGCAAGTGGAGTTCTGTTTCGCCGACGGTTCCGCACCCACGGTGGTGCGCGACGCCGCGGATGCGAGCGCACTCTATGTATTGATGCCGATGCGCGTCTGACCTCGCTCGTGCGCGCCACGCGCAAAAAAGGTGCAGGACGCGGGATAGAGGTTAGAACAACGGGAAAGAGGTCAGAAAAGGCCGAACAGGCCGCGCAGAAATCCGGGGGTCAGGGCGGTCAGTGGATTTACCCGCACCGCGGGATCATCCAGATTTCCGCTCAGGCTATAGCTCGCCGCAAATACGCCGCCACCGCGCTCGGGGCTGAACAATCGCCCCACCAACGGCACATTGCCCAGCAGCGAGTTGAAGAAATACGCCGGCACGATGGTGCCCTTCAGGTCGATGCTGTTGCCGTCGAGGTCGATCTGGCCCTTCGCCGTCAACCCCAACGATGCACTGAACGCGCGCGCGTCGCTCAGCGTCAGCAGATCATCGGACAGCGAAAATGGCGCGACCAGGCGGCTGAACGCGAGGCCCGGCCCCCGCAACGCGTCGCGCAGCCCGTACAGCGTCATGGCCTGCAGCAGCTTGCCCAGCGCCACGGCGTGCGCCACGTGAAAATCCGTAAGATCGGCCGTGCCGTTCAGTGGATGATTGGGCGAGGCATCGTCGAAGCTGCCGCTCACCGACAGGCTGCCTCCTTGCATCGTATCGGTGACGTCCAGTGCGCGCAGCAGGTCGCCCGCCTGAGCGGCCGTCATGGTCAGACGGCGATGGCCGTCTCCCGCAGGAGCAATCTGCAAGCTGAACGAACCTTTATCGCGGGTTGCCCCGTCGACATGCAGGCGCTGGAATACTCGGCCGTCGTCTTCCGCCTGCACACGCAGCGGCGCCACCAGGTAGTTATGCGCCATCAGCGCCTGGTTGAACGCCGCGTCCAGTGTCCAGGGCGGTCCCGGCGGCGGCTCGGGCCTGCGCGGGTGACGCCCGGGCCTTGGCTGCGCCAGGTATGCGGACAGATCGATCGTCGGCCCTTCCAGCCGCACCGCGATCGGGCCCGCGCGCCGCGACGCCGGCACGACGACGCTGCCCCGCATATCGCTGCGGCCCAGCACGACGCGGTCCAACTGCAACGAGGCAATGCGGCCGTCGCTGCAATTGACGCTGCCGCGTAACGCCACGCCGTCGCCGGTTGCATCGATGCCGTCGATGCCGTCGAGCCGGTCCTGGCGCAACAATATCAGCGCCTTCGCCCGCGCCCCCGCGCCCAGCGCGCGCCGCCAGTTCAACGCTGACACCATCAGTGTCGCCTCATGCAGATCGGCATCCAGCGCGACACTGCCCGTGCCGTCGCGGTGCTCCGTCAGTACGGCCTGCAAGCCCATCGGTCCCGACAGCGTATCCATCGTGTCCAGCCCGGCGGCAGCGAGCGCCTTCGCATTCGTCTCGCCGCTGACCGTCACGCGCTGCACCACCTGCGATGGTGGTCCGGCGCGGAAATCCATGGCCCCGTCGATGACGGCGGGAATCGCGGCCAGGCGCGCATTCCCCTTCACCGTCAGCCCGTCGTTGTCAGCGGCAACGTCCAGCGTCCCATTCGACAGGTCGCGTCCCGCAACCACGTGGGACAGGCCCGCATTGTCGATATGGGCCGCGACGCGGATGGCGATGTCGTCGATCGTCACCCGCGCATCCAGCGGCACCGTCGCGGCCACCGTCGCGGTCACGTCCCCTGACGGATTGTCGAGACTGACCGGATGACGGGACAGCAGTTGCAGCCGCGGCTCGCGCAGCAGCGTGATGACGTCGGGCAACGCGCCGGCGACGGAGGCGTGAATCTCGGCGATCTGCTTGCGTTGCATGAGTCCGGAAATGCGAATCGTGCCACCGGTCACCGCGAGGCTGGCACCTTTAAGCGCTTGCTGTCCCGAACCGATGTCGATCTCCAGCGTGTCCGGATCGATGACATGCAGCACCGCCTTGCCCTGTCCGATCGGAGGCACCGGGCGCAGCCAGGAGACTGTCAGGTCGCTGCCCTGCAAGCTGCCGGTGGCCCGGGTCAGCGTCAGATCAGAAAAATCGTCATTGGCGGCAAGACTGAGCGACACCTGGCCGTTGCTCGCGACGCCTCCGGTAATGTTTTCGACAATCCAGGCGCGTGCATCATGGGCGATATCGCTCGGCCACAGCGCCGGTAGATCGGCAAACCCGACCCGATCCAGCCCAAGATCGAGATCGGCATCGATATGCGCTGCCTCGCGCCGGATCGTGCCGCTGGCGGCGAGCGTCGATGCGGCCGCGCCAGGGCGAGGCCGCAGGCTCAGCCGCGCGGCGTCCAGCCGGATGGTGCCGGGTGTGCCGGAAGCGGTCACGCTGGCATCCACCATCGGCAGGCTGGCCGCGCCGACGTGCAGCGTGCCGGCCCCGGCCTGCAATGTGACGCGTGCCTGTTCCAGATCGAGCGAGGGACCCAGTTCCGCCGTTGCCTCGGCCCCGACCGGGGCATCTATCGCCGCGAGGCTGCCGAGCCTCGGCGCGGCGCGCGCCAGCGCAGCCGGGGTGACCGGGCTCAGCCGTGCGGTCAGATCGGTCTGGCTGGCGCCGGGTGATACCGTCGCGGCGGCGGCCAGCCTGGCAGTTTGGCCGGCTAGGACAAGCGAGATGTCCATCGTGCCCTCAATTCCGCCTCGTGGCAGACGGCGCAGGGCGACATTCGCCATCGGAGCGCGCCAGGTGACCCCGAGCGAGCGGTCGGTCACGGTCACCACCGCATGGTCCACGCGCACGCGCTGCAATTGCCGGTACCAGCCGCGGCCGACCGTGGTGTCCGTGGCCGGGGGTCGCGCCAGCACTGCAAGCAGGGCGGGGAGGGGTTCGCCGATCCCGTTGCCGGCGTCCGTGGCGGCGGCCTTGCTTGCGCCGCCTGGCTCTTCTTGGCCGCCCAGGCCGATGCTGATCGTGCCGTCGGCCGCGCGGATCAAGCTCAGGCGGGGATCGTCCAATTCCAGCGCGCGCGGCTGCACGCGCCCGAGCAATAGCGCGGACAGCGACAGCGAGACTTCGGCGCGTGGCAGTGTCACCTCGGCGCTACCGTCCACGGTGGTGAGGCGAATACCTGTCAAACGCAGATCCAAAGGACGATCGACACCGAGCCGGAATCCCTCCCAGGCCAGGGCGGTACCGCCGATCGACAGCCTGATCGGCCCCCCATTGGCGTTGACCGCTTGTTCCAGGTGCCGGTTGAGCCAGGCGAGGTCGACCGGCCCCTGCGACAGCCGCCAGGCCGAGGCGGCAAGCAGCGCCAGGCCGATGACGGCAACACCGAGGGCCAAGGTGGCGAGCCGATGCAGCACAAGGCCGGTGCCGCGGGCGGCGTGATAGTGCAGGCGCCTCATGACAGGGGTGTTGTGGGGGCAAGAGCAAGTTCCGGGCTATCCTCGCGGCCATGACCGCCACGTTCCAGCTTCCGGCCCACTGGCCTGCCGCCCATGATCCCGCCGCCGCCGAACGCCTGATCGAACGCTTCGCCGATCGCGGCCGCGCCGAGGCGCGTCTCGCCGCGCGGCCCGCCGTGAAGGCATTGCTCGCCGCACTTGGCGGCAACAGTCCTTATCTGTCCGACCTGGCGGTGCGCGAGCCCGCCGTGCTGCGTGCGATCGTCACGCATGGGCCGCAACGCGTGGTGGACGACGCGCTTGCCGCGCTGGCCGCGTTGCCGGGGCAGAGCCGGCGCGAGCAAACCATGGCGGCGATGCGCCGTGCCAAGCGCATCGTGGCGCTGGCGACCGCGATCGCCGATCTGGGCGGCATCTGGCGGCTGGAGCAAGTGACCGCGTCGCTGAGCGACCTGGCGGAAGCGGCGCTGACGCGCGCGGTCGCGCATTTGCTCCGCGCCGCGCACGATGGGGGAGAGCTGCGCCTGCCGGATCCGGATCATCCGGGACCGGGGGGCGGGTTCACAGTGCTCGGCATGGGCAAGCTCGGTGCGCGCGAACTGAACTATTCGTCCGATGTCGACCTCGTATTGCTCTATGACCCGGCAGCGCCAGTATACATGGAACGTACCGCGGGGGACGCCACAGCCGGGTTCGCGGCACGATTTGCGCGGGGCCTGGTCGCGCTGATGGAAACCCGCGACGGCGATGGCTACGTGTTTCGTACCGATCTGCGTCTGCGTCCCGATCCTGCCGCAACGCCGCCTGCCGTCGCCATCGGCAATGCGATTACCTACTATGAAAGCATGGGCCTCAACTGGGAACGCGCCGCGATGATCAAGGCGCGCCCGGTGGCCGGCGATCTGGCACTGGGCGAGGCGTTCCTCGAGGCGATCCGACCGTTCGTGTGGCGCCGCGGGCTGGACTTCTCCGCCGTGGCCGACATCCACGCGATGAAGCAGCGGATCAACATCAGTCATCCGCTTGCGGCGCCGTCACAACCACTGCTGCAAGGTGCTCTCGTGCAGCGCGGCGCACCAGACCGGAGCGATGCGCCGGGTGAGGGCGCCGCGGCGTCCAAGGCGTTTTCCTCCTCGGGTGCCAGGGACAGCGTCGTCCCCGACAGAGCATTCGCGCCGTCGACGCTGCGCGTCCCGTCCCCCCTCCGGCAAGGCGCGGAAGCGGTTTCCATCGCCGGCCACAACGTGAAACTCGGCGCCGGCGGCATCCGCGAAATCGAATTCCTGGTGCAGACCCTCCAGCTTGTCTGGGGCGGGCGCGATCCGGGGCTGCGCACACGGGGCACGCTCGACGCCCTGCGGCTGCTGGTGCGCGCCGGGCACATCCCACGCCGGGCCGCCGAGGAACTGGACGCCGCCTACCGTTTCCTTCGCCAGGTGGAGCATCGGCTGCAGATGGTTGCCGACCGCCAGGTCCACACCCTGCCCGAAAACCCCGCCGAGCTCGGCCGGATCGCCACCTTCATGGGCTTCGCCTCGGCGCACGGCTTCGCCGACGCCTTGCTCGACCGCCTCGCTCGCGTCCGGTCCCGTTATGCCGAAGTCTTCGAACGCGTGCCGCAGGCGTTGGAGGAGCAAGCCGCCGCCACGCCGGCGCTGGATTTCGGCACCGAGGAAGTACCGGAGGCGACGCTCGCCGCCCTGCGCGGCATGGGCTTTGCCGAGCCGGCCCGCATCGTCGCGGCAGTGGCTGGCTGGAAAGCGGGGCATGTGCGCGCGCTGCGCTCGGAGCGGGCGCGCGGATTGATGGACCTGATGCTGCCCGTCTTGCTCTCCGCGCTGGCCGCCCAACCCCACCCCGACGCAGCCTTCGCCCGCTTCGACAGCTTCATCGCCCGTCAGCCCGCCGGCGTGCAGCTGCTCTCCTTGTTCCAGCGCAACCCGCATTTGCTCGAGCGCGTGGCCGCCATCCTCGGCGCTGCCCCTTCGCTCGCCGACTACCTGGCGCAGCATCCCGCAGCTCTGGAAGGGCTGCTGTCGCCCCAGGAAGACGAACCGCTTGCGCGATTGATGCGCAACCGGCTGCGTGACGCTCGGTCGCTGGAAGACACCATCGGCATCATTCGCCGCACGGTGAAGGAAGTGGATTTCTCGCTCTCGGTCGCCACGATGGAGGGCCGGCTGGACGCCGATGCCAGCGGGGAGCGCCGCAGTGCCCTCGCCGATGCCGCCCTCGCCGCGCTGCTGCCTCCGGTGGTCGCGGATTTCTCCGCCCGCTTCGGCACAGTCCGGGGTGGTGCGATGGCCGTGGTACTGCTCGGCAAGGCAGGCGGGCGCGAAATGATGGCCGGGTCCGACCTCGACCTGATGCTGGTCTATGCCCACCCGCAGGACGAGACCGAGAGCCGCGGCGTCCGTGCGATGCCGGTCAGCCAGTGGTTTATCCGAGCGGCGCACAGCTTCGTCGCGGCGGTGACGGCGCCCGGTTCGGACGGTCAGCTCTACGCCGTGGACATGCGCCTGCGCCCATCCGGCAACAAGGGACCGGTCGCCGTCTCGCTGGCAAGTTTTCGGCGCTATCACGCCGAAAGCGCGTGGACCTGGGAACGCATGGCGCTGACGCGGGCGCGCGTCGTGGCCGGGCCTCCACCGCTGCGGACGCTGGTGGAGGCGGCGATCGCCGACGCCCTCGCTGTCGCCGGTGACCCTGCTCGCATACGCGCCGATGCCGCCGCCATGCGGGCACGCATGCGGCGCGAGATTCCACCGGATGGCGAATGGGACGTGAAGCATCGGCCGGGCGGGCTGGTGGATATCGAGTTCATCGCTCAGATGCTGCAACTGGCCTCTGCGTCCGATGGCCCCGTGGTGGGCAGTCCGAATACCTGCGAGGCCCTGCGCCGGCTGGCCGCCACCGGCCGGCTGGATGCCGCTTACGCGGACCTGCTGATGCGGGCCGACCGGATATGGCGCACCGTGCAAGGGATGCTGCGGATCACGCTGGGCAGGGACGGCAGAGGCGATCCGCCCGAGGCAAGCCTGCGTCCCCTGCTACGTGCGGTGACCGCCGCGGGTTTGCCGGCACCGGACCTGCCGGGTCTGCGCATTGCTCTGGACGCCCTCGCCGCTGCGGTCAGCGAGGTGTTTCAGCGCCTGGTCGGTGACGCGCCAGAGCAAGCAGGCTAAGCTTGCAATTGCTCTCTGCGCCGGCGTCAGCCATCGGGTGCGGCGCGGTCGCCTTGCACCATGCCGATTGCGCCTATCCGGTTTGCGCAGGATTGCACTCTGCCGCGCGTGCCGCCGCATGAGCCGGCCGATGGCCCGGCGCATTTGCCGGAAGGACGCGCCTGCGCTAACCGGATAGGCACAATTTCGGCGCCCAGCGACATTTCGGGCTCTCAGTCTTTGGGGGGACGCAGGCATGAGCGTACAGGTCGGAGACGCAGCGCCGGATTTCTCCCTGCCGGCGAGCAATGGGCGCACGGTCAGCCTGGCCGGAATGAAGGGGCGGCCGTTCGTGCTGTATTTCTACCCCAAGGCCGACACGCCGGGTTGCACCAAGGAAGCCTGCGCGTTTCAGGAAGCGCTCCCGCAGCTTGGCAGGATCGGTATCGATGTCATCGGCGTATCGCCCGACAAGATGAAGCCGATCGAGAAATTCGCCGAGAAATACCGGCTGTCCTTTCCGCTGGCCTCGGACGAGGGGCACGCGGTGGCCGAGAAGTACGGCACCTGGGTCGAGAAATCCATGTACGGGCGCAAGTACATGGGCATGGAACGCAGCACGTTCCTGATCGATCGCGCCGGCAATATTGCGCGGGCCTGGCGCAAGGTCAGCGTCACCGGCCATGCGGCCGAAGTGACCGAGGCAGCCGCGGCGCTGAAATAATCGCTGCTCAGCCGGGGCAGCAGGCTGGCTGAGAGAAGAAATCTCTCACCTGGCTGCCGCGCCGGGCCCCTTGCCGTTCCGTCAGGCGGACCCGGCGCACACCACTCTGTCTTGTATCTCCGCCCGAGGCGGGGCGATTCAGGACCGCAGGTCGGCGTGACTCTCGCCGTATTCCTCGCGCCGCGCGGTCTGGCGCATCTCGCAGATCGCCGTGTGGATCTGCTGCCAGTGATCGAGGCCCTTGGTGTCGCCCTGCTGGCGCATCTCCGCGGCGCGTTCCTGTGCGATCGCCTGCGCCCGCAGTCCGTGCAGGCGGATCATCATCTGGGCGGTTTCTTTCGCATCCTGGTGACGCATGAGCTTTTCCTTTCCAGGCCAACCCGTCCTGGATCGGATATGCGCCCCCTCCCACAGCGCGGCGAATCGCACTGGCGTTACAGCGATGAATTTCGGGTCATCTGGTCGCGCCCGGTGTCTCGCCCCCAGCGTCTCGTGCCCAGCGTCTCGTGCCCAGCGTCTCGTGCCCAGCGTCTCGCCTATGCCGGCGCCCGGGTCGTCCGATCCGCCAGACGTTGGCTCAGCGTCCCCCGGACGCCGAACCGAAGCCGAGAAATCCTGCGCTCGGCACCGCTGCCCCGCCGTCATTGGCGAACAAGCGTGGGGTCTGCGGCTGCGGAGCAGCCACCACGTCCTTTGCCGGCACTACATTCGCATGCCGCGACGGCGTCGCGGTTGCGGCTTTCATGGCCGGGCCCGGGGCGCCCGCCGCCTTGGTCCGTGCCGACGGCGGACCCTGCGGCGCATCGGTGTTCCGATACGACATCAGCAGGAAGGAAATGTCGTTGCGGCCAAGATCCACCGACAGCTCCATCGGCGTCATGCCCAGCATGTTCTGGGCGTTCAGTTCCGCGCCGCGGCTGAGCGCATCGCGCGCCGCGGCGATATCGCCGCGATCGATCGCGTCGAACAACGCGTCGTTGGGCGACATGTCCGATGGGTTGCGCGTGGCCGGCGCGGCCACTTCGTTGCGCGACGTGGCGCCCGGCAGCGCCGGCGGCCGGTTGAGCGGCTTCTCTTCCATCTTCGGCGCCATCGCGGCGCCCTGTTTCAGCATCGATCCGGGATCGATGATGCCATTCGGACCGGGGCCAAGCTGTGCGCGGGAAGCGGTGGCGAACCCGGCGACGGAGAGCGCCACTGCGGTTGCGAACGTGGCACAGTGCAACAGACGGTTTTGCATGCCGCCACTCTATCTCAAATCGGATTCAGCCACCAGAAGCCAGCGATCAGATAGGAGACGAAAATCGTCCAGCCGAGATAGGGCAGCATCAGCCAGGCAGCGGCGCGGCGCAGGGCAATGAAGCTGTGGATGGTAAGGCCGATCAGCGCCAGCAGCGCCGCCATCACGGCCAGTGCCAAAGGCGGGCTGTGCAGGCCGAAGAATGCCGGCGTCCACAGCGCATTGGCCGCCAGTTGCCAGCCCCACAGCCGCAATGGCCGCGCCGCGCCGCAGCGGCGCCAGACCAGCCAGCCGGCAATGCCGACCATGACGGACAGAACGGTCCAGACCGGTCCGAAAAGCCACGCGGGCGGTGTGCCGGGTGGTTGCGTGAGGGTTGGATACCAGGAGTGAACCGCGCTCGCGACCAGCGCGTCAGCGGAGGCGCCAACCAGCAGGCACAGGCCGACGAACCCGACCAGCGCCAGGATAGGAGAAACCGGCGTGGACGATCCGGGATAGGACCCCCACTCTTCGGGACCGGTCTGCTGGAAGACACGCATCCTTGTGCAAGGGTGAACAGATCAGTCAGATGTAGTGTGGCACGGACCGACTCCAACCGGTGTTTACCAGCCGTTGACGCGCGGCCACACCGCCACGACGGTATCGCCGCCATCAACGACATGATAGCGGTCATGCGCCGCCGCCGTCATGCACGTGTGATTGGGCGCGATGCGCAGTTTGTCGCCGACATGCAGCGCCTGCGAATTCATTTCGATGACCCCGTGTTCCTGATAGGCGCGCCGCACGATGGCCTCGCGCACCGGGTGGCCTCCGAGGTCCAGCACGCGTCCGAAGCCATAGTCGTGCGGCGCCGTCTCGGTACTGCGGTCCTTTGACAGTGCAAGCCCGCCGGCATCGACCAGGATGCGGCCGGGGCGGCGGCCGATGACGCTGGTAAGCACGGTGACGGCAATGTCATCAAGGCCATGGGTGCCGATCTCCGACTGGAACAAATCGCCAAACATGTAGACCCCTGCTCGAACTTCCGTGACACCGGCAAGAGTTTCGGCATGCAGTGCGGTGGGCGAGCTGCCCATCGAGACGATCGGCGCCGCGTGGCCCGCGGACCGCAGGCGCTCTGCGGCGCGCACCACGCCGCCGCGTTCGGCTTCGGCAATGCGGGTGATTTCCGCGATCGAGCGGCCGCCATAGGAATGGCCGGCATGGGTCATGACGCCGGCGAGACGGGGGCCAAGGATCTCGCCGATCTCAAGCAACGCGTCGTCGTCGGGCGGGACGCCACCGCGCGATTCGCCGGTGTCGATCTCGATCAGCGTGTGCGGCGGCTGTGTGTGCCGGGCGATGACGGCGGCGGTTTCGGGATCGTCGGTCAGCACCATGATATGTGCGCCGGCGGCATTCAGCCTGGCGACATGATCGAGCTTCTGCGGCGTGATGCCGACGGCATACAGCACGTCGCCGATGCCATGGGCAGAGAAATATTCGGCTTCCGCCAGAGTGGAGACGGTGATGCCGCCGGGCTGGCCCTGCAACACCAGGCGCGCCACGTCGATCGACTTCGCGGTCTTCATGTGCGGGCGGAGCGCCACGCCGTGACGGCCGACCGCTTCGGCCATCCGCGCGATATTGCGCAGCAGGATGGTGCGGTCCAGCACCAGGCAGGGTGTCGGCAGGTCGGCGAGGTTCATGCGGGTCGTGTCCGGGCTGGTGTCTCGCCGATCATGTATCGCCGGGGAAACGACACTTGGCGGCGCGCATCAGCATGGGCCGGCCGGCACCAACGGTCCATGGTTCGCTCTGCCGGACGAGGCCTTGTTCAGAGGCTGGTTAAATCAGCTTTCCGAGCGCCAGCAGGCGGGCCAGTGTACCGGCGTCTGCCTGGCCGGTGACAGCCTCCGGGCGCCAATGGCGCTGAAATGCGCGCAGCACGATCGCCAGGGCAGGATCGAACGCACCCTCCGCCGCGACATCATAGCCGATTTCCCGCAGCGCCATTCGTACCTGCCGCAGGCCGGCCGCGTCGTACAAGACACCGCCGGTCCCAAGGTCGCCCACGCCCGCCGGCCATATTCCGACACCGTTTCGTGCCAGCCCCTCCCAGTCGAATTTTTCCCCGGGGTCTTCCTTGCGGTCGGGCGCCACGTCGCTGTGGGCGACGACGTTGCGCGGCGGGATCGGATGGCGCGAAAGGATGTCCAGGCAGAGGTCGCACACCGCGGCCATC
>Ga0335072_10013598_pt1 | contig 11586 bp, 10 predicted proteins | sample Lox_Sample_21_FD_206725 | JGI IMG/M metagenome (GOLD analysis project Ga0335072, IMG submission 206725) | Soil microbial communities from Loxahatchee National Wildlife Refuge, Florida, United States - Lox_Sample_2.1 | ecosystem: Environmental > Terrestrial > Soil > Wetlands | place: USA...
TCGATCTGGCCACTGCAGAAATCAAGCTGACCGCGGCCAACATGGCCAATATTGACACCCCCGGCTACCGGGCCGTGGGGATGGACTTTGAAGCCGAGATGCGTGGAGCGATGAGCGATGTGGCCGCGGGCCGGGGGCCGAAGCGGGTGCGGGTCGCCGAGGTTGACGGCCTGATCTCGCGGCCCGATGGGAATGACGTTTCGATGGACCGCGAGAGTTTGAACCTGGCCGAAGCTCAATTGCGTTTCAAAACCGGAGTTACGCTGCTTCACCAGGAGTATCAGCGCGTGATGGACGCAATCCACGCCGACAGCAAGTAGGCAGGGAACAGGGATCAGGGGACAGAGATCAGGAAACTGAGATCAGGTTTCAGAGTCCGAATGAAGGAGCGTGCGCGATGAACCTCTTCGGGATGATGGACGCATCGGGCCAAGCCATGCAGGCGGAGCGGGTTCGCGCCGAAGTGGTGGCCGCCAACATGGCCAACGCCGAGACCACGCGCACTGCCGCCGGCGGGCCTTACCGGCGCCAGCATGTGGTCTTCGCGGCAGACGCGGGCGACACGCGGTTTCTCGACTCGATTGCCGGAATGGCGCGGGGAACCAGCGCGTTTTCGCGGGGTGCGTCCTCGCCCGGCGATGTTGCCGTCGCGCCCGGCGTTCGCATCGCCCAGGTTGTCGAAGATCCATCGCCGCCGTTGCGCCGCTACGATCCGGGGCACCCCGACGCGGGGCCGGATGGCTATGTCGAGTATCCCGACATCAATCCGATTGCCGAAATGGTCGACCTGATGGGCGCCACTCGCGCATACGGGCTCAACTCGTCGGCAGTGCAGGCTGAAAAGGGCATGATCTCCTCGGCGCTCGAGATCGCAAAGTCGTAGCGCGCCTGGGGAATTGAGGTAAAGAAAACCATGTCGATTGTCACAGCGAACGCAATTCAGATTGCCGGACTGAACCCGTCGATAGCGGCGGGCGACGGCTCAACCATCTCTTCCGGGCTCTCTCCAGGCGCTGTGAGCGGGCAGGGAACTCCTTTCTCCAGCCTGCTTACCGACGCGGTTGGCCAGGTGGACGAACTCGAGTCCCAGGCCCGCAATGCCGTGTCGGGGCTGGTCGCGGGCAACGGCGTGGATGTGCATCAGGCCATGATCGCCACCGAGAAAGCCAGCATGGCATTCGAAATGGCGCTGGCGGTGCGCAATAAGGCAGTGCAGGCCTACCAGCAGGTCATGAACATGCAGTTTTAGTGGAATTCTTTGAGAGCGTGATCGGACTCTGCAGCGGATGGCGCCTGGAACACAACTCGAGAAAACGCCTCGGCCGGCTCTTGGGCAGCCCCAATGGACCGACCGCGTTGCCGGCGCATGGGGACGGGCGCGGGCGATATGGGCCCGGATGGGGGCGGGGCAGCGCCGTGGCGCAATCGTCGGCGCGGCGCTTCTTGGCACGCTGATTGCGATGGCGATCTGGCTGATGGCGCGGCCGGACTGGCGCACTCTCTACAGCGGCCTGGAGCCAGAGGACGCCCGCCAGATCGGCCAGGTTCTTGCGCAGACGCAGATCAGTTTCGACGTAACCCCCGACGGAACCGGCATCCGCGTTCCGGCGGCGATGCTCGACAAGGCGCGGCTCGCCGCAGCGGCCAAGGGCGGAGTCAAGAGCGGCCGGCTGGGCTTTGAGATATTCGACAAGCCCAACTGGGTGGGTTCGGAGTTCGATGAACAGGTGAACTATCAGCGCGCGCTCGAGGGCGAGCTCGAGCACACGGTGGGCACACTGGCCGACGTGGAGTCGGCGCGCGTGCATCTGGTTCTGCCGCACGATTCGCTCTTCCGCGACCAGGAGCGTCCGGCCAAGGCATCGGTGGTGCTCAAGCTGAAACACCTGGCGCTTGCCGATGACGAAGCCGACGCGATCAGGAATCTGGTCGCCTCGGCCGTGGATGGGCTCGCACCCGATCACGTGGTTCTGGTGGATGCGTCCGGCCGATCCCAGCTGGGCCCAAAGACCGCAGAGGCCGCCGAACTCAGCCAGGAGCAGGCGCTCGAAGACAAGATCGTGGCCACGCTCGAGCCGGTGACCGGAGCAGGCAACGTGCGCGCCTCGGTCACGCTCGACTACGACTCCGAAGCGACCGACGTTACGCAGGAGACCTACGATCCCAACCAGGCGGCGACGCTCCAGATGGAGCGCACCGAAGAGAACTCGGGTGGTCAGCCGCTTGCAGCGGGCGTACCCGGAACCGCATCGAACGCGCCCAACTCGCAGGCTCTGCCGGTCTATCCCAAACAGGTCTCGCCCGACCGCACATCGAAGACCGAGTCGAGCACCTACGGCGTTTCGAAGACGGTAAAGCACACGGTTGAGAACCCAGGGCGCATTCGCCGGCTCACCGCGGCGATCGTAGTGAACGACCGCTTGATGCAGCCCGCCCAGAAGAACAAGCCTGCGATCTGGCAGCCGCGCACCGCCGGCGAGTTACAGAATCTGACGGCGATTGCACAGGCCGCGGTGGGATTCGATCAGGCGCGCGGAGATTCTGTGACGGTTCAGGATCTGGCCTTCGATCAAAATCGCGCCACCGCGCCTCAGCCGCTGCCGCAGCAGGTGCTGTCTGAAGTTCAAAAATCCCAGGAGCTGGTGAAATATCTGGCGCTGCTGATGGCGGTTCTCGCAATTCTCTTCCTGGGAGTGCGGCCGGCGATCAGGCGCGCCGGCACGCTTCTATTGGACGCCGGAAAGGGCAGGACTCACGAACTGGGACGCGCTCAGACGGCCGAATCGGCGGCGTTGCAGGCGCCTCCGGCCGAGTTCGACCCGGAGCGCGCGCGAACCCAGGAAGTTTTCAACCAGGTGACCACCCAGATCAAGCGAGAACCTACGCAGAGTTCGCGCCTGCTGCAGAGCTGGATTCATTCTGAATAACCGGGTGGCGAGGGCGCTCGAACCTTGGCGGAATCGATGGCAATGGACGGATCGGCACGGCACAGGAGCTCGGAGAATATCTCCGGAATTCGCAAGGCGGCGATTCTGCTGGTTGCCGTCGGCGAGGACCTGGCCAAGGAGATTCTGCGCGCTCTGCCCGAGACTGATGTGCAGCGGCTTACCGAGGAACTGGCCGACCTGCGCACCGTTTCGCCTACGCTCTCGGCCGACGTGCTTGAGGAGTTCTGGGAGCTGCTCGAGTCGCAGGGATTCGTTGTGCACGGCGGTCTCGACTATGCGAGCCGGCTGCTGATTGACACCTTCGGTAAGCAGCGGGCCGACGATCTGTTGATGCTGGTGCGCCGTTCGCAGGAGGCCGCGCAGGGTAACCTGGCCAAGCTGCAGCGCACCGACCCGCAGCAACTGGGCAAGCTGCTCGACTCCGAACATCCGCAGACGATTGCGCTGGTGCTGGCCCATCTCGATCCGCGCAAGGCTTCGGCGGTGCTGGCCAGCCTGAGCGAAGAACACAAGGTGGTGGCCGTGCAGCGGCTTGCCGAGATGCGTCAGTTCTCGCCCGAGATGGCGCAGAAGGTGGCGCACATTCTGCATCACCGGCTGGAGAGCGTGGGTGACGCGGCGCGCAAGAGCTACTCCGGATTCAAGGCTGTCGCCGATCTGCTCAATCGGCTCAACGCCGAGGAAGCGAAAAAGATTCTCGAAAACATTGAAGAGAACCAGCCTGAGCTTGCGCTCGGTATCCGCAACCTGATGTTTACCTTCGAAGACCTCGTCACGGTTCCCGCCGCCACCATTCGCGAGATCGTGTCGGGCGTCGACAAGCGGCAACTGGCGCTGGCGCTGCGCGGCGCCAACGAGGAGCTGAGGGCGCAGATCTTCAAGGCTATGAGCTCGCGCGCGGTTGAGATGCTGAAAGAGGATATGGAAGTGCTCGGTCCGGTGCGGTCGCGCGAGGTGGCTCAGGCCCAGCAGGAGATTCTGAACCTGGCGCGAAGGCTCGAAGCCGAGGGCAAGGTGATTCTGAAGCTCGAGACCGGCGATGAGATGCTGGCGTAAAGACAGGAAACAGGGAGTAGGGAATAGGGACAAGGGAATAGATGCCGGCAATGAAGGATTGAGGCGCGGAGAGCAGGGAACTTGCAAACACCATCTTCAGCGGCGGGAAAGAGCGGCGCAATTGCGATTGAGTCCTTCGAGTATCCCCACACCTCTGGCGGCACGTCGGCCGCAAACTGGAGCGGATACGAAGACTACGGCCCCAGCCCTATGCCGGAGAACTTCGATGACGACGGGGGCGCCGAACATCCGGACTGGGAGAAACGGTTGGCCGAGGAATCGCGCAAAGCCTTCGAGGCGGGACGCGAGCGCGGCCGCGAAGAGGCGGGCGCGATGGGGCGCGAGGTCCTGGCCAAAGCGCGCCGCGAGCAAGAGCAGCGCATGGCGGCGGTGCTTGAGAGCTTTGCCGAAGCTCGCGAAGATTACCTGCGCAAGGTTGAGGGCGAGGTGGTGAAGCTTGCGCTTACAGTTGCTGCGCGCATCCTTCGCCGCGAGGCGCAGATGGACCCGCTGCTTTTGACCGGCGCGGTTCGCGTGGCACTCGGGCAGCTCTCGCACACCTCCGAAGTCAAGCTTCGCGTGCCGGCCTCGGATCTCGAGTTATGGCGCGAAGCGATTGCGCTCCTGCCGAAACTGGCAGTCAGGCCCGTAGTGCTGGCCGGCGACGGGTTGCGGCTGGGCGACTGCATTGTCGAAAGCAATCTGGGCACGGTCGATCTGGGAGTTCGCTCGCAACTGGGTGAGATTGAGCGAGGCTTCTTCGATCGCGCCGGCCGGGAATCGAGCAACGGTCCCGCCAATCCGTCGCCGGTTCTTCAGGAGGCGAACGAATGACAGCCCTGTTGGAACCTTACTTTGCCCGACTCGAGCGCAGCCAGCCATGGCGCTGGCGGGGCAACGTCGTCGAAGTCGTTGGGCAGACCATCGAATCCGCCGGGCCGCTCGCATCGGTGGGGGAGTGTTGCGAGATCGTCGACAGGATGGGGAGCCGTCATCTTGCCGAAGTGATTGGATTCCGCGGCGCCAATGTTTTGTCGATGCCGGTCGAGCACATCGACGGAATCCGCTTTGGCGATGAAGTTTCCGCCCTGGACAGGGGCCCCGCGATCGAAGTGGGAACCTTGCTCAAGGGGCGCGTGCTGAACGCGCTGGCCCAGCCGATCGATGGCGGTCCCGCGCCCCAGGTTACCCGCTCCATGCCGCTCGAAGGCGCGCCTCATACCCCGCTTGAGCGCACCGCCATAAGGACCCCGCTTGGAACCGGCATTCGCGCCATCGACGCCATGCTGACTGTGGGCCGCGGGCAGCGTGTGGGCATCTTTGGCGGATCGGGCGTGGGAAAGAGTACGCTGATCGGCATGATGACGCGCAACACCGAGGCCGACGTTACTGTGGTGGGCCTGGTGGGCGAGCGCGGGCGCGAGGTGGGAGAGTTTCTTGACGATGCGCTCGGCGAGGAGGGCCGCAAAAGATCGGTTGTCATCGTTTCCACTTCGGACGAATCGCCACTGAAGCGGATGCGCGCCGCGCTGGCCGCCACAACCGTGGCGGAATACTTCTGCGAAGAAGGCAGGAACGTGTTGCTGGTTCTCGACTCGCTCACGCGCTTTGCCATGGCGGCACGCGAGATTGGTTTGGCAGGCGGCGAGCCGCCCACCGCAAAAGGTTACACGCCCTCGGTGTTTGCGCGGCTGGCGCGTCTCATCGAGCGGGCCGGCCAGTTCGGCACGGGATCGATCACCGCGTTCTACACCGTGCTGATGGAAGGCGACGATCAGCAGGACCCGCTGGTGGATGCGGTGCGTTCGCTGCTCGACGGGCATGTGGTGCTCTCGCGGGCGATGGCGGCTGAAGGCTGGTATCCGCCCATCGCGGTCATGGATTCGATCAGCCGGCTCATGCCGGTGGTTACCCGCGCCGAACATCGTGAGCATGCGGCGCTGGTGCGCAGGCTTAGCGCCGTGCTCTCCCGATCGGAGGACCTGGTGCGCATTGGCGCATACAAGCCGGGCCTCGACGCCGATCTCGATCGCGCGCTCGCCGGCCGCGCTGCGATGCGCGGGTTCATGACTCAGGACGCGCACGAGCATGTTGGCTTTGCCGATTGTCTTTCGAGTCTCGCGGCGCTCGCCGAAGAGGTGTAGAAGATGGCTCGGGCGCGGCTCATGGAGCGCATTCTCGCCATCCGCCTGATGGAGGAAGAGCAGAGCCGCAGGTTGCTCGAACTCGCGCTCGCCGAACTCTTGAAACTCGAACGCGGATTGAGCGATGCCAAACTAAGGGAGCGAGCCGGACGCGGGCTGGTTTGGGCGAGCGCAGCGAGCGGCGAGATTCTCGATCGTATCGCCGGCCTTGAAGAAACGCGCAGCGCAATCAGCCGCGCATCGGCGCTTGTCATCCGCATCCGCAAGGCAGAAGAGCGGGTAATTCTTCTCCGGCAGGATTATCTGGGCCGGCGCACCGCGCGGCTGCAGGCCGAAACCCTCGCCGACGAAGAAAACGCGCAGCAGGCCCGGATCGGCATCAGGAAGAATCAGCAGGCTCTCGACGACTGGTACCTGAATCGCCGCCAGTCTGACGAAAATTCAAAGTGAAACCGGGCTGAATGCGGCATGCAGTGCGCTGGCATAGACACGGAAAAACAGAATTGGAGCAGCGCCTGTTATCGGCTCGGACGCGCGGAACTTGAGGAGAAAATAACAATTCCCCCAAGTTCATTCCCGATCCGGATTCGTACGGCCCATTTCTGACAGCCTTTTAACAACTCCCTCTACCGTTTGGCCCCGCTGCTGCTCCATTTAAAGCCGTGACTGTTGCCGCAGGTTTTGAAATCGGTGCTGGGATCGCCTCTGGGCTTTCGATGAGCGGGGCGTGCATAAATGGGTCGTCGATGAGCAGCGGGCCACCAATAAATGGCTCGTCAACAAGCGCGGCTTCGTCCGGCGGCCTTTCGACAGATGCGCCGGGAACAGACAGAACAGAGCCCTCGAACGGCGCCGCTGACCAAAATCGAATCGCCCGGCCCGAAAGCTTCCGCTCCGGCTGGGAGCGGATGGTCGCGGCCTTCGATATCCACGCGAATGACGAATCGCATTCTGAGATTGGAATGCTGAGCGGCAAATCGGCTTCATCGCCTGCCACCGAAACCGAAGCGCGAGCGGCGGATTCGAGCCGCAGCCTTCAGAATCTGACTCCAGCGTCAGGTTCGCAATCGGCACAAAAGACCGCGCCATTAATACATGCGGCGATGGCGCGACAGCATGGGACCGCTCTCGAATCCGCCGGAAAAACGGCCTTGGACGCGAATTCGGTTTCAGCCCATTCGAAGCGCGCGAAGAGCAGCACAATCGCTTCGCAGTCCACGGTAAAGACAATGCAGGGACTCGCTGATTCAGCGGCAATGCTTGCTTCAGACATGACTCTACCTGTTCAAACGCCGTCGATTAAGGGTCCGGCGCATTCACCCGCAGCCTCTCAAGAAGAATCGACGAACAATGCTCACAGTGTCGCTGCTTCAATCGATCATGGGACGCGCGCGGCTTCGGATGGGCGAACATCCGATGCGGAGGCTTCGACCGGCCACGATGCGGCATTCGACGCGGAGCCGGCACAATCGTCAGAAAAAATGCCGGCATTGCGATTGGAGAGCGGCATTGCTTTGCTTGAACCGTCTCAAGCCGCTTCCCGTCCTGGCGACGACCGGCCGACCGCGGCCTCGGATGGCGATTCAGCCGAACTCGCCGCAGGGCAGTCGGCGCTTTCAGCGGATGACCTCAATATCGCAAGCTCAGTTTCATCGGCAGCCGAGGCATCCACAGCCGAGCCATCCGTAGCCGAGTCACGACCGGCTCAGGCAGAGCTCATCTCCGCACGTGTGGGCACCGGTGCGTTCGGTGCACACGGCAGTCGCGGCGGCGACTCTCAGTCCAGCCCGTCGACGGTGAAGGGAATCGATCGCCAGCTCAACGGCGCGGCCCTGGACACGACCCTTGATCCAGCCATGATTCGTGCCGGCTCTGCCGCCTCACCCGCCAACCAAACACCGGGAACTGCGACCGCATCCGCCCCCGGAGTTTCGACGGCAGGAACATTCTCTGCGCTCGACGGCGCCGGCAACGCAATGCACGCCACGTGGGTTCATGCCGGCGCAGAACGGGCCGAAGCCGGATTCGAAGATCCGTCGCTGGGATGGATTTCGGTTCGCGCCGGCGTGAACGCAGGCAGCATCGGCGCAGTGGTTGTGCCGGGCTCGGCTGAAGCAACACAAGCGCTCGGCGCGCACATGGCCGGGCTTCACGATTATCTTCGCGAGCAGCACGCTTCAGTCGACTCGCTCACGCTTGCTGCCACGCAGAATTCCTTCTCAGACCAGGGAACGAGCCGGAACCCCGGTTACGAACAACAGCAACAAGGCCGGCAATCGGGCCAGGACGGCACCGGCGATTCGCGTCCCGTTCAACCCGTTGCAGCTAATACAGATTCGTCGCAGTCTGCGCTGAGAGCAGACTTGAGATCCGCAGAAATCACGCCCATTGCATCGGCATCCGGCGCAAGGTACATCTCGGTGCTGGCATGAGCGATGCGGGGAAATAGAGACAGAGGATTCAGATCGATCACGCAAGGAGAACACGATGGCGACAACAGCGATCTTTCATCACGCAATGACGGCAGGCCATACGGCGGCAGCGCAGATGGCGACGCCGCTCGATAGCGGGACTACTGCGGGCACAAGCGGCTCCGGTGGATCGGATGGTTCGGGAGACTCAGGCGGATCGGCAACCATCTCGGCAAACGATTTTCTTACTTTGCTTGTGACCGAGATGCAGAATCAGGATCCGACCGACCAGACCGATCCGAATGAGTACATCAACCAGCTTGTGCAGGTGAACAGCCTAGAGCAACTGATCGACATCAATCAGACGCTGTCGACCGGTCTGGGCCAATCGACGGGCACAGGTTCGACCTCCGACGGCAGCTCATCCTCGTTCCCTGCGGGAGCAGCCGGCGCGGCCGCATCGGCGCTTCAGGGCGATTCATCGGCGGCTGCCGGATCTCCGTCGCCGATTCTGGGCCAGAAGACCGGGATACTTCCACCAGGGTTTCAATTAGCCGGCACGCCGCAATCGTCCGGCAGCGGCGCGGCGAACTCTACCAGCCACGGCGAGCCGGTTCCAGAAAACGCTCAATCGTCCTGGAGATCGTCGCGATCGCATGCAGCCGGCAATCTCGCCATTCCCAAAGCGAGCCCCGCGGCCACGCGCGTAGCTCACGCACTCGGCGGCCGCACGCATGCCGCCACCATTAACGCCGCGCCGGTTTCGACGGCAAACTGACCATTAACCCGGCGCTCGTACCGCGCCGTCCCGAGCATTCATCAAGAGGAGATGCGTCATGGCAAGTTTCTTTATTCCGCTTACCGGGCTTGAAGCCGATTCGACCGCGCTCAACACTATCGCCAACGATCTTTCGAACATGAACACGACGGCGTTCAAGGCGCAAACCACAAATTTCTCCGACCTTTTTTACCAGCAGGTGGGTGAGACTGGCTCCGGCAACCCGATTCTTCAAGGCGCCGGCACGCAGGTGGCTTCAAACTCCACCGATTTCTCGCAAGGCTCGTACGACACCAGCGGCACGGGCGCGTCCGACATGGCCATCGACGGCAACGGTTTTTTCATTGTCCAGAACAGCAGCGGCGCCGACCTGTATACGCGCAACGGCGCATTTACGCAGAACCTCAACGGCAACCTCGTCACCTCCAACGGACTTTCGCTCATGGGTTATCCGGCAACCAATGGTGTGGTCGACACCAGCGCGCCTCTCATTCCAATCACAACTCCATTAACGGGAGAAGTGCAGGCCCCGAATGCCACAACAACCTTCAGCATGACGGCCAATCTCGACTCCGAAGCCACCACTTCGTTTCCCGCCACTATCTCGGTGTTCGATTCGCTGGGCGCAAGCCACAACGTCACCATCGACTTTACCCAAACCGCTCCCGGCACGTGGACCTATTCGGCGAATCTGCCGGCCGCCGACTTTACCGGCGGTGCAGCGCCGGCGCCGCTCACCGGCACTCTTCAGTTCGACCAGAACGGCAACCTCACCACTGTTGCGCAGGGCGCGGGGGCACCCGTAAATGTTGGCACAGCCGCCGGCGACATCACCGGCATTCCGCTCTCCTTCAGCGGCCTGGCTGACAATTCAGCCACTCTCAACCTCAACTGGAATCTCATGGGCCCTGCAGGCACGCCCAACATCAGCCAGGTGGATGAGACCTCAGCCGTCTCCGGGACGACCGCGGACGGCAACGCCGCCGGCACGTGCACCGGATTCACCATCGGCTCCGATGGCACGGTCACAGCCCAGTACACCAGCGGCACGCAGATCGTAGGCCGGGTGGCGCTTGCCAACATGACCAATCTGCAGGGCCTCGACATGATGGGCAATGGCGACTACGCCACCACTCTGGCCAGCGGCACAGCCACCACCGGCCCATCGGGTACGGGAGGCTTGGGAAACATTCAGGATTCGGCGCTCGAGGACTCCAACGTCAACATCTCTTCTGAATTCTCCGATCTCATCATTGCCCAGCGCGGATTTGAAGCCGATTCCAAGGCGGTTACAACCTTCGACACCGTCGCGCAGGACACCATCAACATGGTCCACTAGAACCGGTCCCTTGAATGGCTTTGTAACAGGGCACGACTGGTAGGTCGGGAATTTATCCCCGACCGCCAATGAGCCCTCCCTGCGAGTCGGGGCTCTACAGGCTGCGAAAAAACTCGCGATTGAGCCGCTTTGTACCAGAGCGCGAGTTTATTCGCGCGCAAAGCCAACCAAATGAGTCGGGGACTCAGCCCTCGAGGGAAGGTCTTTCCAAACTCACCCACTACCCGAAAGAAAGCAACACCACAAAACCCGTAAGCGCCCCAGGGATCGTCGCTGTTTGACGACCTGGGATCGCGCACCACATCGGCGTGTAGTGTTATTAGTCAACTCTTTTGCCGGTGAGTCGCCTTCAATGAGCGCGCTGGCCTGTTCTCGGCAGCGGAGGCTGGATATGTAAAGTAACTTCGAGCTGGCAGTTCTCTTATTCACGGGATGGCATCGAGTCCCGCCGATTGGGTCGGCCTCCAGAAGCGATGGCTGCCGCCGCATCGCCGCTCTCGACTTGCGTTTGCACGGCGACGCCGCTGCGCAGCGTTTGCATGACGACGCAACTGTGTTCTGCGGCGGCAAGGAGCATCTTTATCGTGTCTTCATCGACGGGATCGTTTGTTTGCAGCCGTACACCGCAGCGCATGCGCTGGAATCCCACTGGAACCGCGCGATCTACCAGCAAACATCCGCGGACATCGCATTCTGCAGCGACTTTCACTTCCAGGAACTCCAGGCGAATGCCACGATGATCGGCGATCATCCGCAACGTCGAATCGAAGCAAGCTGCCAACGCCGCGCACAGCAGATCGCCTGGATTCGGGTTGTCGTGAAAACCACCTACGGCCCGATGAATCCCGAATTGCACGGGTGCGTCGGCGCCCCTGGCAGGCACAACAACGCCGTGGAACGGATCCCCGCC